>Ga0247822_10001458_pt1 | contig 14466 bp, 14 predicted proteins | sample 13C_Cellulose_Da_FD_192423 | JGI IMG/M metagenome (GOLD analysis project Ga0247822, IMG submission 192423) | Soil microbial communities from agricultural site in Penn Yan, New York, United States - 13C_Cellulose_Day30 | ecosystem: Environmental > Terrestrial > Soil > Agricultural land | place...
ATGATGAGGCCGTCGCGCGCGTTCAACCAGCTCGCGCGCGACGGCCTCATCATCCCGCGCGGCCGCTCGCTGGTCGTCACGCCGGCGCTCATCGAGAAGGCGGAGAAGAAGAAGGCCGCCTGAGCCACCCCCGTGTTGGAACGCCCTGCTTGCACCCCGCGGTGTGGGCAGGGCGCTTGCGTTTCGGCCACGCTACTGTCGCCTGAACCGACAGGACACGAGCTCGTCTCGGCGACTTCCCGAGATCGCTTGTCGCCTCGTCCGACATGCGGCAAACCGTCGGCGAATCGCTCGGTTAGCTTGACTTGTGAACGAGGGGAGCCTCAGATCCCGAGGATGCACGCGTCGACGATGATCCGGCGCACCCGCGTCGAGGTCGACCTCGGCGCGATCGTCGGGAACGCCCGCGCGGTGCGCGAGATCGCGGGCACCGACGTGTATGCGGTCGTCAAGGCGGACGGCTACGGCCACGGCGCGATCGCCGTCTCGCGCGCCCTCATGCGTGCGCGCGCGGCCGCGGGCTTCTGCGTGAGCCTCGTCGAGGAGGGGGTCGTGCTGCGCGACGCCGGCATCTCCGCGCCGATCCTGATCATGGGTCCGAGCCAGCACGGCGGCGAGGACGAGATGGTGATGCGCGACCTCGTGCCGGTGATCAGCGCCGAGGAAGAGCTGTACGCGATCGCGGCGGTCGCGCAGGCGCGGCAGCGCACGATCGACGCGCACCTCAAGGTCGACACCGGCATGGCGCGCCTCGGCGTCTCCGTCGAGCGGGCAGGGGAGCTCGCGGTCGTCGCGGCGAACAACGGGATCCGCATCGTCGGCCTGATGACGCACTTCGCGTGCGCGGACTCCGACGACCCGGCGGATCCCGACTCGACGACCCGCGCCCAGCTGCGCCGGTTCGCCGAGGCCGACCGCATCGTCGTCGCCGCGGGCGCCCCGCTGCGCGTGCGTCACGCCGCGAACAGCTCCGGCGGGCTGCTGTTTTCCGAGGCCAGGTTCGACCTGGTGCGGACCGGCATCGCGCTCTACGGCAACGGTCGCTGGCCCGCCGGCGCCGCGCACCAGCAGGCCATGCGCCTCGTCACCGAGGTCGCGCAGCTGCGCACCGTCCCGGCCGGCTCCGCGATCGGCTACGGCCACGCGTGGACCGCCCAGCGCACGACGCGCGTCGCGGTGCTCCCCGTCGGTTACGCGGACGGCCTGCCTCGGCGCGCCACCGGCCATGCCCAGGCCGCGCTGCGCGGTCAGCGCGTGCCGCTCGTCGGACGCATCAGCATGGACATCGCGATCGCCGACGTCACCGACGTGCCCGACACGGAGGTCGGCGATCCCGTCGTCCTGCTCGGCCGCGCCGCCGGTGGCGCCTCGATCTCCGCCGCCGAGTACGGCGAGTGGGCCGGCATCTCCGAGTACGAGGTCACGTGCGGCATGAGCAAGCGCGTGCCCCGCACCTACGTCGGGGAGAGCTCGTGAGCGCACCCCGTCCGCCCGACGGACAGCCTGGTCCGAGCCTCGGACAGGAGAGTCCGGCGTCCGGACAGACACTCCCCGACGCGGTGCCTCCACCCTCGGAACCCGGGCAGGACGGCGCCGGGGCACCCCACGGACCTCCGCCGGCAGACGGGGGGCCGCCGGACGCGGAGCGCGTGACCGCCGAGGGCGTGGGCAGGGCCGTGCTCGTGGGCGTGCGCGATGCGGGCGCGCCGGTCGCGCGCTTCCTCGATGTCGTCGGGGAGCACCTGATCCTGATGGGACGCGCGCTGGCCTGGCTGCCGCGCCGCCCGTTCCGCTGGAAGAACTATCTCGAGGCGGCGGAGTACATCGGGTTCGGCAGCCTGCCGATCGTGCTGATCGTCGGCGCGTTCACCGGCATGGTGCTGTCGCTGCAGTCGGTGTTCGCGTTCCGCCAGCTCGGCTTCGAGTCCTACTCGGGCGCGATGACCGGCAAGGCGCTGTCGCTCGAGCTCGCGCCCGTGCTGACGTCGCTGATGCTCGCGGGCCGCGCGGGCGCCGGCATCGCGACCGAGCTCGGCACGATGCGCATCTCCGAGCAGATCGACGCGCTCGAGTCGATGGCCGTCAACCCGGTGCAGTACCTGGTGCTGCCGCGGCTGATGGCTGCGATGGTGGTGACGCCGATCCTCACGCTGCTGTTCTTCGTCATCGGCATGGGCGGCGCCTACTTCGTCGCCGTGATCATCGAGGGCGTGCAGCAAGGGCCGTGGATCGCGAAGCTGCGCGAGCTCGTGCACCCGATCGACGTGGTGCAGGGCCTGATCAAGAGCGTGGTGTTCGGCTACCTGGTCGCGCTGATCGGCTGCTTCCAGGGCTACTACGCCTCGGGCGGTGGCCGCGGGGTCGGCATCGGCACCACGCGGGCGGTGGTGCTCGGCTCGGTCGCGACGCTGGTGCTCGACTACTTCCTCACCGACATCCTGTTCTCGATCTTCGGCACGGGGGTGCAGTGAGCGATCACCAGCTCGCGAGCGAGATCATCGGACTGTCGGCGCCCGACCAGCCGGATCCACGGTGGCAGGTCCGTGTGCGCGCGCTGTCGAAGTCGTTCGGGCCCAACCTCGTGCTCGACAACCTCGACCTCGACATCGAGCGCGGCAAGGTCAACGTCATCCTCGGCGCGTCGGGCGCCGGCAAGAGCGTGCTCATCAAGCACTTCATGTGCCTACTTCGTCCTGACAAAGGTCACATCTGGGTCGACGGAACCGACGTGCTGTCGCTCAACGCACAGGCGCTGGCCAAGTTCCGCCGTAAGTTTGGACTCGTGTTCCAGTTCGCCGCCCTGTTCGACTCGCTCACCGTCGAGGAGAACTGCGCCTTCCCACTGCGCGAGCACACGAAGAAGGGCAACGCGGAGATCCGCGACATCGTCGCCGAGAAGCTCGAGGCGCTGGGCCTCAAGGGCACGCAGAAGAAGTATCCAGGCGAGCTGTCGGGCGGCATGCGCAAGCGTGTGGGCCTCGCGCGCGCGCTCGTCCTCGAGCCCGAGATCCTGATGTACGACGAGCCGACGACCGGGCTCGATCCCCTCGCCACGCGGAACGTCGACGAGATGATCCTCGAGACGTGCGAGCGGTATAAGGTCACCTCGGTGGTGATCTCGCATGACATGGCGTCGGTGTTCCGGATCGCCGACCGCATCGCCATGCTCCACAACAAGCGCATCCTGGCGGCGGGGCCCGCCCAGGTGATCGCGGCGAGCACCGACCCGTTCGTCTACGAGTTCCTGCGCGCGTCGGGCGTTTCGCAGATCGGCAAGCTGGCCGGAGGCGTCGCGTGAAGGCGGTCTCGTCGGGCGTCCGCGTCGCGATTCTGTTCTTGCTGCTCGCCGTGGGCGGCTACCTGGTGTGGAAGAACCTCGGCCAGGACCCCGCCGGCAAGGACAGCTACACGCTGTTCGCGAAGTTCCGGGATGCCTCGGGCCTGCCCGTCGGCAGCCGCGTCGTCGTCGCCGGCATCCCGCAGGGCGAGGTCACCAAGCTCGAGGTCGAGGGCCGCTACGCGATCGTGCGGTTCAAGATCTCGCGCAAGGTCCAGGTGTGGTCGAGCGCGGTCGTGATCAAGAAGGCGACCTCGCTGCTCGGCGACAACTACCTCGAGATCGATCCGGGTGACGAGACGCGGCAGGGCCCCGACGGCCGGACGCAGACGTTCTTCCTGCTCGGACCGAAGTGCGCGACGTACACGGCCGATCGGCCGAAGTCGGATCCGTGCCGCCAGGTCCCGAACGTGATCGAGGCGACCACGCCCGACATGCTGATGCATCGCATCGAGCAGACGCTGCCCAACGTCGACCGCGTGCTCGAGAGCGTGCGCGACCTCTCCGAGGACGTGCGTCGCATCGTCAACGGTCCGCTGCAGTCGGTCGCGAACCGCGTCGATGGACTGGTCCAGCGCGAGGCGGGCACGGTCGCGAGCATCATCGAGCGCGCGGATCGCTCGATGGCGAAGATCGAGCAGATCGCCGACGACCTGCGCGCGATCACGAAGGACGCCGATCCGCGCGTGCAGCGGATCCTCGCCAACCTCGACGAAGCCTCGGGCGAGGCCAAGGCCCTGGTCGCGACGGCCAAGGAAGAGCTCGCGCAGACCGGCGGCGCGCTACGCGACAAACTCGACAAGCTCGACGGCGTCATCGGCAACACCGAGTCGATCACGAAGAAGATCAACGAGGACCAGGGCACGCTCGGCCGGCTGGTGAACGACCCGGCGATCGCGGACAACGTCGAGGCGATCACCGAGGACGCGAAGGGCTTCCTCGGGACGCTGTTCGGGCTCAAGACCTACGTCGGGCTGCGCAGCGAGTTCAACGTGTTCGCCGGCCTCGCGCGCCACTACGTGACGGTCGAGCTCCACACGCGGCCGGACAAGTACTACCTGATCGAGCTCGAGAAGGGCCCGCGCGGCAACTACCCGGAAGTCAGCCTGACGTTCGACCCGACGGTCGACCCGAACAACTGGGTCCGCAAGGCCGTCATCGAGGACGAGGTCCGGTTCACATTCCAGTTCGCGAAGCGGTTCGGCTGGCTGACGCTGCGCTACGGCATCAAGGAGTCGACCGGCGGCATCGGCGCCGACATCGAGACGAACTGGTGGGGGCGCAACCTGCGGCTCAGCGCCGACATCTTCGACGCGACCTTCGACAAGTATCCGCGCGTGAAGCTCGCGGCCGCGTACGAGGTGTTCCGGCATATCTACGTGCTCGGCGGCATCGACGAGGTGCTCAACGCGCCCGACACACTGAACGTCGTCACGGGCACCTCCGACGTGCCGGTCCAGTTCGAGAAGTTTCGCTTCGGCCGCGACGCGTTCTTCGGCGCCATGCTGCGCTTCAACGACGAGGACCTCGCGGCGCTGCTCACCGTCGGCGGCGCGGCGATCGCCGGCGTCGCTGACTGATTACTTGTCGTTGGTGATCCGGACGCGCGCGATCAGCTCGCGCAGGTCCGGGTCGTCGATCGCGGCGACCTCGCGCACGATCTGCTCGCGCGTCTCTCCTGTCGCGGGGCGCGCCGGGCTGCGCGTGGCGGCGGCGGCTGTGCGAGCGCGCGCGGCCGGTGCCTGCGTGAGCGGACGACGGCTGCGCCCCGCGAGCTTGAACCGCACCTCGTCGAACAGGCGCGGCTCGCCGAGCCGCGTGAGCAGGCCGTTGACCAGCTGGGGCCGCAACAGGTTGAGCTCGTGTAGCCACGCGCTGGTCGCTACCTCGATCCACAGCACGCGATCGGTGATGCCCTCGGGGCGCGTGCGCTGCGCGATCTTGGGCCCCACCAGCTCGGCCCATTCCGTGAGCAGGCGGTTGGCGCGGATCTCGTCGCTGAGCCCGTGGATCTTCAGGGCGGTCGCGATCGCCGAGGCGGCGTGCTGCAGCTCGCTCGCTCGCGCCGCGCGCGGGCTCGTGGCGGCTCCCCGGCGCTTCTTCACGAGGCGCGCAGACGGCGGATCAGCTCGCGGAGGCGGCGATCGCCATCGCCGTCGCGGCTGACGAAGCGCAGGCCCGAGCTGCCGGACGGCACGTGATACGAGACGCGGCCCGCGATGGCGATCGCGGCGGCGGCACCGGGCGGCACGACCTCGAGCGTCAGCTCGGTGTCGATCGGCAGGGGATCCTGCGTGGTCAGCAGCGCGCCGCCGACGCCGATCTCCGAGATCGCGGAGTCGATGTAGCTGGCGCTGTTGTTCAGGCGGTAGCGCACGTTGACCGAGACCGGCAGCCGGTGGTGGCGACGGCGCGGCACGTCGGTGCGCTTGCCAGCGAACACCTCGTGCAAGAACGTCAGCTTGATCTGCTCGTCCGGGACGAGGTCGATCGTGGCACCCGCACGCACCCGCATGCGGGGCAGGGCGGGACGCCAGGCGGCGACGGTGCCGCGCACGAGGACCTTGTTCGGCAGCAGCGCCGACGCGACCTCGATGATCACGGACTGGCCGGTCTCGAGCTCGTCGGTGGTGGGCACGAACACCGGCTCGGTCACCGTTTCGCCCGGGGCGAGCTCGCGCCATTCATCGGCGGAGCGGATGCGGAGCTTCAGGATCACCATTCGACGACGACCTCACGGTAACACAGCCCGAGGATTTCGCCGCGGGACGATCCACATGTCGTGCGAGGTCAGCCTAATGCTTTCCCAGGCGTAGCGACCAGACCTTCAGCAGGGCCTCCGCGAAGATCTTGCGCGACATCTTCGACTGCCCGACCGCGCGGTCGACGAACACGATCGGCGTCTCGACGACGCGCAGCCCGCGCTGCAGCGCGCGGTACTTCATCTCGATCTGGAAGCTGTACCCGTTCGACGTGATCGTCGACAGGTCGATCGCCTCGAGCGCCGTGCGGCGCCACAGCATGAACCCGGCCGTGAGATCGCGCACGTCCACCCCCAGGATGGTGCGCGCGTACAGGCTGCCGCCGCGCGAGATGAGCTTGCGGCCGACCCCCCAATTCTGCGTGCCGCCGCCGGGCACGTAGCGCGAGCCGATGACGAGATCGGCGCCGTCGTCGGCGAGCGCGACCATCTGTGGCAGGTACTTCGGATCGTGGCTGCCGTCCGCGTCCATCTCGAGGAGGTAGTCGTAGCCGCGCTCCAGGCCCCAGCCGAACCCCTGGACGTAGGCGGTGCCGAGACCGAGCTTGCCGGCACGGTGCATCACGTGGATGCGGGGCTCGCCGGCGGCGAGCTCGTCGAGCACCTGCCCGGTGCCGTCGGGCGAGTTGTCGTCGACGAACAGCAGCTGCACCGCGGGGAGCGCGGCGAGAAACGCGGCGGCGACGCCGCGCACGTTATCGCGCTCGTTGTAGGTGGGCACGACGATCAACGTCCTGGCCATGGCCGCGGACCATAGCGATCCGGCCGGTTGGCCGCAACGCGCTATGCTCGCCTCGTGTCTGCTGGCCGGACGTGCGCACGACCATGAGCCCCCGGCGAGCATGGATCTACGTGCTGTCCGTCGTCGCGCTGCTCGGCCCGGCGGCGGGCATCGCGTACCTCGGGGCGGTCTCGTACCGCGACGAGCGTGGCGCGATCGCGGTGCAGGACGAGCGCCAGCGCCAGGCAGCGGTCGCGGTCGCGCAGCGCATCGAGGGTGCGATCGAGCACGCGCTCGCGCAGGCCGAGCAGGCGACCACCGGTAACGGCGGCGACCCCGACGCGCCGCTCGCGCGCCACTGGTTCTCGATCGGCGCGGATCGCAAGCTGCGCGTGCCGCGGCCGGCGCCGCCGCCGACGGAGCTCGGCAACACGATCGAGCGCAGCGCCCCGTGCTCGGCCGGCCGCCGGCTCGATGGCTGCGTGCGCGAGCTGACGTCGCGATCGGCGCGCATCGCGCGACTCCGCTCGGCCCAGCGGGCCGAGGCCTGCACGGGCGATGCATGTGCCGCCTCTCTCGCCGAGGCGCGTCGCGTCTACAGCGCCCTCGCGGCGTACGACGACACGGGCCCCGAGGCGCAGCTCGGCCTCGCCCGCGTGCTCTTGCGAATGAAGGACCCGCGCGCCGCCGAGGCGCTCGATGACCTCGAGCGGCGGTTCGCCGAGCGCACGTTCGAAGGTGTGCCGGTGCGGCTCGTCGTGGCGCTGCTGCGCGCGACCACGCCGGAAGCGAAGCTCGCCGTCGCCGACGACGTGCTCACCGATCGCTATCCGCTGGATCAGATCATCAAGCTCGGCGCGCTCGCGCGGATCCGCGCGCTGCTCGACGGCGAGCTGCCGCCACCGCTGGCGGCGCGGCGCACCGCGCTCGTCGATGCGATCGCGGGGCTCGAGCGCGAGGCGCGCGCAGCGGCGGGTCTCGGTGACGATGTCGAAGAGATGGCGCGCACCGCAACGCCGGCGTGGCGCGGCATCGCGGCCTCGAGCAACAAGGACCGCACGTTGATCTACCGGCGCACGGCGCAGGGTGGTGTGGTCGGGATCTCCGTCGACGCGCCGATGCTCGAGGCCGCGGCGGGCAGCGATCCGCAGGATCAAGTCGCGGTCCACGCCGCGGTGCTCGTCCTCCCCGCGGGCGGCTCGCCGGGGCCCGCGTTGCGCACGATCGCGACGGCGCCGATCGGCGAGACGCTGCCGCACCTCGCCCTCTCGATCGTCAACCCCGTCGTCGATCCGGACCCGCGCGACGAGGTGGTGCGGGTGCGCTCGCGGCGCCACGTGATGTACACGTCGGCGCTCGCGGTCGCGCTCGGCCTCGGCCTGCTGCTGATCATCCGCGGCGCCGCCCGCGCGCGCGAGCTCGCGCAGCTCAAGAGCGACTTCGTGTCGACGGTCTCGCACGAGCTCAAGACGCCGCTGACGTCGATTCGCATGTTCGCCGAGATGCTCGAGCAAGGTGTGGCGCAGGGCGATCCGGCGAAGATGGCGCGTTACCACGGCGTGATCGTCCAGGAGAGCCAGCGCCTGGGCCTGCTGATCGCGAACCTCCTCGACTACGCGCAGATCGAGAAGGGCACGCGCCGCTACACGCCGAGCCGCCACGAGATCGGTCAGCTCGCGCAGGTCGCGGTCACCACGTTCGATACGCTGCGCGATCCGGACAGCGCGAAGAGCTCGATCGAGGTCGAGGTCGCGCCCGAGGCCGCGCGCGTCGAGGTCGAGGTCGATCGCGACGTCGTCGTGCAGGCCGTGCTCAACCTGCTGGCCAACGCCGCCAAGTACGGCGGCACCGAGCGGCCGATCGAGGTCGACGTCGGTGCGAACGCCACGGCCGGCTGGATCTCCGTGCGCGATCACGGGCCCGGCATCGCGCCCGCCGAACAGGTGCGGATCTTTCGCGAGTTCTATCGCTCGCCGGAGGCGTATCGTTCGGGGGTGGAAGGCACCGGCCTCGGACTCGCGCTGGTCAAGCGACACATCGAAGCACTCGGCGGCACCGTCGAGGTGGCGTCGACGCTCGGCCAGGGGGCGCGCTTCACCATCCGGTTCCCGCGCGGTGGGGGCGCTGCGGCATGACCCGGATCCTGGTCGTCGAGGATGATCCGTCGATCCGCCTGGGGCTCGAGGACACACTCACCGCGAAGGGCTACGAGGTCGAGGCGGTCAGCCGCGGCGGCGAGGGGGCGGAGCGCGCGGCGAGCGGCAGGTTCGATCTCGTCGTGCTCGACGTGATGCTCCCCGACATCGACGGCTTCGAGGTGTGCCGCCGCATCCGCGCGAGCGCGGCGCGGGGCGTCGCGGTGATCATGCTGTCGGCGCGCGGCGCGGAGCTCGATCGCGTGCGCGGCCTCGAGCTCGGGGCGGACGACTACGTCACCAAGCCGTTCTCGCTGATGGAGCTGCTCGCGCGCGTGGCCTCGGTGCTGCGCCGCGCGCGCGGCGATGTGAGCGAGCCGGTCGCGCTGGTGTTCGGCGGCATCGAGATCGATCTCGTCGGGCAGGTCGCGGTGCGGAAGGGCAAGCGCGTCGAGCTGCCGAGCCGCGCGTTCGCGATCCTCAAGGTGTTCGCACGGCGGCCGGGGGAGGTCGTGAGCCGCGACGTGCTGCTCGACGAGGCGTGGGGTTACGACGACTACCCGAACACGCGCACCGTCGACAATCACCTCGTGAAGCTGCGCCGCGCCCTCGAGGACGAGCCCGACAAGCCGCGCTACCTCGTCACCGTGCACGGCGCCGGCTACAAGCTCGACGTCCCCCGTGAGGCCGTGCGGCGGCAAGGGGATCGGGGGTGACGAGGTCGTGACAACGTTTTGCAAACCGATGACGGTGGCGGAACGGAGTGAGACGCAACTCGTCGCGCCTCCGGGTATCTCCGAGAGCGGCGAGGCGATCGCGCCGGCATCGAGAGCCGCACCCTCCGGCCACGCTCTCGATGCCGGCGCCGCACTCATCGCGCTGTTCGCACTCCTCCCCGCGCTCGCGGGCTGCGACGAGAGCGCGCGACGTCGCGTCGTGCCCGAAGCGGCGCCCGCCGTGAATCGCGCGGCCGCGGATCCGTCGCTCGGCGTGAGCGCGGCGCCGTACTTCCACGACGCGGTGGTCGCCCAGCTGATCGGCGACGAGCAGGGCGCGCGCACCGGCTACGAGACCATCCTCGCGTCCTCGATCGTCGCCCCCGAGCTGGCGGCGCGTGCGGCGCTCCACCTCGCGCAGCTCGAGGCGCAGGCGGGGCAGCACGGTCACGCGCGCGAGCTCGCGGTGCGTGCGGTCGCACTCGCCCCGAACGATCCGATGATCGCGGAGGTCAGCGTGCACATCGGCTCCGACGCCGACATCCGCGGCCCACGGCTGGGGACGCCGCTGCCCGGCGTGCCGGCCGCCGTGGCGAAGCAGTTCGCCGAGGCCGAGCGCGCGCTCGGCGCGGCTTACAAGCTGCGCCCGCGCCCGGTGATCGAGGCGCTGTCGTCGTCGATCCGCGCCAAGGAGCAGGGCACCGAGGTGGTCGTCGCGAAGTACCACGCGGTGGCGATGAACGGCGGGCTCGCGCTGATCGCGGCGCACTACCGGGCGGGCACGCTCTACCACGACCTCGCGCTCGGCCTGCTGTTCGAGCTGCCGTCGGAGCTCGACGCGAACGTCGCCTCCGGCCTGCGCCGCACGCTGCGCGCCCGGGCGCTGACCTACCTCCACAAGGCCGTCGACGAGTATCGGCTCGCGCTCACCGCGCCGAGCGCACCCGGCGCGGAGCCGTGGCTCGTGGCCGCCCAGCGCGACCTGCGCGGCGTGCAGGACATCCTGGAACGCAAATGATCGACGCGGTGATCCTCGTCGACGGCGAGCCCTCCAAGTCGATCTCCGTCCTCGATCGCGGGCTGCTCTCCGGCGATGGCTGCTTCGAGGTGCTGCGCACGTGGCGCGGCCGCGCCGTCGAGCTCGCGGCGCACCTGGCCCGGCTCTACGACACCGCCGCGTTCCTGAAGCTCCGCACCCGCGCCCGCGAGCACGTGATCCGCGACGTCGAGCATGCACTCGCCCGCACCGCGACCGGCGGCGAGCACCGGATCCGGATCCTGCTCACCCGGGGATCGGGGCCGCTCTCGCAGCCGGTCGCCTCGCTTGGCCCGGGGCGCGCGGTCGTGATCGTCGAGCCGCTACCCGCGCAGCCGAAGGAGCTGGCGCTCGCCGTCGTCGACTGGCCGCTGCCGGCGCGGACGGGCCGCGGGCACAAGCTGCTGGCCTATGCCGACCACGTGATCGCGCTCGAGCTGGCGCGGGCGGCCGGCGCCGACGAGGCGGTGCGGCTGGATGCCGACGGCGCGGTCGCCGAGGGCGCGACCTCCAACGTGTTCGCCGTCGACGAGGCGGGGGTGATCCTGACCCCGGCCGCCGACCGCGGCGTGTTGCCCGGGATCGTCCGCGGTCGAGTCCTCGCGTGGTGCGCCCGCGAGGGGCTGCCGGTGCGCGAACGCCCGATCGGGCTCGACGAGCTGCGCGCGGCGCGGGAGCTGTTCGTGACCAGCTCGCTGCGCGGTGTCGTGCCGGCCACCTGCCTCGACGACCGTCGCCTCGCGGCGGGCCCGGTCACCGCGCGGATCGCCGCCGGCTATGCGGCCGAGATGGCCGGCGCTTGATATATAGTCGCCACGCAGTATGGCCAAGGACGCCCGAGAGCTGAGGGATGAGGCGGCGGCGGCGACCGCGTCCGGCAAGCACAAGAAAGCGCTCGCCGCGTACCTCGAGCTGGAGCGCCTCGAGCCGCGCGATGCGCAGTGGGCCAAGCGTGCGGGCGAGACGTACCGCCGCCTCGGCAACAACAAGCACGCGATCGAGGCGTTCGAGCGATCCGTCGATCGCTACGCCCAGAACGGCTTCCTCGTGCAGGCGATCGCCGTCTGCAAGATCATCCTCCAGATCGATCCGCAGCACGCCGGCACGCTCGGCCGGCTCGCGCGCATGAACGAGCAGGTCGGGCAGGGGCCGACGCGCGCGCAGGGCTTCGCCGACAACAACCCCGCGCTGCAGCAGGACCCACGTGTCGCGGCGCTGCGCCGTGGGACCACCGGGCTTCACCCCACGCTCGCCGGTGGCACCGCGCAGGTGCCCACGCTGCCCCCCCTGCAGCCGATCCGCGAGCGCAACAAGCCGACCACGCCGCCCCAGGTGCCGCCGGCGATCGCGATGCCGCGCACGAAGAGCAAGCCGATCAACCTGCCGCCGGGGGCGCCGCTCGAGGCGGTGACGCTCGCCGAGCAGGTCGAGGCGGCGTACGAGACGTCGGCGCCCGGCGTCCACGTCATCCCGATCGACGACGAGTACATCGAGCTCGCCGACGAGGCCGCCGGGGACGAGCAAGGGGACGAGGGCCCGAGCTCGGTGCCCCAGATCGAGATCGAGCTCCCCGATCCCGTCGAGGTCGAGCCCGAGGTCCACGAGCTCGAGGAGCTGGAGCTCGCCGATCTCGAGGAGATTCCGCTCCCCGAGCCGCGCGTGATCAGCCAGGTCGCGCAGCGCGCGCTCGCGGCGACGCCGCTGTTCGCCGGGCTGCCGAAGGAGGCGCTCGAGGCGCTCGTCGAGCACCTCACGCTCGTCACGCTCGAAGAGGGCGCGACGCTGTTCCACGAGGGCGATGTCGGCGATGCGCTCTACGTCATCGTCGAAGGCGAGGTCTCGGTGCAGGCCGAAGGGCCGCCGCGCGTCGAGATGGCGCGGCTCGGTGCCGGCTCGTTCCTCGGCGAGGTCGCGCTGATGACCGACCAGCCGCGCTCGGCGACGGTCAGCGCGGTCACCGTCGCGGAGCTCCTCCGCATCGATCGCCACACGCTGTCGCGCGTGCTCGCCGATCACGGCGACGTGCTGCGCGCGGTGCTCCGCTTCGTGCGCGATCGTCTCGTCGATCGCTGGATGCGCACGAGCCCGCTGTTCCGCCCGTTCACCGAGGCGCAGCGCGGCGAGCTGGCGGCGCGCTTCAAGTTCGTCGAGATCGACGCGCACACGAAGCTCCTCGCCGCGGGCCAGCGCCCCGACGGCCTCTACATCGTGCTCGCCGGCAACTACTCCGTCGAGCGCGGCGGCGCGACCGTCGCCCACCTCGGCCCCGGCGACCTCATCGGCGAGACCGCGCTCCTGTCGGGCGCCGCGTTCAAGAGCGATGTCGTCGCGCTGGGCAAGAGCCTGGCCCTCTGCCTGCCCGCGCCCGAGTTCCGCGAGATGATCATGACCCACCCGCACGTCCTCGAGTACGTGGGCGAGCAGGCCGAGCACAGCCGCCGCCTCGAGATCCTCTAGCGCTTGATCGGCGTCGCCGTGGGCGGCGTGTTGTCGGCGGCCGGCTGCTCGTTCGACGCGAACGGCTTCCAGCCGAACGAAGTCGCGACCAGCGCGCCCCCGAGCAGCAGGTAGAGGATCCCGATCGTGAGGTGGGCCCGCTTGCCCATCGCGTAGAGGCCCTTGCGCGGTTGGTCGGAGCTCTGAGCGCCGGCCTTCATCGCGAGCCGGAGCCGATAGACCCCGAAAATCATGACGAGACCGGCGATGCCGAGGGTCAACCAGACCGGGACGCGCATCCCGGATGAGTACCACCGGGCTCGGCGCGACGCATCTCTGCGTAACTACCGCACCTTGCTTCGCTCCGCTGCGCAATTTCTTGCTCGGCGCGAACCCCTGTTCGCATTTGACAGGTCGCCAACGGCTGGGCCAGAGTGCCCGCCTCCCACGACTCCCGGCGCCATGCACCCCCAGCCGAAGTACAGGAATTCCGCGGCGTTCTATGACGTCGATGGAACCCTCATCAAGATCAATATCGTCCACTCGTTCGCGTACTACGCGAGCCGGCACGCCTCGATCGCGACGAGCGTCAAGAACACGCTCAAGACCGCGGTCTCGATCCCGATGTTCTGGGCCGCCGACAAGCTGTCGCGGAAGTACTTCAACGAGATCTTCTATCGCTCGTACGAAGGCCAGAGCGAGGATCGCCTCGTCGTGCTCGCCGAGGAGCTGTTCGAGGATGTCGTCAAGCCGAACATCTATCCGCGCGCGCGCGACCTGATCGAGGAGAGCCGGCGCGCGGGCTGCCGCCAGGTGCTGCTGTCGGGCGCGCTCGACTTCACGATGAAGCCGCTCGCGCGTTACCTCGGCGTCGACGATCTGATCGCGAACAAGCTCGAGTTCGTCGACAACTACGCCACCGGCAAGCTGCAGAAGCCGTTCGTCGCGGGCGCGACCAAGGCAGAGATCATGCGCGCGTATGCCAAGCAGCACGGCATCGACCTCGCCGAGTCGTGGGCGTACTCCGACAGCTTCAGCGACTACGCGATGCTCGCCGTCGTCGGGCATCCCACCGCCTGCAACCCCGATCTCCGACTGCGCGCGATGGCGCGGTCGTACGACTGGCCGATCCTCGATCTCGACGAGGAGCCCGAGCGTTCCGTCGCGCGCCGCCCGCAAGGTCTGGCGCGCGATGCAGCGACGCCGCGGCGCCTTCGCACCGGAAAGGTAGAGCACTGATGCGCGCGATCCGCCCCAAGCTCAAGAGCCACGCTCGCGAGCACATCGTCACCATCGACACCGACTCCGCGCCGCGCGACTAGAG
>Ga0247822_10001461_pt1 | contig 14463 bp, 12 predicted proteins | sample 13C_Cellulose_Da_FD_192423 | JGI IMG/M metagenome (GOLD analysis project Ga0247822, IMG submission 192423) | Soil microbial communities from agricultural site in Penn Yan, New York, United States - 13C_Cellulose_Day30 | ecosystem: Environmental > Terrestrial > Soil > Agricultural land | place...
GGGCTCGCGGGCGAAGGCGATGGTGTCGCCGGTGGCGAAGGCGTGGGCGCCGAGGGCGGCGGCGGCGTCGGCGGCGGCGCCGCCGACCGCGACCCGGACGTTGGAGACGTCGTGGCGGCCGAAGGCACCGGCGATGACGTCGGCGAACGGGAGGCGACCGGCGGCGCCGCCGACGCCGTGCTCGGCGATGGCCTGGGTCTCGTCGGCGGTCGCGGCGGCGGCCGGGCTCGCCGCCGCGGTCTGGATCGGCGCCGGCAGCCGCGAGGTCAGGGTGTTCTTGCCGGGCGCCGGCCGGGTCGGCAGGTCTTCACGCTCGAGCTCGTCCCACGCCGTGCGTCCGTGGATCCAGGGCATGGCGGCGGGGGAGTGCAGCCGGTGTGCCGCGGGCAAGTCCGCCCGGACGCTCGCGTCCACCGCGGGTCGCGCCGATCGTGCACGATCGATCGCGCCGCGCGTGCGTGTCGCCTGTGGCACGATCACGCCGTGGCCGCGCCGCCGAACGAGCCCTCCACGGTGCCCGCCCGCCCGGCGCTGGCGCCGCCGCGGCGCCGGACGTTGTTGATCATGACCGGTGACGACATCGACGTCCGCCCGCTGCCGCTGGTCGGCCGGGTGGTGGTCGGCCGTGCCCAGGGCGCCGACGTCCAGCTCGAGCACGGATCGATCTCGCGCAGCCACCTCGTGCTCGAGCTCGACGAGGACGCGATCGCGGTGGTCGATCAGGGTGGCGCCAACGGGACGACCCTGCGTGGGGTGCGCCTGCCGGCCGGGCTCGCAGTCGAGATCGCCCCCAACGAAGCGTTCGTCGCCGGCGAGCTCACCCTGGTCGTGCAGGAGGTGCGTGCGCCGGCCGCGGCGGCCCCGGCGACCCCGGCCGAGGCAGCGGCGACGGCGCGGTCGTCCGGTCAGGTCACGCCCGCCGGGCACCCGCCGGTCGTGCTCGACCCGGTGATGCGCCGGCTCTACGAGGTCGCGGCGCGGGTGGCGCGCGGCACGATCAGCACCCTGATCATCGGCGAGACCGGCACCGGCAAGGAGGTGCTCGCCGAGTTCGTGCATCGCAGCTCGCCGCGGGCGGCCGGCCCGCTGGTCCGGGTCAACTGCGCCGCGTTCGCCGAGAGCCTGGTCGAGAGCGAGCTGTTCGGCCACGAGCGCGGCGCCTTCACCGGCGCGGTCCGCGATCGCGCCGGCCTGCTCGAGGCCGCCGACGGTGGCACCGTCGTGCTCGACGAGGTCGGCGAGCTGCCCCCGGCGATCCAGGCCAAGCTCCTGCGCGTGGTCGAGGACCGCGCGGTGCTGCGGGTGGGCGCGACCGCGCCCAGGACGGTCGACGTCCGGTTCATCGCCGCCACCAACCGCGACCTCGAGGCCGAGGTGGCCGCGGGCCGGTTCCGCCGCGACCTCTACTTCCGCCTGGCCGGGGCGGTGCTGGTGGTGCCGCCCCTGCGCGACCGCCCCGACGAGATCGCGCCGCTGGACCGCGCGTTCCTGGCCGCGGCCGCGGCCGCGCTCGGCCGGTCGGTCCCCACCCTCGACGACGCGGCGGTGGCCGCGCTCGGTGCCCACGCCTGGCCCGGCAACCTGCGCGAGCTGCGCAACGTCATCGAGCGGGCCGTGCTGCTGGCCGACGGCGATCGCATCTCGCCCGCCGAGCTGCCGTTCGCCACCACGCCGGCGCCGGCCCCGGCGCTCGCGGCCCGCGGCGGCGCGCTGGCCAGCGAGGTCGCCGCGCTCGAGCGCCAGCGCATCGTCGACGCGCTGGCGCGCCACGACGGCAACCAGACCCGCGCCGCCGCCTCGCTCGGCATGCCGCTGCGCACGTTCGTCAAGCGCATCGAGCAGTACGGGCTGCCGCGGCCGCGCCGGCGCTGACCGTCGCCACCCGCGTCAACGAGCGGCGCGATCGCGGGCCGCCAGCCAGGCGTCGAGCTGGGCGCGGGTCGCGCCCGTCGCGTCGGGCTGGGCGGCGCGGGCCTCCTCGATCGCGCGATCGCGCTGCCCCCGTGCCCACAGGGCCTGGGCCAGCACCCACCGGCTCCGGGCCCGTGGCGCCGGCGCGGCGCCGGCGCTGGCGGCGACCGCGGCCTCGGCCAGGGCCAGCGCCTCGCGCGCTCGGCCGAGGCCGAGCTGATCCTCGGCCAGCGAGGTCTGCGACGCGGCCCGGTCGGGGTGGTCGGCGGGCAGCTGCTCGCGGCGGATCGCCCACGCGGCCTCGTCGGCGGCGAGGGCCTCGCGGAAGCGGCGCAGCTCGCGCAGCACCACGCCGCGATCGCTGCGGACCTTCGCGAGCAGCAGCGGATCGATCGACGCCCCGGTGGACAGGATCGTCTGGGCGCGATCGAGCTCGGTCAGCGCCTCGGCGAAGCGACCGCCGGTCAGCAGCGCCGTGGCGAGCTGCTTGTGGGCCAGCCCGACGTCGACGTGGCCGGCGCCCACGAGCTGGATCCGCGCGGCGAGCACGGCGCGCAGGAGCGCCTCGGCCTCGGTCACCTCGCCGGCGTCGAGCAGGAACAGGGCGAGGTTCGCCCGTCGCGACAGGGTCTCCTTGCTGGCCGGCGCGAAGCGCTCGGCGAGCGCGACCGCCGCCCGCATGTGATCGATCCCGTCGCGGCCGCGGCCCATCCGATCGAGCGTGATCGCCAGCGCCTCGCGCACCGCGCCGAGCTGCTCGTGCTCGCGCTCGCCCGAGGCGAGGAGGTCGGCGAGCGCGCGCTCGAGCTCGACGCGAGCGGCCTGGTGGTCGCCCATCGTGGACAGCGTGACCGCGAGCTCGCGCCGCGCGCGCACGACGTCGGGATGACCGTCGCCGAGTGGGGCGCGGACGGTCAGGGCGGTCTGCACGGCGCTGCGCGCCTCGTCGAGCCGTCCCAGCCGCCGGAGCGCGACCGCGCGGTTGAGCTCGATCGCGCCCAGCTCGGTGACGTCGGGGCCGTGGTGCTCGATCAGCAGCGCGCGGCTGCGGTCGAAGGCGGCGAGGGCGTCGGCGTACTTGCCCTGGCGGCCGAGCTGGGTGCCACGCACCTCGAGGACGAGGGCCGCGCGCTCGGGATCGTCGAGCCTGGCGACCTCGGCCTCGGCCTCGGCCAGGACCGTGTCGGCCTCGCGCGGGCGTCCCTGCCGCTGCAGGGCGGCGGCGAGGCTGGTGAGGACCTCGACGCGGAGCGGTCGCGCCGCGGTGTCGCGCGCCGCGGTCGCCGCCGCGGTCAGGTGCTCGACCGCGGCGGGCAGGCGCCCTTCCTCGGCTTCGATCCGGCCGAGGATCAGGCGCGCCTCGGCCTCGACGGCGCGGTCGTTCACCGCCCGGGCCGCATCGGCGCTGCGGGTCGCGGTCGCGCGGGCGTCCGCGAAGGCGCGGGCGAGGAACTGCACGCGCGCGAGCACCGCGTCCGACGCCGGCCCCGAGCTCGGCCCCATCGCGTCGAGGGTGCCGGGATCCGCGCAGTCCGAGATCGGCGGCAGCCCGGTGACGGCGCGCGGGGCGCGCGCCACCGCGGCGGCGTCGATCGTCGCCAGCCGGTCGACCAGCCGGCGCACGCCGTCGAGCCGCCGATCGAGGCAGGCGACGCGGCGGGCGAGCGCGGCCGGCGGCTGGGTGCGCTCGACGTGGGTGGCGCGGCAGGCCGCGTCGTACGCGGTGGCCAGCGTCGCGGTGTAACGCTGCAGCTGCGCCACGACCTCGGCGCCGGTGGGCGCCGCGTAGGGCAGGCCGGTCGCGGCAAAGCCGGCCACCACCTGCGCTCGGGCGGCGTCGCTCCACACCTCGCGCACGCGCGGCTCGCCGAGCGCGCACGACGGCGCGCCGTCGTCCCCGGTCGCCGCGAACGCCACCAGCGCGGCGCCGGCCACCGCCGCGGCCCCGCCGGCGATCAACCAGCCGCGCCGGCGCGGCCCGGCCAGGGCCTCGACCAGCGCGGCCATCGACGGGAAGCGGTGGGCCGGTACGGCGGCGAGGCCGCGCGCGACCACGGCGTGCAGCCAGCGCGGCACCGGGCGCACGGGCGCGGGCGGCCCGGCCTCGGCCGCGTTGGCCAGCTCGTCGAGGGTCGCGCCGACGAACGGGCGCCGGCCGTGGAGGACCTCGTAGAGCGCCACCGCGAACGAGAACTGATCGCCGGCGGCGTCGGCCGGGCGACCGCGCAGGCGCTCGGGCGCCATGTAGGCCGGGGTGCCGTTGATCCCGGCGGTCTCGACGGTGAGCGCGGCCCCGGCGTCGGCCGCCGGATCGGGCGCACCGTCGGTGGCGACGCCGAAATCGGCGACCCGGGCGCGGCCGTCGTCGCCGATCAAGATGTTGCTCGGCTTCACGTCGCGGTGGACCACACCCGCCGCGTGCGCCGCGGCCAGCCCCGCGCCGGCACGGCGGAAGACGTCGACCACCTCGCGCCACGGCCGGGGCGTCGCCACCCACGCGGCCAGGCTCTCGCCGCGGATCCGCTCCATGGCGAGGAACGCGCGGCCTTCGCGCACGCCGGCGTCGTACACCGCGACCACGTTGGGGTGCGACAGGCGCGCCATCGCGCGCGCCTCGGCGGCCAGCCGCGCCTGGTGATCGGCGCCGAGGAAGCGATCGTGGAGCAGCTTGAGAGCGACCTCGCGATCGAGCACGCGGTCGTGGGCGGCCCAGACCACGCCCATGCCGCCGGCGCCGATGCGCTCGCCGAGCTCGTAGCGCTCGGGCGGCGGCGGCAAGGCGACGCGGTCCGGATCGGACGTCGTGCCGGCCGGCATCGTCGCGTCTGGATCGCCCCCCACGGCGCGACGTTCGCACGCCGGCCCGGGCGCGTCCACCGGGGCTCAGCGCGGCCGGCGGGCGAAGAAGGTGATGGTCGGGCCGCCGCCGGTGATCGCGACCTGGTCGGCGACCTCGAAGCCGCAGCGGCGGTAGAACGTGTGGTTCTTCGGGTTGGTCGACTCGAGCCAGGCCAGCGTGCGGGTGGCGTCGCAGCGCTCGAGCACCGGCGCGATCACCCGCGGGCCGAGGCCGCGGCCCTGGTGGGCCGGATCGACGCCGAGCGCGGCCAGGTACCAGTGCGGCTCGCCCGGCGTGCCGCGCCCCATCGCGCGCACGACCCGCAGCCCGCGCGGCACGCCGCGGCCGACCAGCCAGGCCAGGCGGGGCAGGGCCGGGACCACGGCGCGCACCGGCAGATCGTGGCGGCCGGGTGGGGCCCAGATCGCCGCCGCCGCGCCGGGGACGTGCCACGAGCCGTCGAGGCCGAGGTAGACGCGCTCGAGCATGATCGCCAGCAGCGCGGTCATGCGCGCGACCCGGGTCGGCGGATCGGTGAACACGTAGGTCCAGCCGGGGTCGTCGGCCAGCGCGCGGGCCAGCACGCCGGCCGCGCTGGCGACGGCGGTGCGGTCGAGCGGCGCCGCGGTCGTACGATCATCCGGGGCTGGGACGGTCATGGTGGCCCGGAGCTTACCCGAGGTGATGCAGCGCACCCGCGCGGGTGAGCCGCATCGCTGACCGCGCCGGGCCGCCTCCGTGGTGTCGTAGACTCCGCGCATGTCGCTCGTCGTGAGGCTCGGCCTCGACAATCTCTGTCCGGATGCGCATCTCGATCCGGCGCCGGTGATCGCGAAGCTCGAAGGGCTGGTGCACGGCGGCTACACCACCTGCGTGCGCGAGATCGTGAGCGCGCGGCGCGAGGACCTGGACGGCGCGCGCGTGGTCGAGGTCACGGCGCAGGGCACGCGCTGGCTCGATGGCGATCAGGCTCGCCCGATCCTCGACGCCGTGCGCCGGCTGTACGAGGCGGCGGGGACCTATGATTCGTACTCGTGGGACCAGCTCGAGGAGATGGGCGCCCACAACATCCAGGACCTCGCGCTGGTGCTCGACGGCAAGACCCCGCGGCCCGGGCTCACGCGGGTGAACCTCGACGGCGACCGGCTGCGCCTCATCGATCTCGACGACTCGATCGCCAACTGGCCCGACGACACGCTCGCCGCGTCCTTCCACGAGGTGGCGAGGGTGCACCGGCTGATCGTGCACAGCGCGTAGCCCGCGCGCCGCGCGGGCGCGACCTCAGCGGCGCTCGACGGTGACCAGATCGGTCGGCCGGCCGGCGTCGAGGTAGGCGCGCCCCGATGGATCGTCGAGCAGCGTGGCCGCGAAGAACGCGGTGACGTGGGCGGCGGCGAGGTCGCGCCCGGTCGCGGCGTCCAGGTAGGTGAACGCCGCGCCGTCGGTCTGGCGAGTGCCGGCGCCGCAGCCGGGCGCGAGGTCGGGGACCACGCCGACCAGATCCGACACCGACCAGTGGCCGGCGTCGGCGACCTCGAGCTTCCACGCCGGGCCGAGCGCGGCCGCGAAGTTGTTGCGCAGCAAGATGTTGCCGATCTCGCCGACCGAGTTGTCCTCGCGCGCGACCAGGAAGCCGAGCGGCTCGGCGAGGCTGGCGATCGACACGCCGGGCAAGAGCGGGTTCTCCATCGGCGCGGCCAGCGCGAACACGCCGCCCAGCTCCATGCGCTGGGCGTACAGGCCCGCGGTCACCGCGCCGAAGCTGTGGCCGAACACGCCGCGCCGGCCGCCGTCGATCGCCGCCGCGAGCTCGGGGAACGGCGCGCCAGCCAGGACCTGGTCGACCGCGAACGTCAGGTCGTCGACCCGCAGCGCCAGGGTCGACTCGTCGAGCGGCAGGTTGTCGCCGGCGAGCCGGTTCCACAGCGTGTTGCCGTCGTGATCGACCGCGACCACCACGAAGCCGTGGCTGGCCAGGCGCTCGGCGATCGTCATCGCCGACCACCGCGTGCACCCGTGGCAGTGCGAGAACGCGACCAGCGGATGGCCACCCGGCTCGATCGTCGCGCCGACCGCGGCATGGGCGGTGCGGGTCGGGCAGGCCGGATCGGCCTCGGCGAGCAGGTCGGCGTACGCCGCGCGCCGCGGCTCGGGCTCGAGCCCCTCGATGGGGAACCCGGCGGCGGCCTCGCCGGCGGCGGCGGCGACCGCCGGGTACCAGACCTGGATGGTGAGCATGCGCTGGCGACCGTCGTCGGCCTGCGTCGTCCACCGCGTGCCGACCGGGTGCGGCCCGGCCGACTCGAAGCGGACGTCGAGCGCGGGAGTCTCGTCACCGCAGGCCGCGGCCAGCGCGGCCGCGACGGCGAGCGCGAAGATCGGTCGTGACATCGCCGCGATGGTAACGGAACCGGCGTGCACGCGGCGGCGGGGCGCGCTACACGAGAGCGTTGCCCGGCCCGGTCGTCCTCGCCACCCACGCGCTGTGCAAGCGCTATCGCGGCCGCACGGTGGTCGACCGCGTGTCGATCGCCGTCGAGCGCGGCGACGTGTACGGCTTCCTCGGCCCCAACGGCGCCGGCAAGAGCACGACCTTGCGCATGCTGCTCGGCCTGGTCCGGCCGACCGGCGGGCGGGTCGAGCTGTTCGGCCGCGGGCTCGCCGACCGCCGCGTGCTCGCCCGGGTCGGCGCCATCGTCGAGGCGCCGGCGCTGTACACCTACCTGACCGGGGCCGACAACCTGCGCATGCTCGCCGACCTCGGCGGTGGCGCGCCGGCCGCGCGCCAGGTCGAGGTGCTCGAGCGGGTTGGCCTGCGCGACCGCGCCGGCGATCCGGTCCGCATCTACTCGCACGGCATGAAGCAGCGGCTGGCCATCGCCGCCGCGCTGCTGCCGCGACCCGAGCTGATCATCCTCGACGAGCCGACCAACGGGCTCGACCCGATGGGCATCCGCGACATGCGCGCGCTGGTGCGCAGCCTGGCCGACGACGACGGCATCACCGTGGTGCTGTCGAGCCACCTGCTCGCCGAGGTCGAGGCGGTGTGCAACCGGGCCACGATCCTCGCCCGCGGCCGCACCCGCTGGGAGGGCGACGTCGCCGAGCTGCTGGCCGAGCGGCGCCGGGTGCGGATCCGCGCCCGCCCGGCCGAGGCCGCCGCCCGCGCGCTGGCCGGCGCCGGCGCGGTGCGCGAGGTCGAGCCCGGCCTGTTCCACGTCACCGGCGCGCTGGTGGCGCCCGCCGAGCTGGTCGATCGCCTGGTCGCCGCCGGGGTCAAGGTCGACGAGATCGTCGCCGAGGCGCCGACCCTCGAGGAGGTGTTCGTGTCGCTGGTCGGCGCCGGCGAGGCCAGCTGATGCGCGGGTTCTGGCGCGTCCTCCGCTGGGAGCTGTTCAAGCTCTATCGCCGGCCGGCGTCGTACCTCGGCTTCGTGCTCGCCCTGGTCTTCTGCGTCGCGGTGCTGATCGGGTTCGGCTGGTCCGATCTCAAGGGCAAGGAGGTCATGGGCCTCAAGCTCGATCGCAGCGTCTACCTGAACGGCCCGTTCTACGCCAACTTCGTCCTCAACGTCGGCTTCTTCGCGATCCTGCCGCTCTTGTCGGCGACCCTGGCCGGCGGCCAGCTCGCCGGCGAGGCGCGCGACGGCACGCTGCGCGCGATGCTGCTGCGGCCGCCGTCGCGGGTGACGATCTACCTGGCCAAGGCCGCCGCCACCCTGCTGTGGACGCAGCTGCTGATCACCTTCCTGATCCTGCTCGCCCTGCTGATCGGCCACGTCGCCTACGGCGGCGGCGGCATGCTGATCTACATCTGGGAGTACAAGCGCTCGGGCTTCTGGATCATCCCGTCCGATCAGTGGCCGCTGATGCTGGTGTGGGCCAGCCTCGGCGCCGGGGCGTCGCTGGCGCTGGTCGCCGGCGTGGCCCTGCTGCTGTCGACGCTCACCGAGAACCCGGTGGCGGCCCACGTCGGGACCCTCGGTGCCTTCTTCATGTCCACCGTGTTGCAACGGCTGCCCGACCAGCTCATGGGCGAGGGCTTCAAGGACCTGCTCCCGACCAGCCACATGAACTTCTGGCACGAGGCCTACCGCTGGTATCACCCCGACGGCAGCACCGTCGATCACGCCCGGCTGTGGACCGACGTGGCGTGGACCGGCGGGCTTGCTGCAGTCTGCTTCACCGCCGGCTTGATCGTGTTCGTCCGACGGGACATCACCTCCTGAACGCGCCCGGACGTGCGATAGTGGGCGCATGGCCGAGCCGCCTCAACCCGGTGATCTGGTCGGCGGCCGCTACCGCCTGATCGAGATCGCCGGCCGCGGCGGCATGGCCGACGTGTGGCGCGCCGAGGTCGAGGGCGACATGGGCTTCCGCCGCGTGGTCGCGGTCAAGCAGATGCACCCCAACCTCGCCGACCAGCGCAACTACGTCGAGATGTTCGTCGAGGAGGCGCGGCTGGGCTCGGTGCTCGACTCGCCCAACCTGGCCGAGGTCCGCGACTTCGTCGCCGAGGACGGCAACTTCTACATGGTCCTCGAGTGGATCGAGGGCGTCGATCTCGGCAGCTGGGTGCGCTGGCACTTCACCCGCGGCGAGACCACCCGCTGGGAGCTGGTGGCGGCGATCGGCGTCGGCGTGCTGCGCGGCCTGGCCGCGGCCCACGAGCGGGTCGAGCAGGGCCAGCCGATGCCGGTCGTCCACCGCGACGTCAGCCCGCACAACGTGCTGCTCACCACCCGCGGCATGGTCAAGCTGGTCGACTTCGGCCTGGCGCTGGCGTGGGACCGCCGCGCCGACACCACCGACCCCGGCGTGGTGAAGGGCAAGATGTCGTACCTGTCGCCCGAGATCGTCGGCGGCGGCCGGCCGATCCCGCCGTCGGATCAGTTCGCGGTCGGCTCGGTGCTGTGGGAGGCGCTGGTCGGCCGCAAGCTGTTCGACGGCCAGAACGACTACGAGACCTACGTGCGCCTGCGCGAGTGCCAGGTCCAGCCGCTGCGCCCGCTGCGCCCCGACGTGCCGGCCGACTTCGCCGGGCTGATCCACCGCGCGCTGTCGCCGCGCGCCGACCAGCGGTTCCCGTCGGCGCGCGAGTTCGCCCGCCAGATCGGCACCGCGCTCAAGAAGGTCCAGCTCCGCAAGGACCTGCACACCGCCCTCGCCCGCACGGTGATCGACGCGCGCGGCGACATGGGCCTCGGCCACCGCACCGGCGACCCGTCGGCGATCACCCCGATCGCCGAGCTGCGCCCCGAGGAGCCGGCGGCGATCGGCGATCGCCTGCGCGGCCTGCGCCACAAGCTGCCCACCCTGTTCGGCGGCCGCAAAAAAGCCTGAGCCGCGTCAGCGCAGCTCGAACGACTCGGGTTTTCCGTCGGGGCCGAGCTTGAGCGCGACGGTCGCGACGGTGCCGTCGATCGCGGTCGCGGTGCACGAGTCGTCGGCCCCGGGGTGACGGGGCGCGCCGCAGTCGACCTTGGCCTCGAGGCGATGGCGGCGGCTCAGCTCGTCGGTCAACCAGGCCGCGGTGCCCTTGGGATCGAACACCGGCTCGTCGAGCTTGAGGTCGTAGCGCTCCTGGTCGCCCTGGATCTCGCGGATGCGGGCGTCGACCTTGAACTCGTCGCCGCCGGTGAACTTGACCGTGCACTGGAAGGTGGCGCCGGCGGCGAGCGGGACGCCCTTGGGGCAGCTCACCCGCTCGATCGGGAAGAACGCCGTGAACTGGTCGGCCACCGCCTTCTCGGCGCGGGCGTTGTCGAGCTTGCGAGTACAGGCGGCGAGCGCGAGCACGGTGCCGAGCGCGCAGATCACGGTCCGGTGCATGGTCCCCCGGGAGTGGTCAGAACCCCGACTATATCGCCCACGGCCCGTCGAGGACCAGCTCGAGCAGGTCCGATGGACGATCGGGATCGTCGGCGTCGACGGTGGCGAGCAGGCGGCCGCGGCGCGCGGCCAGACCCTCGATCTTGGCGACCAGCGGCGCGCCGCGCTCGTCGAACACCCGCGCCCAGCGGGCGCGCCCGCCGGCGAGGAGCCCGACCGCCGAGCCGGTGACCCGGCCGTCGTCGTACGCCGACGTGGTCGCCTCGGCGGTGGCCGCGAACAGCAGGCCGCCCGCCCATGGGGTGACCTCGGTCAGGTGCAGCGGCGCGCCGTCGAGCGCGCCGAGGTCGAGCGGCTGCCAGCGGACCTCGGGCACCGGCGCCCGGTCGGGCGCGTCGAGCAGGTCGGCGATCGGCACCAGCGGCAGCCGGGCCAGCGCGTCGCGGGTGGGCACGCCGTCGGGGCCGCGGTCGCCGCCGCGGTTGCCGACCACCAGGGCGTCGCCGTCGACCGCGACCGCCTCGAGGTTGAGCTGGCCGCTGCCGATCGCCGGCTGGTGGAGCGCGGCGTACAGCCGGGGCAACGCCACCACCCGCACGTCGTCGTCGATGACGATCGCGCGCCGGCGCACCGCCAGCCCGCTGTCCGAGCCGAACGCGACCAGGGCGTCGCCGATGACGCACACCGCCTCGAGGTCGAGCTTGGCGGCCTTGTTGCCGCGCCCGGCGTCGAACTGGCGGCGGGCGTCGGGGCCGGCCGGCAGCGTGATCGGGTCGGTGAGCCCGGTGGCCGGATCGACCAGGCCGACGAACGCGGCGTCGTCGGAGACGACGGCGAGGCGGTCGCGCCACCAGGTCAGGCCGCTCGCCGCGCGCACGTGGGCCGGGCGATCGAGCGCGGGGTCGGCGCCGCCGCGGTAGCGCAGCGCGACCCGCCGGGCCACGCGCGCGGACACGCGCGGATCGCAGACGGCGGACAGCACGGGCCCATAGTAGGCGCGATCACGTTCGCCGTCGCGGGTGCGCGGGCGATGTTAGGCTTGGCCGATGCGAGCCGCGTGGTCCGTGGTCCTGGCCGTCGCGTGCCTGCCGGCGGTGGTCACCGCCCAGCCCGAGCCCCGCCGCGCCATCGACTACGTCGTCGTCGAGCCGCCGCCGCCGTCGGGGCTCTGGCACGCCGGCCCCGCGGTCGTCTACCTCAACCGCTGCGCCGCCGGGTGCAGCGTGCGCGCCGGCGGCGACGACGCGGTCGCCGACACCTCGTCGATCCTCGGCCGGACCGACATCCCGCGCCAGGTCTCGATCGAGCCGTTCGCGTGGGACCAGGCGACCTGGGACGGGATGGTCGCGTGCGTGCGCGACGTCTACGCGCTCTACGACGTCCACGTCGTGACCGAGCCGCCGGCCGGGCCCCACGTCGAGGTCATGGTCGCCGGCACCGCGGCGGCGCTGAACCTGCCGTCGAACACCCTCGGCATCGCCCCGCTGGCCAACGACTGCTCGCGCATCCCGAGCGCGGTCGCGTTCGCGTTCGCCAACGCCCACGAGGTCGGCGACCGCCTGATCACCGAGCTGTGCGCCACCACCGCCCACGAGGCCGGCCACGTGTTCGGCCTCGATCACGAGTTCGACTGCCGCGACCCGATGACCTACCTGGCGGCGTGCGGGCCCAAGGTCTTCCTCAACCGCACCGTCGAGTGCGGCGAGTTCGACGGGCCGCGGCCGTGCAAGTGCGCGGCGCGCCAGAGCTCGCACCTGCACCTGACCGACGTGATCGGCCCCGGCGCGCTGCCGTCCCCGGCCGAGATCTCGGTGCTGGCCCCGACGCCGGGCGCGGTCGTGCCGCCGACCTTCTCGGTGTTCGTCGAGGTCGCCGGTCGCCCGGCCGCCACCGTCGAGCTGTGGGCCAACGGCGCCAAGCTCGACGAGCAGCCCGGCAAGCAGACCACCGCGCCCTACCTCCTGCGCACCCAGGCCTCGCTGCCCGACGGCGTGCTCGACCTCGAGGTCCGGGTCTACGACGACCTCGGCCAGCTCGCCGTCGCCCGGCTCACCGTGCAGAAGGGCGCCCCGTGCGCCGACGCCAGCGCCTGCCCGTCGGGCTGGGCGTGCGACGGCGGCCGCTGTCTCGCCCCCGCCGGCGACCGCGGCATCGGCGACGACTGCGCCGTCGACGGCGACTGCGCCAGCGGTCAGTGCGCCCAGCGCGCCGGCGCCACCACCTGCTCGCAGCCATGCTGGCCGACCGGCGCCGCGTGCCCGAACGGGCTGGCCTGCGTGACCGGCGACGACGAGGGGTTCGCCTGCTTCGCCGACGACGGCGGCGGCTGCTGCAGCGCCGGCGGCGACGGCCGCGGCCCGCTCGGGCTGGCGCTGGTGGTCGGGCTGGCGCTGTTCGCGCGGCCGCGGCGCGCTACTCCGGGCACGGATCGCTGACGAACAGCCCGTCGCGGCGGAAGCTGACCGCGCGCACCAGCGCGACGTCGGTGAGCAGCAGCCGATCGATCTCGCCGGTGCGCGCCCCGAACGGGTAGGCGAAGGTCCGGGTCGGGTAGCCGTCGGCGCGCAGCTGCTCGAGGTTCGGGCGGACCTCGTCGTCGTAGTAGCCGGCCAGCCCGTGGTCCTCGGCGTAGTCGGGGGCGCGCACGTGCGACACCGAGTGACCGGCGATGGCATGGCCGCGGTCCGCGAGCGCGCGCAGCTTGCCCCGCTGCTCGGCGGTGAACAGGTGGTAGCGGGTCACGAAGAACGTCACCTTGGCGCCGTACGCGTCGAGCAGGTCGGCGATCGACCACCACGCGTCGATCGCCGCGTCGTCGAAGCCGAGCGCGAGCCCGGCCTCGGCCGGCGCGCCGTCCGCGAAGTCCTCGTAGGTGAACGAGGCCAGGCCGCGCTCGCGCGCCCCGGCGACGATCGCCTCGATGGTCGCCACCGAGACCGAGACACCCGGGATGTGGCCGTACAGCTGCACCACGACCCCCTCGTCGCGCGCGCGATCGAGCCCGGACAGGATGCTGGGCACGTCGTTGCGCGCGTCGTCGATGCTGACCCCACACAGCACGCGCCGGCCGGGGCCGCGGTAGTACACCTCGGACATGTCGGCGACCGGATCGGCGCAGCCGGACAGCGCCAGCGCGAGCGCGACGGCGCCGGCCGCGGTAAAGAAGGGACCGTGCGCGCGTCGCCGTTGCTGCTGAGCCTCGCCGCCGTCGCGCTCGCCGGGGTCGCCTCGGCCGAGCCGCCACCGCCGGCGTCGCGCTGGGTCGGCGCGCCCGTCCTCCCGGCCGGCCAGGTCGAGATCGCGGTCGTCCACGAGCTCCTGGTCGCGCGCTACCTCGCGTTCGACGACCAGCTCGGCGACCCGTGGGCCGATGGCATCGACCTCGCGGTCGCGCTCGGGCCCGATCTGACCGTCGGCGTCTCGCACAGCTCGCGCGCGCTCGGCACCGTCGATCGCGGCGGCGGCTGGTGTCACGAGGCCCGCTTCCACTGGTGCCCGTCAGCCTACGCCGGCGGGTCGATCGATGCACGCTGGCGCGTACACGACGGCGCGCGCGTCGACCTCGCCGCGCTGACCCGCGTCGGCCTGGTCGGCATCGATCCTCTCCAGCCGGTCGTGCGCCTGGGCGCCTCGGCGCGCGCCGCCGCCGGCCCGCGCGGCCGCTGGTGGCTGGTCGCCGAGCCCGAGGTCCAGATCGGCCTCGACCACCGCGAGCTCGGCAACCGCGACGTCCTGATCGCGCCCCTGTGGCTCGGCGTCGGCCGCACCCGCGCCGCCGGCTGGCTGCAGACCGGCCTGCGCGGCCAGCTCGTCGGCCTCGGCGACAAGGTCGAGATCCCCTTCGTCCTCGGCGGCGCCGAGGCGGACCGGGCCGAGGCGGAC
>Ga0247822_10001462_pt1 | contig 14461 bp, 30 predicted proteins | sample 13C_Cellulose_Da_FD_192423 | JGI IMG/M metagenome (GOLD analysis project Ga0247822, IMG submission 192423) | Soil microbial communities from agricultural site in Penn Yan, New York, United States - 13C_Cellulose_Day30 | ecosystem: Environmental > Terrestrial > Soil > Agricultural land | place...
CGTACGGGCGCCTGGATCGCCGTGCGGCGCCCGTACGTCACCGCGCTGAAGTGGTGGAAGTGGCCCGAGAGCAGGATCTGGCAGCCGGAGACCGGCTGGAGGCCGAACTCCTGATTCTTCCACCACTCGTGGGCCTTCTTCTGCACGGTCGCGCCGCCCCGGAACATGTGCCCGTGGGTCATGCCGACCTTCACGCCGCCGAGCTCGACCGCAATGCTCAGTTCCTCGTCCGGAATCACCCAGTTCAGCCCCTCGGTGCCGGCGCGTGTAAACGCCTCTCGAACGGCCTCGAACGCAGCTACGTCGTCGTTGTCGCCTGGGTTGGTGAAGGACTTCCCGTCGTTCCGGTTCTCGCCGTGGTTGCCGGCGACCGTGGCCGACCAGAACTCGTCGAACAGCGGGTGGAGCTCGTCGATCGCGTGGGAGACAAGCTCGCGGGTGATGCGACCCTGCTCGCGCCGGGTCCGGTCGACGTTGAACTGCTGGGCCGGGTAGAAGCCGATGCAGCCCTCGACGAGATCGCCGAGGCCGAGCAGTGCGCCGACCGGCATCTGGCGGCCGATGCGGCGGAGATCCTTGATGCGCTGCTTGGCTTGGTCGATGCCGGACAGGACCCGCTCGACGGTCTGCTCGGTGCCCGAACCGCCCTCGGCCTTGCCGATCTGCCAGTCGGCCGCGACGACCGCGAACGCATCCTTGCCGCTCGAGCTGAACCGGCGCACCGACGGGCGGCGCTTCCGGATGTGCTTGACCAGATCGTCGACGTGCTCCTGGACGGCCTCGGGCGACTCGCCGGCGACCACGTTGAACTTGAAGTAGTGCAGCCAGCGGCCGTCGTACGCCATCCACTTGCGCGCCTGGATGGGGCCGTCGATCTTCCATTCGTCCGGGTTGAACCCGGCGCCGATGAGCAGGTCGCGGGCCGACGCGTCGGGGCTCGGCAAGCGAACGACCGCTTTACCGATCTGGTCGGTGTACTCCGCATACGGCTCCCAGCCGGCCGGCACCTTGTCGCCGCGCTGATACGCGCCCTCGAGATCCTCGCCCAGTTTCGTCATACGGTGTGTCCGCCCTTCTTGTGCTTTTCGATGTCCCGGCGGACTACTCGCTGTCCGTTCTCTCGCAGGATCTCGTACAGGTCTTGAACCGAGATCCCGCGTTCCAGGGCCCCCCGAAGAGCCTCTGCGTCTGCCGGTGGCAGGCTGTTGACCTTTTCGCACAGTCTACACGGCTGGTTGCCAGATGCAACCCCGACAGTACTGAGCGCGTTCGCAAGATTACTCGTCTTCGCCACGGTCAAAACTCCTCTCGCCGACTGGCCAGGTCATCCGGTGATGTGTGGGTGAGGTGCCACATCTCGCACGCGGTGTGGTAGTAGACGCGATTCTCGATCACCTCCGAGCCGCGCCGCACGCGCTTCGCGCGGACCTCGTCCAGCGCCGCCAGCGCCAGCTTCTCGTTCTCGTAGCCGAGCTTGCCGGCCAGCCAGCACTTGCTGGGGCGCGGGGATCGCGCGGCTGACCGCCGCTTCGACACTGTGGCGCGCGGGTGGCGCCGGTTTCTCCGTGGCACGATGTACCTCCTGATAGACTAGGGAAGCCTGCCGGAGGTCCCGCTGAATCAGCGGTCTGTACCTCCGGTGGCCTCTTTTTCGCGTCGGGCCCGCTCGTCGCGGTCCTTCACGATCTTCTGACGTTGCGCCGCTGTGTAGCCGGCCCGGATACCGTACTGCAGAGTCACGCCGGGCGTCAAGCCCTCGGCCAGGCAACGCGTCCGCATAGCCTGCGGACAGTCCAGCTTGCACGCCCATTGCGCGCGGGCGGCGACGGGCTCGTGGGCGGCCAGTGCGGCCTGATAGGCGGCGTCGCCGGCGGCCCCGGGATCGAACTCGGCGCGGATGGGCTCAAACCAGTCATCCGGATGCAGCCGATTGGTCGACTGATCCGGATGACGGAAGGTGTGGTCGCAGCTCTCCGGGTCGGCACACCTCAGCCCGACCTGGCAGGGGATTGGTTGGTCAGCTCGCATGCCTCACAGGGTAGCTGACCGGCGACAACGGTGTCAGCCTCGCCGGTCGTCGTCGGGCGTCGGGTCCAGGATCTCGGCCGACCGGGCGACGGTGCGCCCGACGACGAACCCCCAGAACACCACGACGGCGGCCTGATACGCCACGGCCCAGACCACGTACGACTGGACCTCGCCCTCGACCGCCTGGCCGGCGAGGAAGCCGACGATCCCCAGCATCGGAGCAACGGCCGCCACGGCGTACACCAGCAGCGCCACGTACACCTTGATGACCGACTCGATCGGGGCGTCAGCCTTGATCCGGGCCTGCATCGCGTCCCAGTTCTCGTCCAGCGTCTTCGACATGGTTCTCCTCTCGTAGTTCCGCGATCCACCGGTCGATGATTGCGCGGAATGTTGCGATGATCTCTGCGTTCGTCATGAGAGGAAGCCCCCAGGGTTGCGAGTCTGCCGCCCCCGAGAGACTCCCCCTCATCATACGGCCGTTTTACTCCGGGTCGTGCGTCGCGGTGACGAGCGGCTCGAAGTCGTTACTGGCGACGTACGTGCCCTGGATCGCCCGGTAGCTGACCTTGTCGCGGCCGACCTTCAGGCGCAGACGCTTCCCCGCATGATCGCCGCCGGTGAAGTGCAGCCAGTAATGGCCGTCCTTGTCCGGCTCGACGACACCGACGCCCTTGGTGCTCAGGGTGGACCCGCTCCACATGTCGCGCGGCGGGACGAGGCGGAGGACAGTCAGCTCGATCGGCTTCCGACGCGCCGACAGCAGACGAGGCGGCTTGACCCGCATCACCTTGGTGATCTTGTACGCGTCGTACGACGACAGGCCGAGCTCGAGCTCGCACCAGTAGCCGTTGACGACCGTGCTGGTCCGGGCCACCGTGGCCTCTTGGCCGACGCCGGAACCGTAATGGATCCGGTGCCGGCCGACGTACCGGGTCTTGTGCTCGGCCGTGACGATGTCGCCCTCCTGCAGGGTCTTCCAAGTGACCTCGCTGGTGACGTCGACGAGCTTCGGCTCGACCTTCGGCTTCGGCTCGACCTCGAGTCCGAGCTGGGAGGCGGCCCGGTTCACGCCGGCGTTGTCGTGCGCGGTGGTGATGTACACCGATCCGCCGCGACCACCCTGGCCGCCCTGCGCACCGTCGCCCGAAGCGGACCCACCGGCGCCACCCTGGCCTCCGAGCGCCACCACGGACGCCGAGCCGACCACGACTCCCGGCGGGAGGACCGCCTTCCGGACGAACTCCGGCTCGACGTACGTCACCGACCCCGCAGTCAGCCCGTCGCGCTGAGTGATGCTCGGAGGTACCGAGTCGATGCGGACCGGGATCGTCGCGTCCCGGTCGATCTGGGAACTGACCGGTTCCATGTCCACGACCGTCCCGTACGCCAGGGCAGCCTCGATGTACACCCGGTCACCCTCCCGGTAGTTGCCCGGGAAGAGCCGGAGAAGCTGGTTGCGCGAGACGAGACCATCAGCGTGTTCCGGGTCGGATGCGGTGACGCCGACCTCGCCGTCCGGGTCCAGGTAGCGCACGACCAGATGGTCGGCCGCCTCGAGCTCCTTGTAGTAGTTGCACTTCACCAGACAGCCACTGATCGTGAAAGCCGCCCTGCCGTGTGGCTTGATGACGACCTTGTCGCCCTCTCGCAGAGTCATGATTCGGGGATCTCCTCTCCCTTGATGAACTTCTTGAGCTCGTTCACGGCCACCTTCCCGTTCGCCTGGACCCGAAGGTCGGTCGGCTCAACGTGGTATTTGCCGTCGGCGCCGAGCTTACTCCCCCCCGACCCTGCCGTCAACCGGTCAGGCGCCGGGCGGATCTGGGCGTACTCGAGCTGATAGCCCCCCGCGCCCGCCGAGCTCGCCGGCTTCTGGCCGGCCTTCGTCCAAGGCTTCCGCAGCCACATCGCCGCGAACGACCGGTCGCCCTTGTGACCCCGGATCAGCACCGAGTCGGCCTGGCCGTGCTTCGTGAGCACGTCGTCGCCGTCCTCGTCGGAATGCTCGGTCTGCATCGACCACGGGCCCTTGCAGTACGAGACAGCCACGGTCCAGCCCCGCTCCTCCGCCAGCTTCGCGACCTGCTTCGCCCCTCCAGGCATCACTGTCCCCCAGATGGTCTCGGCAGCCGTGATGATCGTGGCTGGGTACTCGGGCGTGGGCGGCGGCAGCACGACCTTCTGCGCGGCCCTGTGCGGGACGGCGGTCGACGGGATGAACCGCAGCTCGCCGGCGGCCCGCATCGACCACGACGTGCGGCCGACGTCGGACAGGCCGGTCCACTGATCGTCCTGAGACCGGCCGGTCACCTCCACGAAGAGGCGCCGACCGGCCTCGAAATCGAGCTCGGTCACGCCTGCGGGTCCTGCGACTTCTTCGCCGCGTCCCGACGGCGCAGCACGCCGTACCCGTCGACGTAGGCGACCTCGTACTGCTCGACGTCCCACTCGACGGTCTCGCCGTCCCGGTCGTACCGGACCGCGAACTTCGCGCGAGCCTTCGCCAGCCGCTCATCGGCGTCATCGGGGTCGTCGTCTTCGTCCCGGCGCGCCTTGAGGATCCCGTCGACCTCGTCGAGCGTCTCCTGGAACGCGTCGAGCAGCTTCTGGTCGGCCGGCTCGACGTCGCCGTCCTGCGACTGACGCATCGCCCGGTCCAGCTCGGCCGGGATCGCCTGATTCACGCCGTTGCGGGCCGCGTCGAACTTCCGCCTGTCCAGCTCCGCCGGGATCTCGTCACCCTTCGCCTCAGCGTAGGCCGCCAGGTCCTTCTTCACCCACGGCAGCCGGAGGTGCGTGCCGCCCCGGGCCCGCGACGCCTCGTAGTAGCCCCACTCGATCACGCCGGCCAGAGCCAGGGCGCGCAGCAGGTCGAAGTACACCTGCTCCTTGATCGGGTGGTCGATGTACAGGTGGTAGTGACCCTCGGTCGAGCTGGGCACCAGGCGCACCGGGTGGTCGATGTCAAGCATGACCGTGTGGTAACCAGTCCTGTTACCTTCAGAGTCGACGAGCTCGCTCGACCACGTCTGGGCGTTCTCGAGCTCCACGATCGGCCGCGACACGGGCTGGTCGGGCTCGCTGGAGTCCTGGCCGGGCCGGAAGTCGACCTGGTAGTAGCGGTGCTGGTACGCCGACAGCTCGTCCAGGCGCGGAGGCGCGGCGGTGATCTTGTCGCCCCCGACCGGCTCCCAGACCGGCCCGGTGACGGGCGCGCCGATCGTGTGCTCCTTGTCGAACAGGGTAGCGTTCAGGTGGAAGCTGGACGTTGCCAGCTCGGTGCCGTCGAGCCCCTTGGGGCGCTTGCCGATCGGGATCAGTTCGTCGAACATCAGTAGCCTCGCATTCTGCGGCCGTATGCCGCGTCTTCTTCGACATGCCGCCGGCGGGCGGTCTTGACACGATGTCGCTTCGCCCACAGGCCGGCGGCGATGGCGATCGGGATCAGCCAGAGCGGCGGGAACGCCACCCCGATGATGATCGACAGCCACACGACGGCCAGCAGCAGCGGCTTGCAGGGGGTCGGTCGGTGCTGAGGCAAGCTCAGACCTCCTTCACCTCGGTGATCGTGGGAAAGGCTGACAGCCAGCCGATACGCCAGCCGTGGTACTTCAGCTCGTAGCGGTGCCCCTCCTTCAGCTTGCCGAAGGTGTCGGCCGAGTTGAACTTGCCCTTCACCAGAGAGTCGCCGACCTCGAGCGTGCCGCACTCCTCTGTGTAAACGCGCATGGAGCTGCTGCCGCTGCCCTCCCCGTCGCTCTTCCAGACGCGGTCCTTGCCGGTCACCGTGCAGGTCTTGACGTGATCGTCGTAGTAACCGGTCACGGACTTCACGCCCAACCCGATGAGCCCGATGACGACGATCGCGATGATGCTTCCGATGAGCTTTTCCATGTTCAGCCCTCCAAGGGTTTCAGTCCTGATGAATGCCGCCTCTGATCGAACAGTTCGCGGCACGTCGGGCAAATCGCCGGTACGTGAGGCAACAGTACCGGCAGAAGATCGAACGCGTCAAGACCCTGCAGCCGCAACATCGTGGCGCCGAATGCCACCAGCTCCCACGTCGCTCCGCCCGGCGCTGTCGGCCGCGCCCAGGACACGTCGAACACGAGCCCCGCGCCGCGCTTGGCGGCCTGCTGGTTCGAGTAGTAGTCCCACGCCGTCCCGGCAGGCACCCAGAGCTGCTCGCCAGGCTCGAGCGTCCACACCTGGCGAGCACCAATCATGCCGTGCGGGAGGGCACTGGAGTAGTCCGGCACCGGGACGTCGAACTTCCTGTCGGCGTGGATCACGTCAGTACCGCCGATTGATCTCGGCCCGGTCCCACGTCGTCGGCGACGAGTAGCGCCACGAGTAGTCCGTCAGGCCGGAACCCGCCGGCGGCTTCGCGCCCACGTTCGACGCGATGCCCCACGTGTGCTTCATGCCGATCGCGTGCTGCAGCTCGTGGCTGTACACGTGGCGGGCGGCGAACGCCGAACCGAAGCAGGACTGCAGGACCGCTGGGTTCGTGTTGAACCGGATCTCCGGGGCCTGATTCACCCACACCTTGAAGCCGCGCACCGTCATCTGCACCATGCCGGTCCCCGCCACGCCGGTAGTGACCGCGCAGACGTTGGTCCCCAGGTCAGCGCCGCGCAACCGGATGTGGTTGGTCGACGCGTAGCCGTTGCAGTTCGATCTCGCCGGGAGGATCTTCGCGTCCGTGCCGTAGAAGATGTCCAGCGCCGCCTGCGTCGCATACGTCGAACCGCGCACCTCGAAGCAGATCTTGCCGGTCGGGATCAGCGTGAACCAGTACGACAAGCCCGGGTAGTTGAAGTCGCTGGACGTCTCCGGGCCCGGGGACATGGCGATCCGGTCCGCTTCGCGCTGCACGGGCGCCGAGATCGTACTGGCCGGCGTCGGACCCGGGGTCTCGGGGGAATCCTCGGAGGTTGCTTTCTGCAGGCACAGGACGAACAGCAGGCTGACCGCCGCGCCGATGATCGCGCCGAGATTCCTCGCCTGCCGCTCGGTCTGCGGGATGAACAGTCGGAAGAAGTTGCTCACTTCGAGCCTCCCTGGGAGTGGTTGAGGATGGCATTCTCGGCGGCGAGCCACTCGCTGGCCGTGTTGTGCCAGATCAGCTTGCCGGTGTAGTTGTCGAACACGTACGAGTAGCCGCCGAGGTTGCGCACGTGGGCGGCGGCGACCTTCGCCGAGTCGGTGCGCTTCAGCACCTTGGGCCGGTAGTTGCCCTTGTGCGTCGTCGTGTGGTTGGTGATGAGCTGCACGACAGCGAAGCGCCGCTTGCTCGTGCAGCGCACGCTCAGCGAGTGAGCTCGCGAGCTCCAGTTCTGCGGGATGGTCAAAGTCGGCATGTGGTCAGGCCTCCTGTCCGGGGTGGATGATCTCCACGATCTTCTCGGTCGGCTCTTTCTCCCAGTCGTAGCTGCCGTCGTTCTTGGCGACCATCCACGGCAGGCCAGAGCTGTCCTTCGTGTCGGCGTGGATCCACACGCCGGATCGGGTGCGCACGATCGCCTGCCGGGCGGTCGGCACCGGCAGGCCGGGCATCTGCCTCTCCATCTCGTCCGCGATCGCATTGGCCACCGAGCCGCCGAGACCCTGTCGCAGGTCGTTGAGGTGCGTCTCCAGCTCCTCGCGCGTCAAGTTCAGGTTGAATTGCATCAGGCCTCCTCGTCGTAGTCGTCTTCGTACCACTCGTCGTCCTCGATCGGGTTCAGCACATCCCAGCAATCCGGGTGCGTCCCCGTGAGGAGCAGCTCGCGCTCGTCGTTGGTCAGGTCCGGCAGGGCGTGTTGGATCAGCGTGCCCGCCTCCCACGCCTCGTACCCGGCGCGGTCGACCGTCATCCGAGACTTGCGGTTGCAGACCATACAGGCCTTGGTGGTCACGGTGATCGTACCGGGCCTCGGCTCGCTGATGCGCTCGATCACCGTCAGGCCTCCGTCCGCAGGATCGCGATGATCGTCTCCAGAAGCTCGGCGTACGCCTCGTTCATGTCCGCCTGCGCCTCGTTCAAGTTCGCGTACAGCAGGGTGCGCTCGGTCGGCTTCTCGCCCCACCGCGCAGGCCACTCGCGATCGAGCGGCGAGCCGTCCTTGATCTGGCGTTCGGCGATCAGCTTGTCCTGATCGTCCTGCAAGCTGTCGTACCGGGCCAGCGCGGCGCGCAGGTCGTCCGACGTGTCCGTCAGGTGCGCGAACACGCGCTGCGCCTTGCCCTGATCGATCAGGTCCAGAAGGGTGCTCACTTGGGGTACTCCTCTCCGACGTACTCGACGCCGATGATGTTCTCGATCCGGTACACGACCTCGCGGCCGTCCTCGAACTCGATGAATGCCAGGGTGTAGTCGAAGTTCACGTGCAGAGCGCCCGTGACCTCCTTGCCAGTCGAGAGCTCGATCCTCACGACGTTGTCGTCCCAGTCCAGCAGGACCTGCGTCAACTGCGGGAGAGCTTTCAGCTTGGCCTGCCGAGCAGCCTCGGCGCGGACCTCTTCCGGCGTGCGCTTCTCGCCCATCTCAGGCCTCCTTCTTCTGCCGACGCCACGCAACCCACGTGATCGCCTGCACCTCGGCCGGCGTGATGCCGGGGAACTCGTCCTGCAGCTTCTCGGCCGCCCGCTCGTACGCCCGGACGAACTGCTCGTACGCGCCCTTGCGACCCAGCACGACGCCGCGCGTCCGGTCGTCCATGACGCGGCCGACAGCCACGTCGAACGCGTGCCGATCGATCACGATGCCACGCGGGTCGTTCGGGTTGGCGATCGCGTGGTAGAACGCGGTCACTTTCGGCCCGCCGATGACGTCCTCGGGCGACGCGCCCAACAGGATGTCGATGGCCTTCTGGCCGTTCGCCTTGAGACCGGGGAAGCGGTCGAGAACCGAACCGTTCTCGCGTACCCACCATGACGGCTTGGCCAGTAGCCACGCCTCGGACGCCTCGCGGTAGATCCACCGCGCCAGCTCGACGTTCTTCGTCCACGACAGGCGCGGGGACAGAACCGCGATGACACCGACCGCCCGCTCGACCGCCCGCTCGACCGTGTCGTCAGGGCTGATGAACGCCGTGCCGTACTGCTCGACCAGCTCGAACGCCAGGTTCAGCGCCGACCGGTACCACGCCCGGCCCTCGTGGATCTCGTCCAGCGTCGCCGAGCCGAACGCCCGCAGGATGTTCGGTGTGGTCGGCCGCGCCGTGACGCGCTTCTCGGTGGCGGTGATGGTCATTGCACTCAACTCCTCGATGGATGACTGCGGGAACACGATGCTCCCTTAGGCCTTGATGCCCCGACAACCTGCCGTGCTCGTACTCAAGCACGACAGACTGTCAGATGTCAAGGACTAGCCAGCGTCAATGGACTCCGGGCCCCGCAGGTCGAAGTCGTCCTCGTCGTCGCTCTCGTCGTCCAGCATCGCGGCGTAAGCCTGCGCGTCGGCGACCGTCTCGAACATCAGCTTGGTCAGGTCGAGACCCCAGTGGTCATGCATTTCCTGCGCGGTCTCCAGATCCTCGGCCTCGGCGTGCTGCTTGCGCAGATCCTCGGCGTGGTGAGGCAGGCCTAGAGCGTCCAGCAGATCCACGAACGCGTTCGCCTCGCCACACGTCATCGCACCGCCCAGACCGCCCGGATCACGGAAGGTCTGTGCGACACCGGCGATCATATCCAACTGCTTGACCGAGTCGACCAGTGTCGACAGGTTCTCGACCGAAGCCGCCAGCTCGTTGAGTGTGTAGTCACCCATTGTAGAAACTCCGTCCATTCGCCTCATCGGCATGCTTGCGCAGCAGGTAGTCCGCGCTCGACTCATCACCCGCCGGGCCCGACCCGAAGGTCTGGCCACACCGGCAGGTCTCGTAGAACTCGCCACCGACCCGCTTGCCGTTCTCGTAGACGCTGCGGTAGCCGTGACCGTCCGTCGTCCAGCCGTGCTCGGGGATGATCACGATCTGGCCCGGGTGCGCGCTGTGCTCGTCGAACGCGATGTGCTCGACCCTCGGCCGATCCTCGCGCTTGATGGACAGGTCGCCGTTGACCAGCACGCGGGCCCGAGTCACCTTGTGGCGCTCGCCCCACGCGTCGAACACCCAGTCACCCGCCCGCACCTTGTCGAACGGGACACGGATCGCGTCACGGTGCACGCTGGTCAGATCGATCATCGCCAGCGCGGTCGTGGTGTGGTATTGCGCCGTGAACTGGCCGGTACGCCTGTCCATTTGGATCGTTCGCTTCACTGATCAGCCCTCCTCGACGGCCCGCAGGATCAGCTCACGCTGGTCAGCGGGTACTTTCTGACGGGTCAGGAACACCTTGATCGGCCGGACAGCCAACCGCATCTCGGCGTCCGTGATGTCGTAGCGCTCTTGCATCTGGTTGTGCTGGCTCGTCCGCGACTCGATGTAAGAGATCGCGTTCGCGGCGGCACGGGCAGGCTTCGGCCAGTACGCCCAGCCGTCCGAGTTCTGGTCGGCCCATTCGCGCAGCTTGTCCACGACCAGCACGAGTGCCAACCGGTTCGGCTTGGACGCGCGGGTGAACCGGGCTCGGGCGTAGTCCAGATCGTAGTCGTTCATGAACGTCATCGGTCAGCCCTCCACGGTCACGGCGTCCAGCGAAACGTCCGTGTCGCCGAGCGAGTCGTCGTTGATGAACTCGGCAGGCTCGGCGACGGTACGCGCTACGGTCCACTCGTCTTCGAGCGTGCCGGTCTTGTAGGAAGCCTCGCGACGTTCCAGCGCCTCGACGACCAGCGCCTCATCACGAGCCTTTTCGGTAGCGAAGACGCGAACGTCGCTCTCGCCGTCGCTGATCAGCGTCAGCGTCCACACGGTGTAGCCGACCTGTGCTGCGTAGCTCATCGGTTCGACCTCCAACGGTCGTAGGCGATCGCGGCGGTCGAGCTACGGTCCGGGAACTCCTCACGGACCGACTCCGCCTGGCGGACCAGATCTGCCCGCGTCGTCCGCTTCTTGACCGTGGTCTGCTTGAACCGTGCGACCTTCGGCCGAGCAATCGGCTCGAACGTCTCGGCGTCGTCGTAGTGCTTGATACGCATCATGGCCTCCTGGCCGTGACTTGTGCTAGGCCTTGTGCCCAGCACCCTTGACGAGCGTCGGCGTACGGGTGACGTCTGCACACTTACCGTACGCCGAGCTCATCAGGGATGCTCAGTACTGGCCACCCATGAAATCCCGGAGATTGGGCATGGGATGGTCCTTCTTCCATTCGGCGAGCTCGGTCTCGTAGAGAGATGTGGCAGCTTCGGCCGCATCCCACCACATCCGAGTTGCAACGTCGAACGCGTCCATCATCCGACCGTGTCGGCACGAGCAACGGACGCCCATGTCATCTGCCTCGCGCCTTGATGTACAGCGCCAGAGCGTTCCACTCCAGCACGGTCAGCTTCTCCCGGGCCCGCCCAACCGCACGAGCCTTCGTGATCGCCTTCATGGCGGCGGCATCGTTGCGTGACACCCAGCCCTGATCGTCGTAGAAGTCCTGCGGAACAGGCTGGTCAGGGACGATATGGTGTCGCAACGCGTCAGCGTTGCGACCCCACGCGACCTTCCCGAACACGACAACCGGGCGGAGAACCTGCATCGCGGTCGCCATGTCACTGCTCGACGAGTCGGAGCTCGCCGTCGTCGCCGAGTTCGGCGATGGCCCCGCCGGCGACCTCGAACATCGGGGTCACCATGCGGATTTCTTCCGACCGGGCGAAGTCCCAGATCGCGAGCTGGTTGCGGTCGTACCCCAGACGCTCGGCGGTCGCACGCTCGGCGTGCACCTCGGTCACGTCGAGATACAGGATGCCGTCGTCCAGCCACGCGCCGAGGTACCGGCCGGGGACGGCCAGCTCGGCGCGCTTGCTCTCGGCGTACCGGGCGATATCCTCGCGGATACCCAGCCAACCGACGCGCAGCGGGTGCCGCACCTCGTGGCCCGGCAGGCTCACGCCGTACCCGGTCGTCACGGTCGGCACGCCGACGATCGCCGACTGAGTCGAACCGCCGAACGCGTCGAGATCGTTGTGGACGTTCTTCGCGAGAACGTCGAAGCTGATGAGAGTGGTCACTGTTGCTCCTCGTGTCGTGGTAGGCCTTGATGCCCCGGCAGCACCACAGAACCTAGTCTGTGGTGCTCCCAGATGTCAAGGACTAGCTGCAGGGACACTGCGGGTCGCCGCAAGGCTCACCGCTCGCCTGGCGGGTCGGTGCGGCCTTGAGTGGCGTAGTCCACGTGCCGCCTCCGCACTTCAACTGGACACCGCCACGTGACCCGTAGGTCAGGCTGACGCGGGTGCCGTCCGATTCGGCGCGCAGCATCATGCGCTTCAGCGTCTCGAACGCTTCGGTTCCGGCGTGCACCTCGATGATGTGCTGCATCAGAACCACCCTTCGGTCAGCGGGTCGATGACGTCGGACAGGTTGGTCGTGTGGTCGCACACAACCTCTTCGGGGTCGTTGCCCAGGACGAAGAACACGTAGCCGGTGTCGTACACCACGCCGTTCGACTCGCGCTTCTTGACGTGCAGGAACGCCTCGTCGACGGCCGTGATCGCCTTGATCGCCTCGGGCTCGGTCGTGACGAGCGTCTCTTCCTCGCGGTCGTCGACGTAGTCCAGCTCCCAGCCCGCAGCGCGCAGAGCTCGAATGACCTGCTCGATGCCGCCACGGTCGGTAGTCGGTGCTCCCATGTTGCTCACTCCTCGTATCGGGTAGGCTGATTTGCCCGGCCCAGCTACCCGTTCAAGACGGGTAGCTGCCGTGGGATCAGATGACCCAGCGCTCTTTGTCCTCGTCGGACATGTGGCCCCAGAGCTCGACGTAGTACGCGATGGTTTCCATCGAGTCAAGCCACAGTTGGTACAGCGGGCCCGACCCGATCTCCGGGTAGGCGGCGTCAAGCGCGGCCTTGAACGCCCTCTCGGAGCGCTCGTAGAGGGCGTAGTCCTCCTGGCAGGCGGCGGCATGGTGCGCCTCACGGGCAACCTCCGCAGCGGCCCGCCACGCGTCGCAGGCTTGCTCGTTCAGCTTGCGTTGCGCCTCGGTGATCGTCATGCCCATGTCAGATCAGCTCCACGCCGAGCGTGGTGGCGATACCGGAGTACAGGCTCGCGATGCGGTCCTGAAAGTCGGGGTCGCCGTCGGAGTCGTGCGCCACGGTGTAGAGGCAGGTCAGCACGTCCTTCATGTCCGGACCGTTGAGGTTCCACTCGTAGCCACCCTGACCGTGCAGCGGGTCGACGCGGCGGAACAGTTCCAGCAGCGCGTCGGGGTCGCTCGCGGTGAATGTCTTGTCAGCCATGTCACGTCCCATCATCCAAACCACACACCTTGTGTATGTGATCAGGAATGGGCTCGGGGTGAAATTCACTTGGACGTCAGGTGTAGGCCTGTCGTTCATCACGCCGAGCCACGTTCCGTGACTCTGTTCTTACGGCCAGAGTGCCGCGCAAGCTCGCGTTCCGTGTCGATAGCTGCCCCCTTTTGGAGCGTATTCCTAGCCGCACTTGTCCTGTGCGCAGGTTTCCTCGACGTTGTCTCACAGGGGGTATTGGACAGACCCCACCTGTGGTATCAAAGCTTGTCTCTCTATTGAGTTCTCAACCTACGTGCGCCGCTCTCTAGGCCAGTGTCCCGGCTTTCGATCAGGCGGTGGCGCTCATCTGCTGGGATGACCGGACAGATACCGCAGCCCTTTTGTAGACAGGCCGCCCTCTGAGTCAGGGTCGCGACCGGATCGTTCGCCCTGCCGTCCACGCGGGTTCCGCGCTTCCGAGTGCCGATGTTCTGTTGTGCTGCTGACCAGAAACCTACCGTGCTGCGGGCCCTTTGTCAAGCCCTTCCGTTCGGCGATTCCGACCGTCTGTGCGCTGGGGTCACGGTAGTGGAGCTCCCTAGGGCCCTTGCCGATCTTGTGGTGCGCTGGTCAGAACCTTGCCTGATGGAAGGGCCCTTTGTCAAGCCCTGCCTTACGGCTGGTTCCCGCTCTGCAGTTTTCAAGGCGGGCCCCGGTGCTGCGGGCCCTGCCGTTCGGTCTTGCTGGGGTAAACACTGCCTGAGATCCGGCCCCGTGTCAAGCCCATCCACCATATCCGTCCGCTATCCGTACAGGGCCCTTTCCCAGCTCCCCTGCACAGGGCCCTGACCTGCATATATAAGCCTGCACTCATATGCATACCCATGCACTGCCATGCATACCCATGCACTATGTGGCCCTGCATAGGTAAGGCACGCCTTACTTAGGTATGCCTAACCCTCACGTCACGGGGTCATGGGGAACGCGCGTCGCGTACCTACCACACTCCAAGCGGAGTCGCAACCCTCACTTCACTGCCGTCACCAACTCTTCCGCATCGTGGAAGAAGGCAAGCCTTACCTGACCCCAGGGGAGGGGACCCTCCGCATCGGGCCCGGCG
>Ga0247822_10001463_pt1 | contig 14460 bp, 12 predicted proteins | sample 13C_Cellulose_Da_FD_192423 | JGI IMG/M metagenome (GOLD analysis project Ga0247822, IMG submission 192423) | Soil microbial communities from agricultural site in Penn Yan, New York, United States - 13C_Cellulose_Day30 | ecosystem: Environmental > Terrestrial > Soil > Agricultural land | place...
GCTGGTCGCGGTCGTGTTCGCCCCGGTCTGGTGGATGGTGTGGTACGGCCAGAACACCGGGTTCGTGCTGCTGGGGGTGGCGGGGTTCGTGTACCTGCGGGCGCAGGGCCGGCCGACGGCGGCCGGGGCGGCGGTGGCGCTCACCGCCATCAAGCCGCACCTGCTGGCGCTGTTCGGGCTAGCCCTGGTGTTCGACGCGGCCACCCGGTCCGGCCGGCGGGCGCTGCTGGGCGGAGTGGCGGTGGTCGCGCTCGGCGCCGGGCTGGCGCTCGTGCCGGACCCGGACGTGTTCCGGCAGTTCGCCGCCGCCCTCAGCCGACCTCGCTCTGCCGAGTCGGTCCCGCTGTCGCACTGGCAGATCCCGACCCCGGGCTACCGCCTGCGCGAGTTCGTCGCCGGCGATCGCCTGGCCCATGACGCCGGGGCGCTGTTCTGGTTGCAGTTCCTGCCGCTGGCCGCCGGCGTGATCGCGCTGGTGCCGTACTGGCTGGCTCGGCGGCGTGCCTGGGACTGGACGGTCGAGACGCCGCGGCTGGTGTTCGCGTCGGTGCTCGCGGCCCCTTACGGTGCGTGGATGTTCGACCTGACGGTGCTGCTGGTCCCGGTCGTCGCGATGTTCGCGCGGCTGGCCCGGGCGCCGCGGCTGGTGCCGGTCACGGCCGCGGTCGGGGCGTATCTGCTGCTGTCGGTGCTGACCCTCGTTCCGCCTGATCGCTACCAGCAATGGTTCGGGGAAAAGCCGTACCTGCACCACTTCGTCTGGTTCGCGCCGGCCGTGCTGGCCTGGTGCGGGCTGGTTGCCCTGCTCTCCCGGCCGGCGGTTAACCATTCGGCGGAGAGCCAGTCCTAGAATGACCCGGCCGGGGTCGCCCGATTCCCCGGCCGTACCGGGGGAGGCGCGACCATGGCCGACGGCGAGCACCGGGTGGTGATAATCGGCGGCGGGTTCGGCGGACTGTACTGCGCCCGGGCGCTGCGTCGCTCGGCCGTTCGGGTCACGCTGATCGACCGCCGTAACTTTCACCTGTTCCAGCCGCTGCTTTACCAGGTCGCCACCGGCGGGCTGTCACCGGCGAACATCGCCTCACCGCTGCGGTCAATTCTGCGCAAGCAGAAGAACGCCCGCACGCTGTTGGCCGAGGTGAGCGGGTTCGACACCGCCAACAAGCTGGTGCAGGCCGCGGACGGCGACGCGGTCCCGTACGACACGCTGGTGCTGGCGACCGGCTCGACGCACCACTACTTCGGCCACGACGAGTGGGAGCCGCACGCCCCGGGGTTGAAGTCCGTCGAGGACGCGACTGAGATCCGCAAGCGGGTACTCTCCGCCTTCGAAAAGGCCGAACGCGAGCCGGACCCGGAGGTCCGCAAGCGGCTGTTGACGTTCGCGGTGGTCGGCGGCGGGCCGACCGGCGTCGAGATGGCCGGGACCATCGCTGAACTGGCACGGGTGACGTTGCGGACGGACTTCCGGGCGATCAATCCGGCGGCGGCGCGGGTAGTGCTGGTCGAGGGGCAGCCGCGGGTGCTGCCGATGTTCGTCGAGAAGCTCTCCGGCCGGGCGCTGGAAATGCTCCACGACCTGGGCGTCGAGGTCCACGTGGATTGCCACGTCACCGAGGTCGGCCCGCACGCGGTGCAGTTCCAGTCCGATTCTGGCAAGGCCCCGCCGCAGCGCGTGGAGACGGAGACGGTCGTCTGGGCGGCCGGCGTGAAGGCGTCGCCGCTGGGGCGGAAACTGGCCGAGTCGCTCGGGGCCGGCGTTGAGGTGGACCGGGCGGGGCGGGTGACGGTCGCGGCGGACTGCTCGATCCCCGGGCACCCGGACGTGTTCGTGGTCGGCGACCTGGCGCTGTTCAAGCAGGCCGACGGCAAGCCGCTGCCCGGCCTGGCCCCGGTGGCGATGCAGCAGGGCAAGTACGTGGCGAACGTGATCGACCGCCGGCTGCGCGGCAAGTCGCCGCCGGCGGCGTTCCGGTACTGGGACCGCGGGACGATGGCGACTATCGGCCGCAACCGCGCGGTGGCCGACGTCCACTGGTTCCGGCTGAGCGGGTGGCTCGCGTGGATGGCGTGGCTGTTCGTCCACATCATGTACCTGGCGAAGTTCGAGAACCGGCTCCTGGTGATGATCCAGTGGTTCTGGAACTACGTCAGCCGCAACCGCACCGCCCGGCTCATCACCGGCCAGCACGCCCTGGACGAGTTGTCAGTGCGGCGCGAGGTGATGGCCAACGGCCAGCCGGCCAGCCCGACCAGTTCGGCAAGGACGTGGAACTGACCGCCATGCTGACATCTCGACCCGTCGCACTCGTCACCGGTGCCTCGGCCGGGATCGGCAAGGAGCTGGCCCGCCGGTTCGCCCGTGGCGGACACGACCTGGTCCTGACCGCCCGCCGAGTAGACGAGTTGCAAACACTCGCCGACGAGTTGCGTTCCGCCGGCGCGACCGCCCATGTCTTCCCGGCGGACCTGTCCGACCCGGCCGCGCCGCGCAAGCTGTTCGACGAGGTCGCGGCCGCGGGGCTGGCCGTCGATGTGCTGGTCAACAACGCCGGGTTCGGCGTGTACGGCAAGTTCGCGGACGCTGACCCCGACCGGCTGCTGGCGATGGTGCGGGTGAATGTGCTCGCCCTGACCGAGCTGACCCGGCTATTCATTCCAGGGATGGTCGCCCGCGGCCGGGGGCGGGTGCTGAACGTGGCGTCCACCGCCGCGTTCCAGCCGGGGCCGCTGATGGCCGGGTACTACGCCACCAAGGCGTACGTACTCTCGCTCTCGGAGGCGCTGGCGCACGAGTTGCGCGGGACCGGGGTGACGGTGACGTGCCTGTGTCCCGGCCCGACCCGCACCGAGTTCGCCGCCGTGGCGGCGGCGGAAGGGACGAAGCTGTTCGACAACCCGAACGTCACGGACGCCGGCCCCGTGGCCGACGCCGGATACCGGGCGACGATGCGCAGCCGCCGGGTGGTGATCCCGGGCGTGCTGAACCGGCTCGGGGCGTTCGCCACTCGGTTTGTGCCGCGGACCGTGCTGATGCGCATCGTCGAACGGATCCAGGCGAAGCGAAGGAGGTAGGTCATGCCGCGAGCCACCTGGAACGGGGCCGTGCTGGCCGAGAGCGACGACACGCTCGTCGTCGAGGGCAACCACTACTTCCCGCCGGAGTCGCTGCGGCGGGAGCACTTCAAGCCGAGCGACACGCACACCGTCTGCGGGTGGAAGGGGACGGCCAGCTACTACCACGTCGAGGTGGGCGGCAAGCGCAACCCGGACGCCGCCTGGTACTATCCCGACCCGCTGCCGGCCGCGGAGAACATCGCCGACCGCGTCGCCTTCTGGAAGGGCGTCAAGGTCGAGGAGTGAACCCGCGTTCGTCCAGCCACTGGCGGAAGTTAACGACCTCGACGGTCAACCCGTGAGCGACGGCCTGGAAGTGCGGGTCCACCCAGCCGCGGGCGGCCGCCTCGTCCCAGGGGGTGCCGGGCGGTACGTCCACCGATTTGAGCAGGACGAGCCGCGACGCGCCGCCGACGACCGCGGCACGGGCGGCGATCGAGTCCGACGTGACATTCCAGGAGTACGGAAGTGAGCCGGGCCGGCCGTCGTCGGCGCGGGCGAAGTCGTGACAGTCGAGGATGGTCAGCCCGTCCCGTTTCAGGAGCGAAGCCAAGAACAGGGCGCTGACCGAGAGCGACCGCAGGGCGAGCCAGTGGGCGGCCTCGTCGCCGAGGTGGTGGACGCGGTCGTACTCGCGGACGGCGTCGGTGAACTGGCCGCCGCCGGGGACGAGCCAGACCGGCCCGGTCTGCAAGAGTGGGTCGAGGTACTGGTTCAGTCCCAATCCCAAGCCCGGGTGTTCGAACAGGCTGCCGCCGACCTTCACGACGATCATGGGCGCTCCGCGGAGTGGTCAACACAGCGAGCGGGGGGCGTAAGCCCCCCGAGGGAGTCACACTCGGGGGGCTAACGCCCCCCGCTCGCTTTGTTGACAGGGTGGGTCACGGCCGCCGCTCCGTGGCGAGGACGGCCAGCGCGTACGCCGGGGCGCAGGCGGCGACGGCCGGGCCGAGCTTGTCGGTGAGGGAAATAATCTCGTCGAAACTAAGCTCGCACTCGGCGAGTAGTCTCCTTGCCAGGAACTCTCCCGATCCGGACAGAATTGCCACCTTCCTTCTGTCGGCGGCCTCCAGTCGAGGACCGGAGAGCTGTATGAGTTGGCATAGGAGTGGGTGCTCGATTACATCCCGTTGCCTGTCGAAGACTCGTTCGGCGAGGCTCAATGTCTCGGCCTGCGGAACCATTTCCGGGTCTCCGCATAACATCCGACTCATACGTGCGTGGGCATGGGGCTTGGTCGCGGGCCGTCCGTCGCAAGTCTCACAGTCGTTCGGGTCTTCCGCGATGTGACCAAGCAGCAGGTAGGCATCCAGCGTCGAGGCGAACAACTCGGCCGCGACCTCCCGGGGGCCGATCAATGTACACACCGGACTGCGGCGAACTCCTGTGTACACGAGTTGGTACTGGCCCAGCCGCTCCGGGTCGGTGGTGCCGGCAGGATGTGGCGTTCCGTCCCGGATCGGGATGAGGTCGGTGGTCGTACTCCCAATGTCGATCAACAGACCCGAACCGCGCGGCACATAACGCCCAGCGAACGTCGCCAGCGAGTGCCAGTTTGCGGCGGCGACCTTCAGGTAAGCTGTCCGCGCCTCCTCGACGTTGAGGAACTTGCCGTCCGTGCCCCAGACTCGGATGGGGTAACTGCGGGAGACGTTCTGCACCGCGGTCAGGATGGCGTTCACGCCCTGCCGCTTCGTCTCGTAGCAGTCGCACAGTTCGCCGGTCATCGTGACCGCGAACTCCTCCGCGTCGGGAAACTGCCCGACTAACTCGGCGAGAGCGGTGGGAAGCCTGTCCGGTTGCTTCCAGAGCGGGAACGGCACCGAGACGGCCCGCTTGTCGGCGGTCGCCGCCTTCAGGTTCGCCCCGCCGATGTCCAGTCCTAAAACAACGGGTGGCATGGCAAAAGCTTAGTCGTCAGGTCGTCAAGTCTTCAAGTCATCAGGTCGGGAACGAACCCGCCCTGGTGGTTTCGACCTGACGACCTGACGACTTGAGGACTTGAAGACTATGGCCCGCTTTCTGGTCGGCATTGACCTCGGCACCACCAACTCCGCCCTCGCCTACGCGGACGCCCAGTCCAAGATCAAGGGCGGCCGGGTGAAGCTGCACACCTTCGAGGTGCCGCAACTCGTCGCCGCCGGCGAGGTGGCGCCGCGGCCGCTGCTGCCGTCGTTCTTGTACCTCCCCGGCCCGCACGACCTGCCGCCGGGGGCCGTGGCACTGCCGTGGAACAAGGACGCGGCCGAGGCCGTCGGCGCGTTCGCCCGCAACCACGGGGCGCGGGTGCCGGGGCGGCTCGTGTCGTCGGCCAAGTCGTGGCTGTGCCACCCGGGCGTGGACCGCACCGCGCCGCTGCTGCCGTGGGGCGCGCCGCCAGACGTGCCCCGGCTGTCGCCGCTGGAGGCGTCGGCGAAATACCTCAAGCACATGGTGGACGCCTGGAACGCCGCCCCCGGCCGCAAGCCCGAGGACCGGCTCGAAGAGTTGCCGGTGGTGCTGACCGTGCCGGCGTCGTTCGACGACGTGGCCCGCAACCTCACCGCCGAGGCGGCGAAGCAGGCGGGCCTCAAGCACGTCTCGCTGGTGGAGGAGCCGCAGGCGGCGTTCTACGCCTGGATCGGGACGCACACCGCGCAAGAAGCGGCGAAGCTCAAGCCGGGGATGCGCTGCGTGGTGGTGGACGTCGGCGGCGGGACCAGCGACTTCAGCCTGATCCGGGCCGGCGAGGAAGAAGGGGAGATCACCTTCGCCCGCGACGCGGTCGGCGACCACCTGCTGCTGGGCGGCGACAACATGGACCTGGCGCTGGCGAAGGCGGTCGAGGCCAAGCTGCCGTCCGGTCGGCTCGACGCGGCGCAGTTCGGGGCGCTGGTGCAGGCGTGCCGGCAGGCCAAGGAGGCGCTGCTCTCCGAGAGCCCGCCGGCGTCGTTCCCGGTCACTGTCGTCGGCAAGGGCCGCGGCGTGGTCGCCGGTACGGTATCGGTGAACATCACCGCGGACGACGTGCGGCAGGCGATCTTCGAAGGCTTCTTCCCGGCGGTGCCGTACGACGCCGAGCCGGCACGCGCGGCGCGGGCGGGGTTGCAGGAGATGGGCCTGCCCTACGTCGCGGACCCGTCGGTCACGAAGCACCTGGCGGCATTCCTGCGGCAGCAACTGACGCACGGCGAGGCGCCGGACGCGATCCTCTTCAACGGCGGCGTCTTCACCCCGAAGGTGCTCCGGGACCGCGTCGTCGAGGTCATGCGCGGCTGGTACGGCGCAAAGTGGCATCCGCTGGTGCTGACCAACCCGTCGCTGGACCTGGCGGTGGCGTGGGGGGCGGCGTACCTCGGGTGGCTCAAGCAGTCCGGCGGCCGGCGAATCGGCGGCGGCATCCCGCGGTCGTACTACCTCGGGATCGAGAGCGGGGATCGGGTGTCGGGGATGTCGGGTATCGAGGGGACACCACACCCGATACCCGATCCCCGACATACCCGATCTCCGGTTCTGTGCGTCGTGCCGCGGCATTTGCAGGAGGGGGAAGAGGTCGCGTTGCCGGAGCCGGAGTTGGAGTTGCAGATCGGCCAGCCGGTGCTGTTCCCGCTGTTCACGTCCACCGTCCGCGACGACAAGGCCGGCGACGTGCTGGAACTCTCGCCGAAGCAGTTACTTCAACTCCCGCCGCTGCACACGGTGTTGAGGGGTGGGAAGCGTGCCGGGGCGAAACGGGTGCCGGTGACGCTGGCGGCGAAGTGTACCGAGATCGGCACGCTGGAGCTATACTGCGTCTCCCGCGAGGGGAACCGCTGGCGGCTGGAGTTCAACGTCCGCGACGTGGTCCGCGACGCCCCGGAGCCGGATGACAACGCGACCGGCCGGGCGGGGGTGGTGGACGTCTTCCCGGAGGACAAGGTCCAGGCGGCCGGCGCGCTGATCCGTGGCTGCTTCACCGCGGCGGCGCCGACCCCGCCGGAATTGCCCAAGGCGCTGGAGGCAACGCTCGAAGCCGGTCGGCTCGACTGGCCCAGCGGGCTGTGCCGCCGGCTGTGGGACTTCCTCACCGAGGCCGGCGAGAAGCGGGCACGGTCGCCGGCGCACCTGTCGCGGTGGTACAACCTCGCCGGGTTCTGTCTGCGGCCGGGGTTCGGCGACCCGCTCGACCGCTACCGGGTCGAAGCACTTTGGAAGCTCATCACCACCGGGGCCGCGGCCGGCGGGGCCGAGGGCGGAGCCGACTACTGGATCATGTGGCGCCGCGCCGCCGGTGGATTGAACACCGCGCTGCAACAGACGCTCTGGGCGCGACTGCGGCTGGTGCTGTTGCCGACGAAGGGCAAGCCGGCCCCGCGGCCGGGGGCGAACGAACTGACCGAGATGTGGCGCGCCGCCGCATCGCTGGAACGGCTCGACACACGGACCAAGCAGGCGCTCGGCGAGGAGTTGCTCGCCCAGGTCCGCCGCGGGCCGGTGCCGCACTACGCCTTCTGGGCGCTGACCCGGCTCGGCACCCGGCGGCAGTTCTACGGCCCGCTGAACACCCTGGTCCACCACGAAACCGCCGAACAGTGGATCGACGCACTACTCGACTTCACGCCGGCGAACGAGTCCGAGCGGCTGGGGTGGGGCTTCTGCCTGGCCGAGCTGGCGAAGCGGACGGGCCTGCGCGGCGTGGACGTCAGCGACGAGCACCGCCACGGCGTCGCGCAGTTACTGCGGTCCGCACAGGTACCGGCCGGCTGGCCGCGGATGGTCGAGGAAGTGGTCGAGCCGGAGGGCGACGAGCAGAGCCGCCTGTTCGGCGAGTCCCTGCCGATCGGCCTCCGGCTGGCCGGCGGCTGAAGTTAGAGACACGGGATACGAGACACGAGACACGAGACACGAGACACGAGACACGAGAGGTCGGTTTTCTCTCGTGTCTCGTATCCCGTGTCTCGTGTCTGCTTCGGGGCCGACCGGCCGGGTCAGTGACAGCTCCTTCACTTCAGCCCGACGCCGTTCATGTCCGGCGGCGGCAGCGCGCCGGCCGGGGTCGGCGTCGGCGGCATCGCGGCGCCCGCCGGGGCGGGGCTGGCCTGGGTGTGGACGGCCGGTACCACCCCACTCGCCGCCGGGGCCATGCCGCCGGCCGGCGCGACGGCGGTCGCGGGTGTCGTCCCCGGGAACCCGGTCAGCCCGCCGGCCTTGCGGCGGTAGTGGATGTGGTACTCGGTGAGGTCCTGGGCGGTGGTCGTGGTCGTGGTCGTCTGCTTCTCGGCCGGCAGGAACGGCACCTCGGAGTTGATCGTCTGCTCGCTGGTGGTGTTCTGCACGTTGCTGGTCGCGGTGCCGGTCTTGATCTCTCGCTCCTCGACGATCTCGTAGGCCGGGCCGATGTGTTGCTCGATCAACTTCAGGGCGTTGGTCCGGTTGTAGCTCGGCCAGGCGTCAGAGTTGGCCGGGACGGCGACCACGCCCTCGTTGTCGATCTTCTGGACGTACCGGGCGTTCGCGCAACCGACCGTGGACGCGACCGCGACGGCGGCCGCCAGCACCAGGAACCGGCTCATGGTCCGCACCTCCCCCAGACTCCAGACGCGATCCCCCGTGTCCGGAATAAGAGGAGGCTGATACCGTCCGCAGTTCGAAATTAAAAGTTCAAAGTTCAAAGTTCATAAACGAAGCACGACAGGCATTCGGATAGCTCAACGAGTCCGTTCCGAACTTTTAACTCTCAACTTTGAACTTTTAATTACAGCGGTGCCGGCAGGTCCCTGCGGGTGAAGATACGCCACGCGACGAGATATCCGGCCGCGCCGACGCCGAAGAGGACCGCGAGCACGTTCACCCGCGCCAGGGGCTTGCCGCCGGCCCAGGCGTCGCCGAGGTCCACGGTCCAGACGGCGTCCAGCCACACCCGCTGCGGCTGGTAGTAGAAGAAGACCGTCGCCGGGCGGACGAACGCGGCGTCCTCCCAGAGCTGGCCGATCACGTTCGCCACGAACATCACCACCACGACCAGCGCCGCCACCCCGAGCGCCCGCCACCGGCTGCGGCCGGTCGCCGAGACCGCCATCGACAGCCCGCTGACCGCGAACGCCAGCCCAGCGAGGTTCAACACCGCCCACCCCTGTCGCTCGGCCGACACGTCCAGGTGCTTCGGGCCGGTCGGCAGCTTGATGAGCATGGGGATGCGTCGCTCCTGCCGCTGTTTCTCCATCGCCCGCTCCAGCGGCTCGTAGTTCACCTCGAACGGTCCGACCGCCCACAGCCCGAGCTGCGTCCCGCCGACGACGCTCAGGCCGACGGCCGGGATGACCAGTGCGTCCACGATGAGATGCGCGAGGACCAGCCGGCCCCGCGGCACCGGCTGGGAGAGGAGTAGTTCCATCGTCCCGCGGTCGATCTCGCCGGAGATCGCCGACGCGGCCCGGCTGACCGCCCACAGCGACACCAGGATCACCACCACCGGGTGTAGGAGTTCGACCGCGAGGAAGTCGTTGGGCCGGTCGAACTGCACGTCGGCCCCGCCCATGACCGCCTGCGAGACCTTGCCCGGCCCCTTGAAGACGACCTCGTCGAACACCTCCTTGCCGATCCCCTGGGCCTGGCCGATGAGCAGGAAGAACGGAGCGATTTCGGTCGTCACGCGCTGGGCGATCTTCACCCAGAACGCCGAGAACAGGAACAGGATGACGCACACCGCCAACAGCGGCCAACGCACGTCCCGCAGCAGCTTGCGGACCAACACCAGGGTCATGCGTCGCTCCCGGCGAACGGCCGGCGTAAGCCGGCTGGTGTCTTCCAGCCCCACCAGCCGGCTTACGCCGGCCGTTCGCCTCAGCTGTGATACTTCCGGTAGATCGCCGTCAGCCCGAGTGAACCGATCTTCAGCTCGTCGAGCGACAGACGGGCCAGCCAGCCGAGCAGGTCCGACAGCGGGCCGCGGTAGTCGAAGTCGAGCCGGCCGTCCTCGATCGCGCCCGGCGGCAGCGGTGAACCATCCGGGCCGTTCGCCGGCGGCGGGCCGAGCAGCTTCGCCGTGACGTGCCGGCCCTCGCGCAGTTCCTCCATGTCTTGCAGGTGGACGAGCCGGCCGCGGCGCAGGATCGCCACCCGGTCGCAGACGGCTTCCACTTCTTGCAGGACGTGCGACGAGAACAGCACGGCCTTGCCGGCGTCCCGCGCCAGCCGGAGTTGTTCGAGCAGTTCGTCCCGCATGGTCGGGTCGAGGGTGTTGGTCGGCTCGTCGAGGATGACCAGCGGCACCTTCGGCACCAGGATCGCTAAGAGCGCCACCTTCCGCTTCATGCCGCTGGACATGTGCGTCAGCGGCCGGTCCGGGTCGATGTCGAGTCGCTTCGCCAGGGCGTCCACTTCCGGGCCGGGCTCGTCGCCGCGGAGCCGGCCCAGGAACCGCACGAGCTGCCGGCCGGTCATATTCTCGTAGAGGCGCAGCTCGCCCGGCAGGTACGCGACCCGCCGACGGACCTCGACGCTTTGGCCCCAGCAGTCGAACCCGCCGACGGTCGCGCGGCCAGCGGTCGGCCGCATGAACCCCAGCACCAGCCGCAGCGCGGTCGTCTTGCCGGACCCGTTCGGCCCGAGCAGTCCGACGACCTCGCCGGGGGCGACCGACAGGTTCAAGCCGTCGAGCGCACGGAAGCGGCCGTAGTCCTTGGTCAGTTCCTCGGTGGCAAGCACAGACATAAAGCGGATTCACCGCAGAGGGCGCAGAGGACGCGGAGAGTAGAATAAGTTTAGGTGTTTTCTCTGCGCTCTCCGCGCCCTCTGCGGTGAAATCATGGATGCCTTCATCCTTTCCGCCGTCCGCACGCCGATCGGCAAGTTCCTCGGCGAGCTATCGGACCTGCCCGCACCGAAGCTCGGGGCTGTCGCCATTCAGGAGGCCCTGAAGCGGGTGAACGTCTGCCCGGACCAGGTGGACGAGGTGGTGATGGGCAACGTGGTCCAGGCCGGCGTCGGCCAGGCACCCGCCCGGCAGGCGGCGCTGGCCGCGGGACTGCCGGACACCATCGCCGCGTACACCGTGAACAAAGTGTGCGGGTCGGGCTTGAAGGCGGTGATGCTCGCGGCGCAGTCGATCCGGGCCGGCGACGCGGACATGGTCGTGGCCGGCGGCATGGAGAGCATGTCGAACGCCCCGTTCCTGCTGCCGAACGTCCGCAAGGGGTACAAGTACGGCGACCAGAAAGCGGTCGATTCCCTCATCCTCGACGGGCTGTGGTGCCCGTTCGAGAACTGCGCGATGGGCGACTCGGCCGAGTACATTGCCGGCAAGTGCGACCTATCGCGGGCCGAGCAGGACCGGTTCGCGGCCCAGAGCCACCAGCGCGCCGCGGCCGCCTGGGAGCGCGGCGACTTCGCAGCCGAGGTGGTGCCGATGACGGTCGGTAGCGGGGCCAAGGCGAAGACTGTCGCGAGGGACGAGGGCATCCGCCCGGACACGACGGCCGAGGGGCTGGCGAAGCTGCGGCCGGCGTTCAAGTCGGATGGCACGGTGACGGCCGGCAACGCCTCGCAGCTCTCCGACGGAGCCGCGGCGGTGGTCGTCGCCTCCGGCAAGGCGGTCGAGCGGCTCGGGACGAAGCCGCTGGCACGGGTGGTCGCGTACACAACGAGCGGGGTGGCGCCGAAGGACATTTTCATCGCCCCGGTGCCAGCGGTGAAGGCGGTGCTGGAGAAGGCGAAGCTGTCCCTGTCCGACATTGACCTGTTCGAGCTGAACGAGGCGTTCGCGGCGCAGATGCTCGCCTGCGGCAAGGGGCTGGGCCTGGACGAGTCGAAGGTGAACGTCAACGGCGGCGCGGTGGCGCTGGGCCACCCGATCGGGGCCAGCGGCGCGCGGGTACTGGCGACGCTGGTCCATGCATTGCACAAGCGAGGACTGCGGCGAGGGCTGGCGGCGCTGTGCCTGGGCGGCGGCAACGCGGTGGCGATGATCGTGGAGCGGGTGTGATGCCTCGTAGGGTGGGTCGAGTCTTCGAGGCCCACCGATCGGGAAGACGGTGGGCCTCGAAGACTCGACCCACCCTACGAGATCCTGCCAAACCGACAGGCCGCTTTGATCGCTGATAGGCCATCTTGGCAGAACGACCTCATCTTCCTGACCGAGATTGCCGCGCAACTTGCTACAGGGCTAATCCTTGCGCCGTGTCTGTGCTAGAGGCACGGTTCTTGCACTCACGGCCCCCACCTCGTACTGTCTACCGTTCCGACCGGAGCCACGGGCATGAACTTGCAGCCGATCGGGGACCGCATCATCGTCCGCCGCGAGTCGTCCGAAGCGAAGACCAGCGGCGGTATCCTGCTGCCCGACGCCGCCCAGAAGAAGCCGCAGCGCGGGGTGATCCTCGCCGTCGGCCCCGGCAAGCTCAACAGCAAGACCGGGGCGCGGGTGCCGATGCAGCTCAAGGCCGGCGACAAGGTGCTGTTCACCTCCTGGGCCGGCGACGAGTTCAAGGACCGCAAGGACCCCAACGAAGTCCTCGTTATGCACGAGGAAGACGTGCTGGCGGTGATCGAATAGCGGGTATCGGGGATCGGGTGTCGGGTATGAACCCGGCCGCGGCCCGATCTCCGGCCCTTATGTCCGTCTTCCGATACCCGACACACCCGATACCCGATACCCGACTGGAGCACTCATGAGCGCCAAGCAGATCGCGTTCGACCAGGAGGCCCGCGAGGCGATGAAGCGCGGGATCGCCAAGCTCGCCAAGGCGGTGAAGGTGACGCTCGGCCCCAAGGGCCGCAACGTTATCATCCAGAAGTCGTTCGGCAGCCCGACGGTCACCAAGGACGGCGTCACCGTTGCCAAGGAGATCGAGCTGCCCGACCACTACGAGAACATGGGCGCCCGCATGGTCAAGGAGGTCGCCTCCAAGACCTCCGACGTGGCGGGCGACGGCACCACCACCGCGACGGTCCTCGCTGAGGCGATCTTCAACGAGGGGTTGCGGGCGGTCGTCGCCGGCACCAACCCGATGCTCATGAAGCGCGGCATGGAGCGGGCCGTCGAGGACGTGGTCGGCAAGCTCACCGCCATGAGCATCCCGGTCAAGAACAAAAAGGACCTGGAGAACGTCGCCACAGTCGCGGCCAACGGCGACGCCAAGATCGGCGGCATCATCGCCGAGGCGATGGACAAGGTCGGCAAGGACGGGGTCATCACGGTCGAGGAAGGCAAGACCATCGACACGAACCACGAGTTCGTCGAGGGCATGCAGTTCGACCGCGGCTACCTCTCGCCGTACTTCGTCACCGACGTCGAGTCGATGGAGTGCGAGCTGGAGAACCCGTACATCCTGATCTACGAGAAGAAGATCAGCTCCAACCGCGACCTGGTGCCGGTGCTGGAGAAGGTGCTTGGCCAGGGCCGCTCGATCCTGATTATCGCCGAGGACGTCGAGGGCGAGGCGCTGGCGACGCTGGTGGTCAACAAGGTCCGCAACCCCGGCGCGTTCAAGGCGTGCGCGGTCAAGGCCCCCGGCTACGGCGACCGCCGCAAGGCGATGCTGGAAGACATCGCCATCCTGACCGGCGGCAAGGCGGTCTTCGAGGACCTGGGCATTCAGCTCGAGAACGTGACCCTGGCCGACCTCGGCACCGCCAAGAAGGTCAAGATCGACAAGGATAACACGGTCGTCATCGAGGGGGCCGGCAAGAAGGACGCGCTGAAGGCCCGCGTCGCCCAGATCCAGAAGGAGCTGGAGAAGTCCACCTCGGACTACGACAAGGAGAAGCTCTCCGAGCGGATCGCCAAGCTGCAGGGCGGGGTCGCGAAGATCAACGTCGGCGGCGCGACCGAGAGCGAGGTGAAGGAGAAGAAGATGCGGGTCGAGGACGCCATGTTCGCCACCCGGGCGGCCAACCAGGAAGGCATCCTCCCCGGCGGCGGCGTCGCCCTCCTGCGGGCCAGCGAGGGTCTGAAGCCGAAGGAGCTGACTTCGGACGAGGAGGTCGGCTACAACATCGTCGTGCGGGCCTGCAAGTCGCCGCTGAAGCAGATCGCCCAGAACGCCGGGGACGACGGCAACGTGGTCGCCAGCGAGGTCCTCAAGAACAAGGACCAGAACTACGGGTACGACGCCCGCGCCGGCGAGTACGCCGACATGCTCAAGCGGGGGATCATCGACCCGACCAAGGTGGTCCGCTCGGCGCTGCAGAACGCGGCCAGCGTCGCCACGCTGCTCCTAACCTCGGACGCGCTGGTGGCCGACATGCCCAAGGACGGCGAGAAGAAGCCGGCCGGCGGCGGCTACGACGACATGTACTAGGAGCGGTGAGCTTTGAGCGGTGAGCTTTGAGCGGTGAGCGGTGAGCGGTGAGCGGTGAGCGGTGAGCCAATCAAAACCAAGG
>Ga0247822_10001465_pt1 | contig 14457 bp, 8 predicted proteins | sample 13C_Cellulose_Da_FD_192423 | JGI IMG/M metagenome (GOLD analysis project Ga0247822, IMG submission 192423) | Soil microbial communities from agricultural site in Penn Yan, New York, United States - 13C_Cellulose_Day30 | ecosystem: Environmental > Terrestrial > Soil > Agricultural land | place...
GCGGCGAGCAGACCCGCGGGGTGGCGGTGCCCGCGGGTCTGCTCGCCGCGGTCCTGACGGACCGGCCGACGGCCGCGGCGGTTGTTTACCCCAATCTCCTCAACGCGGTGGCGACCGGGCAGGTCGCGCCGCGAGTCGCAGACACGACGGAAAGGGTGGTTCACGCCATGCTCATCCAGAAGCTCAAACCGGCAGGCCTGATACTCGCGATGTGCGGCCTTGCACTAGCGACGATCGCGGGCGTGGCCCATCTCAGCGCAAACGTCCAGCCCGCGGCGAAGTCCGCCGACCCGCCGGCCGGCGTACCGGCCGCCCAGGATGGCGCCAAAGTGGCGGTCGCGATCCCGCTCAGAAAGAACGACGCGAAGGAGACCGCCGACGTGCTGCGGTCACTGTTCAAGACGCTCACGGTCGTCCCGGCCCGCGGCGAGAACACGCTCGTGCTCTACGACACGGCCGCGGAAATCGCGAAGGTGCGGAAGGTGCTGGAGCAACTCGGCGAGAAGGACGGCGCGCCGCGGAATTCCGAAGTGATCCGCCTCAAGACGATCGACGCGGAGACAGCCGCGAAGGCGCTGTCCGAGATCTTCAACGGGCCGGGTGGTGGGAAGCGGGTCGAGATCACTCCGCTACCGCGCGAGAACTCCCTGCGAGTCGAGGCGAGCGAACTCGACCTGCACACGCTGAAGCAACTCCTCCGCGACCACCTCGACAAGGAGGCCGAACCGAAGACGCACGCGGTCGCGTTCCGGAACGCCAAGTGGGACGACGTGCTGAAGTGGTACGCGGACGTGTCGGGCCTCACGCCGGTCTACACCATCAAGCCCACCGGCACGGTCACGATCATGCCGCCGAAGGACCGGCGATACACGGTGAGCGAGATCACCGACCTCCTGAACGAGTCGCTCATGCAACAGAACTTTATCCTCGTCCGCCGGCAGGTGTCGTTCACCATCCTGCCGTCCGACGAGAAGATCGACTTCAGCCAGATCCCGCGCATCGAGCTGACGGAACTGCCCCGCCGCGGCAAGAGCGAACTCGTGCAGGTCCTGCTGCCGTTCAAGAGCGTGGCGGTGAAGGAGATCATGCCCGAGGTTCACAAGATGCTGACGCCGGTCGGCAGTGTCAGCGCGGTCGAGAAGGCAAACACTCTGATCGTGACCGACACCGCGGGGAACATCAATCGGATCGTTCAGACATGTCAGGTCGGTCCAGGCGACAGCCTGATCGGACCGCCGGACAAGAAGTCTACCGTTAAGCCTGCAAGCGAGAAGGAGATCCGCAAGTACCCCGTCCCGTCGGGAACTGCTGAAGAGTTCGCGAAGGCCATCCAGGCTGAGATGCCAGGCGTCAAGATCATCCCACTGTCGCAAAGCAACGAGATCATCGTTCTCGCGACCGTGGAAGAACACTTCCGCCTAATAGTTCCACGTCGCCCGCAGGTTTCAGATCCGAAGAAACCTGAAGCACCTATGCCCAGGTCACGGATGCGTTGAGTGCCCGCGTTCCGGCCCCGTCCCTTCCGGGACCCGCTAAGCTACCGGTAGCGGGTGCAATCGCCCCCGCGGTTGTCGCGGAGCGGAACGTGGACCTGACCTACGCCGACTACTTGCACGTCGAGGAACTGCTCGCGCTCCAGCACCCGCGGTCGGATCCGCCCGAGCACGACGAACTGCTCTTCATCGTTGTCCACCAGGCCTACGAACTCTGGTTCAAGCTCCTCCTCCACGAACTCGACAAGGTGAAGGAGGACCTCGCCGCGGGCCGGCTGTACCCCGCGATCAGCACGTTCAAGCGGCTGCGGACGGTCATGAAGGTCGCGGTCGAGCAGGTGGACATCGTCGAGACGCTCACGCCCATGTCGTTCGCCAGTTTCCGCGACCGACTCGACAAGGCCTCGGGCTTCCAGTCGTCACAGTTCCGCGAACTCGAGTTCACGCTCGGCTACAAGCGGGCCGACATGCTGAAGTTCCACCCGGCGGGCACACCCGCCCACGCGCGACTCGTGAAGCGGCTGAATGAGCCGTCCGTGGTGGACGCGTTCTACCTCTTCCTGCAACTCCACGGCGTCGCCATCCCGGAGGCGCTGTTGAGTCGCGACCGCACGCTGCCGACCGTCGCAGACGAGACGGTGGAGGACGGCATCCTGCGGCTCTACAAGTCTGAGCCGAACCTGGAAATCCTCTTCGAACTGATGACCGACTTCGACGAGGGCTTTCAGGAGTGGCGGTACCGACACATCAAGCTGGTGGAGCGGACGATCGGCAGCAAGAAGGGGACAGGCGGCTCGCTGGGGGTCGAGTTCCTGAAGCTGTCACTGTTCCACCCGGTGTTCCCGGACCTGTGGGCGATTCGTCACCGGTTGTGAGAAGTGGTTGATCCACGGATTACACAGAAGACACAGATATCAAATCCGAAGACAGAACTGCTCTCTGGTTTCTGTCTTCGGGCTTCTAATCTGTGTCCTCTGTGTAATCCGTGGATCATCCTGCCTTGAACGAGTAGGGCGATAAGATACCCCGCGACCCACGGCTCGCGAGGTGCAGCGTTCATGCGGAAGGTCGTGTTCGTCCAGGGTGGCGGGATCGGGCTGGACCAGGAGGCGTCGGTGCAGCGGCTGTTCGAGGCCGCGCGAGTGCCAGTCGAGTTCGAGGGCCACGTCGCGGGGCGTGCCGCACTCGACCAGGCTCGCGACGCACTCCCGCGGGAGACATTCGACGCGGTGAAGGCCGCCGGGGTGGCGCTCAAGACGAAGCTCCTGCAGCCGAAGGGTGCGGGGACTCCGACCGCACACGGGCCGACTGTGCCGACGAACTACAACGTCGCGTTCCGCCGCGGGCTGGGTCTGTACGCGTCGGTCCGTCCGGTCCACAACCTGCCCGGCATCCCGAGCCGCTTCTCCGGCGTGAACTTCCTACTGGTCCGCGAGATCACCGAGGACTTGTACACCGCGAGCGAGCACGAGATCGTCCCCGGCGTGGTTCAGAGCTTCAAGATCGTGACCGAGGCCGCGTGCCTGCGGTTCTTCCGCTTCGCGTTCGAACTGGCCCGCAAGCACGGGCGGAAGTCGGTCCACTGCATCCACAAGGCGAACATCCTGAAGATGGCCGACGGGCTGTTCCTCGACTGCTTCCGGACGGTCGCGGGCGAGTTCCCGGAGCTCACGCCGAAGGAACTCATCGTCGATAACACCTGCATGCAGTTGGTGAGCAAGCCCCACCAGTTCGAGGTACTGGCCGCGGGGAACCTCTACGGCGACCTGCTCTCGGACCTCGGCGCCGGGCTGGTCGGCGGGGTGAGTTGCACCGCCGCGGTGAACCACGGGGACGGCGTGAGGGTATACGAGGCGGTGTACGGTGCGCCCCACGAGGCCGTGCCGCCGGACACCGCGAACCCGCTGCCCCTCATCCTCCCCGCGATCGAACTCCTCAAGGACATCGGCGAGGCGGCCGCGGCCGACCGCATCCAGAAGGCCGTCGATGCCGTCCTGACCGAGGGCAAAGTACGCACGCGGGACATCGGCGGCACCGCGACCACGACCGAGTTCACCGAGGCTGTCGCGGCGAGGATGTGAGCGTGCCGCACCTGGAGTTGACGGGGTTCGCGGGGAACGTCGCGCTGGCACTGGTCCTCGGCACGCTCATCGGCTTGGAGCGGCAGTGGCGGCAGCACCCCGCGGGGCTGCGGACCAACGCCCTGGTCGCGATTGGCGCGGCTCTGTTCGTGTCGCTGTCACGGATGGTGCCCGGTGACGCCAGCCCGACGCGCATCGCGTCGTACATCGTCAGCGGCGTCGGCTTCCTCGGCGGCGGCGTCATCCTCAAGGAGGGCGCGAGCGTACGCGGGATCACTACCGCCGCGACGCTGTGGTGCTCCGCCGCCGTCGGCACGCTCGCGGGGTTCGGGTTCGGACTGCACGCGACGATCGGCGTCGCCGCGGTACTGTTCGTCGTGACCGGCCTGCGGCCCGTGTCGAGGTTGATCGACGCGATCCGGCTCCGCCGGGGCGGACTGCCGGTCGAGTACCGGGTCCGAGTCGCCTGCGGCGCGAAGGACCACCCGGCCGTCCGCACCGCGTTGGCGCGGCACGTCGCGGGGCACGCGGGGTTGGGCATCTCCGCGGTCACGGTCAATAAGAAGAAGGGACGCAAACGAATCACCCTGATTGTGGACCTGCTCGCGGAGTCGGCCAACGACGCCGCGGTGCAAGAGGTCATAAGCCGGCTCCTGATCGAGCCGGGCGTGACCGCGGCGAACTGGGAGAAGCTCGCGCCGACGGTCGAGTGAGGAGGTTTCCGATGCGCTGGGTCGTCGCCGTCACACTGGCCGCCCTGCCACTTCCGGCACGCGCCGCGGACGGCCCGGACTTCAACTGCGACGTCCGGCCGATCCTCTCCGCGAAGTGCTTCAAGTGCCACGGCCCCGACGAGGTCGCGCGCAAGGCCAAGCTCCGGCTCGACACCGCGGAGGGGGCCGAGCACGTCCTCGGAAAGCCCGCGACCAGCGAACTGCTCCGCCGCGTCGAGACGACCGACGCGACCGAGGTCATGCCCCCACCCTCCGCAAAGAAGCCACTGACCGCGGACGAGGTCGTAACACTCAAGGCGTGGGTCGCGGCCGGCGCGAGGTACGACGCCCACTGGGCGTTCGTGCCGGTGAAGCGGCCGAGTTTCCCACAGGTCAAAGGTCAGAAGTCCGAGGACGGTAACCCGATCGATGCGTTCGTCCGCGCGAGACTGGAGAAGGAAGGTCTGAAGGCCTCGTCGGGGGCGGACCGACACACGCTGATCCGCCGCGTGTACCTGGACCTGATTGGCATCCCGCCCACGCCCGCGGACGCCGACTCGTTCGTGAAGGACGACTCGCCGGACGCCTACGAGAAGCTCGTGGACCGGCTCCTCGGCTCGCCCCACTACGGCGAGCGGTGGGCGCGGAAGTGGCTCGACCTTGCTCGCTACGCAGACACCAACGGATACGAGAAGGACCGGCGCCGGTCGATCTGGCCTTACCGCGACTGGGTCATCAAGGCTCTCAACGAGGACATGCCGTTCGACCGCTTCACGGTCGAGCAGCTCGCCGGCGACCTCCTACCGAACCCGACCCGGAACCAACTCGTCGCCACAGGCTTCCACCGCAACACGATGCTGAACGAGGAGGGCGGGATCGACCCGCTGGAGTTTCGGTACCACGCAGTCGTCGATCGCGTCGCGACGACTGGCACGACATGGCTCGGCCTCACGGTCGGCTGCGCCCAGTGTCACACGCACAAGTTCGACCCGATCACGCACACGGACTACTTCCGCCTCTTCGCGTTCTTGAACAACGGCGACGAACCGGAACTGCCCGTGCCCACCGCGGCGGAGGAGAAGGAGCGGGCGGAGATCGAGGCGAAGATCCGCGACCTCACTCGCAAGCTTCCCGACGCCATCCCGGCCGCGGACCGCGACCGGCTGTTCGCGTCGTGGTTCGCGGCCGAGCGGAAGGCCGCGGTGAAGTGGACCATCCTCCGCCCCGCGGCCATGGACGGCGGGCCGCACACCAGGCTCGTCCTCCGCGACGACGGCTCGGTCTTCGCCGCGGGCGACCCCACCAAGCACGACGTCTACACGCTCACGCTCGCCGACCTGCCCGCGGGCACCACCGCGATCCGCGTCGAGGCCCTGCCGGACGACGCGCTACCCGCTCGCGGGCCTGGCCGCGCGTACTACGAGGGACCGAAGGGCGACTTCCTACTTGGCGACTTCAAACTGACCGTGGACGGGAAGCCAGTGAAGATCGCGGGCGCGACCGAAGCCCCCGCGCGACCGAACACGCCCGCCGCAAAGGCGCTCGACGAAAACAAACAAACCGGCTGGGCGTGCCAGGGCAACGAGGGGAAGCCGAGCAACGCGGTGTTCGTTCTGGAGCAGCCTCTGACCGCGAAGTCCGCGACGCTCACGCTCGTCTTCGAGCGCCACTACGCCGCGAGCCTCGGCCGCCTTCGCGTCTCCGCGGCCGCGACCGCCGCGAAGGCCCGCGACATCCCAGCGGAAGTCGAAGAACTGCTGACCCTCCCCGACGCCAAGCTGACCGGAGCGCAGCGAGACTCGCTACTTCGCCACTGGGCGGCCGGGGCGACGGAATTGAAGGCCGCCCGCGCGGAGATCGACGCCCTCCGCAAGCAACTCCCCGCCCCCGCGACGACTCTCGTGATGCAGGAACGCCCCGCGGATAACCCGCGGCCGACGTACCGCCACCACCGCGGCGAGTTCCTCCAGCCGAAGGAGAAGGTCACGCCGGGCGTGCCCGACTGGCTGCCGCCACTGCCGAAGGGCGCGACCGAGGACCGCCTCGCGTTCGCTCGCTGGCTCGTTTCGCCGGAGAACCCGCTGACGGCCCGCGTCACGGTGAACCGCCACTGGCACGCCTTCTTCGGCCGCGGGCTCGTCCGCACCATCGACGACTTCGGCTATCAGGGCGACACGCCGTCGCACCCCGACTTGCTCGACTGGCTCGCGTCGGAGTTCGCTGAGAAGGGGTGGTCCGTCAAGAAGCTCCACCGGCTGATCGTGACCTCCGCGACTTACCGGCAGTCATCGCGAATCACGCCGGAACTGCTCACGAAAGACCCGGAGAACCGCCTACTCGCACGCGGCCCGCGGGTGCGACTGGAGGCCGAGCAGATCCGCGACTCCGTCCTGAAGGCGGCCGGGCAACTGTCGGCCAAGATGTATGGGCCGGGCGTCTTCCCGCCCCAGCCGCCGAACGTGACCACGGAGGGGGCGTACGGCAAGCTGGAGTGGAAGGTGAGCGACGGCGACGACCGGTACCGCCGCGGGCTGTACACGTTCGCGAAGCGCACCGCCCCGTTCGCGATGGGGGGCACGTTCGACGCCCCCGCGGGCGAGGTGTGCGTCGCCCGCCGCGAGGTGACGAACTCCGCGCTCCAGGCGCTGACGATGCTCAACGACGTGGTGGTCGTGGACGCGGCGCGGGCGCTGGCAAAGCGTGCCGGCGGTCTGAAGGGGGGCACGCAAGAGCGCGTTGCTTACCTGTTCCGGCTCTGCCTCGTCCGGACGCCGACCGCGGCAGAAGTCGCGCGGATCGCCAAGTACTACGAGGCCCAGCGGACGCGGTTCGCTACCGACCCGGACCGCGCGGACGCGGTCGGCGGGATCGGGAACGGCCCCGAGGTCGCGGCGTGGACGGCGACCGCGCGGGCGATTTTGAACCTGGACGAGTTCGTGACGAAGGAATGAATGTGGTCCGGTCACTCCGTGACCGGACGCCACGGCCGCGTCAGGCCAGATCCACTCCCACCTCGCCGGCGATCTTCAGCACCCGCTCGCGGGCGACTCTCGCCGCGTGGTCGGGGTTCTCGTGGCAGGTGTACAGTTCGATCGTCACCCACCCGTCGTAGCCGACTTCCTTGAGCGCCTTCAGCGTCGCGCCGAAGTCGATCGCGCCCTCGCCGGGGATCAGGTGGTGGTGGACCCGCGTCGGAGCGATGTCCTCCAGGTGGACGTGCCGGATCAGCGGGCCGAGCCGCCGCACCGTCTCCGCCGGATCGTCCTTCACGCAGTACGAGTGGCCGATGTCGAAGTTCAGGCCGAGGTAGGGGGACGAGAGTTTGGCGGCGAACTCGAGGTACTGGTCCGCGGTCTCGATCAACAGGTCCGGCTCCGGTTCGACCAGCAGGAGCACCTGCTCCTTCTCCGCGTGCTCGACAACGGGCTTAAGCATCTCGACGAACAGTTTGAGGCAATCGCCCCACGGCCGCCCTTCGAGCGGGCCGCCGGGTTCGGTGGTGATGCACTTCGCCCCGAGTACCTTCGCGAGCGTCAGTGCGCGCTTCGTGTGGTCGAGCCGGACGCTGCGGTAGTTCGCGTCCGGCTCGATCCACGACGGGTGCCAGTACTTCTGCCGGTAGTCGTTGACCGCGTGCATCATGAACGCGTTGACGTTCGAGATGGCGAGGTTGTTCTTCGCCAGCGCGTCCCGGATGGCCTGCTTCTGTTCGGGAAGCAGGTACGCGGGCCAGGCGTGCGGCACGTCGGCCATGACCTCGACGCCGCGGTAGCCGAGGCCAGCCAGTCGCGACACCGCGTCCGAGAACGAGTGGTTCAGGTAGGCGTTGGTGGAGAAGGCCAGTCGCATTTCAAGGTCTCGACAGTGATCGGAACGCAGATGACGCAGGACGAAGCGCCGCGGATAAACGCGAGATCAGGCCCAATCCTGTGTTCCGATCTACGTGCATTGATTCCGCGTCATCCGCGTACCGTTTGGAGGTATTGTTCCAGCATACCGAACTGCTTGCCGAAGTCGTGCTCGCCCACGCCGATCGGGCTTTTGAAGAAGCACGCGAGGTGTGGCATGGCCCCGCTCTCGCCGCGGCGCTGGGCCAGGGCGGTCAGGCGTGCGAGGTCGATCACCAGCGGGGCGGCCAGGAGCGAGTCGCAGCCCTGCCAGGTGAACTGCATCGTCATCCGCGTGCCGAGGAAGCCCTCGAAGTGGATGTTGTCCCACGCGGTCTTCCAGTCGTCCAGCGACTCGACGTACTCGATCGAGACGATCGACTGCGGCTTGTACCCGAGCAACTCGCCCAGCAGCGCGTCCTTGCTCTTCGTCTTGGACGCCTTGTTCTCCGGGTCGTTCAGCACCAGGCCGTCGCGGTTGCCGAGGATGTTGTGGCCGACCCAACTGAGCACGCGGAGATTCCGTCGCGCGAAGAGCGGCGCCAGCACCGACTTCACCAGCGTCTCCCCCGTCTTCAAGTCCTGCCCCGCGTGGGGGACGCCACGCTGTCGAGCCAGTTCCTCGACCGCGGGGATCGTCGCGCCGCGGCTGGGCGTCATGTTGACGTAGGGGAAGCCGGCGTCGATCGCGGCGAAGGCGTAGATGCCGCTGGTGGGCAGCGCCGGAGGCGTCGCGCGGCGGAGTGCCGGGAGGAGCCGGTCGAGCGACTCGTGCTCACCGCCGAGCGGGAACGGCGGCTCGGTCGAGGCCGCGTTCACGACGACGAGTTGGTCGAGTTCGTTGGCGTCGCGGAACGCGCGAAGGTCGGCCTGGACGAGGTCGATGGCCTCTCGCGGAGTCCGGCCGGTGCGCACGTCGTCGCGGTCGGCGAGGGCGGTGATGGCCGGATTCGGCCGGTACACCACGCCCGGCCGGATGTTCTTCGACCACCGCTTCAGGTCTTCGGCGCACGCCTGGATCGTCGCGAGGTCGAACACGCGGCTGCGGGCGTGCAACTCGCCGACGGCCGCGGCGAAGTCGGAACGGCGGATGTCGTGGCCGCCGAGCACGAAGTTCGCGGGTTCGTCGAGGTCGAGGCCGGCGAACTCCGGCAGCGCCGTCACGAGGCCGGTCGTCGGCGTCAGCCCGCGGGCGAGCGCGGCCAGACCGAGAGCGGACGAGCCGGCGACTCCCCCGCAGGCACCGATGAACCACAAACCGACACGCCGCTGAGCCATGAGTTGGGGCGTCCGTCGAAGGTGAAGGGCAAGCGGGGCGGGTCAGAGCACTAATTCAATTGTCGGACGCGCCCCCCCACCGGGTCAAGTTCCCTCGCGTGCCGTTCCGCCTTTCGCGAGGGGTCGCCGGCCGCAGAACCGCATGGGTACGCCGCGCTCAGGGCTGCGCCTCGGGTGGCCGCGCCCGCGTCAGTTCCCGCGCCGCGAGCCAGCCCACCGCCCCCAGCACCGGAACGCTCACCTGGACCGCGACCGTCAGGTTCAGGTGGCGGATCTGGAGGAGCGCCAGAGGCGTGCTGACCGTCAGGACGGCCCAGGAAAGGGCGAAGAGGCAGACCCAGGCCTCGCGCGACGCGGAGAGTCGCTCCCACAGCACCACTGCGGCCGCGAGCAGCAGGCTCCACTCGTAAATGAGTGCGTGCGGCGACGCCCACAGTGACAGGAAGACGGCAACGGGGAACATCACTGCAACCGGCGCGCCGGTCCGCCGCGCCACCCGCCACGCGACGCCCACACTCACCGCGACCACCGCGAGCGTCAGCGACCACACCGCGGCTCTCTGCCACGGGATCCGGTCCGCGGTGTTCTTCGGTTCCGGAAGTAGCATCTCGAAGAACGCGCGGGGCGTGTGCTTGTTCCAGGCGCCTTCGCCGCCGTGGCCGACGTTGCCGCCGAGCGTGTCCACGAACGCCCGCGACGCCTCCGGCAGCACGCCGAACGACACCGCGGCCAGCAGAAGGCCCGTGACGGACACGCCCAGCCAGCACGCGAAGCACCGCCGCGGGGAGAACGCCCACCAGACGAACAGGCCGATCAGGAGTGGCGGCTTGAACCACAGTAACCCCGCGACCAGCCCCGCCGCGAACGCGCGGCCGTTGCTCAGGAGGCGGTACACTCCTGCGAATACCGCGAGGCTGAGCATCGTGTTCTGGCCGAAGCTTATTGTCGCGAACACCGGGTAGAACGTGAGCGCCCACCCCACCACGCGCCACGGCCTCGCGGGCCGGAGGAGGAAGACGGAGAGGACGAGCAGGCCGAGGCTGATCGCGGTCCAGACGAGAAAGCTCTGGTAGAACGTCAGCCCCGCGGTGGGCAGGTAGAGGAGTGCGTAGAACGGCGGGTTGCGGTAGCGCATCGAGCCGGACGACTCGCCCTGGATGAGCGACTGCTGGAGTTCGTACAGCCCGCGCGGGTCGTACATCGTCGCTTCGCGGCTCTCGTAGACGCAGCGCGCCGCGCCGTAGAACGCGAGGTGATCCGCCCCGACAAGCGTCCCCTGCGCGTCCTTGTACCAACCGCCGGCGGCGAGGCTGGCGAGCCACACGAGCCACGCGACCGTGCCGACGCCGGCGCCGAACCAGAGCCGCTCGCGGAGCCACGCGGCCGTATCGGAGTAGGTCATCGCCCCTCCAGCACGTCGCGGACGACGGACTCGGCCACGTCGCCGACCAGTTTCACTTCCCCAATCTTCGTCGGCAGGATGAACCGTAGCTTTCCCGCGGCGGCCTTCTTGTCGCGGCGCATCACCGCGACGAGTTCGTCCGTGTTCCAGCCCGGCTTCACCGCGGTGGGGAGGCCGAACTCCGTCAGCAGGTGGGTCTGCCGCTCGGTCGTGGTCGCGTCGATCAGGCCCAGTTTCTCCGCGAGCCGGCTGGCGCAGGTCATCCCGGCCGCGACCGCCTCGCCGTGCAGCCACGCGCCGTAGCCGCCCACGGTCTCGAACGCGTGAGCAAAGGTGTGCCCGTAGTTCAGCACCGCGCGCAGGCCGGTCGTCTCGTACTCGTCCTGCTCGACCACCTGGGCTTTGAGCTGGCACGACCGCGTGACGACGTGGGCAAGTTCCTTCGGCAATCGGCACGCGACCGCGCGGAAGTGCCGCTCCAGGTACTCGAAGAACGCGGCGTCGAGGATGACGCCGTACTTCACGACCTCCGCGAGGCCGCTGCGGTATTCTCGCTCCGGGAGCGTGTCGAGGTACGCGGTGTCGATCCACACGCCCGCGGGCTGGTGGAACGCCCCGATCAGGTTCTTCCCCCGCGGGTGGTTGACGCCGGTTTTCCCGCCGACGGACGAATCGACCATCGCGAGCAGGGATGTCGGCACCATGACGAGCGGCAGCCCGCGGTTGTACGTCGCGGCCGCGAAGCCTGCGAGGTCGCCGACCACCCCTCCGCCCACCGCGGCTACCGCCGTCTGCCGGTCGGCCGCGAGGTCGTAGAGGGCGTCGTACAGCCGGCCCAACTCGGCCTGCGACTTTGACGTCTCCCCCGCGGGGACCGTAACGAAACCGGTGCGGAGCCCCGCGGACTGGATCGCCGCCTCGACCGCGCGGCCGTGAGGCTCGGTGTTCGCGTCCGCCACGACCAGCGCCGCGGCCGACTTCGGCACGCACCGGCGGACGAACGGCCCGAGTTCCGACGGGGCGGAGTGCGCCAACCGGATGTCGTAACTACGCGGCCCGAGATTGACGCGGACGGTTTCCATGCCCGCATTTCATGGGGAAGATGCGGGTTTGCCAAGTGGCGGGACGTTAGCATGGGAGTCATGATGTCGCCCCAGTCGTTGCCGGAGGACGTGCGGCCGCGCCCGCCCGCGTGGCGCGAGTTCGCGCGGGCGCCGCTGGTCCCGGTCGCGGCGGCCGTGACGCTCGGTCTGGCCGCCGACCGGTACCTCGCGGTACTGCCCCTCGGCGCGCTGCTGGTCGCGGTCGGCGGGATCGCGGCGTGGCTGGCGAGCCGCGCGAAGCCGAGCGCCCCGGTGTGGCTCGCGGTGTCGGCCGCGGGGTTGGGCGCGGCGTACCACAACTACCACCGCACCGCGTTCGAGCCGGACGACATCGGCCACTTCGCACCCGACACTCCGACGCCGGCCCGCGTGCGGGGTGCGCTCGCGGAGGAGCCGGTCTGGACCCGGCCGCCGAAGCCTGATCCGCTCGTCACCGAGCCGCGCGGGGAGACGACCGCGAGCGTCCTGGCCGTCACCGCGGTCGAGACGCGGGCCGGGTGGGTGCCCGCGTCGGGCCGCGCGCGGCTCACGGTCGAGGGCAAGCTCGACGGGTTGCACCGTGGCGATGTGGTCGAGGTCAGCGGCCGCCTCACGAAGCCGCTCCCCGCGTTGAACCCCGGGGAACGCGACTTCCGCGCGTCGCTCCTCGACCGCCGGATCACCGCGAGCCTGCGTGTCGAGCATTCCGCCGCCGGCGTCACGCGGATCGAGGAGGGCTGGCGGTCGTCAGTGTTCGGCTGGCTCGGCGTGATCCGCGGCTGGGGCACGCGGACGCTGCAGGAGTTGCTCCCGCCGGACGACTCGGGCCTGGCCGCGGCGCTCCTTCTCGGCGACACCGCCGCGTTCGACCGCGACGGCTGGGACGCCTACCTCCGCACGGGCGTCGTCCATGTTCTCGCCATCTCGGGCCAGCACCTCGTGGTCCTCGCGGGCTTCGTGTGGTTCGTGCTGAAAGTACTGGGCGTGCGGCGTCGCCACGGCGCGTGGCTGATCGCCGGAGTCATGATCGGGTACATGCTGCTCACCGGGGCGAAGCCTTCCGCCGTGCGCGCGACCGTCATGGTCTCGGTGGTGTGCCTCGCGATCGTCGCGCGCCGGCCTGTGAATGCCGCGAACGCGTTCGCTTTGGGCTGGCTGGTCGTCGTCTTCGCCGAGCCGACCGACCCGTTCACCGCCGGGTTTCAGCTCTCGTTCCTCTCCGTCTTCGTCCTCGTCTGGGGCGCGGGGGTCTGGCTGTCGCCGCGGCCGCTGACGCCGGTCGAGCAACTGGTCGCGGAAAGTCGGACGGCAACCGAACTCATCCTTCGTTGGCTACTGAGGGTCGTCTGGGTCGCCTTCGCGGTGAGTTTCATCCTCGGCGTCGCAAACGCGCCGCTCATCCTCGCGTGGCAGAACATCGTCTCCCCGATCGGCCTACTCCTTGGCCCCCCACTCATCCTGCTGACGTCAGTCGCCTTGATCGCGGGGTTTCTCCTCCTGATCGTGTCGCCGGTCGGCGGGTGGCTCGCATGGCCGCTCGCGAAGATCACCTCGCTGAGCCTCGGCGGGTGCGAGTTCCTCGTCCGCGGCACGGAGCACATCCCCGGCGGGTGGGTGTACGCGCCGGCGCCCTCGGCCGCGTGGCTCGCGGGCTTCTACTCGCTCGTCGTCGCACTGGTGCTGCTTCCGAGGCCGTGGCCGCGGCGGTGCTTCGTCTTGCTCGTGGCGTGGGTGTTCGCGGGGTTGCTGATCTCGTCGCGGTCGCGCACGGCCGACGAACTGCGGATCACCTTCCTCGCGGTCGGGCACGGTGGTTGTGTGGTGCTGGAGACCCCCGACGGCCGCGTGTTGCTGTACGACGCGGGGACGACGACGGGGCCGGACGCGGTGCGCCGGACCGTCGCGCCGTACCTGTGGAGTCGCGGGGTCACGCGGATCGACGAAGTGTTCCTCTCGCACGCGGACCTCGACCACTTCAACGGCATGCCCGAGTTACTGAAGCGGTTCCCGGTCGGCCGCGTGACGGTGACGCCGACGTTCTCCGGGCGCGACACGCCCGGCGTCGAGGCCGCGCTCGCGGCGCTCGACCGGCACCGCGTCGAGCGCCGCGTGGCCGTGGTGGGCGACCGGTTCCACGCGGGCGAGGTGTCGTTCGAGGTCCTGCACCCGCCCGCCGAAGGCCCGCCGGGGGTGGAGAACGTCCGGAGCATGGTGCTCCTCGTCCGGTACGGAGCGAGCACGGTCCTGCTGACGGGGGATCTGGAGGCGGAGGGGCAGCGGATGGTGCGCGAGCGGCCCGTTCCGCCGGTCGATGTGATGCTCGCCCCACACCACGGCGGGAAGAGCGCGAACAGCCCGCGGCGCACCGCGGACGGCGACCCGCTGCCGGGGCTGATGGCCGAGTGGGCGCGGCCGCGGCTTGTCGTCTCCAGCCAGCGGGCCGGCCCGACGGACCATCTCGCCGAGGCGTACCGCGGCGTGGGCGCGGCGGTGTGGGCCACGCCGCGGTACGCCTCGGCGA
>Ga0247822_10001468_pt1 | contig 14451 bp, 9 predicted proteins | sample 13C_Cellulose_Da_FD_192423 | JGI IMG/M metagenome (GOLD analysis project Ga0247822, IMG submission 192423) | Soil microbial communities from agricultural site in Penn Yan, New York, United States - 13C_Cellulose_Day30 | ecosystem: Environmental > Terrestrial > Soil > Agricultural land | place...
GGACGCTGACAGCTTCGTCTTGGATGAAGCTGGGGCACGGCACAGTTACAACACGCAGTTGCTCGCTTACCTCCGTACCTTCCAGCGGCTGGGCATCCAGGCAGTGCCGATGAAGGCCGCGACCGGACCGATTGGCGGCGACCTCAGCCATGAGTTCATCGTTCTCGCGCCGACCGGCGAAAGCGAAGTGTTCTATGATGCCGCGTTCGAAGAGTTCGATTGGAGCCAGGACACGCTGGAATATGGCGACGTCGCCGGCCTCCAGGCGCTCTTCGACCAGGTCAGTTCGACCTATTCGGCGACGGATGAGACTCATGACGAGACTCGCTGGGCTTCCATCGCCGAAGATCGGAAGCGCACTGGCCGTGGGATCGAAGTCGGTCACATTTTCTCGTTCGGCGACAAATATTCGGCTGCCATGGGGCTCAAGGTTTCGGGCCCTGACGGCAAGCCTGTCGTGCCGATGATGGGCAGCTATGGCGTCGGCGTATCTCGCTTGGTCGGGGCGATCATCGAAGCCAGCCACGATGACGCCGGCATCATCTGGCCGGAGGCCGTGGCGCCGTGGAAGGTCGGTATCGTAACGATGCGGCAGGACGATGAACCAAGCGTAGCCGCTGCGGAAGAGCTTTACGCCAGCCTTCAACTCGCCGGCGTCGAGACTGCCTATGACGATCGCGACGATCGCGGCGGGGCGAAGCTTGCGACGATGGATCTCATCGGATTGCCCTGGCAGGTGATCGTCGGTCCGCGCGGAATTGCTTCGGGCACCGTCGAACTCAAGCGCCGTTCATCTGGCGAGAAGCATGAGCTCAGCGTGGAATCCGCCCTCGCGAGACTATCCGAATGATTCTCAACCGGTACGAGCGCACCGTCGCTCGCCGTTATCTTCTGCCGGGCCAGGGCGAGGGGTTCATCTTCCTCGTCGCCTCGATCAGCCTAGTCGCTGTGGCGCTCGGCGTGGCCGCGCTCATCATCGTGATGAGCGTGATGAACGGCTTCCGTGCGGAACTGTTCGACAAGATTGTCGGCCTCAACGGTCATGCGGTCGTGCAGGGCTACGAGGGCCGCCTGACCGACTGGCAGAACATTGCCGACAGCGCACGCAAGTTGCCGGGAGTGACGTCAGCGACGCCGCTGATCGAACAGCCGCTCATGGCCTCCGCCAATGGACGCGTCGAGGGCGTTCTCGTTCGCGGCATGCGGATGGAGGATCTTCGCGGCAACACCACGATCAATTCCAACGTCAAGTCCGGCAACATGTCCGCGATCACGCCGGGCAGCAATCGCGTCGCGATTGGCTCCAGGCTGGCCGAGACCTTGGGCGCCTATGTCGGAAGCGAGATCCAGCTGATCAGCCCTGACGGACGTTCGACTGTCGTCGGGACGGTTCCGCGCATCGTATCATATCAGGTCGGCGCGATCTTCGAGGTCGGCGTCTACGACTACGACAAGGCGTTCGTCGTCATGCCGATGCAGGATGCGCAGACGCTTCTGCTGATGGGCGACGAGGTCGGGATGATCGAGGTCCAGACAAGCAATCCGGACAAGGCTCGGGAAATCCTCGCCCCGCTGGGCCCGTTAGTGCAGGGCAAGGGCATCATCGTCGACTGGCAGCAGATGAACTCCGCTCTGTTCGAGGCGCTGGAGATCGAGCGGATCGCAATGTTCGTCGTGCTTTCACTGATCGTCGTCGTGGCCGTGTTCAACATCCTGTCGTCGCTCATCATGCTGGTCCGGGCGAAGACCCGCGACATCGCTATCCTGCGGACCATGGGCGCGAGCCGGCGAAGCATGATGAAGGTGTTCGTGACGGTCGGCGTGATCATCGGCTCGCTCGGCATCATCCTTGGCCTGATCCTGGGGTCCATCTTCCTCTTCTTCCGGCAGGGTGTGGTGAACTTCATCCAGCTGATCACCGGCCAGAACTTGTGGGATCCCTCGGTCCGTTTCCTGACCGAACTTCCATCCAAGAGCGATCCGTTCGAGGTGACCGCGATCATTCTTATCGCTTTGATCCTGTCGTTCCTCGCAACGCTTTACCCAGCGTGGAAAGCGGCGAGCACGGATCCGGTGCAGGTGCTGCGTTATGAGTGAGGCGGTACTTTCGACGCGCGGGCTGAGGCGGAGCTTCACCCAGGGTGACGTCACCATCGAGGTCCTGCGCGGCGTTGCGCTTGACGTCATGCCGGGCGAAATCGTCGCGCTGCTCGGACCGTCGGGGTCGGGCAAGTCGACCCTCCTGCAGGCGGTCGGTCTGCTCGAAGGCGGTTTCGAAGGTTCGATCCGCATCGCGGGCAAGGAGGCCGCCGATCTCGACGACGACGGCCGCACCGAGCTTCGGCGCGATGCTCTCGGCTTCGTCTACCAGTTTCACCACCTGCTCCCCGAGTTCAACGCCCGTGAAAATGTAGTTCTTCCGCAGCTCATTCACGGCTCGGAGACGGAAGCCGCGCATCAGCGCGCCGATCAGCTTCTGACCGCCCTCGGGCTTGGAGCGCGTCTCGATCACCGTCCGTCGAAGTTGTCCGGCGGGGAGCAGCAGCGCGTCGCAGTTGCGCGTGCGCTGGCCAACAAACCCCCGCTGGTTCTGGCCGATGAGCCTACGGGCAATCTCGACGAGTCGACCGCCGACACAGTGTTGTCCGAATTCCTCTCGCTGGTGAGGGGGGAGGGCAGTGCAGCCCTGGTCGCCACTCACAACGAGCGCCTGGCGGCCAAGATGGACCGCGTGGTTCGCCTGCACGACGGACGCCTCGAATAGTGGAGCCTGATGGCGGCGAGCGCGTTGGCGGCCTCATGCAACGCCTGAGCCCGACCGCCCTTGCTGCAATTGCCCTCGGCGTGCTCGTTCTCCTGATTGTCGGAATGATGGTGATCGGCAGTCGTTCAAGCGATGACGATCGGCTGATTGGCGAGACGTCCTCGTCGAAAGACGATCCCGAAGCACGATGCGCGGCGCAGGCGACTTACGAGCTGATCAAGCGCGACCTGTTCAAGCGTGCCGCCGCCCTTCGCGGAAGCGATGAGGCGGCATTCGATACGGTCGCCGCATCGTCCTCCATCCGCGTGGAATCGCCGCTCCTTCGCGACGAGGACGCGAGCGTGGGAAGCGTCACCTGCAACGGTACGGCTACGATCGATCTGCCACCCGGAGTCGCGGTAGTCGGCGGTCGTCGTTCGCTGAGCGCGGATCTGCTCTACACGGTGCAGCCTGCGGCGGATCGTACCGGCAATGTCGTCAATCTGACGAACGCCGACGAGATCGTGACGCCCTTGGCGACGCTGGCGCGAACATCGCCGGCGGCTGGCGACCCGCATTCGAACACGGTGAACGCGGTCGAACCCGTGGATCCGCCGACGCCTGTGGTGGAGCCCGCCCCGACAACCGGCGAGCCCATTGGCCAGGAGCCCGCGATTGCCGCGCAGGTCAGGCCAAGCTTCAGTTGCAACAATGCTCGCACACGCGGCGAGCTTGCCGTCTGCAACGACAATGGGCTGGCTTCGCTCGACCGGCAGATGAGCGCGCAGTTCGGCAGCGCCCTCGCGGGAGCCGATCCGGAGCAGCGCGACTTGCTCATCCGAACGCGCGACCAGTTTCTTCGCTATCGGGATCAGTGCACAAGCAACGGCTGCGTTGCCGAAACCTATCGGGGCCGCATGCGCGAGATCCGCGACATCATGTCAGGCGACTGGTCTCCACAACGATAGATCTAGCGTGCCTGTGCTATGCCGGGCGTCCCAAATAATCTGTGGAAATCAGGGCGCCCCAGCCTTTTAAATCGCGCCCGAGGGACCATAGTCGGAGCGTGACTCAGCCGTACGTTCCGCTTCGCGTTTTCTCCTCTTTCACCATGCTGGAAGGGGCGATGGAGCCCAAGGTCATCGCGGATCGGGCGTCGAAGCTCGGCTTTCCGGCAGTGGGTCTCAACGATCGCAATGGCCTCTATGCGGCAATGGCCTTCACGGAGGCCTGCATCGGCAAAGGCGTCCAGCCGATCGTCGGCGCAATGCTGGCGGTTGCACGGCCCGCGGAGATGGGCAGCAATGCCGTCGACTGGCTCGTCCTGTTGGCGAAGGATGAGCAGGGCTACAGCAACCTCTGCCACCTGGTTTCATCCGCGCATCTCGATCGTCCCGTCGAGCTCGATCCACACGTGCCCTTTGCGGCGCTGGAGAAGGCTAGCGACGGATTGATCGCTCTGACCGCGGGGGGTGAAGGCGCTGTCGCCCGACTGCTCGCGGAGGGTCAGAAGGACAAGGCCGAGACCTATCTCGATCGTCTGAAGGCGCTGTTTCCGGATCGCCTCTATATCGAGATCATCCGGCGCAACGACCGCGTCGAGGAGGCGTCCGAAGAGGTTCTCATCGAATTGGCTTTCGCTCGCGACGTGCCTTTGGTGGCCACCAATCCTGCGGCCTATTCCGATCCAAGCTTCCACGCGGCGCACGACGCCATGCTCTGCATCGCACAGTCGACCTACATCGAGACCGCCGAGCGCCAAACATCCTCGTCCGAAACGTGGCTGAAAGATTCGGCGGCCATGGCCGAACTATTCATCGATTTGCCCGAAGCGCTCGCGAATACGGCCATCATTGCGCAACGCTGCGCGGTGGGTGCGCCCAAGCGGCGGCCGATTCTTCCGCGTCTGTCGGATCACGGTGACGATCAGCTTCGGGCCGATGCTCATGCCGGCCTGGATGCGCGCCTCGCCGGTCGAAGCGCGGAAGACCTGGCTCGTTATCGCGAGCGGCTCGACTTCGAGCTGGACGTCATCACCCGCATGGGATTCGCTGACTATTTCTTGATCGTCGCGGACTTCATCAAATGGGCGAAGGCGCACGACATCCCCGTCGGGCCGGGCCGTGGTTCCGGTGCGGGCTCGGTGGTTGCCTGGGCGCTGACCATCACCGACCTCGATCCGCTGGCGCTGAACCTGCTGTTCGAACGCTTTCTCAACCCGGAACGCGTGTCGATGCCCGACTTCGACATCGACTTCTGCGAAACCCGGCGCGACGAGGTCATTACCTACGTCCAGCAAAAATACGGGCGCGACAAGGTTGCGCAGATCATCACCTTCGGGCGCTTGAAGGCTCGCGCGGTGCTCAAGGACACCGGGCGCGTGCTCCAGATGAGCTACGGCCATGTCGACCGGCTGGCGAAGATGATTCCCAATCATCCGACCGATCCCTGGACGCTGGAGCGCTCGCTCAACGGCGTTTCGGAGCTGGCGGCCGAGTATAAGGCTGAGCCAGACGTCCGTCGGCTGATCGATCTCGCGATGAAGCTGGAAGGCTTGCCGCGTCACGCTTCGACCCACGCTGCAGGCGTCGTGATCGGCGATCGTCGTCTCGACGACTTGGTGCCGATGTATCGCGATCCGCGCTCGGACATGCCAGTCACGCAGTTCGACATGAAATACGTTGAGGCGGCGGGCCTCGTGAAATTCGACTTCCTTGGACTCAAGACCCTGTCCGTCCTCAAGGAGGCTGAGCGGCTGCTGGCCGAGCAGGGCATCGAAGTCGACTTCGCGAAGCTTCATTGGGAGGACGAGGAGGTCTACGAACTCCTCCAGCGTGGCGACACGGTCGGCGTGTTCCAGCTGGAATCGGAGGGGATGCGCCGAACCCTGGCGGCAGTCCGTCCAACCAATTTCGGCGACATCATCGCGCTCGTGTCGCTCTATCGGCCCGGCCCGATGGACAACATTCCGATGTTCGGCGACCGCAAGAACGGCCGCGCCGAGATCGCCTATCCGCATCCCATGCTCGAGGAGGTGCTGAAGGAGACCTACGGGATCTTCGTCTACCAAGAGCAGGTGATGCAGGCGGCGCAGGTGCTCGCCGGCTACTCGCTGGGCGAAGCTGACCTCCTCCGCCGTGCCATGGGCAAAAAGATCCAGTCCGAGATGGACGCCCAGCGCGCGCGCTTCGTTGAGGGCTGCAAGGCGCACAACATCACGCCCGCCAAGGCATCCGAATTGTTCGACTTGATCGACAAGTTCGCCGGCTACGGTTTCAACAAATCACACGCCGCCGCTTATGCACTCGTCGCCTACCACACCGGTTGGCTCAAGGCGCACCACAAGCCCGAATTCTATGCAGCGTCGATGAGCTTCGACATTGCGCTGACCGACAAGCTCGCGCTGTTCGTGGACGACATGCGCCGTGGGGAGGTCGAATGCCTGCCGCCGTGCATCAACGCCAGTCAGGCGGCATTCTCGGTGGAGGACGGCAAGGTCCGCTATGCCCTCGGCGCGCTGAAAGGTGTCGGCGAAAAGGCAATGGAAGCGTTGGTCGCCGAGCGTGAGGCCAACGGCCCGTTCCAGTCGCTCGACGATTTCGCCGAGCGAATCGACCCGCGCCTCCTGAACCGCCGCCAGATCGAAAGCCTCGCCGCCGCGGGAGCATTCGATGCGATCGTTGGGGACCGCGCCGCCGTCTTCGCATCGGCCGAGACGATTCTCGCCCATGCCGCTAGCGCTGAGGACCAAAGGACCAGCGGACAGCATGCCCTTTTCGGAGGTGGCGGGACGGTCGTCGCGCCGATCCGTCTTGCTCGAACCGAGCAATGGTCGCTCGCCCAGCGGATGGCGGCCGAGCGGGACGCCTTTGGCTTTTACTTCTCGGCGCATCCCGTCGATGCGCACCGGCACTTGCTGCAGGCGAACAAGGTCAAGACCTTTGCGCAGCTTGCCGAGGTGCCGATGCCGGCGGAGGGCCGGGCAGGGGCGACTATGGCCGGTCTGGTTGAAGAAGCGCGTTGGCGCACTTCAGCCAAGGGTCGTCGTTATCTGATGGCGACGCTCAGCGATTCCTCCGGGCAGTTCCAGGCCAGCATCTTCGACGACGAGGCCAGTGCAGCGATCGAAGCCGCGGCCAAGTCGCAAGGTTGCGGATTGCTGACCGTCGAATTGGACAAGAGGCCGGGCGACGAGCTGCCGCGGGTAGCGATCAAGCGGTTCCAGCCGCTGGAGACTCTCGCCAAGCGGACGCGCCTTCAGATGGAAGTCCGCGTCGGTTCACCATCTCTGGTTCCTGCGATAGCGCGCGAACTGTCTGTCGCGACGGGTGGCGGCGGTCTGGTTCGGCTGATTCTGCCGCTTTCGACCGGCGGTGAGGCCGTCGTCATTGCCGGGCGCGATTTCGCGCTCGACGCGGAACTTCAGGCCCGCATCGAGCGCGTAACCGGTGAGGGGAGCGTCGACCTTTCGGTGCAGGAACCGCCGAGGCTCGCCCTCGTCGGATAGGATTCAGGCCATCCAGAAGCCGTCGGCATTGACCATGCCGGTGATCTTCTTGTTCTGCTCGTCCGTCAGGTCCCTCTTGAAAGACGGGAAGACCTCTTCCTCTTCCATGTGCGCGTGCTTCGAAACGAGGCCACGGAACTCACGAACCTTCTCGAGCCACATCGGCGCGCTCGGGCCCATGTTCTTCAGCTCGTAGATGTAGGTCTTGATGTAGCCGTGCTCGCCCTCGAGATGGTCGGCGTCGACCGCGAGGTTCGCCTCGCGAAGGGCCGGGTAGACGACCATTTCTTCTTGGTGCGCATGCTTGTCGAGCGCATGCGTGAGCTTCATCAGCAAGGCGCTGCGCTTCCAGGTCTGGCTCTCATCCGTAGCGAGCATCTTATCGAAGATTGCCAGCGCCATCTCATGCTCGGCGGCAAGGATGTCGTCCCAGTCGCCGGCAGCCGATTCCAGGCCCTGCATGAGGAATTTCCGGCCGTAATTAGCGGCGAAGCCGATCGCCATGCCGGCAAGTGCCGCACCGACCACCGGGCCGGCGTTGTCGCCCCAGGAAAAGGCGCTGCGCTGATCGCTCCGCCCGCGGCTCTGGTTGCTGCCGCTGGACTGCTCGCTAGCGCCGCTGGTCCGCGACGAGGAGCGCGTTCCGGAACGGCTGTTTGACGAGGATCGACTCTGAGTACGTGTAGCCATGACTAGTCCTCCGTTGTTTTGCGCCAAGAACGGAGGCGGGGGGTTGGACGTTCCTCGGATCGGCGAGAAAGTCTTGCGATACAGCCTATTGGGCAGGCTCGGGCGGTGGCGCCTCGGCGGCGGGTTCGGGTGAGGCGGTGTTCGTCGTCGGTTCGACAACGGGGGCAGGCTCGTTTTGCGGCGCATCCGGCTCGATCGAGATCGTCGGCAAGGATTCGATCGCTTCATTCAGCGGCGGGAGAGGCTTGGCGCTCTCATATTCTTCGCCCGGAAGCTGCTTCGGTGCCTTCGTGGCGGGCGGAGCCTTCTCCTTGGGTGGTACGATGTCTTCGTACACGCAGGCGTCGAGGCCATCGCGACCGACTACGCCGATCCTCGCCGTGATCGAATTGCCGTACCGCCGAGTGAAGCCTTTCGGCGTCACGGCACCGCGCTTCTTCGGTAGCGGTAAAACAGCGGCAATCCTTGCCGCTTCCGTGCGGCTCATCGCACTCGCATCATGATCGAAATAGCGCTGGGACCCCGCGTTGACGCCGTAAGTGCCAATCCCCGTCTCAGCGAGGTTGAGATAGACCTCCATGATCCGCCGTTTCGGCCACATGTTTTCCATCAGGAACGTGAACCAGGCCTCCATGCCCTTCCGGGCGTAGCCGCCGCCCTGCCACAAGAAGGCGTTCTTCGCAGTTTGCTGGCTGATCGTCGATCCGCCGCGAATGCGGCCGCCGGAAGCATTGCGTTTCATCGCATCTTCAATGGCTTCCACGTCGAAGCCGTTATGCGCGCAGAACTTGCTGTCTTCTGCGCCGATCGCCGCGCGGACCATATCGCGGTCGATTTCCTCGATGGGCATCCAGTCGCGCGTCGCTCCGCGTCCAGCGAACATGTCGCCGATCATTGTTGCGGTGATCGGCGGATTCACGAACCGATAGGCGAGGACCCAGAGGATCGAGCCGATCAGGAAGACCAGGACCAGTTTTAAAATGAAGCGGACGATGCGCCCGACCAGCGAACCAGAGCGCCTACGCTGACGCTTATAGCGGGGGATGCTGCTCTTCGGACGCCTGGCCATGCCGGTTGCCTAGCCGCGTGCGAACCGCAATGCCAAGTCCTGTCCTTGCCGCAGTGCAGCAGCGCATTTACATGCCGTTCACGATGACTTCGACCAACGATATCCGCCGCTCATTCCTCGACTATTTCGAGACGAACGGACACGCGCGTGTCCAGTCTGCACCTTTGGTGCCGCAGAACGACCCTACGTTGATGTTCGTGAACGCCGGCATGGTGCCATTCAAGAACGTGTTCACGGGACTGGAAACGCGATCCTATTCGAGGGCGACGAGTTCGCAGAAGGCAGTCCGAGCCGGTGGCAAGCACAACGATCTCGACAATGTCGGTTACACCGCGCGGCACCACACGTTCTTCGAAATGCTCGGGAATTTCTCGTTCGGCGATTACTTCAAGGACCGAGCGATCGAGCTCGCCTGGAACCTGCTCACGAAGGAGTGGGGGCTGAGCGCCGACCGGCTGACGGCCACGGTCTACCACACCGATGATGAGGCGTTCGACCTGTGGAAGAAGATTTCCGGGCTGCCCGATAGCCGGATCATTCGCATCCCGACCAAGGACAATTTCTGGTCGATGGGCGACGATGGCCCCTGCGGACCCTGTTCCGAGATATTCTACGACCATGGCGATCATATTCCGGGCGGCCCTCCCGGTTCGCCGGATGAGGACGGTGATCGCTTCGTCGAAATCTGGAATCTGGTCTTCATGCAATATGAGCAGGCGGCGGGCGAAATCGTCTCCGAGCTGCCGAAGAAAAGCATCGACACCGGCATGGGCCTGGAACGCCTCGCCGCTGTGCTCCAGGGCGTGCACGACAATTACGATACGGACACGTTCAAGGCGCTGATCGCTGCCTCGACGGCACTGACCCACAACGAAAATGCCGACATGGCCGCGAGCCATCGGATCATCGCCGATCACCTGCGAACCTCGGGCTTCCTGGTGGCCGATGGCGTGCTGCCGGCGAACGAGGGCCGGGGCTACGTCCTGCGCCGCATCATGCGTCGCGCGATGCGCCATGCGCACTTGCTCGGCGCCAGCGATCCTTTGATGCACCGGCTGGTGCCGTCCCTCGTATCCGAGATGGGCGCGGCGTTCCCGGAATTGGTGCGCGCTCAGCCGTTGATCGAAGCGACGCTTGAGCAAGAAGAAACGCGTTTCCGGCAGACGCTGGCGAACGGGCTGAAGCTCCTGGACGAAGCCACTGTCGACCTGAGCGACGGCGCTACCCTTCCGGGTGAGACGGCGTTCAAGCTCTACGACACCTATGGCTTTCCGTACGACCTAACCGAAGACGCGCTTCGCGCCCGCGGTCTAGGCGTGGATCGCGAAGGTTTCGACGCGGCCATGGCGCAGCAAAAGGCTGCGGCGCGCGCCGCTTGGAAGGGCTCCGGCGAACGCGCTTCCGACGAGCTTTGGTTTGACATTGCCGAAGAGTTTGGGAGCACCGAGTTCACCGGCTATTCCGGCGACGAGGGCGAAGGTGTCGTCCTTGCCATCGTCAAGGACGGGCAGCGGGTCGACAATGCGCAGGTCGGCGACACGGTCGAAATCGTGCCGAACCAGACGCCATTCTATGGCGAGAGCGGCGGACAAGTCGGTGACAGCGGAAAACTGACTACGCTCAAGGGGTTCGAGGGCGAGGTTGAAGATACGTCGAAGCCGTTAGGGCGGCTGCATATCCTTCGGACCAAGGTCAAAGCGGGCGAGATTTCGGTCGGCGAGACCATCCATCAGCGGGTCGATTCCGAACGTCGCGACCGCACCCGGGCCAACCATAGCGCCACGCACCTTCTGCATGCGGCTCTGCGCCACCGGCTCGGCACGCACGTCACGCAGAAGGGCAGCCTGGTCGCATCCGACTACTTCCGTTTCGACTTCTCGCATCCCAAGGCTCTGACTCGCGATGAGATCGAGCAGGTCGAGGCCGATGTGAACGCTCAAATCCGGGGCAATGAGGTCGTCACCACTCGGCTGATGAGTCCCGATGAAGCGATCGCCGCCGGTGCCATGGCCTTGTTCGGCGAAAAATATGGCGAGGAAGTCCGTGTGCTCTCGATGGGGCGCGGTGCTGAAGCCGATTACTCGGTCGAACTGTGCGGCGGCACGCACGTGCGCGCGCTTGGCGATATTCAGTTGCTGAAGATCATCGGTGAGAGCGCCGTCTCTTCGGGCGTCCGCCGAATTGAGGCGCTGACAGGAGAGGCCGCCCGCCAGTGGCTGGTGGATCGTGACGCCAAACTTCGCGAGGCAGCGGCCACCCTGAAGTCCTCTCCGGACGAGGTCCCCGCGCGCATCGCCTCGCTCGTCGAGGATCGTCGGCGCCTCGAGCGCGAACTCGCCGATGCCAAAAAGGCGCTCGCCATGGGCGGCGGTGCGGCGAAGGCGGACGCAGCGGGCCCCGAAGACGTTAACGGTCATCAATTCCTTGGACAAGTCGTAGAAGGGCTTAATCCCAAGGACTTAAGGTCGACCGTAGATACGATGAAGCAGCGCGTCGGCTCCGGTATCGCAGCGTTAATTGCCGTCAACGAAGGCCGCGCGAGCGTTGCCGTAGGGGTAACCGACGACCTCGCCGGTCAGGTCAATGCCGTGGACCTGCTGAAGGCGGCGGTTGCTGCGCTCGGTGGACAGGGTGGAGGTGGTCGCCCGGACATGGCGCAGGGCGGCGGGCCGGATGGTTCCAAGGCTCAGGAAGCGTTGGCCGCCGTGAAGGACGCGTTGGAAAAGGTGCCGGCCTAGCGCTGGCCTGCAGGCGCCGAATCCCGCACACGCCTTCGGCCGAGGCGGGGTTCTGCCTCCAGCTCGGCCTGCGCCATGATTTCGGCGCGGAGTTCCGATCTCTTCTCGTGGATGCTGGCGATCACTGGCCCCATGGCCACGCCGATGTCTACGAGCACGGCTTCGGAGAGCTGGAGTGACGCCTCCAGCGCTTCGGGAACGGCGTCGGTCACCCCAGCCTCATAAAGCTTGGCAGCGTGCGCTGTGTCTCGCGCACGGGCGATGATCGCCAGCTCCGGAAAAGTGCTGCGAATGCGGCGTGCGAGACGGGCGACAAGGACTGGGTCGTCCATAGTGAGGACAAGCGCTGACGCATCCCCGAGGCGGAGCTTCTCCACTAATTCGCTTCGCGCGACGTCGCCAAACAGGATCGAATAGCCCGCCTGCCGGGCGGCGATGACGTTGTCGATGTCACTGTCGATCGCGAGATAGGGGCGGTCATGCTCACGAAGCATGTCTGCGACCATTCGCCCGACCCGACCGAAGCCGAACACGATGGTCCTTCCCCTTGCGCCCTCTTCATCTTCGTCAAACTCGTCGACCGCTTGCGTGTCGACACGGCGGGCGGCCACGCGCCCCAGTTGCGCAAGCAAGGGCGTGATCGTCAGTCCGACGGCAGTCGCCGCCTGCCAGAAAGTCGCCGTGTCCTGCGCAATGACGCCAGTCGTCGCGGCAGCGCCTAGGAGGATGAGCGTTGTTTCGGACGGCGATGCCATGAGAAGGCCGGTCTCGGCCGCGACCCCCACGCGCGAGCCGCTGAGGCGGAGCAGTGCGCCGGTGACGAGCGTCTTGATCAGCAGAACACCAAAGAGCGCCGCCAGAAGCTCCGGCCACATTTGAAAGATCTGGCGGAAATCGATGCGCATCCCGACCGTGATCAGGAAGATGCCGAGCGCGAGGCCGCGGAAAGGCGCGGTGACGACCTCGACTTCGCTGCGATATTCGGTTTCCGCAATCAGAACACCCGCGATCAGGGCTCCGAGGATCGGCGAAAGGCCGACCGCGCCGGTGGCCAGGCTGGCAAGAATGACGACCAGCAGGCTTACCGCCAGGAACAATTCGGGGCTTTTTGTCCGCGCGGCCTGAGCGAAGAGCAGCGGCAGGACCAATCGGCCGATGAGCAGGAGCCCGGCGATGACCAGCGCACCCTTCCACATCACGTCCAGCAATCCGGTCGCGGCCCCTGCGGCCGCGGTGCCGAACAAGAAGAGCAGGGGGACCAGCGCCAGATCCTCGAACAGAAGCATGGCGAGAGCCGCTTTTCCCACCGGGCTTGTCGTTCCCGCAATTGGCAGGACGAGGGCTGTCGACGACATTGCCAGAGCGAAGCCCAACGCAATGGCGCTCTGCGGGGGCTGGCCCATGACGAACAAGGCGCCGCCGATCAGCAAAGCGATGCCAATGAGTTCGGCTGCGCCTATGCCGAAGACAGCCGTGCGCATCTGCACCAGGCGCCGGAAACTCAGCTCCAGACCGATCGCGAACAAGAGTAAGATGATGCCCAGTTCCGCGAACGGATCGACCGCATGCGGGTTGGAGATGCTCAGATAGTTGAGCGCTGGGAATTCATCTGTGAGGCTGCCGAGACCTGACGGCCCGACGATCATCCCGACGAGGATGAACCCAATGACGGGCGTGATCCGCAATCTCGCAAAGGCAGGAATGACGATTCCAGCTGCGCCAAGGATGACCAGAGCGTCGCTGAACCCCGTTGTACCGAACCCGCCGTGCATACGGGCTTTAGAGCAGGCGCCCGGGAATCTGTCACCCTGCCGCGACATTGAATCGTTCACGTGGGGACTGGAGGCGGAAATGACCAAATCACTGAAAGGCGGCGACCGTGTGAGCTGGAAGTCGCATGGAGGAACGGCGCACGGCAAGGTCGTGAAGAAGTTGACCTCAGAGACCCAGATCAAGGGTCACAAAGTGGCCGCTTCGAAGGACAATCCGGAGTTTCTCGTCGAGACGGACGATGGAAAGCAGGCGGCCCACAAGGCCGAAGCGCTGACCAAGGCCTGAGCGTTTTCAAACAGCCGTAACGGCTGTAAGCCGTGGCGGCATGACGTCGGATCGCGATGCGGACTTGATCGTCGTCGGCGGCGGGCCCGCAGGCGTGATGACCGGACTGCTCTTTGCCAGGGCGGGATGCCGGGTTCGCATCCTTGAAAAGCACAAGGACTTCTTCCGCGATTTCCGGGGTGACACCGTTCACCCGTCGACGATGGAGATCCTCGACCAGCTCGGGATGCTGAAGCGCTTCCTGCAGCGGCCGCACAACGAGGTCGATCGAGCAGAACTTAGGATTGCTGGGCGCGAGTGGACGATCGGCGACCTGTCGCACCTCGACACGGCGGCGCCCTTCATCGCCATGATGCCGCAGTGGGAGTTTCTCGACTTCCTTCGGGTGGAGGGGAAGGCGTTCCCCGGCTTCCAACTTCAGATGGAAGCACCGGTTCAAAGCTTCATTGAGGATAATGGCTCAGTCGTCGGCGTCAGGTTGGCGAGCGGAGAGGAACTGCGCGCGCCGCTCACGGTCGCCGCGGATGGCAGAGCCTCGATCGCGAGAGCGCTCCTACCTTTGGAGGACCTCGGGGCACCGATGGACGTTTTCTGGTTCCGAATTGCCAAGCCCAAGACCGGAAAGGGCGCGCTCCGTGGCAATGTA
>Ga0247822_10001471_pt1 | contig 14439 bp, 10 predicted proteins | sample 13C_Cellulose_Da_FD_192423 | JGI IMG/M metagenome (GOLD analysis project Ga0247822, IMG submission 192423) | Soil microbial communities from agricultural site in Penn Yan, New York, United States - 13C_Cellulose_Day30 | ecosystem: Environmental > Terrestrial > Soil > Agricultural land | place...
GCGGCCGCGGAAGAACAGCGACGCCAGCAACAGCACCCCGGCCCAGCCGGCGTTGGCCGAGTCGCACCAGGTGGTCCACGCCGACGGCACCCCGTCCAGCGTCAGCGGCCGCGTCATCCCCGGAGCCGCGGCGTAGAGGCGGTTCTGGTACGCCCACAGGGCGCAGCCGGCCAGCAAGACGGCCGCCAGGACCGCCCGCACTGGTGGGCCGACCGCAAGCCCGGCGACGCGTTCGACCGGGTCCGGTGCCGCGGCCCGCGGGGCCAGATCGGGGCTGACCGGCTGCGGGGCGACGCTCGGCAGCCCGACCGGCGTCCGCGCGCCTGGCCCGACTGTCCGCCGGCTCGGATCGACGTACCGGCCCGCCCTCGCCTGCCCGACCAGCGCGGCGGCCGCGGCCGCCGCCCGCTCCCCGGCCGCCTTCTCGACCACCCCCGCGGCCAGCAGCCGGGCCTTCTCCACCTCCTCCAGGAGCTTGCGACCGCGGGCCTCCCGGCGGGCCTTCTCGATTCGATCGATCAGCGCCACCACCGGCTCGCGCCAGCCGGCGTGCTTCTCCCGCTCGCCGGCGCAGCCGCCCCGCGACAGCACCACCCGGGCCGCAAGCTTGGCCTCGTACCCGAACAGCGCCTCGTAGAACTCCTCCCAGTCGCGTCCGGCGTACTTGGCGACGAACTGACGTAGTTCCGTCTCGTCCGCACCGGTCGCCCGCAGCCGTCGCAGCAGCAACTCGCACCCTCGCAGCGGGTCCAGCCGCTCCCGGTCCGCGCGGCGGTCCAGCACGACCCGTAGGGCGACCGCCAGACCGACGCCGACCACGCCGAACCCGACCCAGGTCCAGAACAGGTCGAGCAGGCCGAGCAGCACCCCGAACAACCCCGCGGCAGCGGTGGCCACCATCCAGTCGCCGGCCGAGAACCCGAAGACGAGTTGCCGGGCGCGGCTATACAGGTGCGTCTTGCGCGCGACCCCGTTGAGAACGAAGTACGCCACCACCCCCTGGAGGATCATCGCGGCCAGCCCGAACGCCCACCCGACGCGGCCGAAGAACAGGAGCAGCACGGCGGTCAGGGCGATGGCCGGGGCGACGGCGGACAGCACCCGGGCGCGGCGGACGGCGAACGGAGCGGTGTTGAACTCGCGGACGAACCCCTCGACCTGCTCGATCTGCTCGTCCCGCGGGGCAAACGTACCAGTCCGGTGGACGCCGAGCCACCGCTCCAGGGTGCGGACCACCTCGCCCATGTCGGCGAACCGATCGGCCGGGCTTTTGGCCATCATCTTGAGGATGACGGCCGACAGCTCCTTGGGCACCCGGCCGACGTGCGCCTCCGGGGGGACCACCGGGGCGTAGGCCTGCTTGGTCATCAACTCGACGGCGGTGGCGCCTTCAAACGGCGGCCGGCCGGTGACCAGCGCGTACAGGGTCGCGCCGAGGGCATACACGTCGGCCCGGTGGTCCACCGCGGAGGCGTCGCGGCACTGCTCCGGGGCCATGTATGCGGGGGTGCCCAGGGCCATCTTCGCCCCGGTCATGTCCGGCGGCAGCGACCGCAGCCCGGCGGGCGCGGCGTCGGCCAGCCGGTCCGCCTCCGGTGTCAGCGTCGGCGTCTTGACCAGCCCCAGGTCCGCGACCTTGACGATCCCCTGCTCGTCCAAAAGTAAATTGTCCGGCTTCACGTCGCGGTGGATCATGCCGCGGTCGTGGGCGTGCTTGAGCCCGCGGGCCGCCTGAAGGACGTACCCGACCGCCGTCTCCGGGTCGAGCCGACCCTCGGCCTTGACCACGTCCGCCAGGGTCCGGCCGGGGACGTACTCCATGCTGAAGAACTTCGTCCCGTCCACGTCCCCGATGTCGTAGATCTGGACCACGTTCGGGTGGTTGAGGAGGGCGGCCGCGAACGCCTCCCGGGTAAACCGGGCAACGAACACCGGGTCGGCCGCCCAGTGCCGGCTCATGACCTTCAGGGCAACCGGCCGGTCGAGCGAGAGCTGCGCGGCGAGATACACGGTCCCCATCCCGCCGTGGCCGAGGACGCGCTCGATGCGGTAGCCGGGGACGTGGGCCGGCGGTTCGGCCGGGCCGTCATCGACCTCGTCTGGCACGGAGCCGGCGGCCGGCCGGCCGCCCGGGCTGTGCAGGGTGCGGTCCGGCGGCGGCGGGGTCTCGACATCCTCGGCCGGGTGGCCCGGGCTGGGTGCCGCGCCGATCGCGGTCCGGTTGACGATCGTTCGCACGGCAGTGCGGTGGACGGTCCCGCGAAGTGGTCGGACGTGTGTGACCGGGTTCATCCCCGCACACCGCAGACAGCGGGCCGCGGGGTGAGCAGGCAGCGGGGACTGGCAGTGAGGGCACTTCGCAGCCACTGGGCGACCTCGGGCAACGAGTTCGGCCGGCTGCCCAAAGGTAGGTCACGTTTGTCGCTCTGTCTCACTGTCGGAGCTGGTAGTGTCCTGGGCCGCTGTGATGCAAGCGAGGGCTTCTCGCCGGGAATGAAAAACCCCCGCCGACTTCGGCGGGGGATCAGGATTGCGCTACCGCCTGTTATCATTCGGCCGGCCGCGACCCCATCCCGACGGCCTGGCGGACGAGTTCCATCGTCTGCCGGGCCTCGGCCCGGGCCTTGCGTGCCCCGTCGCGCAGAACCTGCTCGACGGACGCCGGGTCGGCCGCGAGTTGCTTGCGCCGTTCGCGGGCCGGGCCGAACTTCGCGTCGATCTTCGCCAGCAACATCCCCTTGGCGTCCCCGTAGCCGAACGGCCGACCCTTCCGAGAATCAGCGTCGAGAGTTGGGTCGCGGTAGAACTCGGCCATCCGTGCGAGTTCGTCCGGTGTGGCGAACAGCTTGTACAGCTCGAACACGTTGTTGCCGTCCGGCTCTTTCGGGTTCTCGGCCGGGGTCGAGTCGGTGACGATCCCCATGACCGCCTTCCTGAGTTCCTTCCCCTCGGCGAAGATGTCGATGGTGTTCGCGTAGGACTTGCTCATCTTGCGGCCGTCGGTGCCGGGGACGACGGGAGCGTTGCCGAACAGCGCCTGTGGCTCCGGGAAGACCTCGGTGTAAGCGCGGTTGAAGTACCCGGCCATGTCGCGGGTCATCTCCAGGTGCTGCTCTTGGTCCTTGCCCACCGGGACCAGGTGCGACCGGACGATGAGGATGTCCGCGGCCATGAGCACCGGGTAGGTGAACAGCCCGACGCTGGCGGCGATCCCCTGGTCCACCTTGTCCTTGTACGAGTGGGCGCGCTCCAGAAGTCCCATGCCGGTGACGGTCGAGAGGAACCAGGCGAGTTCCGCGACCTCGGGCACGTCGGATTGACGGTAAAACGTCGCCCTACTCGGGTCGAGGCCGAGTGCAAGGTAGTCCAGGGCCACGTCGCGGACGTTCTCGATGAAGATCTGCTGTGCGGACTTCCAGGTGGTCTTGCCGGCCTTCTGGGCGGCGTCGGCCTCGCGGGCCTCGGCGTCCTTGAGCGTGGTCAGGGCGTGGTAGTCGGCGATGAAGTAGAATGCCTCGCCGCGGTCTTGCAGGGCGATGTGCTGCTGGATCGCACCGAAGTAGTTGCCGAGGTGGAGCTTCCCGGACGGCTGGACGCCGCTGAGGATGCGCTTCTGCTTGGATTCGGGCACCGGACGTTCCCCGCGCGGATGGTCTTTTCTCGAAGGCTGGGACACCGTTACAGTACGGGCGGTTCACCCGGAAAAAAGGACGCCGGAGGGATGGCATGGAGACCGCCGCCGCGCTGCAGGCCGTAGACCCGGACCTGATCCCCTTCCCCGCCCGGCCGGCCCCAGCCGAGGCCGAGAAGCGGGCCGAACTGGTCCTCGACGCCCTGAAGCGTGGGATTGCCGAGCCGGGCGAGCACCGGCTGTTCCGGTCCGGGAAGCTGGCCGGGCTGTTCCCGTCCCGGGCCGGGGCGTCGGCCGAGGCGGCGCTGGTCGCGCTGACCGACGGGCTGCTGGAGACGGCCCGCACCGAGACGAAGGGCAAGCTCATCGTCGAGTGGGTGCGGGTGACGCCGAAGGGGGTGGCGTACGTCCATGACCGGGACTCGCCGAAGGCGGTGCTGCGCGAGCTGCGCGAGGTGATCGGCGCGACGCGGGTCGGCGTCCCCGAGTGGATGGAGGCGGCCCGCGAGGAGGTCGCCGCGGTCGCCGAGCGGTTCGAGAAGCAGGGGGCCGAGTTGCTGAAGCGGCTCGACGCCCTGACGGAGCGGGTCGAGGCGGCGCTTCGGCGCGCCGAAGCGGCCGGGCCGCGGCTGCCGGACCCGGTGGCGCGGGTGGTGCCGTGGGCGGAGGAGGCCCTGGCGTACCTGGACCGCCGGGCCGAGGCCGGCGCGGCCGGCGACTGCCCGTTGCGCGAGCTGTTCGACGCGATCCACGAGCAACGCTCGGGGCTGACCGTGCCGAACTTCCAGGACGGCCTGCGGCGGCTGCACGACGTGCGCGCGCTGCGGCTGGGTAGTTCGTCCGATGGCTCGATCCCGGACCCGGAGTATACGATGATTGTCGGTGCGGAAACGTGTTCGTTTGCACGGCGGTGACGTGATGGCTGAAGCGATCGGGGTACTGGTCCACTACTCCGGCCGGGTCCAGGGGGTCGGGTTCCGGGTCACGGCCGAGCAGATCGCCGGTCGGTATCGCGTGACCGGCACCGTCCGCAACCTGCCCGACGGCCGTGTCGAGTTGCTGGCCGAGGGCGCGCGGTCCGACGTGGAGGCGTTCCTCGCCGCGGTCCGCAGACGCTTCACGCGGTACATCGCCGACGAGTCGGCCGACTGGCAGACGGCGACGGGTCGGTACACCTCGTTCGACGTGACGGGCTGAGCGAAACCGGTTGCCCTCCCTGCTCCGCGGCTGGTAGCCTATCTGACAGACCCACCCCGCCCGGGCGACCGCCCGCGTCCCGTCCGTTGGAGAGTTTTCCCGATGCGCTTGCTCGCGGCTGGACTCGTCGCGCTCGGCTTCGCCTCGCGGCTAACCGCGGCCGACGTGGACTTCGCCCGCGACGTGCTGCCGATCCTGTCGGATAACTGCTTTCACTGCCACGGCCCTGACGCTGGACAACGTCAAGCTAACCTGCGACTCGACACCAAGGAGGGAGCCTTCCGGAAGAAGGCCGGCCGCACCATCATCGTTCCCGGCCAGAGCGCCGAGAGCGAACTGGTCCGCCGGGTCACCAGCCCCCACGCCGACGAGGTGATGCCGCCGCCGGACTCCAACCGCAGGCTCACCGCGAAGCAGATCGAGACACTGAAACTGTGGGTGGACCAGGGCGCGAAGTGGGGCCAGCACTGGGCGTTCGTCCCGCTCCCGCGGGGAACCCCAAATCCCAAATCCCAAATCCCAAATCCGATTGACGGGTTCATCCTCGCCCGGCTGGAGAAGGAAGGGCTGAAACCCGCCCCGCCGGCGACGAAGGAAGCCTGGCTGCGGCGGGTGTCGCTCGATCTGACCGGACTGCCACCGACCCTCGCCGAGATCGACGCATTCCTGAAGGACGCCTCGCCGGCCGCTTATGAGAAGGTGGTGGACCGACTGCTCGCCTCGCCACGCTACGGCGAGCGGATGGCCGCCGACTGGCTCGACGTGGCCCGGTACGCCGACACCCACGGGTTCCAGCACGACCGGTTCCGGTCGATGTGGGCGTACCGCGACTGGGTCGTCCGCGCGTTCAACACCAACCAGCCGTTCGACCGGTTCCTGACCGAGCAACTCGCCGGCGACCTGCTTCCGAACCCGACCAAGGACCAGCGGCTGGCGACAGCGTTTAACCGGCTGCACGTCCAGAACGAGGAGGGCGGCGTCGTCGAGGAGGAGTTCCGCGTCGCCTACGTCGTGGACCGGGTGACGACGATGGGCACCGCGTTCCTGGGCATGACGTTCGAATGCAGCCGGTGCCACGACCACAAGTTCGACCCGATCACGATGCGGGACTTTTACTCGCTGTTCGCGTTCTTCCAGAACATCGACGAGTCCGGGCAGACGAGCTACTTCACCGACGCGATGGCCGTGCCGACGCTCTTGCTCTCGACGGCCGAACAAGACGCGAAGCTAATCAAGCTGAACGAGTCGATCGCGACCACCGAGCGGATCTTGGCCTACAAGCGCGACCGGGCGAAGGGCGACTTCGAGATGTTCCTGCGGGAAAAGGATCGGGCCACCACGCACCTGCCGTCCGGCGAGGGCGATCACTACACGTTCGACTACTGGAAGTCCGGCGAGCTGACGAACGAAGGCCACGCCATCCGGAGCACGCGCGCCGGCAAGCCCCATGACGGCCCGGACTCCGTCGCGGGATACGAGGGCAACGGGGTCCGGCTGAACGGGGAGAACGGGTTCACCTTCCCCGGGGCAGGCCACTTCACCCGGTCCGACCCGTTCACGCTGAGCCTCTGGCTGAACCCGGCCGAGTTGGCCCCGCGGGCCGTGATCCTTCACCACAGCAAGGCCCCCATCGACGCCGGCAGCCGCGGGTACGAGTTGCTCCTGGAGAAAGGGCGCGTCGCGTTCGGGTTGCACCACATGTGGCCGGGCAACTCGTTGAAGGTGGTGTCGAAAGGTGCCGTCCGCGCAGACGCCTGGACCCACGTCGCGGTCACTTACGACGGGTCGAGCAAAGCGGCCGGGGTGCGGGTCTACCTGGACGGCCGACCGGCCGAACTGGACGTGGTCCGGGACGGGTTGTGCAAGGACATCACCTACGACGGGGCCGAGCCGGACCTGACCCTCGGCTACCGGTTCCGGGACAACGGGTTCAAGAATGGAACGGTGGACGAGTTGCGGGTCTACCCCCGCGCCCTTTCGCGGCTGGAGGTAAATGGCCTCGCCGGCCGGAGCGGGTGGAAGGCGGCGTGGAAGGCTGATCCCGACACGCTCACACCGGACCAGCGCGAGCAGTTGTTCGAGTACTTCGTCGGCAAGCTTCACAAGCCGACCGTGGAAGAACTCGACCGGCTCCGGGACGCCCGGCGCGAGTCCGCCAAGTTCCTCGAACCCATCCCCGAGGCGATGGTGATGCAGGAGATGCCGACGCCGAAGCCGGCGTTCGTGCTGAAGCGCGGCGCCTACGACGCCCCTGGCGAGCGTGTCGCGGCCGACACGCCGAAGGCGCTGCCGCCCTTCCCGGCCGAACTGCCGCGCAACCGCCTCGGACTGGCGAAGTGGCTGACGCAGCCGGACCACCCGCTGACGGCGCGCGTCACGGTCAACCGCCTCTGGCAGCAGATGTTCGGCAGGGGGCTAGTCGAGACGAGCGACAACTTCGGCAGCACCGGCACCCCGCCGTCGCACCCGGAACTGCTCGACTGGCTGGCGCGGGACTACGTCGCCCACGGCTGGGACACCAGGCGATTCCTGAAACAGATCGCCCTCTCGGAGACTTACCGCCGGTCGTCGCGGCCGACACCGGAGATGGTGCGGAAGGATCCGCTCAATCTGTTCCTCGCCCGGCCCCCGGTCCGCCGACTGACCGCCGAGATGCTGCGCGACCAGACACTATCCATATCGGGGCTGCTGGTCGAGACGCGGGGCGGTCCGGCCGTCTACCCGTACCAGCCGGAGGGGCTGTGGAACGAGGCGATGGGCCGTCCGAACTATCCGCAATCGAAGGGGCCGGACCTGTACCGCCGCAGCCTGTACACCGTCTGGAAGCGGACCGCGCCGCACCCGCAGATGACCACCTTCGACGCCGCCGACCGCAGCGTCTGCACTGCGAAGCGGCAATCCACCAGCACCCCGCTGCAAGCGCTGGTGCTCTTGAACGACCCGCAGATGGTCGAGGCCGCGAGGTTCCTCGGCCAGCGGATGTTGAAGGAGGGCGGCGCGACGACCGCCGAGCGGGCCGGATGGGTATTCCGCACCGTCACCGGCCGACCGCCGACGGCAACGGAGTCGGCGATCCTGGTGACGCTGTTCGACGAGCAGAAGGCGGAGTTCGCGGCGAACCCGAAGGACGCCGAGAAGTTGCTGACGGTGGGCGACGGCAAGAGCGACCCGAAGCTGGACAAGGTGGAGTTGGCCGCCGCCGCGACTCTGGCGCTGGCGGTGCTCAACCACGACGAGGCGGTGAACCGGCGATGACCCCAACCCACGACATCCTGCCCCCGACCAACCGCCGGCTGTTCCTGCGGTCCTCCGCGCTGGGGCTCGGCGGGTTCGCGCTCGCGCACCTGCTCCACCGCGACACGACCGCGGCCTCCGACCTGAAGGGCGTCCTCGACCGGCCGCACCACGCGCCGAAGGCGAAGCGGATCATCTACCTGTTCATGGCCGGCGGGCCGTCACAGCTTGACCTCTTCGACCACAAGCCGAAGCTCAACCAGATGAACGGCCAGGACCTGCCGGCCACGGTCCGCATGGGCCAGCGGCTCACCGGCATGTCCGCCCACCAGGCCGCGCTGCCGCTCGCCGGGTCGATCTTCAAGTTCGCCACCCACGGCCAGTGCGGCGCAACGGTCAGCGAGTTGCTGCCGGACACCGCGAAGATGATGGACGATCTGTGCTTCGTGAAGTCGGTGTACACGGAGGCGATCAACCACGACCCGGCGATTACCTTCTTCCAGACCGGCCACCAACTCCCCGGCCGGCCGAGCTTCGGGGCGTGGCTCTCCTACGGCCTCGGCTCACTCAACGACAACCTGCCGGGGTTCGTCGTGCTCGTCTCGAAGGACCGCACCGAGCAAGGGCTTTACGCCCGCCTCTGGGGCAGCGGCTTCCTGCCGAGCCGTCACCAGGGCGTGCAGTTCCGCAGTGGCAAGGACCCGGTGCTGTACCTGAAGAACCCGGACGGCGTCTCCGCGGAGTCGCGGCGGAAGATGCTCGACCGCCTCGGCGAGTTGCACAAGCTGCAATCCGAATCCGAGGCCGACCCGGAGATCGAGTCGCGGGTGGCGCAGTACGAGATGGCTTACCGGATGCAGACCAGCGTCCCGGAGGTGATGGACTTCTCGAAGGAGTCGAAGGAGGTCTTCGACCTGTACGGCCCGGACGCGAAGACCCCCGGCACGTTCGCGGCCAACTGCCTGCTGGCCCGGCGGCTGGCGGAGCGGGGCGTGCGCTTCGTGCAACTTTATCACCCCGGCTGGGACCACCACGGCGGCTTACCCAAGGGCATCCGCCGACAGGCGAAGGACGTCGATCGGGCGTGCTATGGGCTGGTTCAGGACCTGAAGCGGACCGGGATGCTCGACGACACGCTGGTGGTCTGGGGTGGCGAGTTCGGGCGAACGAACTACAGTCAGGGGAAGCTGACCGCGACCGACTACGGCCGCGACCACCACCCGCGGTGCTTCACCATGTGGTTCGCCGGCGCCGGCGTCAAGCCGGGGACGAGTTTCGGAGCGACCGATGAGTTCGGCTACAACGTGGCCGAGAACGGCGTCCACGTCCACGACGTGCAGGCGACGATCCTGCACCTGCTCGGCATCGATCACGAGAAGCTGACGTACAAGTTCCAGGGCCGGCACTACCGACTCACCGACGTCCACGGGCACGTCGTCAAGGACGTCCTGTCGTAACGGCCACGCGGGCCGCTGGGGTCGGTCGGCGTGACCGCCACGAGGTTCCGGTCATCCGCGAGCGGCCCGCCCGCCGATGACTCCCGCGACATGCGTGTACCCACCCTCGTTCTGGCCTCGACCCTGTTCCTGTCCTCCGCCGCCCGGGCCGATCAGCCGTTCGGCGGCCCGGGCCTGTCCGGCCGCTGGTCCGGCTACTGGGTGAGCGACAAGAACGGCCACACTGGACCGCTTCGGGCGAACTTCCGCAAGGTGTCCGACGCCTGCTACCGGGTGACGTTCACCGGCCGGTTCTGGAAGGTCGTCCCGTTCGTGTATTCCGTCAACCTCGCGGTCACAGGGACGACCGGAGACGCCGTGACCCTCGCGGGCGAGACGCGCGCCGGCCCGGTGATCGGCACCTTCCGCTACGACGCGACCGCCACCGCCTGCGAGTTCGAGGCCCGGTTCACGTCGAAGAACGACTCCGGCCGGTTCGTCCTGACCCGCTAACGCGCCGCGATCCGGTACAGGTGCCGTTCCGTGCGGATGAGAAATGCGTCGCCGTCCGCCGCGTAGCTCGCCTGGGTCCGCTCGCCGAGCTTGTTCGTCGCAGCCACCTCGAATGCCGTCCCGGACTTCAACACCGTCCCGACGCCGATCTCGTTTTGCAGGTAGATGTACCCGCCGGCCGCCAACGGCGACGCCGAGTACTGGCCCGGCACCCGCTCTCGCCAGTGAACCTTGCCGGTCCTCGCGTCCAGGCACGTCGCGATGCCGTGGTCGGACACCATGTACAGTTCGTCCCCGACCAGCAGCGGCGACGGGTTGGTCGGCGCGTCCTGCGACGCCTTCCACGCGACCGCGGCCCGGAACCCCGGCTCGACCTTGATTGCCAGCAGCGTCGGCTTGTCGTACCCGGTGGACAGGTACACCAGCCCGTGCCCCGCCACCGGCCGCGGCACCACCGAGTAGCCGTCGAACTTGACCGCCCACAGCTCCTGACCCGTCTCGGCGTCCACGCCGTTGACCACGCCACTACCCGGCGCGACGACCACCCGGCGGCCGTGCTGCTCCAGGACCAGCGGCGTGCCGAACGAGAACGGCTTCGACGACGCCTGAGGACGCTTGAACTCCCACGCCACCTTGCCCGTCGCCTTGTCGAACGCCACCACCGACCGCCGGTCGGTCCCGTCAATGCAGATCAGGATGCGGTCGCCGTCCACGACCGGCGAGCCGCCGTTGCCGTGGACCGGCTTGTAGGTCAGGTCGCGGTTCGCCCACAGCACCGACCCGTCCTTCGCGCTCAAGCACGCCGTCCCCTGGTGGCCGAAGTGGACGTAGAGCCGGTCGCCGTCGATCACAGGCGTCGGGCTGGCGTGGCTGTTCTTCGCGTGGATCGGCGGGGCCGACTTGCCGTCCTGCTTGAAGACCTCCCGGTCCCAGAGCGTGCTGCCGGTCGTCGTGTCCAGGCACAGCGCCCGCAGCGACTGGTCGGCAGACCGCCCGTCGCCCTGCGGTACGGCCGTGGTCAGGTACACGCGCCCGCCGGCGACCACCGGCGACGACCACCCCTTGCCGGGCACCTCGACCTTCCAGGCGACGTTCTTCTCTGGACCCCACTCGGTCGGCGGCGCCTTCATGTCGGCCAGCCCCTGCCCGGCCGGCCCGCGGAACTGCGGCCAGTCCGCGACGATGGGAGACGTCAGGGCCAGCGTCAGGCTCAGGGCGGCGAACCGGCAGGTCATGAGGTGGCCTCGGCGGCGGGTTGGTGTACCGTGTCGGTATGCAACCGCTCATCCTAGTCAACGTCGTCGGACTGACCCCCCGATTACTCGGCCACGCCCCGCGGCTCTCGGAGCTGGCGAAGGCCGGGTGGAGCGCGTCCTTGCGCGAGGTCGTGCCCGCCGTCACCTGCTCCGCGCAGGCGACGCTCCTCACCGGCCAGCCGGTCAGCCGCCACGGCGTCGTCGCCAACGGCTGGCTGTACCGCGACACCAACGAGATCCGCTTCTGGCAGCAGTCGAACCGCCTCATCCAGGCGGAACCGCTGTACGCGACAGCGCGCCGGCGGGCGAAGGAGCGCGGCAAGCCGTTCAAGTCCGCGAAGTTGTTCTGGTGGTTCAACCAGGGCGCCGTGGTGGACCTCTCCGTCACACCGAAGCCGTGGTACGGGGTGGACGGCAACAAGGTGTTCGGCGTCAGCGGCACGCCGCCGGGGCTGGCCGAGGCGGTGGAGAAGGAGATCGGCCCGTTCCCGTTCCAGACGTTCTGGGGGCCGATGTCGGGGGTCGCCTCGACGAGGTGGATCGCGAGTTGCGCCGCCGAGGTCGTCCGCAGCGAGCGGCCGGACCTGACGCTCGTCTACCTGCCGCACCTCGACTATGACCCACAGCGGTTCGGCCCGTCCGGCACCGACATGGCGAGGCACGTCCGCGACCTGGACCGAGCGTGCGAGCCACTTCTGGACGCGGCGAAGGAAATCGGTGCCCGGGTCTGGGTGGTCAGCGAGTACGGCCACTGCGACGTGAGCCGGCCGGTGTACCCCAACCGCCTGCTGCGCACCGCGGGACTGTTGGCCGTGCGGCCGGGGCCGTTCGGGGAGCAACTCGACACCTTCGGCAGCCGGGCGTTCGCGGTGTGCGACCACCAACTCGCACACGTCTATGTCCCGGACCCGGCCGACGTGCCGCGGGTGCGGGAGTTGCTCGGGCCGCTGCCCGGCGTCGGCCGTGTACTCGCCAGCGAGGAGCGCGCCGAGGTGCAACTCGACCACGACCGCTCCGGCGAGGTGGTCCTGCTCTCCCAGTCCGACTCCTGGTTCGCGTACCCGTTCTGGCTCGACGACGCGCAGGCCCCGGACTACGCGCGGGCAGTGGCGATCCACCACAAGCCGGGGTTCGACCCGTGCGAGTTGTTCTTCGACCCGGCCCTGCGGATGCCGAAGCTGCACGCGGCCCGGCGGGTGATGGCCAAGAAGCTCGGGTTCCGCATGACAATGGACGTGGTGCCGTTGGACGCGGCCATCGTGCGCGGCAGCCACGGCCTGCCGGCCGCCGACCCGCTCGACCGGGCGGTCCTGATCGGGCACAGGCCGAACCCGGGGGCGGACCTGCCGATGACCGCCGTGAGGGACCTGGTCCTGGCCGCGCTGGGATTGGAGGGTGGATAACCGTTGGACGGGCTGACTATACTACCCGGACTGCCTTGGTAGCCGCCGCGGGGCAGTCCCGTCTTGACACCCGGCGGCAAGGAGCGCCAGATGCGTCGCACCCTTCTGTTGGTCGCCGCGCTCGGGTTCGTAGCGGTGACCGGACCGTCCGCCCTGGCCCAGGAACAGGAACAGGAAAAGACCACACCTCAACAGACGACCCCGACCCCGTCGGAGCCGTCCACGCAGCAACCGGCCGCCGAGGGGACCACCCCCGCGCCCCTGCCCGGGGCGTACACGCAACCGACCACACCCGGACAGACCATCTCCCCGTACGCCCCGACCGGCACGGCGACGCCATGCGGCTACGTCATGCCGAGCGCGCCCATTCCGGGGACGGTGATGTACGGCTCGCAGTACCAGCAGTACCAGCCGATCACGCAGTACGGCTCGTACCCGCAGACGATGCCGTACACCCAGCCGGGCATCCAGTACGCTCAGCCGACCATGCAGTACGGCCAGCCGACCATGCAGTACGGCCAGCCGACTGCCATGCCGGTCGCCGGATCGATCGCCGGCGGCGTGACCACCCAGCCGGTCCAGACCGGGGTGATGGCCACGACGGGCATGACCTACCAGCCGGTCCAGACCGGCATGGTGTACTCGAACGGCACGACCTTCCAGCCGGGGACGGTCATCCAGACCAGCGCGCAGGGGACGTACTCCGACCAGCCGGTGATCCTCGGCGGCTACACGGACGGGTCCTACGGCCCGGTCATGACGACGACCACGCAGAGCGGCCGGCGCGGGCTGTTCGGCCGGCGGCGGTAACTTCTCTCCCGGCGTGCGGGGCGGCCACAGGCCGCCCCGCTTTGCGTTCGACTCACCCGATCAGCTTTCGCAACTCCTTGACGTGCCGCGGGACCGCGGTCCGCGGGTCCTCCTTCGCCTCGTACTCCAGCGCCACGATTCCGTGGTAGTTGGCGTCCTTGAGGATCCGCACCATCCGTCCCAGGTCGGCCGGCTCCTTCTTGTTGTTGGGTAGGATCTCGGTCTTCAACTGGCAGACCACGCCGTAGGGGGCGATCTTCGCCACGTCGGCGTAAGGGTCCGCGGTGTGGAAGTTGCCAGTGTCGATGTTCACCCCCAGCGCCGGGCTCTTGATCGGCTTGACCAGGGCGAGCAGTTGCTCCGGCGTCGCAGTGATACCGCCGTGGTTCTCCAGGGCGAGCGTCACACTCAGCTTCTCCGCGACCGCGCAGCACTCCTGCATCGCCGCGACGACCCGCCCCTGGGCCTGTTCGAGCGTGTCGCCCTTGGGCAAGTTGCCGGCGAAGATGCGGAGCGTCGGCGCCCCGAGCCGGGCGGCGCGCCGGGTCCAGGTCTTGACGTGCTCGATGTCGGCCTTGCGCTTCGCGTCGTCGCGCTGGCAGAAGTCGTTGCGGACCGGGACGCCGGAGATCGCGAGTTTCTTCGCCGCGGCATGTGCCTTGAGCTTGTCCAGGTAAGCGTCGGACTCCTCGGCGAAGTAGTACGACGTGAGTTCGACCGCGTCGAGCGGCAGCGTCGATGCCAGGTCGATGAAGTCGAAAAGGGTCATCGACCCCTTTTTCAGGTCGAGTGCCTGGCGGAAGCTGTAGGCGGCTAGGCTGAGCTTGAGTTGCGGCTTGCCGGGCGGGCGCTTGACCGGATCGATTGCCAGGGCCGGCGCGGCGGCGGCGGCGGCCGCGGTGCCGAGGAACTGCCGACGGGTGAAAAGGGACATGGATGGACCTTCTTGTAGGGTGGGT
>Ga0247822_10001472_pt1 | contig 14434 bp, 6 predicted proteins | sample 13C_Cellulose_Da_FD_192423 | JGI IMG/M metagenome (GOLD analysis project Ga0247822, IMG submission 192423) | Soil microbial communities from agricultural site in Penn Yan, New York, United States - 13C_Cellulose_Day30 | ecosystem: Environmental > Terrestrial > Soil > Agricultural land | place...
GCGCAGCTGACCGCGACCGGCTCGGGCGTCGCGCTCTCCGCCTGCGCGGCCCGGACCAGCGCGACCGCGGCCCGGACCTGGGCCGGCGTGGGCTCGCGCTGGTAGGCCAGGTGGTAAAGCTGCCGGACCTTCGCTTCCGGTGAACTCGCGGCCTTGACCGCCTTGTGGCCGGCCAGCGCCCGCGCCCGGTCGAGCGGCAGCGGGTGGTTGAGGAAGAACAGCGCCTGCTGCGGGACGGTGGTCTCGCTGCGCTGCGGGGTGTGCAGGTCCGGGTTGGCGAAGTCGAACACCCGCAGCAGGTCCGGCGGGAACTGGCGGTCCACCAGCCCGTAGACCGCGCGCCGCTTCGTGAACGGCGGCGCGAGCATGTCGGCCGGCTTGCCGCCAACGCGGGCGTCGAGTTCCCCCGTCACGGCGAAGAGTGAGTCCCGCAGCTCCTCGAACGACAGCCGGCGGGCGTTCATCCGCCACAGCCAGCGGTTCGCCGGATCGACCGATTGCGGATTGCGGATTGCGGATTGCGGAATGGAAGAAGCGGGTTTCCATTCGGCATTTGAGGATTGTTGGTATGCGGTGGACAGCATGAGTTGCCGGTGCAGCTTCTTCAGGCTCCAACCGTCGGCCACGAACCGGGCCGCGAGCCAGTCGAGCAACTGCGGATGGGTCGGCGGCTCGGCCCGGGTGCCGAAGTCGCTGGGCGTGCGGACCAGCCCGGCGCCGAAGTGATGCATCCAGACCCGGTTGACCATCACCCGGGCCGTCAGCGGGTTGGCCGGGTCGGTGATCGCCTTCGCCAGTTCGAGCCGGCCGCTGCCGGTGGCGAACGGCTTACGGTCGGCGCCGGCCAGGACCTCCAGGTATTGCCGCGGCACCTCGGCGCCGGGCGTGGCGGGGTTGCCGCGGCGGAAGACCCGGGCGTTCGTCGGCGGGTCGCGATCGACCAGGACTGCGGCATACGCCGGCGCGGTCGGCGTCTGGATCAACCAGCGCTCGACATCCCCTTGCAGCTTCCACAGTTCGTTGACCACGTTGGACGGGTAGAACGCCTCCGTGTTCACGATCGGCTCGTCGGGCACCACGCAGGGCGAGTCCGGCCCGTCAAGCACGCCGCGCAGCGAGTCCGCGTCCGACTGTTCAGGGTGCGGGACGACCAGGCCGCCGGCCAGCGCGCCGAGCCGCGGCCGCCTCGTGACCCGTGCGAACAGGTCGCCGTACCGGCGGGCCACGTCGTGCATATCGCGGGGCGGGGTGGCGAACGCCCGCCGGACGGCCGGGTGGACCTTGTCGGATGGTGCCGCGGCGAGTTCCCGACTGACCCCGGCGGCGCGGGCAGCGAACTCGTCGGCCGGGAGTCGCGCGAAGGCATGCCAGGCGGCGAACACCGGGTCGGGACGGTCCTTCGACCGGACGAGATAGTCCCGCCACCGGCGGACCGTCGCCGGGATGAGGTCGTTCGGGGCGAGGATCTGGTCGAACCCCTCCTCGGGGTACTTGTGCAACTCCAGTTGCGCTTCCAGGTAATCGCCGGCCCGCAGCCGCGCCCGGTCGGCGGCCTCCGCCCGCCGCTTCGCCGTGGCCTCGGCCAGTTTCTTCTGACGCTTTGCGAGTTCCTTGCCAAAGGCGGCGTCCTTTACCCCGGTGTCGGTCGCTGGCACCAGCCGTTCCGAGCAACTGCGGAAGATGCCGTAGAGGGCGTAGTAATCCTCGATCGGGACCGGGTCGTACTTGTGGTCGTGGCACCGGGCGCACGACACGGTCAGCCCGAGCATGCCGCGGGTGACGGTGTCGATGCGGTCATCGATGATGTCGTGCGTCACGCCGAGGAACCGCCGACCGAGCGTCAGGAAGCCCATCGCCGCCTGCGACGGCGGATCGTCCGCGGCGGCCTGGTCGGCGGCGAGTTGCAGGGTCAGGAACCGGTCATAGGGCATGTCCGCGTTGAGCGACCGCACCACCCAGTCGCGGTACGCCCAGGCGTGGGCCCAGAAGCGTTCTTCGCGGGCGTAGACGTACCCCTTGGTGTCGGAGTACCGGGCCACGTCGAGCCAGTGCCGGCCCCACTGCTCGCCGTAGTGCGGCGACGCAAGCAGCCGGTCGATCAGCCGCGCGTAGGCGTCCGGCGAGTCGTCCGCGGCGAACGCCTCGACTTCGGCCGGCGTCGGCGGCAGCCCGGTCAGGTCGTAGGTGGCGCGGCGGATCAGTGTCCGGCGGTCGGCCGGCGCAGACGGCGTCAGTCCCACGGCCTCCAGCTTCGCCAGGATGAAGCGGTCAACGGGCGTACGGACCCACGCCGCGTCCCGGACGGCCGGGGGCTTCGGATCGGTCACGGGCTGGAACGCCCAGTGGTCGGCACCCTCCGGTCGGGCGTCCACCGGCTTCGCGCCGCGGTCCGCCGGCCACGGGGCGCCCAGTTCCACCCACCGGGCCAGCGCCTCCACCTGCCGGGCGTCGAGCGGTTTGTCCGGCGGCATCTTGAGTTCGCCGTGCCGGCGGACGGCCGCGACCAGTCGGCTCTCGCCCGGCTTCCCGGGCACGACGGCCGGGCCGTTTTCACCCCCGGTCAGCGCTGCGGCCCGCGAGTCGAGCCGCAGTCCGCCACGCTGCTTCTTCGGCCCGTGGCACCGGACGCACGAGTCCACCAACACCGGGCGGACGTTCGTCTCGAAGTAGTCGTTCGGGTCCGCGGGGTCGGCGGCCCGGGCGGGCACTGACGGCCCGGCGAGCGCGGCCGTCAACAGGCCGAGGCATCGAATGAGCGAGCGTGATCGGGCTCGGGTCACGATCCCTCTCCGTGATTCGCAACGGGACGCCGCTGGAGGCGATATCGGGTGTGTCGGCCAGACGGCGGCAGGTAGGCTCGTTACAGTGTACCGCAGGAACGCGCCGAGTCAGCACGAATGCGGTGACGAGCCGCTGACCCGGCGAACGGCCAGCGTGAGCCGGCTGGTGGACCCACGCCCTACCAACCGGCTCACGCCCTACCAGCCGGCTCACGCCGGCCGTTCGCCAAGACCGCGCTAATCCGGCCGTGTGGCGGCGAGGTAGGCGCTGAGCAACTCCACGTTGCGAACGAAGGTCCGGGACTCGACGACGCGGCGGGTCGGGTCGTCCGGGCCTTGCGACCGCAGCCGGCCGGACTCGACCCAGCGGCCGCGCCTGTCCTGCGCGTCGAGAACCGCCTTGACCTGTGCCTCACTCGGGCCGACTCTGTGCTTTACAGGCTTCGCCTCGCGCTTCAACTCCTCCGGCGACAGTCCGCGAAGTCGGTCATACTCGCGGCTGATGGCGTCCAGCCGGCTCGACACCTGGAAGCCGTAGTGCGTTGGCAGGTCGTCGTCCTTGTGGGTCAACTCGTACTTGCGTGTGAAATACAGCGGCTTGTTGGTCCCCAGTTCGTAGAACCGGGCCAGTCGGCCGTCGGGAAGCCGTGACCGGCGGTAGTACGCCAGCGCCCGCGGAACCGGCTCCAGGTACTTCGTATCGCCAGTCTCGCGGTAGAGCCGCAGGAGCGTCTGCATGGCCCCCTGCCCCTCCCCGCCGCTGACCGCGGGCGGCTCGAACTTGCGTGCCCAGGCGGGATGCATGTCGAAGTCGTACTGTTGCGCCCAGCCCGGCTGCGGCTCGGGGAGCTGCGCCAGGATCAGGAAGTCGCCGGCCCGCCCCGCGGCCGCGCGGTACTTCGGCTCGCCGGTCAGCCGGGCCGCCTCCAGCAGGGTATCCACCAGGTCGGGTATCAGGTTGTCGTTGAGCGTGTAGTACTCCCAGTACTCCTTCTTCACCGGGGCGCGCGGCCACGTCTCGGGAATGTTCGCCATTTTGACCGGGAACTTCACGGGGTCGGGGAAGCCGGAGTAGCCGTGCGGCCAGGCGCCGTTGGGGTACTGGGCCTTGAGCAGGCTATTCAGGGCGTACCCGGTCGCCTCGTGGATGCGGTCGTCCTTCCCCTTCAGGGCCGCATCGACCCGCACCAGGAACCGGACAGCCGACTGCGTGGAGTCGTCGTCGAGGGTGGTGACGTTGCGGGCGCGCTCGCCGCCGCCGCCGTCGGTCCGATAGGCGAAGCGTTTGCGCAACGCCGGGTCGAACTCGATCTGGTGCGCCCAGCCGCCGGAGCGGAGTTGGCCGCGGACGAGGGCGTGGGCCGTTTCGCGGGTGGCGTCGAGGTAGTAGCGGTCGCCGGTCGCCTTGTACGCGGCCAGGTAGGCCAGGCCGACGGCCGGCGTGCCCGGCGGCTGCACCCAGACCTGGGTGGCGGTCGCCTTGCCCTCGCCCTCGCGGCGGGCCAGGTCCTCGCTGTACCGCCACAGGTAGCCGCCCTCGGTGGCGACCTCGGTGCGGAAGTACCCGACCGCGCGCCGCAGCCCGGCCGCGGCCCGCTCGCGCAGCCCCGGGTCGTCCGCCGGCGCGACGCCGGCCGGCCAGACGAGCCACACCCCTGCCAGGAACACTCCGCAACGCATCGCCCGATCCTCCCCGTCATGCCAGGACGGACTTGATGACGTGGCCGTGAACGTCGGTCAGCCGACGGTCGATACCGTTATGCCGGACGGTCAGCTTCTCGTGGTCGATCCCCATCAGGTGCAGGACGGTGGCGTACAGGTCGTAGCAGGTCGTCCGGTCCGTCTCTGCCTGGTAGGAGAACTCGTCGCTCTCGCCGTGGGCGACGCCGCCCTTGACGCCCGCCCCGGCCAGCCACGTCACGAACGTCCCGCCGTTGTGGTCGCGGCCGACGCTGCTCTGGGTGAACGGCATCCGCCCGAACTCGGTGGTGAAGACCACCAGCGTGTCCGCGAACATCCCCCGGCCCTTCAGGTCCGCGAGCAGCGCCGCCACCGGCTGGTCCACCTGCCGGGCGATCGGCGGCAGTTCCTTGACGATGCTGGTGTGGTTGTCCCAGTTGTCCTTCGGCCCGCCGGCCCCGCTCCACACCTGCACGAACCGGACGCCTCGCTCCAGCAACCGTCGGGCGAGCAAACAATTTCGTGCGAACCCGCCGTCAGCTAATGCCCGGTCGGTGCCGTACTTGTCGTGGACGGCCTTCGGTTCGCGGGCGAGGTCGAACGCCTCCGGGGCGGTGAGTTGCATCCGGGCCGCGATCTCGTAGCCCTCGACCCGCCCCCGCAACCGGTCGTCTCCGGGCCGGTCGGCGGCGTACTTTCCGTTCATCGCCTGGAGGAGCTTCAACCCGTCGTCGCTGGCCGCGGGGGTGACGAACTTCGCCGACGGGGCCGGGGCGAGGTCCGGGATCGGGACCGCGGCCGACGGGTCGATCACCGTCCCCTGGTGGGCGGCCGGCAGGAACCCGGCCGTGAAGTTGCCGACCCCGTTGTACGGCAGCCCGCGCGGGTCGGGCAGTACGACGAACGCCGGCAGGTTGTCGGTCAGCCGGCCCAGGGCGTAGCCCACCCACGCCCCGGCGGCCGGGAAGCCGGGGAGCAGGAACCCGGTGGATTGCAGGTAGCTGGCCGGGCCGTGGACGTTCGACTTCGACTGCATGGCCATCAGGAACGCGAGGTCGTCCACGCACCCGGCCAGGTGCGGGAAGACGTCCGTCACCCACCGCCCGCACTTCCCGTGCTGCTTCCACGCAAACGGTGACTTCATCAGCGGCCCCGGCGTCGAGGTAGCCGCCGCCTTCAGCCCGAAGTCCACGGTCTCGCCGTGCCGCTTCTCCAGGACCGGCTTGCGGTCGAAGGTGTCCATCTGGCTCATACCGCCGTTGAGGAACACCTGAACGACCCGGCGGACCTTGGCCTTGTGGTGCAGCCCGCCGTTGAGGTCGGACCGTGGCCGCGGCTGGTCGGCGGTCGCCATCAGGTGCGACAGCGCCAGCCCGCCGAAGCCACCGAGGGAGGTCGCCAGCCACTCGCGTCGGGTCGGGGTCATGTCGTCTCCCGGTAGCGTGTTTCTTGGGAGGGCGAGGCTCCTGCCGAGCCGAAGCTCCCACGGCTCGGCAGGAGCCTCGCCCTCCCAAGAGTCAGTCGATGAACAAGAACTCGCTGCTGTTGAACAGCACGCGGCACAGGTTCGCCAGGCCGTGCTTGCGGGCGTAAGCGGCCCACGCCTGCGACTCGGCGTCGGTCGGCGGGCGGCCCAGCACGCGCGTCGCCACGAAGCGGACCTGCTCGCTAACCTCTGACGATGACTTCGCGGCCAGCGCGGCGAGATGCTCGGCGTGGCGGAGGGTGAACTTGTTGTTCCACAGCACCAGCGCCTGCGGGGCGCCGACCGACATCGTCCGCACCGGCGCGGACTGGGAGGCGTCCGGGCAGTCCAGCGCCTCCAGCATCGGGTCCGGGCGGGTGCGGAAGACGTAGCGGTACACGCTCCGCCGGCGTGCCTCCGGTGCGTCCAGGTCGAGTTTGTCGTAGTCCGCCTCGGGCGTGACGTGGCGGCCGGGCGTCATCGCGAAGTGCTTGACCGGCGGGCCGTACATCGTGCCGTCCAGCCGGCCGCTGACCAGGAGGACCGAGTCCCGCACCGCCTCGGCATCGAGTCGGTTGCGGTTCATCCGCCACAAGAGGCGGTTGTCGGCGTCCTTCGCCGCGGCCGCCGGGTCGTGCCGGACGGCCTGCCGGTAGGTGCTGCTGGTGAGGATCAGCTTGTGCAACTTTTTGAGCGACCCGCCGCCGTCGCGGAACTCGGCGGCGAGCCAGTCGAGCAGTTCCGGGTGCGACGGGGCGCCGCCCATCAGGCCGAAGTCGTTCGGGGTGTCCACGATGCCGCGGCCGAAGTGGTAGTGCCAGACGCGATTGACGATCACCCGCCAGGGGAGCGGGTTGGCCGGGTCGGTCAGCCACTTCGCCAGGGCGGCGCGCCGCTCGCCCTCGTCGTTCGGGTCGCGGAGCTGGAACCGGGCCGGCAACGACGCGACCTCGACCGTACCGGGGACGGCCGGCTCCCCGGGCTTCGTCACGTCGCCGCGCTTGAGGACGTGGACCGGGCGGGGCGTTCCCGCCGGCTTGAAGCTGCCGTCCGGGGCGAACCGGTTCGTGCCGCAATACACCTTCGCTTGCGCAGGCAGTGACGCCAACTCCCGCTCCAGCCGGCACTCCCAGAGCCAGCGGGCGAGTTCGGCGCGCTGCCCGACGGTCCGCTTGTCTTGGGCGACCGCCAGCACCTCCGCGACTGTCGCCGGGGCCGGGCGGTCAGCGTCCCCGATCGGGGCCGTCGTCACTGCCAGGCGGAACCGGCCGATCAGGTGGCCGCCGCCGTGCGACTGGTCGAGTTCCACGGTCAACTCGGTGTCCTCCACGAACCCGACCGGCTTGTCGAACTCGAACACGGCCTGGTGCGGCTTGCCGACAGCGGGGTAGATGCCCCAGGCGGTCGTCGGGTCGCCGTCGATGGCCCGCGCGACGCCCCAGCCGGCCTGGTCGAAGTCCGCCGTCGCGAGTCTCAGTTTGACCGGGACTGCACCGGCCGACTTGCCCCGTGCGCGGGCCGTCACCCGTAGTTCGGACAGGTGCAGGTTGCCGTTGTCCTGGCGTCCCGGCCCCTGGTGCGGCAGGGTGTCGTCGCACAGCACCTCCAGCCGCAGCCCGGTTAGCTTTCCCGGTGTTGTGCTGACCGTCACCGTATATGTGTCCTTGTCCGGCCGCTTCCCGACGGACAGCACGGAGCGGTCGAGCAGCGCCTTCAGGCTGGCGCCGCTCCTGGACTTCCACGCCACCGGCTCCGGCACGACCCACTTCACCCCGGCGGCTCGCCGCGCCGTCTCGAATGCCGTGACCGCCGCCAGACGGTCGGCGGTCAACAGGCTCGGGTCGGTCTTACCCTTCAGTTCGCGGGCGCGGGAAAGCTCAACAGCAAGCGCCGCCCGCTTGCGGCCGATGTCCGGGTCGGGGTCGTAGGCCCGCTCGGCCTTGTCGATGCCGGCGAAGACCGCCTGAAGGGCGTAGTAGTCCTCCTGCGTGATCGGGTCGAACTTGTGATCGTGGCAGCGGGCGCAGTGGGCCGTCAGCCCGACGAACGTCGTCATGACCGAGGTGACGACGTCGTCCCGGTCGAGGTAGCGGGCCACCTGCCGGTCGAGCGCGTTCTCGTTGATGTCGCGTAACCCGCTCTCGTCCCACGGCCCGGCGGCGAGGAACCCAGTCGCCACCAGTGCCTGCGGGTCGTCGGGGAACAGCACGTCCCCGGCCACCTGCTCGCGGACGAACCGGGCGTAAGGCTTGTCGGCGTTGAGCGACCGGATGACGTAGTCGCGGTACGGCCACGCATTGGGCCGCTCGCGGTCCTGGTCCTGGCCGTGCGAGTCGGCGTAGTGGGCCACGTCCAGCCAGTGCCGCGCCCACCGCTCGCCGTACCGCGGGCTGGCGAGCAGTCGGTCGATCAGCTTCTCGTATGCGTCTGGCGCGGTGTCCTTCAGGAAGGCGTCGAGTTCGTCGGGCGTCGGCGGCAGGCCGGTCAGGTTCAGGTACGCCCGGCGGGCCAGTACCCTGCGGTCGGCTTCCGGGGCGGGCCGCAGGCTGTTCGCCCGCAATTTCGCCAGCACGAACGCATCGACCGGGTTACGCACCCACGCCCGGTGTTCGTCCGGCGGGGCCGGGACGGCGGGCCGCTCGGCGGGGCGGAAGGCCCAGCCGTCGTCGGCCGACCGGGCCACCGTGGACGCCAGCGTCACGGCGATCAGGGCCAGGGTTCGCGGAGACGGTGTCACGGTGCGGCTCCTCTCATCGCTCCTGACCGGCGCGGGCGGCGATCGCCCCCAGGTCGGTCACCGCGGCCCGGTCGCCCGCGTCCCGGACCAGGTCGCAGATCAACTTAACCGCCTCGAACGTTGGGTCTTCCACCACCAGGCACGACGGGTGCGCCAGGAAGTCAAAGACCGTCCTGCTCTGGATCGCGCGCTCGACGCACAGCCGGACCGCCTTCAGGAACCAGTCGAGCTTCCAGCGGTGGGCGCGGAACGCGGTCACGTCGCTGATCGGGCTCATCGGCACCTCGACCAGCCCGGACGGGTACGCGAACGGCTGCGCCGCGGCCTGCGCCCGGATGATGTCGGCAAACACGTCCTCGCCGGGCGGCTGGCCGGGCGTGCCGGACTTGTGCGCCGGGTACAGCGAGCTGACCCAGGTGAACCCCTGCTTCCGGAGCATCGACTGGAGGTCCGGCCGGTCGCGGAGGCCGTCGTGGAATCCGCCTGGGGTGCGGAAGCCCTGCGCCGTGATCCCGCAGCGATCCTTCAGGGCGAGGGTGGTCGTGGCGACGTTGTCCGCGATCACCTCGGCGACCGGGCGGTTGCGGACGAGCCACGGGGCGCGGCGGAAGCGGAACTGCACGTCCTCCGGCCTCGTCGCCTTCACGTTGACGTGGTCGTAGGTGTGGTTGCCGACCGCGTGCCCGGCCGCAGCGAGGTCCTTCAGCCAGCCGACGTCCGCCTGCTCCAGCGTCTGGCCCAGGGCGAAGAAGTGGATCAATCCGCCGTGGTCCTTCGCCACCCTGGCTGCCTCGACGGCGTACCGTTTGGTGTCGGCGTCGAGGTCGCCCTTGCGGTAGTTCCACTCGGTCATGCCGCGCTTCGGGTACTCGGCGGACATCTCCAGGTCGAGGGTGATCGCGACGAGCGCCTTACCCTTCGGCCGGGCCGAGGCGGACAGCCCGGCGGCAACGGCGATCCCACCGGAGGCGCAGGCGGTCAGGAATCGGCGGCGGGTGGGTCTCACGGCCTACTTCCCGGGTTGTTGAAGATACCGGAACAGGTCGCGTCGCTCCTGCGGGGTCAGCGGATCGAGCAACTTCTCCGGCATAAGCGAGGTCGGCAGTTCCTTCAGTGTGTCGATCCGGTCGCGGGGGAGGCGCGCCTTGTTCGCCTGGGCATCGATCAGGGTGACACTCGCGCCGTCCTGCTCGGCGATGATGCCGGTGCGGACGGCGCCGTCGAGGGTGTGGGCCGCGTACTGGGCATACTGCGCTCGGACGACGGCGGCCGGGTCCACGACGCTGGCGATCAACCAGGTCGTGTCGGCCCGGCTGGAGGTGGTCAGGTCTGGGCCGACCGTGCCGCCATCGCCGAACAGCTTGTGGCAGGTCGCGCAGTGCTTGACGAAGAGGAGCTTGCCGCGGGCCGGGTCGCCGGTGCCGGCCCGCAGGTCGTTGCTGAACCGCCGCACCTCGGCCAGTTTCTCCTCCGGCGTGCCGGGCCGCACGCTCCCCCAGTGCTTGCGGACGGCGGCGTCGATACCGGGGTCGTCGAACAGTGCCAGCAGCCGGACCTGCTCGACGGGCACATCCACCGGGACAATCGTACCAGCCTCGACGAGCGCCAGGAACGCACGCGCCCACTCCTTGCGGCCGAACAGGACCTCCCGCGCCCGGGACTTTGCCGTTGGGGGAAGTGACGGGTACGCCTTCAGAATTGCACCCCCGACCCGCGGCCCGCCGAAGCGGCCAAGCACGGTTAGGGCACGCAACGGAACGTCGGCATCGTCGGACGCGAGGAGGCCCAGCGCGGCCGGGGCGCAGGAGTCGGTGCCGAGTTCGTCCAGGGTGGCGAGGCGTTCGAGGAGGAGCGGGTGGGGAGTCTTCGGGTCGGCCAGGTCGGCGTGGACCCGGTCGCGGGCGGCGGTCACGCCGGCGCGGAGGGCGAGCCGGGTTCGCGCGGCGTTCGTCGGTAACTCCTCCCACGCGGCCCGGATGACCGCGGTCAACTCCGACGTGATCGACTCGTACTTGCGGGTGGGCGTAGGCGTTTCGCTGCCGGGCGCGGCGAGGGCATCGAACAGCCCGCCCTGCCCGACGGGCGGCAGCCCGACCGCCCGCTCCGATAGCCCGCGGTCGAGGTCTTCGTAGAGTGCCGCTCGATCCGACGCCGGCAGCGCAGCCAGCAACTTGTGGGCCGCGCGATAGCCGGGCGCGGTTCCGTCCGCGGCGTACCGGCGGACCAGCCGGCCGAGGTTCGCCTGCACCAGTTTGTACTTGCGGTTGTCGGCCGACGCAAAGAACGCGGTCACTCGTTCCTGGTCGGAAACCGCCTGGCTCTCGACCGCCCACCAGAGCAGCCACGGGATCACCGCGTCGGCCGTGTCGGCGTCGCGGGTCAGCAATCGCTCGACGACCGGAAGCGCCTGCTCGCCGGGGAGTCGCTTCACCGTACAGGCGAGTTGCGCCCGCACCACCGGGCTGGGGTCGTTGGCGGCCAACTCCGCGAACCGTCCGGCGAGCGCGACCGATACTGTCTTCGAGTCGCCGAGTAAGCGCACCACCCAGGCGCGGACGTGTTCGCCAGGATGCGCCAGCAACTCAGCGGCGAGTCTCTCGTCGAGTCCGCCGGCGACGTACAGCGTCCACAGCCCCCGCAGCGCCAGCCGCTCGTCCGCCCGCTGACGGGCCAGCTCGCGCAGGGCCGGCCAGGTCGCCTCGTCGCGCCGCTCCGCAAGCAGCACGCGGGCGCGGTCGGCGTACCACTCGTTCGGGTGCTTCAGCAGCCCGACCAGTTCCCGAGACGAGAGTTTGCCGAGGTCCGGTCTCGTGGCCGGCTTCGTACCGGTCGCCTCGACCTTGTAGATGCGGCCGTTGTTGCGGTCCCAGTCGGCGTCCGGGTCGGGGTGTGCGGTCCGCCTGTCGTAAAAATCGCTCAGGTACACGGAGCCGTCCGGCCCGAGGCACAGGTCGGTCGCCCCGAACCAGGTATCGCGGCTGTCGAGCAGTAACTCGCGGAAGTGCGCGGCGACAGTCGCCCCTTTCGGTCGTAGTTCCCAACTCGATGCCGTATGTCGGAGGAAGTCGCCGGCCAGGAACCGGCCGCGGAACCGTTCGGGGAAGGTGTGCCCGCGGTAGACGGTGCCGCCGGTCGTCGGCCCGCCGGTCGGCGCGTCGTGCGCGACGTGCGACAGCCAGCCGTAGGCGAACGGGTTGTGCAGCGGGCCGTGCTTGCCGACGTTCTTGAGGTAGTACGCTCCCTGATGGGCGTGCCAGAACAGCCCGAGGTTCGACGAGTAGAACAGGTTCCCGTCGGCGTCGAACGTCAGCCCGTAGACGTTCCCGCCGCCCTCACAGAACAGTTCAAACGCCTTCGTCGTCGGGTGATACCGCCACACGCCCTGCTGGAACTCGATCCCACGGATGCGGCAGGTGGTGGTGCTGCCGTTGAGCCCGTACAGCCAGCCGTCCGGCCCCCAGGTGAGGTGGTTGGCCAGCGACTGCGCGTCCTCCATGCCGAACCCGGTCAGCAGAACCTCCGGGTCAGCGTCGGGCACGTCGTCGCGGTCCCGGTCCGGGTAGAAGAGCAGATACGGCGCCTGGAGGACGAACACGCCACCGAACCCGAACTCGACCCCGGTGCAAAGGTTCAACCCGGCGACGAAGTCCTTGAACCTGTCCGCCCGGCCGTCCCCGTCGGAGTCCTCGCAGATGGTGATGCGGTCGGCGCCCTTCGGCCCCTTCGGCGGCGGCTCCGGGACACGGTCGTAGACCGTCCGCGACCACCGGTCCACCTTCACCCGGCTCAGCCCGGCCGGGTTCGGGTACTGGAGGTACTGGATAGTCCACACCCGGCCGCGGTCGTCGCACTTGACGAAGATCGGCTGGCGGACGTCCGGCTCGGCCGCGAACAGCTTCACCGTCAGCCCGTCGGCCGGCTTCATGCGCTTCGCCGCATCGGCCGGCGGAAACCCTTGCCCCGACGTACGGGGCAGCACGGAGAGCAGACCGACAAGCAGGGTGAGTAGTACGGCAGGCAGACGCATGAGATTTCGCAGGCGGGGCGGCGGGGGATCGGGCATAGTGTACCCGACACCCGACACCGGGGTGAACAGCCGACCCGGAGGTATTCCCGTGAACCGCTCGCTACTCCTCGGCCTCGCGCTCGGCTCGGCCGTCACCATAGCCGCGTTCCTCGCGCTATCGTCGCCCGCCGCCCCGGCGCCCGAGCCGCCGGCCGTCCCCACCCGCGTCTACGAGAACACCCTCACCCCAATCGTGGACCCCAAGCCGCTGCTGGGCGACTTCCCGCAATTCGTCGAACCGGTGGTCGAGCGACAGCGGTTCGAGGCGCCGCGGCTGGTGGACGACCCCGGCGGCGACCTGGACGTGCGCGCCTGGCGATTCTCGTACAACGCCCGCGGCATCATCGAGATGCCCAACCGGCTCACGGCGAAGGACACCGCCGTCATCATGGTCCACCCGTGGGCGATCGACGACGAGTGGGGCTGGAAGTCGCCGGAGCCCAACGGCGTCGCGGACTTCTGCACCCCGGAGAAGAACGCCCTCGCCTACAAGCACACGAAGGAGGTCATCGCCCCGTTACTGAACCGGCTCCGCGGCAGGGTGGCGTGCGTGATGTACAGCCTCCGCGGCCCCGCCGACCCGATCCGCACGAAAGTGTACCGGTCGCTCACGAAGACCCCGAGCGCGGAGGAGCGCGCCGCCGGCGAACAGGAGTTGCGAAAGGTACTCGCCGCGTACCCGTACAAGGGCCAGCCTTTGCTGGAACGGCTGACGCTGAGCGCGGACCGGCCGGTGATCGACTACTTCAAGCAGTTCCCCGGGCTGGACGCCGGGCCGCGGTACAACGGAGCCGGGTTCTGGGATCTGCCCATCCCGGTCAGCACCGCGGTGGACGTCCACCCGGACGACGTGGTGATCTACGACGCCGAGGGGTATCCGCCGCTGCGCGACTTCTTGAAGAAGAACGGCGTGCGGCACGTCCTGCTGACCGGGTACGCGACGGACATGTGCTTCTGCAAGACGACGGCGGGGTACGAGAACCTGTCGAAGGACTTCAACGTCTTCCTGGTCGGGGACGCGACGCTGGCGACGTTCCCGGCGAACGCAACCCCCCGGTTCGCCACCAACGCCCACATCTCCTTCGCCGCGCTGAACCAGTTGGTCACGCAGGTGAATTGGGTCCAGTTCGCGAAGTAGTGGGGGCCACTCACCGGCCGCGGCCGGCGCGCTCGGCGGGGGTGAGGATGCCGTTGAACACCACGTCGATCACGTCCGCGGCCTGGGTGGCCAGCGGCTTGCTGTGGCCGGCGAAGTGGTTGGTGAACATCGTCCCGTACAGCAGGTCGCCGACCACGTCGAGGATGCGCGACACCGGCACGTCCCGCACCCGGCCGTCCCGGATCAGCCCGGCGTAGACTTCCCGCCAGAAGACGCGGTTCACCTCGCGGTGCTCCAGGTACGTCGGCTTCTTGCGGTCGCGGAACTTCGCCCGCTCGATGATGAGCAACTCCGCCTGGTCAGGATGGTCCTTGAAGAATTCCAGGTAGGCCCGGATGGCGACGACCACCCGGTCGAGCGGGTCGGGGACGGCGGCGGCCGCGGCCAGGACGTGCTCGCGCAGCATCCGCATCCCGCGGTCCACGGCGGCCAGGAACAGCTTCTCCTTGCTGGGGAAGTAGGTGTAGATCGTCCCCTTCGCGATGCCCAGCGAGTCGGCCAGTTCTTGCAGGTCGGTGTCGGGGTATGCGCGGCCACGCTGTTCGCC
>Ga0247822_10001473_pt1 | contig 14432 bp, 10 predicted proteins | sample 13C_Cellulose_Da_FD_192423 | JGI IMG/M metagenome (GOLD analysis project Ga0247822, IMG submission 192423) | Soil microbial communities from agricultural site in Penn Yan, New York, United States - 13C_Cellulose_Day30 | ecosystem: Environmental > Terrestrial > Soil > Agricultural land | place...
GGTTTCCTGTTACTCCGGTGGGTCTCACCCGCCACCGGAGTAACAGGAAACCGGGCAGTGACCCGACAGCGAGCCTACCGCCCGGCAATCACTTCACATTCACCTGTAAGACCAAGCCCTACTCGCTTTGTGACGGCTTGGGAGAAACCTGCGGAGCGGCCTTCTGGGCCGGATTCCACTCCCCGGCCGCCAGAATGGGCGCCGTCGGAGAAGTCTCCTCCGGCCCCTCACATCCAACGGATATCGCGGCAACGGCGAAGACCAACATCAGCGGTCGCATAAGTGTGCCTTTCGGAGGCCGTAGCTATTGTCAACCTCGTTCATTGACTGGTCGGCGCGTCACCTGCACGGGCCGTACCGACGGGGCTTCCTGCAGCCATCGGGACGCTCGCCGCCGCTACTACACTACGGCTCACGTGCTGGGTCCGGGTTGGTGCCGCGGCCGGCAAGTACGTCGTCGGGCACCCCGGCCAGGAAGTTGACGCAGGCCACCGCGCGGGCCAGCCGGGCGGGGTCGTCGGATCCCAACACCGGTGCCCCGTTGTCCGGGTCCGTCTCGCCGGGGTAGCAATCGAACGCCACGTGCGATGGTTCGTCATGCGGCCCAGTGTCTTGCATTTCTGGGACGACATGCCACGGCTCTCCGTACACTGGCCCGCCCTCCCGTCACGCTGCGGGCGTCAGGCACTCCGGCCCGTCGTTCGCCACCCGATTGACTGCCGGCCCGACCACCACGGCTTCGAGCAGTCCGGCCGGCGGCGGAGCCAACAGCGGCAGCAACTCGGCTACCGTCGCGGCCGGGTCGAGCCAGGCGTCCCACCGCTCGGGCGGCAGGATCAGCGGCATCCGGTCGTGGATCGCGCTGACCGGCTCTACCGCGGCCACGGTCAAGATCGCGCACGTCACCAGCGGTCGGCCGTCCTCCTGCTCCCAGCTGTCCCAGATGCCTGCGTAGGCCATGATCTCGCCGTCCTTGGGCCGGAAGTGGTGGGCGACCTTCGGACCGGTCTTTGGCCACTCGTAGAACCCGTCCGCCGGGATCAGGCACCGGCGGCTCTTAAAGCTGTCGCGGAACGTGGGGAGCCGGTGGACCGTCTCGGCCTTGGCGTTAAACATGGGGCGCTTCGGGTCGTTCGCCCAACTCGGCACCAGCCCCCACCGCAGCGACGCCAGCCCGCGGGTCCTGCCGTCAGGCTTCAGCCCGACGACGGCGACGATCTGCGTCGGTGCGATGTTGTACCGGGGCCGCAGCTCGGGAAGGCCGGGGAGGGAGAAGAACGCCCGCACGTCCTCGGGCGGGGAGCTGAGGGTGTAGCGTCCACACATGAGAGGGTTATCGACCGGCACCGGCGACGGGTCCGCGTTGCCTTCACTCACTCCGCCTCGACCGGCGTGACCAGCGTACCGATCTTCTCGATCGTGCCGCGCATCACGTCCCCCGGCTTCAGGAACGTGCCTGTCGAGGCGCCGACCCCGGCCGGCGTACCCGTCGAGATGATGTCGCCCGGCTCCAGAGTACACATCTGCGAGATGAACTCGATGATCGCCGCCACCGGGAAGATCATCTGAGCAGTCGATGCGTCCTGCTTAACTTCGCCGTTAACTTCAAGCCGCATCCGCAGGTTCTGCGGGTCCGGGATAGAATCGACAGACGCCACCACCCCCGAAATGGGACAAAAGCTGTCGAACCACTTGCCGTGCAGCCAGTCGAAGAACTTGTCCCGTTCGCGCGGCTTGCGGCCAGGGTTCGGGCGGTACTTCCGCTGCGAGATGTCGTTGACGATCGTGTACCCGGCGACGTGGCCCAGGGCGTCCGCCTCGCGGACGTGCTTGCACCGCCGGCCGATGACCACCGCCAGCTCCAGTTCCCAGTCCACCGCGTCCGGTGCCGTGCGGGGCACCTGGATCGGCCGGCCGGGGTCGGTCAGCGTCGTGGACGGCGGCTTCAGGAAGACGTAGGGGAATGTCTCAGCCCGCTCAGCCGCGACGCCGCCGCCCTCGCGGATGTGGTCGGCATAGTTGCCGGCGAGCAGGAACAACTTGTTCGGCCGCGGCACCGGGACGAGCAGATGCGTGGCTGCCGGGTCGAGCTTGAGCGCCGGCGGCAGGCGGTCGAGGTTCGCGGCCACCCAGTCCGCGAGAGTCCGTGCCGCGCCGAACCCCGGGCCGGTCGGCGGCAGGTAGTCGAGCAGATCGGCCGAGGCCGGCAGTTCGCCCTGCACCCGGCCGACCTCGGCGTCGTAGCGCTCGGCGGCCGCGGTCAGCGGCACCACCCCGCGCTCGTCGTAGAACCCGACCGACGGCCCGGACGCCGACTGGAACCGACACAGTCGCATGGCGAGACGCCTCCTCTCACGTCATCTGCCGCTTCGTCGCCTCAGACAAACGGTAGGGTGGGTCCAGCGAGTTTTCGAGCGCCGACCCACCATCTCGCGCTCGCGGTGGGTCGGCGCCCGCAGAGCCGGGCTTGACCCACCCTACAAGTCTGCCGCAACGGGCCTCCACTCACTTCATCTGCCGTTTCGCCGCTTCGGACAGCTCCAGGCACGCGCCCTCCAGGTCGCGGTTGCCAGTCGAGCGTGCCTTCGCCAGCCCCTGCTCGGCGAAGTGCAGCGCCTTGGTCCCCTGCTTCGCACTGAGCATCGCCTCGGTCGCGGTGACGTAGAACTTCGGCTCGTCCGGGTTGCGGGCGATTAGCCCCTCGAACTCGGCCGCCGCCGCGTCGGCGTCGCCGCGCCGGGCGTGGAGCTGCGCCTTCTTCACCGCGAACTCGTTGGCCCGCTTGCCGGCGTTGTGCTCGGCGTCGTACCGCGCTCCGTCCTCGGCGGCTTTCAGGGCCGCGGCCGTATCCCCCTCGGAAAGCGAGCCGGCGATGAGGGCTGCGAAGAACGGGTAGCGGTCCGGCTTGGCGGGATCGGCCGGCTTGTCCGCTCCGGCGCGGGCGAACCGCACCGCCAGTTCCTTCGCGTCGAGCTTCAGCGCCGCCCGCATCGCGTCCTCCAACTCCGCCGCGGACAACTCGGCTGCCGGAGCCGCCGCCAGGTCGGCCGCGCTCATCGCCGCGAAGTCCCGCTTCGCCTTCGGTTCCTCCGGGACGTGGATCGTCGGCGCGTCGCCGGGGGCCTGCTTCTCGGCACCGAGCTTGTGCCGCAATCGGTCGAAGTCGTAGACCTCGATCGGCTGCACCTGCCCGTTCACTTGTTTGCGCGGGGCGACCCCGGTCAGGCAGTCGTCCAGGAACTTGATGACCCCCAGCAGCCGCTTGCGCAGCAGCTTGCTGCCGGCCGCGTCCAGCGGGGTCGCGCCGCCCAGCGCCTTCAGCTGGCGGTGCGCCCAGACGTCCTCGAAGAAGTGCGTGGCCCGGTCGCGGAGCTTCCCCTCGGCCGCGGCGACATCGGCCGTGCGCGTCGGGTACGCCAGTGCCTCCTGGGCGATGTCGCCGAACTGCGCCGGGCCGCGGCCCTCGACCGGTTCGCCGACCGCCAGGTTGATCCGGTCACGGACCTCGGTCGCGATCTTCTTGACGCTCTCGGGGTCGGCGTGCCACAGCCGCAGCACCCCGTTGGAGACGGTCAGGTTGGCCACCACGCGGGTCATCGCCGTTCCGGTGTCCAAGAGGCTCGGCAGCTCCTCGACGAGCAGGCAACTGAAGAATTGGCCGTTCGGGTCGGCCTGCGGGGCGAGGATGCGGCGCTCCTGGTCCCAGACCTGGAGGAGCTTGAAGACCGCCTCCGGGTCGCGGACCGGCATGTAGACGCGGAACTCCGTGTAGTCGGTGTCGTCCTCCATCCCGTGTCCGCACCGCAACACCTCGATCAGCGCGGCCGACTCCTCGGCCTTCGCGTCGTCCCACTCCAGCTCGACGGACTTCTTGAGCGACTCGACCGCGTCCGGCTGCTCCCCGAGCCAGGCCCGGACCAGCCCCAGGTTGAACCATCCGGCCGGGTCGTCCGGCACCTGCTGGGTCAGCGCCTCGAACGCCCGCTTCGCGTCGGCGAGCTTTCCGGTGGCGGCGTCGGCGGCGACCGGCTTGACCGTCGGCCGGAAGGCGTACTTCTTGCGGGCGCACTCCGGCAGTCGGGAGTCGGAGCCGAAGATCGCCTCGTACTGCTCTCGCAGTTCCTGATCGCCCGGGGCGAAGTGGACGGCCCGCTCCATCGCCGCCCGCGCCGCCACCGGGCGACCGAGGATGGTCTCGTTGCGGGCGATCATCTCGTAGACTTGCGCGAGTTGGTCGTGGGCCTCTGGGTCGTAGGCCGCGGCCGCCTTGCGGAAGAGCATCAGCGCCCCGATCACCTCCCCTTCCTGCTGGCGGAAGATGCCCTTGAGCAGGTGGCCCATCGCGAAGTTCGGGTCCACCGAGAACGCCTTCGCCAGCACCTCCTCGGCCTTCTCGACGCTGCCTTCGAGGTACAGGAGGTGGGCGTAGTAGCCCCAGACCGGGGGGTACGTCGGGTGGTCGTTGGCGACCGCCTCCATCTCGCGGACGGCGACCTCGTGCTGGCCCTGCTGGGCCAGGTCGAGAGCACGCTCGATCTTGTCGAAGTAGGGGGCACAGCACCACTTGAACTTTTTGCCGCTGCCGCATGGGCAGGTGTCGTATGCGTTGGGGGCCATAGTCGGGTGTCGGGTGTCGGGTGTCGGGTATCGGTCCTGGTGCCTCGGATAGGCGCCGGCGATGGGATTCAGTGTATTCGCGAGAGTGAAAAGCGGATCGGGCGAACCGATACCCGATCCCCGATACCCGACACCCGGTTCGCTGTGATGCGTGAGGGCTACGGTTCTGGCCTGGGGTGAAAACTGGTCGCAGGAGTTTGACAGGCCAAAACCCTGACCTAGGTTTGGGGCGGCAATCGATTTCCCGCGACCGGTACACCCCCCGTCCCCCGTCCGGCGGCCGGCCCGCCGTCGATCGGCGTGCGGATCGACCCCGTTAGGATGCTGCCCGATGGTGAGCAACGATCTTGGCGCGTGCGAATGGTTTGTATGGGACCTGCGCCGCAGCGGACTGATCGACCGCGGCCAGCTCGACCAGATCGTCGGTGAGTTCCTCAAGCGCAACCCGCGAGCCGAGGCCGTCGCCCTGGCCGAGTTCCTGGTCGAACAGGGCACCCTGACCGCCTTCCAGGCCGACCGCATCCTCAACGGCAAAACGCAGGGACTGGTCCTCGGCCCGTACGTCCTGCTGGACGCCATCGGCCAGGGGAGCATGGGTCAGGTCTACAAGGCCACCTCCAAGAACGACACCCACCAGTACGCGGTCAAGGTGCTCCCCCGGCGGAGCATGTGGAACGTCCGCCTCGCCCGCCGGCAGGTGCGGTCGTTCGGCCAGTTCAGCCACCCAGCGGTGGTTCCGTTCGTGGACGTCGGCACCGCCGGCGGGCTGCACTACCTGACCTGGCCGCTGGCCGAGGGGGCCACCCTGGAGGCAACCATCCAGCAGAACGGCCGGCTCACCCCCCAACAGTCCGCCCTGATCGGCTACCAGGTCGCCCAGGGGCTCAACGTCTGCCACGAGAACAGCATCTTCCACGGCCTGTTGAAGCCGTCGAACATCATGATCGGGTCGGACAACCAGACCCGAATCCTTGACTTCGGGATCGGCTGCCTGCTGGTCGAGAACGAGGGAGAGTCGCTGGTGGACACGATGTCCACTGCCAACACCCTCACGAGTGGGCTAGACTGCGCGTCGCCCGAGTCGATCATGGAGCCGACCAACCGGACCCCGGCCGGCGACCAGTACAGCCTCGGGTGCGTGCTGTACTACTGCCTGACCGGCCGAGCGCCGTTCCCGGAGGGCAGCGCGGTCGAGAAGATGATGGCCCACCAGACCAAGGAGCCGGTCAGCGTCAAGGAGTTCGCCCCGGAAGCCCCGGACGGGCTGGTGGCGGTGGTCAAGAAGCTGATGGCCAAGACGCCGGAAGCCCGCTACAGCGGGACGGACGAGGTGGTTGAGGCGCTGGAGCCGTTCCTGGGCGAGCTGGCGGCGGTGGCGGCCGAGACGGGGTCCCGGGGCGTCGGTCGGTCCAGCCACATGATGCCCGGGCTTGGGTCGAAGCCCGCGTTCGCGACCAAGCCGGGGATGGGGTCGAACCAGCGGCTCGGGACGGTTTCCTCCCGCGCGGCCGCCCAGGTGTCCCAGCCGACCCCGCCGCAGGCCGCAGCGCCGGTCACCCCGCCGCCGGTCGTCCGCCGGAACCCGCCGCCCTCTCACAGCCAGCCCATCCCCAACCGGGCCGCGTTCGGTCAGGTCCGGGGTGGGGACTCCGGCCCGGTGCCGCTGACGCAGGTAGCCGGTATCCCGCTGTTCGAGCCGCCGGCACACTCCCCGGCCGCGCTACGGGGGTCGGCCGATTGGGTCAACATGGGGGCCGAGCAGTCCGAACCAGCGGCCGTCCGCCGCGGCAACAGCACGCTCGGCCCGATCGGACTGGTGGCCGCCGCCGCGGTCATGATGGTCCTGGTGTTCCTCGTCTCCCGGATGTTTAGCTGATCCACGCGGGTCCCGACGACCCGCACCCACCGCCACGGTCACCCGGGTCTACACAAGCCCCGGTAGGCCGTGGCGGTTCCCTTTTAGGGACGAGCGACGAGCGACGGGCGACGAGGGAAGAGAAAATGGCAGAGACCTCAGGACGTTCAGGCTATCTCTCCTGTCATGTCCGGTCTTTTCTCGTCGCCCGTCGCTCGTCGCTCGTCGCTATGCTCGGCTTGCGACCCCAACCGTCCGGCTCATACAATTCCTGGCACACCCCCGACGCCGCGGACCGGACGGCCGACGCCGCCGCGTTCCCCGGCGTCCTGTAGCTTCCGGTGCCGCTTGACCCGACCCGACGGCCAACCGCCGACCCGACCGCCCGCCCGCCGCCGGGTTGCCGTCCTCGGGTCCACCGGGTCGATCGGGACCAGCGCCCTGGAGGTCGCGGCCGCCCTCCCGGACCGGATCGAGATCGCCGGGCTGGCCGCCCACACCCGCTGGGAACTCCTCGCCGAGCAGTGCCAGCGGTTCCGGCCGCGGGTGGCCGTGCTCACCGACCGGACCGCATTCGCTGCGGCGGATCGGGCCGCGTTCCCGGCGGAGACCGAGTTGACCTGCGGAGACGATGCGGTCTGCGGACTGGCGTCCGCGCCGGACGTGGACGTGGTCCTCGCCGCGGTCGTCGGCGCGGCCGGGCTGACTGGCACCTGGGCGGCGCTGGAGGCCGGCAAGACCGTCGCCCTGGCGAACAAGGAGACGCTGGTCGTCGGCGGACCGCGAGTCACGGAGTTGGCCGCCCGCCGCGGCGGCCGACTGCTCCCCGTGGACAGCGAGCACTCCGCCATCTTCCAGGCCCTGGCCGGCCACACGGCGGACGACGTGGCGAAGGTGGTCCTGACCGCCAGCGGCGGGCCGTTCCGCGGTCGGACCGCCGCGGAGTTGGAGCGGGTCACGCCGGAGCAGGCGCTGTGCCACCCGACATGGCGGATGGGGCCGAAGATCACGGTGGACTCGGCTACGCTGATGAACAAGGCACTGGAAGTCATCGAGGCCCGCTGGCTGTTCGGACTGCCCCCGGACCGGATCGACGTGATCATCCACCCGGAGTCGGTGGTCCACTCGTTCGTGGAGTTCGTGGACGGGTCGGTGCTGGCGCAACTGTCGCCGCCGGACATGCGGCTGCCGATCCAGTTCGCCCTGACCTATCCCGATCGGGTGCCCGGACCCGCGAGGCGGCTCGACTGGCGGGAGCTGTCGGCGCTACACTTCGAGTCTCCGGACCGGCGAACGTTCCCGGCCCTGGACCTGGGCTTCGAAGTGGCCGGCCGCGGCGGCACCTGCGGGGCCGTCCTCAACGCGGCCAACGAGGCCGCGGTGGCCGCGTTCCTCTCCGGCGAGATCGACTTCCCGGACATCGCCCGGTGCTGCCGGGCGGTCCTCGACGCTCACGACTACGACCCGAACCCCGCCCTCGACGGCATGCGAGCCGCCGACCGGTGGGCGCGACAGGAGGTGGCCAGGTGGACCCGAACCCGACCGCTGAGGACAAGTCCGTGACGCCCGCGACCGACCCGGCCCCGGACGCCCCGCAGTCGCTCGCCGGGTGGTTCCGGCAGAACGGGGTCCAGCTCGCCGTTGTGGCGGCGATCATCGTTGTGGTGTGTAGCTACCTGCACCCGCTCGACGTGCTGCTGGCCACGCTGGGGCTCAGCTTCATAATCTTCATCCACGAGTTGGGCCACTTCGCCACCGCCAAGTGGTGCGACGTCCACGTCAAGACGTTCTCCATCGGGTTCGGCCCGGCGCTGCCGTTCTGCCAGTTCAAGTACGGCGAGACGACCTACAAGCTGGCGATGATCCCGCTGGGCGGGTATGTGGCGATGGTCGGCGAGGGGGACGACCAGGGGGACGTGGTCGAGGCGGAGGAAGACCCGGAGAAGGCCGACGCCGACCCGCGGAGCTTCAAGAACAAGCCGGTGCTTCAGCGGATGCTGATCATCTCGGCCGGCGTCATCATGAACGTGCTGCTCGGCGGGGTGTGCTTCGCGATCGTGTACCTGAACGGGGTGGAGGAGACGCCGGCGATCGCCTCGGCGGTGGAGCCGGGGTCGGCAGCGTGGCGGGCCGGGGTCCGGCCCGGCGCCGAGGTCGAGCGGATCAACGGCCGGGAGACCCCCTGGTTCGACGACCTCAAGCCGACGGTCATGAGTGTCCGCCGGGGCGAGCAGGTCGATCTGGTGGTGGACTACCGGGGCGATCGGCGAGAGTTGTCGGTCGAACCGATCCGGCAGGAGGGGGCACTCTTCACGCAACTCGGGATCGCCCCGCCGCAGCAGTTGGTGCTGCGCAACTTCCGCCGCGGTGGTGCGGTGCCCTACGGTCCGGGCACCGCCGCCGCCGCCGCGACCGCCCCGGCCGGCGGCCCCGGGTTCCAGCCGGGTGACCGCATCGTCGCCATGACCGACCCGGCCGACCCGTCGAAGGTGACGCCGATCGATCCGAGCTGGAACAACCTCCCCGGCGAGTACTTCGATTACGACCGGCGGTTGACCGCCCTGGCCGACCGACCGATCACGTTCCACATCGTTCGCAAGGGCGACCCGGCCGCCACCCCACACCCGGTGACAGTCGATCCGATGTACCGACAAGATGTCGGGCTGCGGATGCGGATAGACCGGGTGGCCGCGGTCCGCAGCGGCTCGCCCGCCGAACGGGCCGGCGTCGCGGCCCGGGTCCGGGACGGCGAGACGGAGGTGGTCCGGGGGGACAAGATCATCGCGGTCGAGGTGCAGCAGACCGACGGGACGACGACCCGCTTCACCGCCGACAAGGCGGACGCCGCAACTGGACCGGGGGAGCGGGTCCTGCCACTCGACCCGTTGCGGCTGCCGTGGGAACTGAACCAGTGGGCGCAGCGGACCCCGACCCGCGGCAAGGTGGTCGTGACGGTCCTGCGGCAACCGGAGGGCGAACACACCGAGCGGCCGGTGAGGCTGGAGATGGACTGGGACCCGGCCTACGCGCAGGACGGGGACATGCTGACCAACCCCGGGACCCCGACTGCGATCGGAGGGCTGGGGCTGGCGTACCACGTCCAGCGGGTGGTGGACGCGGTCGAGCCGTTCGCGGCCGCCGACCGGGCCAGACTGCCGGCCGCGGCCGCGGCCGCCGGAATCGCCGCGGCGGCCGCCCGGGCGACCCCGTCCCCGGCTGCGGCGGCGGGGCTTCAGCCGGACGACCAGATCGTCGAGGTCCGGTTCAAGGCGATGGACCACAAGGGCAAGAAGGATGACGGCAAATGGATGGAGGTCCGCGAGCACCAGTGGGCGTACGCCGACTATAGCCTCCAATACCAGGCACCGCACGCGTTCGACGCCCGGGTGAAGCGGGGCAACGAGACGGTCGAGGTGTCGCTGGCGGCGACCGACGACAGAGCCTGGGCAGTGCCGGAGCGCGGGCTCTACCTCTCCCCAGAGCGTCGGCTCCAGAAGGCCGAGGGGTTGCTGGAGGCGCTGGGGTATGGGGGCCGACCGAACCGCGCGGTCGGTGCGGATGGTCTACCTCGGGCTGTACTCGATCGTGTTCGGCCAGACCTCCTACAAGATGATGAGCGGCCCGATTACCCTGGCCCGGGTGTCGTACATCCTGGCCGGCGAGGACATCTGGCACCTGCTGCTCTTTCTGGGGCTTATCAGCATCAACCTGGCGGTGGTGAACTTCCTGCCGATCCCGGTGCTCGACGGCGGTCACATGATGTTCCTGCTGTACGAACTGGTCCGCGGCAAGCCGGCGCCGCTCGGGGTGCAGGTGGTGCTAACGTACCTGGGGCTAGCGGTGATCCTCGCGCTGATGCTGTTCGTCATCGGGCGGGACATCATCCTGCTGCTCTGACGAACAACGCAAAAGGCAAAACGCAAAAGAAGGACGGCCCTCTTGTCTTGCGTTTTGCCTTTTGCGTTGGTTACTCCACCACATCCTCAATACGGAACACGGCGGCGTACCTCGCACCGGTATTGCGACCGGTCAGCATTGCCCCGAACAACAGCTCCCGCCTCGCCCCGTCGCCGAGAGACAGCACCACGGGCGTCGAGAAGACCTGGACCTCCCGCCCGGTCTGCACCCCCAGGTCGCGGGTCCAGTAAATCCCGCCATCGGCCGGGTTCAAACACGCGGCCAACCCCTCCCGCGATACGACATAAACGGCCAGGGTCAGCGCTCCGCCGGCATAGGTCGCCACCGCCGGGCCAGCGGTCAGCGCTGACCCCAGCGACCGCCGCCAGCGCAGCTTGCCGGTCGCGCGTTCGAGGGCATATACAGAGCCGTCCTTGCAGGCGGCGTACACCGACCGGGCATCGGCAACGAGCGCGGTATGAACGGACTTGGGCGTGTCGTAGCGCCAGACCACGGCCCCGGTCGCCGCCTCGACACAGACCACCGCGCCGGCGGGGGCCGTCTCCGGCGGGACACCCTCCTCCGCCTCGGTCGATAGCTCTTCGACCAGGTTCCCGGTGCCAAGGCCGTAGACCACTCTGTCCCCAAGAACCAGCGGCGGGCCGAACGACCGCAGGCCGACCGGCGTCCGCCAGACCTCGGTCCCGGTCGCGGCGTCCAGCCCCAACAGCGCGAGCGTCCGGTAGCCGCTGCCCGCGAAGACCCGGCCGTTCGCCACGGCCAGTGAGGTGTCGATATGGAGTTTCTGCTCGTCGCCCTGGAAATGCCAGACCGCCGCCCCGTCCACCGCGTTCACGCAGTAGACCCCGTCGTCGCCGGCGGCGAAGTAAACCTTGCCATCGACCACCCGCGGGGCACCCTCCGTGTGGCTGGTCGTCGCGACCGGCTTCGGCCACGACGGCTTACCGCTCGCGGCGTCGAGTCGGAACAGCCGCCGGTCGGCGTCGGTGTGCAGTCCCTCGCCGGCGAAGACATGCCCACCGCTGACGGCTGGGGCGGCGAACACCGGCATTAGTTTGCCGCCGTCGTTGAACCGCCAGACCTCCCGGCCAGTGACGCGGTCCAGGCAGACGACCGCCCCCCGGATGTACAACCCGTGCTCTTTGCGGGCGCCGAAGTAGACCCGATCCCCAGCGACGACGACCGGCGACATGACCTCGGCAAGGTCCGACGTCTCGAACCAGACGCGCACGTCCGCCAGCTTCGGGGCAACGGTGGCGTCGGTCGTTTCGCCGAGTTCTCCGTGCAGGGTCGCCGATCCCTTCTCTCGCGGCCAGGCCAGGACCAGCGCGAACGCCCCGAACAGCACCATCGCCCCCAGCCCGACGGACTCGCCCGACAGGCTCAGCCGGACCGGGCCGGGATCGCAACAGGTGATGGCGCGGTAGCCGGCGTAGAGCGTCGCCACGATTAGCCCGACGGCAATAGCAGTGAACTCCTTGCCCATGCCGGAGGCCGGCTGTCCCGCTGCGGTCGGCGTGCCGGCGAGGGAAAGCGCCTCGCCCCATTCCAGGAAGTACACCACTCCGGCGACCGTCAGCCAGAGCGCGGCGGTCAGCCCGAGCAGTGCGAAGAGTTCGCCGCGACCAGGGGGTGATGTCACATCGGGATCATCGGCCGCGAGCCGGCGGTAGCGGCGGCCGGCCCAGACCAGCCCGACGGCGGTGATCGCCAGCAGGTAGCAGGCGACGGCCGGCGGGGACGCCCACCGCGAGTCCGGCAGCCAGGCCAGCTCGCGCAGTCCCCAGTACGCCAGGGCCAGGGTGCTGTTCACGCTGGCGACGACCAGGAACGCCCGCCACCGCGTCATGCCGACCGCCAGCCTCGCGAACACGCCGGGGAAGATCGCCGCCACCAGCGCCAGCGGGCCGACCAGCACGAACGAGGGGATGACGGCGAACAGTCCGGGCGAACCCAAAGCGTTAGCGACGGGGTTCTTCTTCTCGCTCCCACCCCCTTGCTTACGCTCGGGGTTCGCCTCCACGGGCGGGCCGTACCCCGGCGGCTCCTTCTCGTCCACCTCCGGCGGCTGACGCTTGCCGGCCAGGCACTCGACTACCGTCGTCCGCAGGTCGTCCGTTGTTCCCTTGAAGGTGCGGCGCAGATACGGCTCGCAGTGCAGGAACGCCCACCGGACCGCGTCGCCGTCCTTCGTGCCGCGCATCTGGAACCACGTCCCCTCGATAAACCCGAATGCCGCGTACTCGTCTGCGACCGGATCGACGAACAGCACTAGCTTGCGGCCGGGGGCGAGCCGGTCGAGCATGACCCGGGTGTGTTTGTCCTTCTTGGCGAACGAGTCCCCGGTCAGGTTCACCGTCAGCGACTGGAACGGCGCCTTACCCTTGAGGTTCTCGGCGAACTTGAAGACGACTGCCGGCTTGCCCGGGTGGACTGCCTCGACCTCGGCCACGAAGATCATCTGCTGCTTGTCGAGCACGTCCTTGAGCGGGACCTTGGCCTTGATGACCGCATGAGACGGCGCGGCGGTGAACAGACAGGCGGCGAGGGCGAGGAAGGGGACAGCCGAACGGGACATCGGCACAGACTCCGGGGCACGGCAGCAGTCGGCGCAATCATACCACCCGGGGCAGGCCGCTCAAACCCGGCGGAACCGGCGGCGTCCAGGTGATTGCGTTCCCCGAACTCGGAGCCGATAATGCGGCTGCAGTTCGACCCGCCGCCGGTGGAGGGAGTCTCAAGACTCGGCCCCGCATTCTGCTCGCGGCGATGCTCGCCGCCCCCGCGGTGTCCCAGGCTCAGCAAGCCTACTGCGACTGCTGCCGGGAGATTTACACCGTGCCCGGCGCGACCTGGATCGGCGCGAGCCGCCAATACGGCGGCATCTGCCCCAAATGCCGCGTTGAGGGTAAGTGTCCCGACTGCCGCGAACGGGCGGATGAACTGCGGCGAGACTATGAGACCTGGAACCAGATCCGCTCCCGCGCGGGGCTGACGAACTCGGCGAACAGGCAACTCGACCACATCATCGACCGGGCGCGGCAGCGGTGGAGCGACCTGCGCTATACCTGCCTGGCCGTCGGCGGCCGCGACATCGGCCGGTTGAACTCCGGCACCGCGGACCGGCCGCCGTCGCGAGGCCTGACCACCCCGGCGACCAAGCAACGCCTTCGCGACCAGGCGCAGCAGGCTGTTAGCCAGTTCGACGACATCTTGTATGACTTCGACTTCGTTTACGGGGACGACCCGAGTAACCGGCAGGTCGGCTTCGAGGCACTCCGCGAGCGGGCCCGCACGGCCGAACTCCTCAACCGGCTGGCTAACGATCCGCTCCCCACACCGACGAAGTAGGACAAGAAGTGACGACGGGCCTCAGATCACACCCGTCGGAACTGGCGGTCGAGGTCGTGGCGGCTGAAGAGGAGCGACGTCGGCCGGCCGTGCGGGCAGTGGTGCGAGTCGTCGGCGAGTTGCCGCAGGTGCAAGAGGTGCGCGATTTCCTCCGGGGTGAGCCGGTCGCCGGCCTTCACCGCCGCCTTGCAGGCCATCGTCGCCAGCAGGTGGTCGAGCAGCGCCTCCCGCGTCGGCGGGCGGTCCCGGGTCACGAGGGAGTCGATCACCCCACGCAGCACCTCGTGCGGCGCCCGGCGGGCCAGCAGCGTCGGGTAACTGGAAAGCAGAACCGTGTTGCCGCCGAAGTCCGTGACCTCCAGGCCGAGTTCGGCCAGTTCGTCCTTCGCGTCCAGAACGGCGGCCGCCTGCTCGGCCGGCAGGTCGATCGGCTCCGGGATGAGCAATCGCTGGACTTCGAGCTTGCCGTCGCGCACCCGGCGGCGGAGTTGTTCATATAGGATGCGCTCGTGCAGGGCGTGCTGGTCGATGACGAGCATCCCGTCGGGCGTCTCCAGCACCAGGTAGGCGTCGTGGACCTGGAGCGCCGACCCGGCCGGCAGCGACGGCAAGGCGAACGGCGCCGGTTCGGGTGTGGCAGTCGGCTCGGGGGCTTGGTCCCCCTCTCCCCTTGGGGGAGAGGGGTTAGGGG
>Ga0247822_10001474_pt1 | contig 14425 bp, 8 predicted proteins | sample 13C_Cellulose_Da_FD_192423 | JGI IMG/M metagenome (GOLD analysis project Ga0247822, IMG submission 192423) | Soil microbial communities from agricultural site in Penn Yan, New York, United States - 13C_Cellulose_Day30 | ecosystem: Environmental > Terrestrial > Soil > Agricultural land | place...
GGTGATGATCGGTCAGAACATCATCCCCGATCAATGGCACCCGATCGTCGATCAGGTCGCCGAAGACAAACTAAAGTTGTTTCTCGACGCGGTCGAAAACTCCTACGCCAAAGACAGCGCTCGCATGCCCGAGCATGCTGCATTCCTGGCGCAGTTCGCGCCGATGGCCGATCAATCAGTTCCTGCAGGAGCGAGTGTGTGAAGAAGAGTCTTTGTCTTCTGTTGGCCGGTGTTGCCGGATTTTCGAGCGCGTTGCAGGCGCAAAGCTTTCGTGACCGCCCGCCGGAAGACGAAGTTATCTATTTCGTCTTGCCCGACCGTTTTGAAAATGCGGACGTGAAAAACGATCGCGGCAGGATCAAGGGCGACCGGCTGAAGACCGGCTTCGATCCGGCGCACAAAGGCTTCTACCATGGCGGCGACCTGAAGGGACTGACCAAGCGGCTCGACTATATTCAGGGACTGGGTGCGACGGCGATCTGGCTGACGCCGATCTTCAAGAACAAGGCCGTGCAGGGTCCGCCGGGGCAGGAAAGCTCGGGCTATCACGGCTATTGGATCACCGACTTCACGAGCGTCGATCCGCACTTGGGCACGGATGCAGACTTCAAGACTTTCGTCGACGCGGCGCACGCGCGGGGCATGAAAGTCTACATGGACATCATCGCCAATCACACGGCGGACGTCCTGTATCCGAAGGAATGCGAGGGCAAAGGTCAGTGCACCTATCGGAGCATTGCGGACTATCCGTACCAGCGGCGGGGCGGCGTCAATGGCCCCGCAATCAATCCAGGGTTCGACGGACGCGACTTCAGCAAGCTGACCGACCCGAACTTCGCCTACACCGTGACCGTGAAGCGGTCTGAGAAGGACATCAAGATTCCGGCGTGGCTCAACGACCCGCTTTTCTATCACAATCGCGGTGACACGACGTTCAAGAGCGAGTCGAGTACGATGGGCGACTTCGTCGGGCTCGACGATCTCAACACCGAGCACCCGCGCGTCGTTCGGGGCATGATCGAGATATACGGCGACTGGATCGACAAGTACGGCGTCGACGGCTTCCGCATCGACACGGCGCGCCATGTGAACCCGGAATTCTGGGCGCAATTTGTGCCTCCGATCCTCGCCAAGGCGAAGGCCAAGGGTATTCCGAACTTCCACATCTTCGGCGAAGTCGCGGACGATACGGGTCAGCCCGGCAAGCTCGCCAAGCATACGCGTCGCGACAAGTTGCGGAGCGTGCTCGACTTCGCGTTCGGTGTTACGGCGATCAAGACCGTCTCTGGCGGACCGACCGAGGACTGGCGCGAGTTCTTTGCGCAGGATGTACTTTACGAGGGCGGCGATGCGGCGGCGATGCAGTTGCCGACGTTCCTCGGCAATCATGATGCCGGGCGATTCTCGACCTTCATCCGCAAGGCGCTGCCGAACATCAGCGACGATGAATTGCTCGACCGTGTCATACTCGGCCACGTGCTGTTGATGACGGCGCGCGGCGTGCCGACGATCTACTACGGCGACGAGCAGGGCTTCCTTGGCGACGGCAATGACCAGGACGCGCGTGAGGACATGTTCGCCAGCAAGGTCGCGGTATACAACGACAACAAATTGGTCGGATCGAAGTCGACCACGGCGCAGGCTAATTTCAACGCGAGCCATCCGCTGTACCAGGTCATTCGCGAGCTTTCGGAAGTTCGCAAGGCCACGCCGGCTCTGCGACGCGGAGCGACCGTGTTTCGCGCGGGTACGGAGGGACCTGGTCTGCTGGCATTCTCGCGAATTCTCGACGGCCGCGAGGTGCTCGTTGCGGTGAACTCTTCGACACTGCCTATTGATCAGAACGTCGTCGTCGAAACGTCCTCGCAGCGTTTCACTGCGCTAGCAGGAACCTGTCCGACCGCAGCGTCGGCGCCGGGAAGCGTCCGCATCACACTTCCTCCTCTTGGTTATGCGGTGTGCGATGCTCGCTGATGCGTTGAAAACGGAGACAGCTTCCGCGGCAAACCAACCGTGGTGGCGCGGAGCGACGATCTATCAGATTTATCCCCGCAGCTTCGCCGATTCCAACGGTGACGGCATCGGTGACCTGCCAGGCATCACCGCCAAGCTCGACTACGTTGCGCGGTTAGGTGTGGACGCCGTCTGGCTGTCGCCGTTCTTCAAATCGCCGCAGCGTGATTTCGGCTACGACGTCTCGGACTATTGCGACGTCGATCCGCCGTTCGGAACACTCGCGGACTTCGACGCTCTGGTCGACCGCGCGCATGCTCTCGGCCTCAAGGTCATCATCGATCAAGTCTATTCGCACACGTCCGATCAGCACGCCTGGTTTCAGGAAAGCCGTTCTAGCAGCGATAATGCCAAGGCCGACTGGTACGTCTGGGCGGATGCGAAGCCGGACGGCTCACCGCCCAGCAATTGGCAGTCCGTATTCGGCGGTCCGGCGTGGACTTGGGACGGTCGTCGCGGGCAATATTATCTGCACAATTTTCTTCCCGAGCAGCCGGATCTCAATGTGCACAATGCGGAGGTGCAGGACGCGCTTCTGAGCGCCGCGCGCTTCTGGCTCGAACGCGGCGTCGACGGCTTTCGCATCGATGCGATCAACTTTGCTATGCACGATCCGCAACTGCGCGATAATCCACCTGCAACACACGACCGCAAGCGGACGCGGCCGTTCGATTTCCAGCAGCATATCTACAATCAGTCGCATCCCGACATCGTGAAGTTTCTCGAGCGGATGCGGGAACTGACCGATAGCTTCGGCAGACGCTTCACTTTGGCTGAAGTCGGCGGTGATCAGGCGCTCGCCGAAATGCAGGAATACACCGGCGGCGACCACCGGCTGAACAGCGCCTACGGCTTCGATTTCCTGTACGCTGAGAAGCTGACACCGAAGCTTATAGCGTCCGTCTCCGAGGCCTGGCCGGAAACTGCCGGCTGGCCGAGCTGGGCCTTCGAGAATCACGATGCCCCGCGGGCGATCTCGCGCTGGTCCGGCGAAGAGGATCGCGGCAGTTTCGGACGGCTGAAAATGCTGCTGTTGGCGACGCTGCGAGGTTCAATCATCCTGTATCAGGGCGAGGAACTCGGGCTGCCGCAGGTCGACGTCCCCTTTCACCGCCTGCAGGACCCAGAGGCGATTGCGAACTGGCCGCAGACGCTCAGCCGAGATGGCGCGCGGACGCCGATGCCGTGGCAGTCGGGCGCTCCCCAGCTTGGTTTCTCGAGTGTCGAGCCGTGGCTCCCGGTTGGGGATGCCCATGGTCCGCTCGCAGTGGATTTGCAGGATTCAAGCTCGGACTCGCTGCTGCGCTTCACGACCGAAGCGCTCAAACTCCGCAATGCTCATCCGGCACTCCGCGGCGGGTCGATGGACATTGTCAGTGCCGGCGATCAACTGCTTGTCTTCGATCGCATCGCTGACGAACAACGCCTGCGGTGCACCTTCAACCTTTCTGGATCCCCGGCGAAGTTCGAACCTACTGGAGAAGCGCTGTTTCGCTTGGGCCATCTCGACGGCGGCGAACTTGGGCCTTACGCGGCTGTTATCGAGGAGATCGCATGACCCTGTTCCGCTTGCTCGCCGCTCTCGTCTTCGCCTTCATTACTGTTCCGGCCGCCGCGCAGACTATCGCGCAGGCCGCTCCAACGACGCAGGCGGTCGCGACCGCGAGTTCGCCGTCTGGAACGATCAAGGTCGACGTCCTTCTCAATCCGGAAGGCCGCGTGGGCTATGCGGTGAGCCGCGAGGGCAAACCGGTCATCGCCGAAAGCCGCCTTGGCTTTCTGTTCACCGATGCGCCGCAGATGTTGCGCAACTTCGTGCTTGCGGGTCAGTCGGCGCGTAGTTTCGACGAGACCTGGGAGCAGCCGTGGGGCGAGTATCGCTCGATCCGCAACCGCTACAACGAGCTTACGGTCAACTTCGACGAGAAGAGCTGGGACAAAAGGCGGATGACCGTCGTGTTCCGCGTCTACGACGACGGAGTCGGCTTCCGTTACGAGATCCCGAAGAACGCAAAGCTCGCCCGCGCGAACATCGCCGACGAGCTCACCGAGTTCAACGTTGCCGAAGGCGGCGATGCCTGGTGGAACGAAGCGTACGAGTGGAACCGCGAGGAATATGGCATCCGCCACACGCCGCTCGACGAGGTCGGGACTGCGCAGACTCCGCTGACAGTCCGCACCGCCAGCGGACTGCACTTGTCGTTTCATGAAGCGGCGCTGGTCGACTATTCGGCGATGAACCTCCGCCGCGTGCACGACAATTTGCTCAAGGCGACGCTAACGCCGTCGGCCGCAGGTCCTAAGGTTGTCCGGGACACACCGGTCGCAACGCCGTGGCGCGTGATCATGATCGCTCCGGACGCATCATCGCTTTACCGCTCGGCGCAGATCATCCTGAACCTCAATGAGCCGAACAAGCTCGGCGACGTGAGCTGGGTGAAGCCGATGAAATATGTCGGCATCTGGTGGGACATGCACCTCGATCGGAAGACGTGGAACTCCGGTCCGAAACACGGCGCGACGACCGCCTACACCAAACAGATGATCGATTTCGCCGCGAAGAATGGTTTCAAGGGCGTTCTCGTCGAAGGCTGGAACAAGGGCTGGGACGGCGAGTGGTTTGGCAACGGCTGGGACTTCAGCTTCACCGAGGCTTATCCCGACTTCGATATTGCCGAAGTGACGCGCTATGCGCGCTCGAAGGGCGTCTACCTGATCGGACACCATGAGACGGGCGGCAACATCGCGGTCTACGAACGCCAGCTTGGCCCGGCGCTCGACCTCTATCAGCGACTTGGCGTTCCCGCGGTGAAGACCGGCTATGTTGCGGATGCCGGCAATGTTCAGGCCGAAGGACCCGACGGCAAGATCCGCTTCGAATGGCATGAAGGCCAGACGGCAGTGAACCATCACCTGAAGGTCGTCACCGAAGCGGCGAAGCGGCACATCGCCGTCAATCCGCACGAGCCGGTTAAGGACACGGGACTGCGCCGCACCTACCCGAACTGGGTCGCCCGCGAGGGTCAGCGCGGCATGGAGTATAACGCTTGGGGCGAACCCAAGAACCCGCCGGAGCATGAAGCGAACCTCGTCTTCACGCGCATGATGGCTGGGCCGATGGACTTCACGCCTGGAGTGCTCAGCCTGACGGGCAAGAACAACACGCCGATCTTGTCGACGCTTGCCAAGCAGCTCGCCCTCTACGTCGTGATCTACTCGCCCATCCAGATGGCGCCCGACTTGATCGAGAATTACGAGGCCAATCCGAAGACGTTCAAATTCATCAAGGACGTTGCGGTCGATTGGGATGACTCTCGTCTGCTCGCGGGCGAAGTCGGCGACCTTGCCGTGTTCGCACGCAAGCAGCGCGGTTCGGACCAGTGGTTCTTGGGCGCGGTAGGGGACGAGCAGGAACGTCGCTTCGACGTCTCGCTCGACTTCCTTCCGGCAGGCAAGCGCTACCGCGCGGAGATCTACCGCGACGGCGAGGACGCCGATTATCGCACCAACCCTCGGTCGATCGTCATCGAACAGCGCAACGTCACTTCGGCTGACCGGCTGGCGATGCGGCTGGCCCCAGGCGGCGGGGCGGCAATTCGCTTCGTTCCGATCCGTTAGGGTCGATTTCGTTATTTGGATCGGGACGTGGCGGCAGGCGCTTTACGGGAGCTTTTGGTAGCGCTACCATAAATTGGTACTTTGGGGAGAGAATGAGTGAGTCTGGCCTTTTCGCAGGCTATGCTGCCGGCCGACGCTGGCGATGCGCTGCTGGCGGGACGGCTGCTCCTCGACGACGGCCCGACGCCCGTCCTCATTCGGAATGGTCAAGTGGAGGACGTGTCGGAAGACGCACCCACCGTCTCGCACCTGCTTGAGGCAGACGACTTCACCGCGATCAGAGGCAGGCCGCTCTTCAATATCGATCGACTGAACGAACTTCCGTCGGCGAGCTTTCTCGCACCCTTCGATCTTCAGGTAATCAAGGCCGCGGGGGTCACGTTCGCCATCTCCGCCATCGAGCGAGTGATCGAGGAACGCGCGCGCGGCGACTATTCCATCGCGGGTGAGATTCGGCAGAAGGTCGAGGACGCGATCGGCGGTGCGATCCGGTCGCTTGTTCCAGGCAGCGAGGGTGCCGCGCGGCTCAAGGCTACGCTGATCGAGGCGGGCCTCTGGTCGCAATACCTCGAGGTCGCTATCGGCCAAGACGCCGAGATATTCACGAAGACGGCGCCTCTTGCGAGTGTCGGGTGGGGGGCCGAAATCGGCGTCCGATCCGACTCCAGCTGGAATAACCCGGAACCCGAAGTTGTTCTCGCCGTAAACAGCCACGGGACGGTTCGGGGAGCGACTCTCGGGAACGACGTCAATCTGCGCGATTTCGAAGGCCGCAGCGCACTTCTGCTCAGCAAGGCCAAGGACAATAACGCGTCCTGCGCGATAGGACCGTTCATCCGCTTGTTCGACGACAAATTCTCGATGGACGATGTTCGCGGCGCGGTCATCGAGCTGACGATTGAGGGAGAGGACGGCTTCGTGCTCAGTGGGCGGAGCCTGATGAGCGAAATCAGCCGCGATCCGGAAGAGTTGGTCCGTCAGGCACTCAGCGAACATCATTATCCGGATGGCTTTGCGCTATTCCTCGGCACTCTGTTCGCGCCTACCGACGACCGCGACGAGCCGGGACGCGGATTCACGCATAAGGTCGGCGATGTCGTGCGGATTTCCGCGCCGAAATTGGGCGCTCTCGTCAATCGGGTGACGACGTCGAAAGATGCCAAGCCCTGGGAATTTGGAGTTCGCGCGCTGATGCAGAATTTGGCGTCGCGCGGCCTGTTGGAGAAAGCAGTCTAATGACCGATACCCTCACGCACTTCATCGGTGGCGAGGCCGTTGCCGCCGACGCAACCGGCGAGAGCATCAACCCCTCCAATCTCGACGATGTCGTCGCACGCTATCCTAAGGCGAGCAAAGACGACGTCGATCGCGCGGTAAAGGCTGCGCGCGCCGCGTTTCCGGCCTGGTCGGAAGCATCGCCCGAGGTGCGGTCGGACGTGCTCGATCGCGCCAGCAATATCGTCATGCAGCGCGCCAAGGAGCTCGGCGAGCTGCTGTCGCGCGAAGAGGGCAAGACGCTCGCCGAAGGCACTGGCGAGGTCATGCGCGCCGCGCGCATCCTGAAATATTTCGCGGGCGAGGCGCTACGCCGCCACGGGCAGACCTTGGAGTCTACCCGCCCTGGCCTTGACGTCGCGACCTATCGTGAAGCGGTCGGCGTTTACGGCATGATCACGCCGTGGAACTTCCCGATCGCTATTCCGGCATGGAAAGCCGCGCCGGCACTGGCGTTCGGCAATACGGTCGTGATGAAGCCCGCGACGCCGACTCCGGCCATTGCTCATGCGCTCGTCGCGATCATTCATGAGGCAGGCGCCCCTCCGGGCGTTTTCAACCTTGTCATCGGCGAAGGCGGCATTGGCAGCGCAATCGTTGATCACCCTGATGTCGACGGCGTCTCCTTCACGGGGTCGCAGGGCGTCGGCGCGCTCGTCGGCCAAGGCGCAATGAAGCGACAGGCCCGCGTGCAGATGGAGATGGGCGGCAAGAATCCGCTGGTGGTCCTGGACGATGCTGACCTGGAGCGCGCCGTAACCTGCGCTATCGACGGAGCATTCTTCGGTACCGGTCAGCGTTGCACGGCTTCGTCGCGCATCATCGTGACGGAAGGCATTCACGACCGCTTTGTCGAAGCGCTGGCCGAACGTGCCCGGTCGCTCCGAGTCGGCGACGCGCTCGATCCGAATACGCAGATCGGCCCGGCGGTCAGCCAGTCGCAGCTCGATCAGAACCTCAACTACGTTGAGATCGCTCGGGGCGAGGGCGGCAAGGTGCTGACCGGCGGCGAGCCGCTGAAGCTCGATAAGCGCGGCTATTACATGGCGCCGACGGTCATCGCGGATACGGCTCCCGATCAGCGGATCAATTGCGAGGAAGTCTTCGGACCCGTGGCAAGCACGGTGCGTGTAACCGGTTACGAAGAAGCGCTGGAGATTGCGAACCGCGGCGAATTCGGCCTGTCGGCCGGCATCGTCACCAATTCGCTCGAGCACTCACGCGACTTCCGCAAGCGCGTCCGGGCCGGCATGGTGATGGTCAATTTGCCGACTGCCGGCGTCGATTATCACGTGCCGTTCGGCGGCACGCGCAAGTCGAGCTACGGCGCCCGCGAGCAGGGCTTCGCGGCTATAGAATTCTACACGCAAACGAAGACGGTCTACACGGGGGGTTGAGTATATTGTCCGAGGGAGAGGAAGGCCGCGCCGTTTACCCAAGCCTGCGCGGGAAGAGGGTGCTTGTAACCGGCGGCGGTTCGGGCATCGGGGCAGGGATCGTCGAGGGCTTTGCGCGGCAGAGCGCGGACGTGACGTTTTTCGATGTGTGCGAGGATGACTCGCGCGCGCATGCGGACAAGGTCGGCGCGCGGTTCGTTTGCAACGACCTCACCGACATTGCAGCGACCAAGCGCGCGATCGCGGATTTGGTCGCGGAAGGTGGTGCGTTCGACGTCCTCGTCAACAATGCCGCCAATGACGATCGGCATTCAATCGACGAAGTGACTGAGGAGTATTGGGACAACCGCCTCAACGTGAACCTGAAGCATTTGTTCTTTTGCGCTCAGGCCGTCGTTCCCGGCATGCGAGAAAAGGGCGGCGGCGTGATCGTCAATCTTGGTTCGATCAGCTGGCACCTCGCTCTGCCGGACCTTGTTCTCTACCAGACCTGCAAGGCGGCAATCGAAGGCATGACCCGAGCGCTCGCGCGTGACTTGGGGTCGGACAATATCCGCGTGAATTGCGTCGTGCCCGGCAATGTCCGCACGCCGCGTCAGCTCAAATGGTACACGCCGGAAGGCGAGCAGGAGATTGTCGACGCGCAATGCTTGAAGGGTCGGATCGTGCCCGAGGACATTGCTGCGATGGTGCTGTTCCTTGCGTCTAACGACGCGCGGCTGACGACCGGGCACGAATATTGGGTAGATGCGGGGTGGCGCTGATGCGGGCTTTGGTTCTGGGGCTTTTGGCGACGGCGAGCTCGGCGGCGCAGGCTGCTCCTCAGCTCGCAACGATGTTCTCGGACCACGCGGTCCTGCAGCGGGGCCAAGCCATTCCGGTCTGGGGCACTGCCGCACCGCGGGAGAAGGTCACTGTCAGTCTCGGTGGTGCCACGAAGGTTGCCACTGCCGACAAAAGCGGAGCTTGGCGGGTCGATCTGCCAGCCATGCAGGCAGGCGGTCCGCTGACACTGACGGCCAGCAGCGCGAGCGGGCAGGCCGTCGCTAACGACGTACTGATCGGGGACGTCTGGCTGTGCTCGGGCCAGTCGAACATGGAGTACCCCGTCCGCCGCGCGCTCAACGGTGAAGGCGAGGCCCAAGGCGGTGCTGATCCGCAGCTCAGACTGATGAAAGTTCCGCAGCAACTGGCGGAAGTGCCGCAACGAACCTTCGCGAAGGTTCCGAACTGGCAGGTCGCCACGCCGGAGTCGGTAAGCTATTTCTCGGCGGCTTGTTATTTCATGGTCCGCGAGCTGCGGGCGTCGCAGAAAGTGCCGATCGGTGCAGTCGACGACACATGGGGCGGGACGCCGATCCGCGCGTGGATGAACGAAGCGTCCGTCCGCTCGAGCGGCGGAGCGCAATATGCGGATCTCGTCGCGCTGAACCGAACCAACCCGACGGCCGCCATCGCCAAGTTCGGCGAGGAGTGGGGCGCGTGGTGGCGCGCCCAATCTGGCGATGTCGCGGGAAGTGAGCCGTGGAACAGCCGCGGCTCGTTGACGTGGTCGCCGGTGCCCTCGCTTGCCTATTGGGACGAATGGGGGCCCGAGTGGGTGAAATATGTCGGAGCCATTTGGGCTGAGCGCGTCGTCACGCTGACGTCTGCTGAGTCCAAACAGGCAGCCACGCTTTCGCTGAGCGTCGTCGACGATGCCGACCAGACCTTCTTCAATGGCGTCGCCGTTGGCGGGCTCAACGACCCGGTTAATCCGCGGCGCTATGCCGTGCCCGCCGGAGTGCTGAAGCCAGGCGAGAACCGCATCGTCGTCTATGCCCGAAACTACTGGGGCCCTGGCGGTTTCAAAGGACCGGCTGGCGAGTTCGCATTGACGCTCAAGGACGGCACGTCGAAGCCGCTTGGCGAAGGTTGGCAATATGCACGTGTGCCGGACTCGATCGGCAGTCCGCCGGCTGCGCCTTGGGGAAGCTCATCCGGCGTATCCACCATCTACAATGCGATGGTCGCACCGCTTGGGCCGACGCGCTTTACCGGAGTTGCATGGTATCAGGGCGAGGCGGATGTCGGGCAGGTTGGCTATGACAAGAGGCTCGCCGCCTGGATGGGCAATTGGCGCAATCAATTCAGCGATTCCAGGCTGCCATTCTTTATCGTCGGGCTTGCGGGCTGGGGACCGGTCTCCGCCAAGCCAACCGAGAGCGGCTGGGCGGCGCTGATCAATGAGCAGCGCATTGCCGTTCAACGCGACCCGCGCACCGCGCTCATCTCGGCGATCGATCTCGGCGACCGTGCCGACATTCACCCGGCCAATAAGCAGGAAGTCGGGCGCCGGCTCGCGCTCGCCGCGAAGTCGCTCGTCTATTCCGATGCCGGCGGGAGGTTCAGCCCGATGCCGGTAAGCGCCACTCGTGCGGGCGGTACGATTACCGTCTCTTTCAGCAAACCGCTGCAGACCCTGAGTGACGCTCGCGCTGTCGGCGTGGAGCTATGCGGAACCGGCCAAGGCTCATGCCGCTACGCCGATGCTCGCGTTCAGGGCAGCACAATCGTAATCAAGGACGACGGTCAGGCGGTCGCACGCGTGCGGCATGCTTGGTCCGATTATCCGATCGTCAATCTGTACGACACGGACATGCTTCCGGTGCCGGTGTTCGAGGTGCCGGTAGGCTAGGCGTCGATCCGCCGGTTCCGCGTTTCCGGAAGAAGAAGCGCGCCGACCACGACGGTGATCAGCGCAACGGCAACCGGGTACCAGAGCCCCGAGTAAATGTTGCCCGTCGCCGCAACGATCGCGAAGGCGATGGTCGGCAGGAAACCCCCGAACCAGCCGTTACCGATGTGATAGGGCAGCGACATCGACGTGTAGCGAATGCGCGCCGGGAATAGCTCCACCAGCATGGCAGCGATCGGCCCGTAGACCATGGTCACGTAGATCACGAGCAAGGTCAGGATGGCGATCGTCAGCGGCCGGTTGATCTGTGCGGGGTCTGCCTTTTCCGGGTATCCGACGGCCTTGAGCTCTGCGCCGGCAGCCGTCTGGAAGGCTTTGATCGCCGCGGCGCGCTCAGGACCTTGGACGGCACGCGGGTCAGGAACGTCGAAAAGGTCGTCCCCGACGCGAAGCTTGGCCGGCTGTCCTGCGGGCGCGGCTTGCTCTGCATAGCTCACGCCGGCTTTAGCCAGAAACGCTTTGGCAATGTCGCAAGACTTGGCGTCGAACTTGTTCTTGCCGATCGGATCGAACTGCACGGAGCAGTCGGCCGGGTCGGCAATGACCGTCACGGGCGCGCTCGCCTGCGCCGCATAGAGCGCGGGATTTGCAGCCTTCGATAGGGCGTTGAACAGCGGGAAGTAGCTGACTGCTGCAATCAAGCAGCCGGCCAGAATGATCTTCTTGCGGCCGATGCGATCCGACAGCCAGCCGAAAAACAGGAAGAAGGGTGTGCCGATCGCAAGTGCGATGGCGATCAGGATGTTCGCGGTTGCCCCGTCGACGCGCAGAACCTTCTCGAGGAAAAACAGCGCGTAGAATTGCCCAGTGTACCAGACTACTGCCTGCCCAGCGACGGCGCCGAACAAGGCGATGAGCACCAGCTTCAGGTTTGGCCAGGTGGCGAAGGCTTCGGTCAGCGGCGCTTTGGAGGTCGATCCTTCCGCTTTCATCTGACGGAATACCGGGCTCTCTTCGAGCTGGAGGCGGATCCACATCGAGACGCCAAGAAGGACGATCGAGATGATGAAAGGCAGGCGCCAACCCCAGGCCGCGAAGGCGTCTTCGCCGAGGATAGTGCGGGTGGCGATGACGACGATCAGCGCGGCAAACAGACCAAGTGTCGCCGTGGTCTGAATGAAGCTGGTGTGGAGGCCGCGCCGATGCTCAGGCGCGTGCTCGGCGACATAGGTCGCGGCGCCGCCATATTCGCCGCCAAGCGCCAGTCCTTGCAAAAGCCGCAGCCCAACGAGCAGCACTGGCGCCGCGATTCCGATGCTTGCGTAGCTCGGCAACAGGCCGACGAGGAATGTCGACAGGCCCATGATCGCCATGGTGACGAGAAAGGTGTTCTTGCGCCCGACAAGGTCGCCGATGCGGCCGAAGACGATTGCCCCGAGCGGGCGTACCGCGAACCCTGCAGCGAAGGCTGCGAGCGCGAGAATGAACCCCGTCGTCTCATTCACGCCGGAGAAGAATTGCGCGGACAGGATCGTGGCGAGCAGGCCGTAGAGATAGAAGTCGTACCATTCGAACACCGTGCCAAGCGACGAGGCGGCGATGACCAGCCGCGAGCTTTGGCCCTCAGCGCGTTCTCCGGTCGTTTCCGCTGCGGCTGTGCTCAAGCTTTGCTCCTAATGATTGTGACGTGGCGTGCGGTCGGAAGTGCCGCGATACTTCACCGCAAATTCCAGCACGGCCCCGTCCTGCATCTGCCCGGTCTTTTCCCGGTAGAGTTCTTCCCACGGCGTGTTGCTCTGTGGAATGGGCGGCGGAGCGTCGGCCTTGCGGCTTGCGATGTCCTCTTCCGAGATGAGCGCGTCACAGCGGCCGGTCGTCAGGTCGATGCGAATGGTATCGCCCGTCCGAAGCCACGACAGGCCGCCACCTGCGGCGCTCTCTGGCGAGGCGTTGAGGATCGAGGGACTGTCGGATGTGCCCGACTGTCGCCCATCGCCGAGCGTGGGCAGGCTGGTGATGCCTCGCTGAAGCAAAGCGTCCGGTGGCTGCATGTTCACGACTTCCGCGGAGCCCGGCCAGCCGATCGGTCCCGAGCCGCGAATGACGAGAATGCAGTTCTCGTCAATGGCCAAGGCCGGATCGTTGATCCGATGGTGGTAGTCGTCGGATCCGTCGAACACGATAGCTCGCGCTTCGAACAAATTTTCGTGACCCGGTCGCGACAAATAGCGGCTGCGGAACTCCTCGGAGATCACGCTGGTCTTCATGATCGCGAAGTCGAACAGGTTACCGTGGAGGACGAAGAAGCCGGCGCGTTCCTTCAGAGGTTGCGCGTACGGCCAGATGACGTCGCGGTCGGTTGCCTCCCGGCCCTGCAGATTTTCCGCTTGGCTGCGCCCGGTGACGGTCAGCGCGCCGCCATCGAATTGTCCGGCTTGCAGCAATTCCCACATCACCGCCGGCGCTCCGCCCGCGCGGTGGAAGCGCTCGCTGAGATACTGTCCTGCCGGTTGCACATTTGCGAGCAGCGGGATGTCGTAGCCGAACTCCATCCAATCGGACTGCCGTAGCTCGACGCCGGCGTGCCGGGCCATGGCTGCGATATGCGGCTGAGCATTGGTCGAACCGCCGATCGCCGTGACAAGCCGGATCGCATTGAGGAAGGACCCGCGCGTCAGGATTTTCGACGGGCGCAGGTCTTCGTAAGCCATGTCGACGATGCGCCGACCGGTCTCGTAGGCCATCTGCCCGCGCTCACGGTACGGTGCCGGAATTGCCGCATTGCCGGGCAAGGACATGCCCAAAGCTTCCGAAACGGCGTTCATCGTGGAGGCCGTGCCCATCGTGTTGCAGTGGCCCGCGGACGGCGCGGAGTCCGCGGCGCGCCGCAGGAACTCAGCCTCGTCGATCTTCCCAGCGCCGAGCAAGCGGCGCGACCGCCAGATGACCGTTCCCGACCCGACCAGTTCACCCTCGTGCCAGCCGTCCAGCATTGGCCCGCCGGACAAGGTGATCGCAGGACTGTCGACCGTGCTCGCGGCCATGATCGAAGCGGGCGTCGTCTTGTCGCAACCCGTCGTCAGCACGACCGCGTCGATCGGGTAGCCGTTCAGCGTCTCGACCAGTCCGAGGTAGGCGAGGTTGCGATCGAGCGCCGCAGTCGGTCGCCGGCAATTCTCGAAGATCGGATGCATGGGGAATTCCATCGGAATCCCGCCTGCATCGCGAATGCCGGCTTTCACCCGCTCGACGAGCTCGATGTGGATACGGTTGCACGGCGTCAGGTCGGAGCCGGACTGCGAAATGCCGATGATCGGCTTCCCGCAGCGCAGTTCCTCCGGCGTCAGTCCGTAGTTCATGTAGCGCTCGAGGTAGAGCGCAGTCATGTCGCTGCGCCCGGGCGCGTTGAACCATTCGCGCGATCGGAACGGACGTGCAGGCGTGC
>Ga0247822_10001475_pt1 | contig 14422 bp, 14 predicted proteins | sample 13C_Cellulose_Da_FD_192423 | JGI IMG/M metagenome (GOLD analysis project Ga0247822, IMG submission 192423) | Soil microbial communities from agricultural site in Penn Yan, New York, United States - 13C_Cellulose_Day30 | ecosystem: Environmental > Terrestrial > Soil > Agricultural land | place...
GTCGAGAACGTGGAGGCGTTCGCGCGCAAGCTGGCGGAGTTCAAGCCGGACGTGCTGGTGTGCCAGGACTTCCACGACGCGGGCGGGAAGTTCGGCGCGGACACCGGGTCGGCCGCCCGCGGACTGCTCGCGGAGATCGGCTGGCGGCCGCGCGACTACCGCGGCTTCGTGGACCGGCTCAGGCGGGACCAGAAGGTGTACGAGGCCGAGGCGGGCTTCTTCCCGCCGCCGGAGGCCGGCCGGTCGAAGAAGAGCGGGTAGAGGCCGATCGCGGACGTGGCGAACACGAGGATGTCGGACAGTTCCGAGAACGGGATCATCGCGGCCATGCCGAGGTGCAGTGCGACGCCGAGCGCGGCCCCGGCCCTCCGCCACCGCGGCGACCACAGCACGACCGCGAGCAGCGCTTCGGCCGCGACCGACGCGAACGCGGCCAGCGACAGCAGCGCGGGCGTCCGCAGGCCGGTCGGCAGCGCCAGCGGCCCGTCCCACCGCATCGCGCCGGCCAGAACCGCCCCGGACAGGTACTCGGGGTTGATCTTGGTGACGGCCGCGAACCCGTACAGCACGGTCAGTTGCACCTTCAGCAGAAACACCGGACTGGCGCGGACGGTCCCCGCGGCCGACCCGCGGGCGTCGAGCGACACCGCCGCACCCGCGCCCGCGGCCGTGAGCAGCCCGACCTCCCAGACCAGCAGGTACAGGTGGTTGCTGTACGACTGCTGCGACACCAGCGTCACGTAGGTCATCACCGCGGCGAGCACGACGCCCGCGGCCGTGGTCCGCCACCCGACCAGGAACGCGACTCCCGCGGCCACCCAGAGGGCGAGCAAGCCGTTCAGCCACGCGGCCGGGAGCACCGGCAGGCCCGGGGCGAGCGGCAGCGGCAGAATCCCATCGACCAGGACGCGGCGCAGGATGATCCCGGTGTCGAACGCGGCCCCGACGGCGGCCAGGCCGACCGCGACGCGGGCGTAGCCGGCCATCCGCGCGGGCACCGGGCGGAGGGCGAACTCGGCGACGCGGTCGAGTGTGGTCACGGGTACTCCCGGGGTTCCGGCTCGCCGGGCCGCTGATACCGGACGGCGACCGCGCCGGGGTACAGCCGCAGGAGGTGCGGGGTGAGGTGGCGTTCGAGGTCGGTGAAGTCGGAGCGGTGGTGGCCGAGGACGGCTTCGGTCGCGACCGGGTGAACGGTCCGGTCGGGGTACACGACCCACACGTCGGGCATCGGCCGCCCCGCGGAGTACATGTGCCAGCCGAAGCGGGCCGGTTTCGGCCCGGCCAGGCGTGCGAGCGGGACGCCGACCATCACCCCGAGGGCGAGCAGGAAGACGACGGCCGCGGCGCGGCGGGCGACCGGGGAAGTCATGGCGGCCTCGCGGAACGGGCGTTGCGAATCCATAGCACCGGCCGCGGCGCGGGTCAAACGGGCGTTCCCTTCGCATCGGGTAGCTGAAGTCGCCAACCTTCAGGTGCCTTCCGCCGCCGGTGCCTGAACTCTGGCGAGTTCAGCTACGGCGCGCCGACGGTGGGACGGCGCAAAGCCTTGTCCCACCCTACAAGACCCGGCTGTCCCCGTAGGGTGGGACCAGCGAGTCTTCGAGCGCCGTCCCACCGCGAGTCTCGCGTCGGGTTACATTCCGCAGGGCGGGTCGAGAAGCTGCGTCGGGTCTCGAAGACTCGACCCGACCTACGAAAACTGCTGACCCCGAAGGGGTCAGCGACAGGAGCCAGGGGTTTCAACCCCGGGTCTTCTTGCGTCGCCGCCCGCGGCGGGTATCCTGCACTCTGCCCGTTCATTTCCGCGGGAGGCATTCATGCCCGTCTTCGCGCTACTTGCACTCACACTCTCCGCCCAGGCCGATCCGGGCGAGGTCGCGCCGCCGCCGCGGGTCGCGTCGTCGTTCCCGACACTGCCGGACGCCGACGCGTGGGCGAACCTGCCGCCCCTGAAGCAGCCGCAACTCCCCGAGTGGGCGCGGGTGCTTGCGGGGCCGCTTCCCAAGACGACCGCGAAGATGCTCGAACTCGACCACTTCCACCGCGAGAAGAACCCGCTCGGGGTCGTACTCGCGGCGCGGGTGCGCCGCGAGGTGGCGAAGACGCTCGGCAGCGCCTACGGCGAGGCGGTCGCGAACTCGGACCTGAAGCGCGCGGGCTTCGCGGCGCTAACCCACGAGCCGCAGAACTCCACGCCGGCCGAGTCGGTCGCGATCCGGTTCGCGAAGAAGCTCACGCTCGAAGGCCACGCGATCACGGACCGGGAGTTCGCGGAGGTCCTCAACCACTTCGGGCCGGAGAAGACGACCGCCCTCGTCCACACCGTCGCGTACGCGAACTTCCACAATCGGGTAATCCTCGGGCTGGGGGTGAAGGGGGAGTCGCCGCCCGCTCCGCCGGTCGCGGTCGCGTTCGACGCGGACGCCGCCAAGCCCGCCCCGCCGCGGCCGCCGTGGGACGACCTGAAGGCGGTGACGGCCGGCGGCCTCTCGATCCGCGCGGAGTGGAGCGCGGGCGATGCGGAGGCGATGGCGCGCAAGCTCGACGCCCAGAAGGAGCGGACGCTCCGCATCCCGCTGCCGGACAAGAGTGTTTACGACAAGTTGCCGCCGAAGGAGAAGGAGAGCGCCGGGCGCATCCTGTGGAACACGGTGAGCGCGGGCTACCAGCCGGAGATGGTGCGGGCGTGGTTCGCGTGCCTCTACGCGTACTACGACGAGTCGAAGCCGGACCGCGTGTTCACGAACTCGGCGTTCTGGGTGGTGACGCGGACGAACGACTGCTTCTACTGAATGGGCCACAGCGAAATGTTGCTCGCGGTCGCGGGCCTCAAAGACGACGAAGTGAAGGCGCTGACGAAGAAACTCGCCACCGGCGACTGGTCGGACTTCCCGAAGGCGCAACAGACCGCCTTCTCGCTGGCGTACAAGCTGAGCAAGGCGCCCGCGTCGGTGACCGACGCGGACCGCGCGGCGCTGGTCGAGGTGTTCGGCCGCGAGCGCGCCGCGGACCTCATCTGGTACGCCGCGTGGTGCAACTACATGACCCGCGTGGCCGACGCGTTCCAACTCCCGCTGGAGAAGGAGAACGCCTTCGCCCCGCGGGAGAAGAATGACGGGAAGTAGAGCCCTCACCCGTGGAAGTTACACCCATAAGCACCGCAGCCGCATCTGATCCATCGACACTGATCGCAGAGCGCGAAGTCGATGCTATTGAGTCTGTGCTTGCAACTGAAGCAGTGCGTGTACCGACTGCGGAGCGGCAGATATAACTCGGCTGGCTCCGCTAAATAGTTCCCACCAAAGGCGAAAGTGATAGCCGGTTCGTTGTGGCACTCGCCGTCTCAGTAACCGAGTAGACTTCCTCTCGGCCACTCGCCCCGCCACCCGCACGGCAAGTGCCCTGTCTCATAGATCCAAAGCAGTTCCGAGAAGAAGAACGCCCGATGGCCGCTGCGCAGGTAGGTGTTCTCCATTAACGCACCCAAGACATCCCACTGAACCGAATGCACGATGGCGTCCTCCAAGCCGTGCCGCCGGTGGTACGGTAGGAGCGTGCTTTCCGTCAGGGGTGTGATGACCTCCTCCTTGTTCCTCACGACGAACTCGTTCCACCGCTGGTAGCTGTCCCGGTCGTGCTGGTGCAGCCAGAGGGTCAACTGGTTCTGGGCTTCGAGTTGGGCGTTCTCCCAGCCCACATCACGGCAGCCTTCGGCCGCCTCTGCCCAACTGCCGACCCGCTCGACGGGCATCGTCAAGTCGACCTCCAGCGGCTCCCCCAGGCGGGTGAACCAGTCGATCCGGTGAACACGGCCGGCGACATCGCTCGCCGTGAAGGCGTGCTTGGACACGAACTCGGCCGGCGAGTTCCCCAGCGGGTCGAGAAGCGGTCCGTTGAGCAGCCGAGCCAGTTCGTCGGTTTCTGCCGGGCTGAGCCGCCCCGAACGCCCCTTTGCCAGAAGCTCCTCGAATCGGTCACTCACAAGTCGCCCTCGCCGGTACGGTTGCCGGTGCCACCCACTCCGAATCGGGGGCGAACCGTGCCAAGTATCCAGCTTACGGTGACGGAACGCCAGACGCTCCTGGCCAGTACAGGCGGTCTGCCAACCCGGACGTTCGCCTCCGTGCCCACATCCTCGAATGGGAACTGTCGCGTCAGGCACGCGCGGATGCCCGGAGCTACCTCGCCGTACAACGCGGGATTCGTCTCGATCAGACTCACCGACCGCCGCACCGCCTCCAGGAATCGGTCGCCCAACCCGGCCGACAGCGCCTCGTAATTCGCGTGCGCGGTGGCGAGGTCGTCCGCGGCTTCCGGGAGGAAGATGGCGGGAGGCATTAGCGGTCTCGCCGCACGTGATCGACGACTTGCTCCCAGGTCAGCGCGCGCGACGGGTCCGCGTCGTGGGCGGCCAGACGCCGCTTGAGTTCTTCGAGTAGTTCCGGACTCGGGGTCGGCTGCCAACCGGCGTCAATGATCTGGTCCCAGAGGCGGAAGACCAGGTCCAACTGATCTTCTACCGGTAGCCCGCGGGCGGCGTCGAGAGTTGCGGTCGCGTCCACGGCGTGATCCTCGTGTCTCGGCGAACACCCGCATCCTACCCGACACCCACTCGGACCGAAAGTGAGCGTGCGTGACCCACGCGGCGGGATCGGCTACACTGACCGGTAGGCCCGCGGGACGTGCGGGCCGCGACCAGAGGTGTTCATGCCGCGACCGCTGTCCCGCCGCGAGATGCTCGCCCGTTCCGCCAACGGCTTCGGCGCCGCGGCCCTCGCCGCGATGCTCGCCGAGAGCAACACACAGGGGGCTGACGCTCCCGGCTCGCCGAAGGCCGACCCGTTCGCCCCCAAGCCGCCGCAGTTCCCCGCGAAGGCGAAGTCCGTCGTCTTCCTCTTCATGGACGGCGGGCCGAGTCAGATCGACACGTTCGACCCCAAGCCCCTCCTCGAGAAGTACCACGGCAAGCCGTTCCCCGCGAAGGTCGAGCCGACGCAGTTCAACAACGTCGGCAACACCCTCGCCAGCCCGTGGAAGTTCAAGAAGTACGGCCAGAGCGGGTTGCCCGTCAGCGACCTCTTCCCCAACGTCGCGACGTGCGCGGACGACCTCGCGGTGATCCGGTCGATGACCGCGAACTTCTCCGAGCACACCAACGCGAACTACTTCTTCCACAGCGGCCACGGCCAGCAGGGCCGCCCGAGCATGGGCAGTTGGGTCACCTACGGCCTCGGCAGCGAGTGCCGCGACCTCCCCGGCTTCGTCGTCCTCGGCAGCGGCCTGATCCCGCCCGGCGGCATCGACTGCTTCGGGAACGGGTTCCTGCCCGCCGCGTACCAGGGGTCGCTCTTCCGGCACGGCTCGCAGCCGGTGTCGGACCTCACCCCGCCCGGCGGCGAGAGCGCGAAGACCCGCGGTGCGAAACGCGACCTCCTCCGCAAGCTCGACGCGGCCGCGAAGGAGAAGTACGGCGACCGCGACCCGCTCGAAGCCGCCATCGCCAACTACGAACTCGCGTTCCGCATGCAGAACGCGGTCCCCGAACTCACCGACCTCGCGAAGGAGACCGACGCGACGAAGGCGATGTACGGCCTCGGCGACCCGAAGACCGAAGTCTTCGGCCGCCAGTGCCTCATCGCGCGGCGCATGGTCGAGAAGGGCGTGCGGTTCGTCGAACTCCTGTGCCAGAACCTCGGCCACGACCGGTGGGACCAGCACTCGAACCTGAAGAAGGGCCACGAGGACAACGCGCGGGCGGTGGACAAGCCCATCGCGGGGCTGCTGAAGGACTTGAAGCAGCGGAAGTTGCTCGACCAGACGCTCGTGATCTGGGGCGGCGAGTTCGGCCGCACGCCGGTGGCGCAAGGGTCGGACGGCCGCGACCACAACCCGTACGGGTTCGCCGTCTGGCTCGCGGGCGGCGGGACGAAGGGCGGGACGGTGGTCGGCGAGACCGACGAGTTCGGCTACCACGCGATCCGGGACAAGGTGCAGGTCCACGACCTGCACGCGACCATGCTCCACCTCCTCGGCTTCGACCACAAGAAGCTGACGTACCGGTTCGGCGGCCGCGACATGCGGCTGACCGACGTCCACGGCGAGTTGGTCAAGGGTGTGTTGGCGTAGCGCCGCGGGACGCGGCCGCGGCCGGCCGCGTTCTCATTTCCGTGAGCGGTTCCGCCCTCGAATCACACACTTTTCTCTTGAACCGCTCCGTCGCTCTAGTCATGCTGAACTCATTGGGTTTTCATCGAGTGTCGTTGGACGACTTTCTTCTGGCGGGACGGCCTTCTCCCACATCATGAATCGTCAGCGGCTCGCCCCGGTCCGCCCCCGACTCACGAACCGAACCACCGACCGACGGTCTCCCGACCGCCACGCGCAGGAGTACGCTCATGGCCAAGGCTCGCGGTGACTTCACCGACATCCTCCTGAAGAAGAAGCTCATCGGCCCGGACCAGCTCGCGGAGGCCGAGAACCTCGCGAGCAGCACCGGCATCAAGCTCCAGGACGCCCTGGCCAAGCTCAACTACGTCAGCCCCGCGGAGTGCATGTCGGCCGTCGCCGAGAAGCACGGCATGCAGTTCGTGGACATGACCGACCTCGAAATCCCCAAGTCTGTCATCGAACTGGTGCCCGAGTCCGTCGCCCGCGAGAACGTCATCCTCCCCCTCTCACTCGAGGGGAACACGCTCAAGATCATCACCGCCGACCCGACCAACTACGACACCGTCCAGAAGCTCCAGTTCATCCTCAACAAGGACATCGTCCCCGTCCTCGCGGTCCCCGAGCAGATCACCGAGGCCATCAACCGCAACTACGGCCAGAGCGAGACCGAGTCCGTGGACTCGATGCTCGTCGAGTTCACCGACACCGCGATCGAGTTCACCCAGACCGAAAGCATGTCCAGCATGGCCGCGGCCGACGAATCGGACGCCCCGGTCGTGCGACTGTGTAACTTGCTCATCCAAGAAGCCATCAACCTGCGGGCGTCCGACATCCACATCGAGCCGTTCGCCGACCGCGTCCGCGTCCGCTACCGCATCGACGGCGTCCTGGTCGAACGCGACGCCGCCCCGCGGCGACTTCTCGCACCGTTGCTTTCTCGTTTGAAGATCATGGGCCAGATCGACATCTCCGAGAAGCGCCGCCCTCAGGACGGCCGCATCAAGATGACGGTCCACGGCAAACACTTCGACCTTCGCGTGAGCATGCTCCCGTCGGTCCACGGCCAGTCGGCTGTGATGCGCATCCTCGACCGCGGCAACATCCAGGTCAACATCCGCGACCTCGGCTTCAGCGAGGACGACTACCTCCGATTCCAACAGATCATCAAGCGTCCGAACGGCATCTTCCTGGTCACCGGGCCGACCGGCTCTGGCAAGACGACGACGCTCTACGCGGCGCTCAACGAACTGAACCGACCGGACCGGAAGATCATCACCGCGGAGGACCCGGTCGAGTATTACCTCCCGGGCATCAACCAGGTGGAGGTGAAGCACGGGATCGGCCTCGACTTCGCCCGCATCATCCGTGCGATGCTCCGACAGGCGCCCAACATTATTCTGGTGGGCGAAATCCGCGACAAGGAGACGGCGGAAATCGCCGTGCAAGCTTCTCTGACCGGACACTTGGTTTTCTCGACACTCCATACGAACGACGCGCCTAGCGCTATCACGCGTCTGGCCGACATCGGAGTACCCCCGTTCCTCATCGCAAGTTCGGTCATCGCGATCATGGCTCAGCGACTCGTCCGCGTGAACTGTGTGAAGTGCAAGGAGCCGTACACCCCGACCACGGCGGAACTTCGGGCTGCGGGCATCACCCCCGACCAGGCCGCGAAGGCCACGTTCATGAAGGGCCGCGGCTGTAACCACTGTCGCCAGACGGGTTACCGCGGACGGCTAGCCATCTTCGAGATGATGAAGATGACGTCAGTGATTCGCGAACTGACGTTCGCCCAGGCTCCGACGCAGGAGATCCGCCGCAAGGCTCGCGGACCGGGCGGGATGAAGACGTTGCTCGATGACGGTATCCTGAAAGCACTTAAGGGCGTGACAACCCTCGACGAAGTGCTCAGCACCTGCCACGCCGAGGTGCTGGTGGCCCAGGAGTAAGTGGAGGCCAGTGTTGGAGATGTGTAATGGCGAGCGGCGCGGCGTGAGCCCGCCGGTTGGTCTCGCAAGCACCGGCGGGCTCACGCCGGACCGCTCGCCAAGAACTGCTTGCTCAGGATGTTCGGTGCAAGGAGGCGTCCCCGGACGGGCGGGGATTTGAATCCATTTTTTGGGACGACACGCGCACGGCCCGATAATGCGGCGACGGGGAGACGGACCGGCAGGGGGATGACCCGTCCCACCTCCCCGTTCTCCCAGGCCCGCAGGCTCGCGGCCGACCACCGTTCCGCTCACCGGTCGGCGCTGTCGTCCTACCAGGACGAGGGTTTCTAGTGCCTGTTAGAATCTCCATGGAGAAGTTGCTCGCCACGGTCATCCAGATCAAGGCCAGCGACTTGCACATCAGTGTGGGCCAGCCGCCGGTGGTCCGCCACCACGGCCGCTTGCGCAAACTGGCGATCGACGGCGGCGGGGTGCTCGACAACGACGACACCACCGGGCTCATGAAGTCGATCACGCCGGACCGCTGCCAGCAGGAGTTGCAGCAGCGCGGCGGCTCCGACTTCGCGATCGAGTACCTGGAGGGCGTGCGGTTCCGCGTCGCGGTGTTCAAGCAGAAGGGCACCGTCGGCATGGTCATGCGGCGGATCCCGAGCCAGTTCCTGACGTTCGAGCAGTTGCGGACGCCCGAGGCCATCCGGTCGCTGATCATCCGCCCCCGCGGGATGCTCCTGGTGACCGGGCCGACCGGGTCGGGGAAGACGACGAGCCTCGCGTCGATGATCAACTTCCTCAACGACAACTACGACCGGCACGTGATCACGCTGGAAGACCCGATCGAGTACTACCACAAGCACAAGAAGTGTACGGTCAACCAGCGCGAGATCGGGATCGACTGCCCGGACTTCAAGGAGGGCATACGCCGCGCACTGCGTATGGACCCCGACGTGATCCTGGTCGGCGAAATGCGGGACCTGGAGACGATCCGCGCGGCACTCGAGGCCGCGGAGACGGGGCACCTGGTGTTCGGCACGCTCCACACCTCCGGCGCCTCCAGCACCGTGGACCGCGTCATCACCGTGTTCCCGGAGAACGAGCAGGACCAGATCCGCACGCAGCTCGCCGGCTCGCTCATCGGGGTGCTGTCGCAGGCGCTGCTGCCGAAGAAGCCGGAGGGGCTGGTCGCGGCCTACGAGATGATGGTGGTCACCCCCGCCATCCGCAACCTGATCCGCGAGAACAAGACGTATCGCATCGACTCCAGCATCCAGACCGGCCGCAAGCACGGCATGTACCTGCTCGACGACTCGCTCTTCCGGCTCTGGAAGGACGACCTCTGCGAGAAGGAAGAGGTCCTGCTGAAGTCCAGCCGGCCGACCGAACTGGCCGCGAAGATCGCCCACGCCGAGCGCGGGCTCGACGACGAGGACGACGAGGAGGGTGACGAGGAGGAGGAGGACACGGACGACGACGAGGAGGATGACGACGACGACGACGACAGGTGACCTCGTTCGGCGGCGGGCCGACCGCCCCGCCGCCCGGCAGCCCTCAACCTCCTCGAACACAAGGCGAACGCGATGACCCCCAACGACCGGAACCAGCCGCCGAAGAAGCCCGCCGCCCCGACCGGAGCAGGCGGCGCGGGCGGCCAGAAGCCCGCCGCGGGCAACCCGCAGGCGAAGCCGGGCGCCCCCGGCGCCGCCAAGCCGGCCGCGGCCGGGGCCGCGAAGCCCGGTGCCGCCAAGCCCGCCGCGGCGCCGGCGAAGAAGCCCGCGGCCAAGCCCAGGCACTCCCACATCGACGCGAACACGCGGCAACTCGGCACCAAGTTCGTGGACCTCGGGTTCATGGACGAGGCCCAGCTCGAGGCCATCTACGAGGACATGCGCACCGCCGATGGCACCCTCGGCGACCTCGCCCTGGAGCGCGGCCTCGTCAACGAGGACCAGCTCCTCCAGGCCACGGCCGAGGTCCACGGCATGCGCCTGGCCAACCTCGAGGAGGCCAAGCCCACCCCCGAGGCCGTGAAGGTCGTCCCCAAGAACATGGCCGAGCTGTACAAGATCGTGCCCCTGTCCTACGACGGCGGCTCGCTCACGGTCGCCATGTCGGACCCGAACAACCTTCAGGCCATGGACGACCTGAAGAACATGCTCGGCATCCCCGTCGTCACGCCCGTCCTCGCGCCGCCCAAGCAGATCGAGACCCTCCTCGCGAAGGCGTACTCCACCGAGAAGGAGGAGTCGATCTCCAACCTGATCTCGCAGCTCGAGTCGTCCGACATCGGCTCCGCCTCCTACGGCCGCGAGAACTCGATCGACCTCGACGACCTGATCGAGATGTCCCAGTCCGCCCCGGTCCGCAAGCTCATCAACATGGTCCTGTTGATGGCCATCCGCGACCACGCCTCCGACGTGCACTTCGAGCCGTTCGAGGACGAGTACAAGATGCGGTACCGGTGCGACGGCGTGCTGTACGAGATGGTCCCGCCCCCGCGGCACCTCGCGACGGCCATCGCCAGCCGCATCAAGGTCATGGCCAACCTCGACATCGCCGAGCGCCGCCTCCCGCAGGACGGCCGCATCGAGCTGAACGTCGGCGGCAACCCGGTGGACATGCGCGTCAGCGTCCTGCCGACGCTGTTCGGCGAGAGCGTCGTCATCCGCGTGCTGGACCGCACGAACGTCGGCCTGTCGCTCGACCGCATCGGCATGCCGCCGGACCTGCTGGCCCAGTTCCGCGCGGTCATCAAGAAGCCGAACGGCATCGTGCTGGTCACGGGGCCGACCGGGGCCGGCAAGACGACGACGCTGTACTCGGCCCTGTCCGAGCTGAACGACATCGAGACCAAGATCATCACGACCGAGGACCCGGTCGAGTACGAGATCGACGGCATCGTGCAGTGCCCGATCAACCACGAGATCGACCTGACGTTCGCGTCGGCCCTGCGGGCCATCCTGCGGCAGGACCCGGACGTCATCCTGGTCGGCGAGATCCGCGACCTCGAGACCGCCCAGATCGCCATCCAGGCGTCGCTCACCGGGCACCTCGTGTTCTCGACGCTGCACACCAACGACGCGCCCAGCTCCATCACCCGCCTCCGCGACATGGGCGTCGAGCCGTTCCTCATCACGGCGACCGTCGAGGCCATCCAGGCGCAGCGGCTCGTCCGCCGCATCTGCCAGAACTGCCGCGCGGCCTACGAGCCGACCCGCGAGCAGCTCATGGAGCTGAACCTCACGCCCGAAATGGTGAAGGGCAAGCCGTTCTACTACGGCGAGGGGTGCGACAAGTGCAACAACCTCGGCTTCAAGGGCCGCACGGGGTTGTACGAGATCCTGATCATGAACGACGACCTGCGCGACATGGTCAGCCGCGGGGCCAGCACCGACGCCGTCCGCCAGTACACCCGCAAGAGCGGCACGTCGAGCCTCCGCGACGCCGGCCTGCGGGCGCTGTTCGCCGGCACGACCACGCTCGACGAGGTCGTCCGCGAGACGGTGCAGGAGGACGAAGCGTAAGGGAATGCTCAGTGATCAGTTGTCAGTGGTCAGTGAAGGCCAACACCGGGACTCGTCCCCGCGACTGACGACTGACAACTACTCACGGTGGAATGGGAAGCCCGCACAGACGTTAGCCCCCACGGGTAGCCCCCGCGGGGCGGCAGGAACAGGCCTGACTCGCACCGACCACCGACCGAGGGCGGAGAATGCCAACCTATAAGTACGAAGCACTGGACACCTCGGGGAACGAGGTGAAGGACTCGGTCGAGGCCTCGAACGAGGAAGAGGCCCAGGCCAAAGTGAAGTCCATGGGCTACTTCGTCACGAAGCTCACGGCCATGGCCGGGGCGACGGGCAAGGGCAAGAAGAAGAAGAAGGCCGGGAAGAGCCGCAAGACGTTCACCATCGGCGGCGTCAAGGGCAAGCAACTGGTGACGTTCACGCGGCAGTTCTCCACCCTCCAGGACGCGGGCCTGCCGGTCCTCCGGTCGCTCCGCATCCTCGAGCGGCAGATGAAGCCGTCGGTCCTCAAGAACTCGCTGATCGACGTCGTGGACGACGTCGAGAGCGGGGCGGCCCTGTCCGAGGCGCTGGGCCGGCACCCGAAGGCGTTCAGCAAGCTGTACGTGAACATGGTGAAGGCCGGCGAGGCCGGCGGCGCGCTGGAGATCATCCTGCAGCGCCTCGCGGACTTCCTCGAGAAGGCCGCGAGCCTGAAGTCGAAGATCATCGGCGCCATGGTCTACCCGGCCGTGGTCATCTTCGTCGCGGTGGCGATCCTCACCTTCATCATGGTGGCGATCATCCCGAAGTTTAAGAAGATCTTCGACGAGTTCGGCCTGACCCTCCCGTGGGCCACCCAGACCCTCATCCGCATCAGCCAGTGGATGAGTGAGTTCTGGTGGACCATCCCGCTCTTCCCGCTCTGCCTCTACCTGCTGATCAAGCTCATACGCCTCACCAGAGCCGGGACCTACGCCCTCGACCGGGCCGTCCTGTGGATACCCGTGATGGGGCAGTTGATCGAGAAGACGATCGTCGCGCGGACGATGCGCACGCTCGGCACGCTCATCAGCTCCGGCGTGCCCATTCTGGAGGCGCTCAACATCGTCAAGGAGACCGCGAACAACGCCGTCTTCGAGCGCATGTTCCAGCGGGTTTTGGAATCCGTCCGCGAGGGCGATACCATTGCCGACCCGCTGAAGGAGTCGCGGCTCGTGGACGACATGGTCGTCAACATGGTCGAGGTCGGCGAGGAGACCGGCGACCTCGACACCATGCTCTACAAGATCGCCGACTTCTACGACGAGTGGGTGGACACCCTCGTCAAGTCGCTGATCTCGCTGCTCGAGCCGATCATGATCGTGTTCCTCGGCTTCACCATCGGGGCCATCGTGATCTCGCTGTTCCTGCCGCTGATCAAACTGCTGGAAGGGTTGTCGAAGTAACGCCCGGCGAGCCCCGGCCGCGCGGCCGGGGGACGGACCGACCGAACCCCCGGCCCGCGGCCGGGTTCGCCCGACGAGACACCGAAGGAGGAACCGGACATGCTTGCGCGGAACCCACGCCCGCGGGCGGGCTTCACGCTGATCGAGCTCCTGGTCGTGATCGCCATCATCGCGCTCTTGATGGGGCTGATCCTGCCCGCCCTGTCGGGCGTGCGCGTCTCCGCCAAGCGCACCGAGAACTTCGACCGCATGAGCAAGACGGCCGAGGCGATCACCGCCTGCAAGAGCAAGCTCAGCCTGAAGTACATCCCGTCCTTCCCCGCGGGCTTCACCCTGAAGACCACCTACACTGGGGCCGAGCCGGAGGCAGTGATCCTCAGGAAGGCGTTCCCCAACCTGGACCAGGCCAACACCGGCCTGCCCGACGGCGTCGTCCTCGACCCGAACCAGACGCTCGTCTTCTTTCTGACCGGCCTCGACGGGACGGGGTTCAGTACCGACCCCAAATACCCGTTCAAGGTCGGCGGCTCGCGGATCGGGCCGTTCCTGGAGTTCAACACGAGTTACTTCCGCGCCGCCCCGAACGGGCGCCCGTGGATCATCGACCCGTTCGGCACGCCCTACGCCTACTTCGCGGCCGAGAACGGGAAGGCCAACGCCTACACCAACCAGTTCTTCGCGATCCCCGCGACCGCCGGCTTCAACCCCCCGCCCACCCCGACGCCCGTGGTCCCGGTCCTCGCCAGCCCCGGGAAGTACCACAAGGAGAACTCCTTCCAGATCATCTCCGCGGGGTACGACCGCGTCTTCGGCGGCAGTGCAACGCTGCCCATGGCGGGGTTCGGCGCCGACGACCAGGCGCACTTCCAGACCGGCGTCCTGGGAACCAACTAACGCGGAGGGACCTGTGACCATTACCAACCGATACCCGGCTCGTGCCGCCCGCGGCGGGTTCAGCCTCGTCGAACTGCTCGTCGTGCTGGCGATCATGGCCGTCCTGGCCGCGCTCATCACGGCCGCGTCGCAGCGGACCCGCAACACGCAGGTCGCCCGCAACAGCGAGGCCGGCGTCGCCAAGGTCCAGTCCGGCATCGACGGCCACCTCAAGGCCATCGGCAACCAGGTCGCCCTGGACGAGAAAACCACGACCAAGGAGTTCCAGGCGCTCGTCGCGTACTGCGACGGTGACAAACTCCGCGGCCAGTCGCTCCTCTACCACTGCCGGGTGAAGCAGGCGTTCCCGCAGACCGCCGCCGAACTGGCCACGACCATGACCGCGGCGCCACTCGTCGGCCAGCCGGGCTTCACGGTCGGCGGGGTGAACTTCCCGCGCTCGCCGGCCTTCGCGTAG
>Ga0247822_10001476_pt1 | contig 14405 bp, 6 predicted proteins | sample 13C_Cellulose_Da_FD_192423 | JGI IMG/M metagenome (GOLD analysis project Ga0247822, IMG submission 192423) | Soil microbial communities from agricultural site in Penn Yan, New York, United States - 13C_Cellulose_Day30 | ecosystem: Environmental > Terrestrial > Soil > Agricultural land | place...
ATGCCCACTCACCAACCCGCAGGGATTGCATAGCGAGCGGTGTAGATTGAGGGAGTCCTCACTGCCGGTTCCACAAAGCGGGCGCCCGTTGTTTCCCACGGTTTCTCATGGAAGCGCCTCCGGCGGCAAGGGGGCGTGGCCCCCTTGACCCCGGGCTGCCATGGCACGTTGGGTTTAAGCGAGCATTCCCCTGCTGGGACCGGCAGTTTGTTGGAGTTCCACGTTCCGGCTGTCCGCTGGGATGCCTTGCAATCGAGCGAGTCCGGCGAGCCACGCTGAAGCGTAAACGCCAACGAGGGGATGTCGCTTACTCCTCCGTCCCGTCCCCTTCGTCCGGGACGCCCGGTTCCCCTCCCATGTCGCGGTCGTAATTGGCCGTCGCCATAAACAGCCCCTGGGCCGGCGACGTGTCCCCGGCGTGCAGGCGGTGCATTGACTCCAGGATCCGCTTCATCGACTCGACGGGCCAAGTCCCGCGGCCGATGTTGACCAGCGTTCCGACAATCGACCGGACCATGTTGTAGAGAAAGCCGTTGGCCTCGATCTCCACGCAGACCAGCGGCTCATCCGGCGCCTCCTCCGCTCCCCCGGGCGTCAACAGGGCCTTCGGCAGGAAAAGGTCATGCTGCCGGATCCGACGGACGGCGACGTCGTAGACCGAACGGACGCTGGACGCCTTGTTGGGCCAGTTCGATTCGAAACTGCGGAAGTCATGCGTTCCGACCAGGACCTGCGCCGCCCGGTGCATGTCGGAAACGTTGAGCCGGTAGCCGAGCCGCCAAGCGAATCGCCGCAGAAAGGGATCGTCGACGCGGCTGTTGAGAATCAGGTAGCGATACCGCTTGCTCTTGGCGGAGTACGTCGCGTGGAAGTCGTCGGGGACCCCTTCGGCGCTGCGGATCACGATGTCCGGGGGAAGCCGCGTCTGAAGCGCGGGGCGCCACTTCTCGGGGGGAATCGACGACGTCGTCCGGAAGTTGATCACCTGCGAGAGGGCGTGGACGCCGGCGTCGGTCCGCCCGGCGCACATCACGCGGACCCGCTCCCCGGTCAGGTTTTCGATTCCCCTTTCGACTTCGTCCTGGACCGTCCGCTGATTGGGCTGCACCTGCCATCCCGCGAAGTCGGTTCCGTCGTAGGAGAGCGTAAGACGAAGGTTGGTCATCGGAACGAGGAAGGGGGGATGGGAGCAGGGCGGGCTGCGTCGTCGAGCAGCCGGGGTGGCGGCGGGAGGGAGCGAGGTCCCTCGCTGGCGCCTTTGGGCTGGTGTGCGGTCGGCGGCGACCTAGGACTTGCGGTAACGGCGGCTCGCGTCCGTGAGGATCTGCCGCTCCGCCTCCGTCAGGCTCTCCTGGCCGCTGGCATGGACCTTGGCCAGGACGCGGTCGACCTCGGCATCGAAGTCCTTGGCGGCGCGGGGGGCGGGGGCCTCCTCGTCGCGCACCACGCGGAAGCGTCGCCGCTTCTTCCATCGCTCGAGCGACCGCAACGGATGGAAGTGGTCGAGCATCGACGTGACCCGGAAATCGGTCCGATGGCAGAAGTAGCCGAACGCCATCCCTCCCAGGTGCGCCACGTGGGCCACGCCGTCGCCGCCCCGCATTCCGCCGAGCTGGAGCAGGACGGGGTGCAGGTCGATGATGAGGTTGATGAACACGATCGCGATCACCGGGACCGGGATGATGTAGAAGATCCGCCAGATGTGGTCCGGGAAACGGAGCGCGTAAAAGAGCATGACCGCCGAGACGGCTCCCGAGGCGCCGATCGCCGAGTGCGGATGGCCCGATGCCAGTTCCCACAGGCAGTAGCACAGCCCGGAAACGACTCCCGCGGCGAGGTAGAATCCAAAGAACTCCCGTCGTCCCAGCACCCCCTCTTCCAGGTGGGTCCCTGCCATCCAGAGGACGTACATGTTCCAGAAGATGTGCCAGGGCCCCCCCATGTCGTGGAGGAAGTCGTAAGTCGTCAGGCGCCAGATCTGGCCGTACAGGACGGACATGGGATCGAGCGCGAACCAACGCGACAGCGGGTCATGCTGGGCCGTCAGGAGCTGCATGACGTAAACGATGACGTTGGCGACGATCAGCGTCTTGACCGCCGTGGAGAAGAGGCTGTCGGAGCGAGGGCTGGACCACCCCCCTCGACCCATGTCCCGCGCGTAATCCCGATCATCAAGCCCCATGTCGTCTTCCCAAGCAGGCGAACTACCAACCGCAAGGATAGGGGGCCGGACGCCGGGAGGGCAACAGGGGCTGCCCGGCGGGCCGCTGGGGCTCCGTTGACGGGGCGAACGAAGCCGCGGTGTTTGCGAAGCGGCGAGCGATGGCGCAGAATCGCGCTCGAACGTCGACCGGCCACGACAGGATTCACCGCATGCCCCCGCGCGCTGTTCTTTCTCTTCTCTTCCGCAATCTGCGGACGCCCACGCTGGTCGCCTTCGCGCTGACTGGTCCGTCGGTCAGCCGCGCCGACGAGGCGTGGAAGAAGCACGTCGTTCACGAAGGACTGCACAACACCACGGTTGTCGCCGCCGACTACACCGGAGACGGGAAGGTCGACGTGATCTTCAATGCCGCCGGAAAGACGCGGCTGCTGGTCGCTCCTGACTGGCGGGAGACGATCGTCGACGAGAGCCCCGACCATGGAGCGATCCACAGCGAGACCTTCGATATCGACGGAGACGGCGACCCGGACTACATCGGAGCCCGCTACGACCCCGGACTGATCTTCTGGCTGGAGAATCCGGGCGGGGCTCCGGCAGGCTCGTGGAAGGCTCGAACGGTCGATGATCAGATCCACGGCATTCATGGCGTTCTGGTGGGGGACGTCGACGGCGACGGCCGGCTCGACCTGATTGCGAACTCCGGGCAGCCGAAGCCGCCGTTTGCGAACTCGGTCGCGTGGTTCCGCGTCCCGGCCGATCCGCGTACTGCGGAGCGCTGGGAGCGGACGATCGCGGCGGATGGCGATGCACCGGGGCTGAGCCACTACCTGGGGCTTGGCGATGTCACGGGCGATGGCCGCAAGGAAATCTTCACCGCGGCCAAGGGGGGCCCGCAGGCGGTGCCGGGGACGGGGGAGTGGTTCGCGTTCTGGGAGCAACCGCGCGACCCGATGCAGCGGGGCTGGAAGAAGACCATGGTCGCCGCCAATCAGCCTGGGGCGACCAACCTTCATCCCGCGGACGTCAACGGGGATGGCAAGGTCGACATCCTGGCGAGCCGCGGACACGGCGTGGGGCTGGTCTGGTACGAGGCGCCCGAATGGCGGGCTCATGAGTTCGACACGGAACTGCGCTCGCCGCATTGTCTCGCGGTGGTCGACTTCGACCTGGATGGCGATGTCGATGCGGCGACGTGCGCGTATGAGAGCAAGATCGCGGCGTGGTTTGAGAACGATGGGACCGGGCAGTTCCGGAGGCACGTGTTGGATCGCGACCAATGCGCGTACGATCTGCGGGCGGTCGACATGGATGTGGACGGGGACCTGGACATCCTGCTGGCGGGGCAGCTCAGCAAGAACGTCGTCTGGTATGAGAATCCGAAACGATAGAGTCGTTCATATCGGCCCGTTCGTGTCCGAGCGGGGGGATGCGCTGCGAATCTCGCTGGCGCTTCGGGCGAGTGTGGGATCGCGAACGCCGACGAAGTGCGGCGGTCGCAGCGCCTCGTCGGTGCGGAGATTCACCGGCGTCCACGCCGCAGAACGTTGGCGGCCCAGAGGACACGTTTTCGACCTCCGAACGCCGAGTGACGCGCGCCGACCGGGAAATCGGAACCGTCGGCGGGTAGCATGGGATCCGGCCAGCGGTCTCGATTCTGATCGTCGTAGCTCCGGGCCACGGTGCGACATGGGCCAGCCGTGTCGGCCTCCGGGGCTTCGAGACGCTCCAGGGAATTCCAACGACTGAACTCCACCGACGGTCAGCTTGAGCCGGTCGGCCTTCCCGTTCGGACTATGCAATGCCTCAGATCTCACAAGACCTGGTGTTCAACGGAGTGGATGCCGAGACCGGACAGTATCTCCTGTCCCCGATGCCGGCGAGCGTCGTTGCGCAGATCGCTCGTGGCGAGAAACTCGATCCGCGGCATCTTGCCGAATTGAAGGAGCGCCACTGGAAATCAAGTCGGACCACTCTCGGAGTCGGTCCCGGAATTGACGCGACGAAGCTCGAGCAGGCGGGTTGGGGAGCGATTTTCCCCAGCGGTTCTTCGCCCGCGGTCCGAGAGGCCTTGCAGCCACTTCTCGATCTGCGGCGGTCCCAGGCGGGGCTACGCTACCGTGATCTGGTCTACAAGCCGAACGACAGCAAAGAGGAGTTCCTCGGGCGTCTGGGAGTGGGATACGGGCCGGTCATGCCGGGCCAGGTTCCGTATTACCTCCTGATCGTCGGCGACCCGGAGTCGATTCCCTTTCGATTTCAGTATCTGCTGGACGTGCAGTATGCCGTCGGCCGGATCTGGTTTGAAACGCCGGAGGAATACGCGAACTACGCCCGGAGCGTCGTCGCAGCCGAAACGAAACCGCTGCGGCTCCCCCGGAAGGTCGTGTTCTTCGCGCCTCGGAACGAGGGGGATGAGGCGACCCGCCTCAGTGCGACGGATCTGGCGACACCGTTGGCGTCCGGGCTCCTCGGACAGCTCAAACCGGGGAGTCCCGCCTGGGAAGCGCAGTCGCTGATCGGCGCCGCCGCAACAAAGCAGGCGCTGGCGCGGGTCCTGGGAGGGGAGGAGACTCCCGCCGTCCTGTTCAGCGCGTCGCACGGCGTCGGCTTTCCGAACGGTGATCCCCGGCAGGGGGCGCATCAGGGGGCCTTGCTGTGCCAGGACTGGCCCGGACCGGCCTGGAACCGGCCGATTCCCGCGGACCACTATTTTTCGCGGGACGATGTGGCGTCGAGTGCCAATCCCTTCGGACTCATCGCCTTCTTTTTTGCCTGCTACGGAGCCGGTACGCCGCGGGACGACGACTTCCCGCACCAGGCTTCGCTCGACCGGCCGCGGGAGATTGCCCCCCGCCCGTTTCTGGCCAGTCTGCCGCGACGACTCCTCTCCCATTCCAAGGGGGGAGCGCTCGCCGTGGTCGGGCACGTTGATCGGGCCTGGGGTTATTCATTCACCTGGCCCGGAGCCGGGCGGCAGATCCAGACCTTTGAGGCGATGCTCACACGCCTCCTGGACGGACATCCGATCGGGCATGCCCTGGAATACTTCAACGAAAGGTACGCGGAACTCTCCACGAGCCTGTCGAGCAAGCTGGAGGAGCTGAAGTTACGCCGGAGGATCGATGACACCTTGATGGCGGGACTCTGGACGGCGAACAACGATGCGCGGAGCTACGTGGTGATCGGCGATCCCGCGGTCCGCGTCCCCGTGCGCGTCGACGGCCCACCCGAGCGGCGGCCGGACCTGGCGCTGACCGAGCCTCCGGCCGCGCCGGCCTTCATCGGCGAACAGACCTCCCCCGCTGCTCCCGAACCGTCCGACCCGGGGGACGAGCCAGCCCCCTGGCTCTCGATTCTTGCCGCGACCGAGCAGCGATATCGCGATCGGGAAACGGCCCCGCGACCAGCCGTTTCCTTTGGGCCGGGAACGCCGTCCGTGCTCCAGGCCAACCCACCCGACCGGATTCGCAAACGCCTCGCGCGAGCGGGCGTTCCGGCGGCGGAAGCCGACCGTCTGCTGGTGCCGGCCGAACAGTCCTTCGCGACCGTTCGCGACAACGACGGCGTTTCCGCTGCCGCCGACGCTCTGGAGAGGATTCTCGGCCGCAATGACCTGATCGGAGTCGAATTCCTGGCCGCCGCCATAGTCGCCAGCCGGTCCGTGGGGCGCGTGCTCATCCGGACCAGGCCAGGGTACGTTGTCGGCTATGGAAGCGGCGCGATGGTCTCGCCACGGCTCTTCCTGACCAACAATCACGTCGTCGGCACTGTCGAACGGGCGGCGCTCTGCTCGGTCGAGTTCGACTACGAATACTCGGCGACGGGGCAGCTTCGGAACGCCCGGGCGTTTTCCTTCGCCCCGGAGGACTTCTTTCTGACTCACGCGGGGCTGGACTTCACGCTGGTTGCGGTCCGGCCCGAAAGCGGTCTGGAAGACTTCGGATGGCTGACACTGAAGGACGACGACGGAGCAGTGCTGCAGGATGAATACGTCAACATCGTGCAGCACCCGGGCGGGCGGCCAAAACAGGTGGCGCTTCGCGACAACAAGGTGACCGACATTCTTCCGGACTTCCTGCATTATCGGGCCGATACCGAGCCGGGGTCGTCGGGGGCGCCCGTATTCAACGATCAATGGGAATTCGTCGGCCTTCATCATTCCGGAGTCGCCCGGAAGAACGAGCGGGGCGAGATCCTGGCCCGCGACGGGGGGCTCTGGAGGAAAGCGATGGGGGAACGGGAGATCGACTGGATTGCGAACGAGGGGATCCGCGCGGGACGGATTCTGGCCTGGCTGAACGGCGCCGAGATTCCGGCGGATCACCGCCCCTACCGCGACGCCCTGAACTCGGGCGTCGTCTCTTCCTCGATCGCTGCCGCTCCCCGTCGCTCGACGTCGGTCGAATGGAACTCCTCAACGGCGGACTCCCCCTCCGCTGCGTCGACTTCGGTGACAGCGGGGTTCCCCCTACGGATTACGATTACGATCGATCACGCCGGAGGTCCCGCCGCATGCGTTGTCGATCCCGCCGGCCCGCGATAGCCGCGACTCCGTGGCCCTTGGAACCTTGGCGCAAACCGTGCGGAGACGGTGGACTCTCCGGAAGAAAGCGTGAAGGCGTCCGACGGGAGAGGAAGCCGGGCCGGCGTGCGAAATCGCGGCGCATCGTGTTTGACTTTGTTATTGAAGAGTGTCATTCTCGCTGTGTTGCAAAGGGGCCGGGGCGTAAAGCCGCACTACTGTTTCGTGTTGCCGTTTGACATTGGATGGCCGCTGTGATCGACAGCGCCTGGCAACGAGGGCCATCACCATGGTGTTTCCATCGGGGCGTGATCCGTCTCATGGCATTCGCCCGTCGCGATATTCGGGCCGTAGCTGGTCATTGCTGTCCGGTCTCGGCAGCGTGCCCGCGGCGCACTCAGGATCCGTTTTCAGGCAGACGATGGCGGCACCGTCGGGGTGATGACTGCGCAGCGACTCTGAAAATGTTCCAGGCACTCGACATCTCCCGGGAGAGCGACAATGGCTTTCGCCAACCTGTACATCGCGATTCATCTCTGGGAGCACGACCGGTACGCCATCAATCTGAGTTTTACGCAGTCCGGGAGCGAGGTCGACACGCGGGCCGAAGTCGTCGGCCTTCCCCTGTCCCGATTTGATCGGGACAGGTTCCTGCAGGTCGCTCACGATCCGCAGGCCTACGGTCGGTTTCTGGGTGAGTGCCTCCTGGTCGAACCAGGGGTCGAGCGGATTTTTGCCCATGCTCTCTCGTCGGCTCAGCAGCTCGAAGTCCCCCTCCGCGTGCAGCTGGTGCTGAGCCCCAACATCGATCTTCACGATCTCTGCTGGGAGACTCTGCGGAATCCGCATGACGGAACCGCCCTGTTCGTCCGCAACGATCTGCTGTTTTCGCGGTATCTGAGCAGCGAAGACACGCGGCCGGTGCGCCTTCGAGACCGGGACGAGCTGCGGGCGCTGGTGGCTGTTGCCGCTCCGGATGACGTCGAGTCCTACGGCCTCCCACGCGTCGACGTGACGGCCGAGCTGACTCGCGCCGAGAAACTGTTCCACAAGGATGACATCGACGCCACGATCCTGAACGCGACGGGGCCCGTCAGCCTTCGGGCGATCATCGACGGACTGAGTGATGAGGAGGGCGGGTATGACATTCTCTATCTCATCTGCCACGGCGCTCTCGTCGAGGGAGAACCGCGGCTGTGGCTTGAGAAGGAAGACAAGCGGGAAGCGGTGGCCGGGGCGGGCGCGTCGACGACCCGCTCGGCGATCGTGTCGGGACGCCAGCTGGCGGAGCGCCTGACGGGGCTGACGAATCGGCCGCGACTGGTGATCCTCATGTCGTGCGAGAGCGCGGGGCGGGGGGCAAGTCGAGGCGGCAAGGACGACGGTGCGCTCTCCGCCGTCGGTCCGCGGCTGGCCCTCGCTGGAATTCCGGCGGTGATTGCGATGCAGGGGAGCGTCTCGATCGAGACGGTGAACGACTTTCTGCCTCCCTTCTTCAAATCGCTTCGGAAGGACGGCCAGATCGACAAGGCGATGGCGACCGCTCGCGCGGCCATTCAGGACGAGAACGACGCGTGGATGCCGGTCCTGTTCCTGAGGTCGAACACGGGCCGGCTCTGGGCGCGGCCCGGCCTGCAGGCGGCGGATGCGAAGTCTCAGTTCAGCGCATGGGAGACGCTGCTGAACTACATCGTGAACGGCGAGTGCACGCCCGTCATCGGCTTTGGGGTTACGGACGATCTCTGCGGAAGCCAGCGGGAAATCGCCCGCCGCTGGGCCGAGCTCTACCGATATCCGCTCTCCGCCGCTCAGCGGAACGACCTGCCCCAGGTGGCGCAGTTCCGAGCGGTCACGACCGCTCCCGCCAATGCCCGGATCGAACTCCTGGCCCAGGTTCACCGCGAGCTGATCGAACGCTACGGCAGAAAGGTCCCGGGACTGACGCAGCGCTCGGATCTGGGCGAGCTGATCTCCGAAGTGGGCCGATGGAAACGAGCCAACGAGCCGGAGGACTTGCACCAGATCCTCGCGGAGCTCCGCTGTCCCCTGTACCTGACGACCAATCCCGACCAGCTGCTGGTCGACGCCCTCCGCGAACTGGAGGGAGGCCCGCGCGAAGTGCACGAACGGGCCTTTGACTGGATCAGCGCCAATCCCGCCTGCGACCGGCTCTTCCAGGAAGATTCCGACTATTGGCCGTCGCGCGAGCAGCCTCTCGTGTACCACCTCTTCGGAAGCCTGACGAAGAATCCGAAGACGAAAAAAGTCGACCTGCGCAATCTGGTCCTCAGCCAGGACGACTACTTTCAGTATCTGACGGCCATGGTGCGAAACGACAAATCGCTTCCCACTCCGGTGCGGGACGCGATGACGAACTCCGCCCTCATGTTCGTAGGATTCCATCTTTGCGACTGGAACTTCCGAGTCCTGCTTCAGAGCATCCGGGAGCGGGAGGGAATGGCGGGCAATCCCTACAGCCACGTGGCGGTGCAGATCGATCCCGAGGAAGGGGATTTTCAGGATCCGGAGATGGCGCGTCGCTATCTGCAGAAGATCGGCAAGATCAACAACAGCGATCTGTCCATCTACTGGGGAAGCACGTCGTCGTTCCTTGGCGAGCTGCGGAAGCGGCTGGCCGAACGCCATCCCGTCGGGCAGTCATTCGAGCTCGTTTCGGCAGGGAGATCCCCGTGAGCCTGTTTGCAACCAAGTCCGTCGCCGCCGCGCCGCCGGAACGCTCCTCGCCTCGGCGGGCGAACCCGTTTGTCGGGCCGGTCCCGTTCACGGCCGACGACAGCGACTATTTTTTCGGCCGGGAGTTCGAGACTCGGGAGCTGACGGCACTCCTCGGGGCCGAACGAGTCGTCCTCCTGTATTCGCCGTCCGGCGCGGGAAAGACGTCGCTGATCCAGGCGCGTCTGATCCGGGCCCTCGAGCGACAGCGGTTCGACGTACTGCCGCTGCTTCGCGTGAGCAAGAGCCGCGCGAGCCGCACCCGCGGTGACGGCGAGCCGGCCACCCACGACTCGAATCGCTACCTCGAGAGTATTCTCACGTGCCTCGGGTGGATGGGCTCCGATTCCGCGGCGATTCCTGATCTGAAGGACTTTCTTCACGATCGACCGCTCGCCGCGGAAAAGAAGGGGCAAGTCCTGATCATCGACCAACTGGAGGAGATCCTGACGTTGGATCCGGCCGACCTGCCGGCCAAGCGGGAGTTCTTCCGGCAGCTTGGCGAAACGCTGGCGGTCGAGGACGAGGCCGAAGATCCGAATTCGGAGAGCGAACAGCGAAGTCAACGCGTTGCACCGCGCGTTCCCTACTGGGCACTCCTGGTCGTGCGGGAAGACTACCTGGGGGCGCTCGACCCGTATCTGCCATACCTGCCGAGCCGTCTGACGACATTTCGGATCAACCTTCTCGATGAGAAGAAGACGCTCGCCGCCATACAGGGCCCCGCTCGCATGGAGGGAGTGGCCATCCCGGACGACGCGGCGAAGGCGATCTTTGAGAGCCTTTGCCGCCGGGACGTGTTGCGGCCCGGGCGCCAGGAGCCGGAGACCATCCAGTCTCCCTTTGTCGAACCGGTGCACCTGCAGATTGTCTGCAAGGAGATCATTGGAGATCTGCAGCCGGGGGCTCAGACCGTTTCGGTTGAGGACTTGCTCGCGCGTCCGGGGGGGATCGACCGGATCGATGCGGCTTTGACAGCCTATTATCGGTCCGCCGTTGTGCAGTCGGCGAGCCGCGGCCCGACGACCGAACGCGCCATCCGCCTGTGGGTCGACGAGTATCTGATCACACGGTACGGACTGCGGGGACAATTCAATCTCGATCCCGAAGTCCCCGGCTTGCCGCTCCCGGCGATCGAGAGCCTGATCGATGCCGGCGTCATTCGCTCGGAGGAACGAAACGGCGTGCGATGGCTGGAGCTGTCGCATGACCGTCTGGTCCGGCCCATCCGAAACGACAACGAGTCATGGTACGGCAAGAACCTCTCGCCCCTCCAACTGGCCGCCATTGCATGGGACAGGGCCGATCGGCCCGACCAGCTGTTGCTGCGCGGGAAAGCGTTAGATGACGCAATCGCATGGGGCCGCGATAACGCCTGCGAGGAAAGCGATCTTGATCGCGAATTTTTAGATCAGTCGAACGAGCTACGCAGAAACGAGCGAAATCGAGTCATCGGCTGGGGCGTGTTCGGGTTGATCCTCGTGTCCCTGCTGATGGTGCTTGTCAAGAATCAGGAGATGCGTAAGCACCAGAAGGAGATCGAAGCGAAGCGTACGGCGGCGCAGGTGAATTACCTGGCCGCGAAGTCCCAGGACAGCCTGGACGAGAACTTCGATGTGGCACTGCTGTGTGCGAGCAGCGGGCTGGAACTGGAAATGGCCGAAGCGGCCAAGTTGAAAGCGTACGACGTCGACTCGATCTCAGCGGCTCGCGACGCGGCGAAACGCGTCTTGCTGCAGGCCGGCGGACGTTCGCTCATCGGGCATACCGGGCCGGTGACAATCGTGACCCTCACTCCGGACTGGGTGGTGTCGGCGAGCCAGGACGGTACGGTGCGTCTCTGGGACTTTCACAGCATTCTGAACAAGAAGGCTCTGACGAACCACTTTGTGCTGGAACACGGAACGCGGCCGATCACCTGGATCGCGCTGAGCGCCGATAAAACGCAGCTGGCCACCGTCAGCTATGACAAGCGACTGTGTGTCTGGAACCTGGACAGGTCTCGCCTTCCGAACATGGAGACGGCGTCGACGGACAACCGGCCGGTCAGACTGAAGCCGGAATGGACATCGCAGGAGGTCGATTTTTCGCTGACGCGTGTGGCTTTTGTCCCAACATCCAAGGGGACCTGCCTCTGTGCCGCGGGAGGGGGGCTCGTTCATTTCTGGCGTCTGAACGGGACAGGCGACAATCGGCCAGCCGATCGGACTTATGAAGCGCATCGCAGTTCGCAGGTGACGGCCATTGCGATTCCCCCCCAAGGTCATGGAAGAACTGGTGAATCGCTTCTGGCGACAGGGAGCCGGGGGGGGGATGTCCGGATCTGGTCTATGGACCGGGTCTTGGAAGACCTGGAGACGGGGCCCGGCGGCCCGAGCGACACCGTGGAATCGGTGAGCCGTCACTTTGAGGATGCTCATCCCGGGGGCACAGCGGACCTGTCGTTCTTCCGTGACGGTGAACAACGGCTTTGGATGGCTTCTGCGGGGAACGACCGAAGTGCGGCAAACGGCCGCACCCCGTTGGAGGCGGCTGGCTCAAAGCGTCAGGGCGGGTCGATTCGATTCTGGCGAGTGCTGGAAGCGATCGACACGGGCATGATTGCCGGCAGCCGGAAGCTGACCGGATTTAATCGCGGGATCGTCGACATTGCGGTCGAGCAGGGATTGCTTGTCAGCGGCGACACGGAAGGCAAGGTGTGCGGCTATCGTGTCGATGACCTGAGCAGACGACTGTTCCTCACTTCGAAGCCGGAAGCGGACCTGGCTGATGAGGGATTCTCGCAAATGGAGGACGTGACTCCACATTCCCACGCAAGCCTGGTCACAGACATCGATATCAGCCAGGACGGAAGGTGGGTCGCTTCGTCCGCCGCTGATGGGACCGTGTTTCTGCGGAATGTCGAAACCCGAGCCTTCTACACGATTCATCTGGGAAACGGCGCAAACGGGGTGTCGCTTGAGCAAGTCGATGCGGCAGGAACGCACGACCCCAAGGAGAATCCGACAGGCGGCATTTCCGGGAGAATCTTTCTTGTGACCGCGTGCTCAAACGAGATTGCGAAGGTCTGGAACTCGGAACTCCTTCCACAGGAGACGAAAGAGCTCGGAATTCACCTTCCACCCATTGCTTCTTCGCAAGTGTCGGACAAGGGAGGAGACGGACCAACCGCTCGGGGCAGTCTTCTTGATAAGCATGGCGACGACGATCTTCGCGATGCCCTGCGTTCTCTGATCGCATCTCACCTGTCTGAGCAGGGTGTTGAGACCTACCTGAAGGTGCACGATAAGACCGGCCTGATCCGCCGTCATCTCCACATCCCGGAGAAACTGGGGCGCCAGTCATCGAAGCCGGCGAAATGACGGACAGCCGTGACCCCGACCTTCGTCGATCTCACGCAGGCCAACAGATCTGATGTCCCCGGTTGATGCGGATGCCGACGGACCGACGGACTCCTACTTCATCCCCCGGATATCGAAGATCGGCAAACCCTTCGCCGCCGCATCCGCCCTCGTCGTCACTGTGATCTTCTTCGCCGCCTGATCGATCGACAACGCGATCTCCGGATAGGTCTGGACCCGGTCCGACCGATTCAGAATCGCCTGGATCGCCTTGAACGGAGGTGCCTTCCCCAGCTTCAGCGTCTGGACTTCGTTCTTCGTAATCCCCGCCGACTTCAGCGCGTTCCCGTCTACGAAGACCTCGACCCCGACTTCACCAAGCAGGTAAGCAAACGCCGGCTCCAGCGGGAATGTCACGTCGCAATCGATCGGGATGCGGAGCCGATCTTCCACCTTGTCCGGCAGCGCCGGCTTGGCATCGGCCACCTCATACGCGGGAGCCGTCGCAAAGTTCGTTCGGGTCGACTCGTCCCAGGTCAGCAGCGTCCCCAGCGCGAGATTCGAAGCCGCCTTCGCCGGGAGGACAGTGGTCAGCCGCGCGGTCCGGGCGTTGACCGTCGCCGCCGTCTCCAGCGCGACCGCCTGCATCATCGCCGGGAACCGGCCGATGATCTGCCGGAAGCCGGCCGTCGGCGGATTCATTTTCTTCACCGCGTCTGCGAGGAGCGGCGGCATGTCCGGAAGCTGCATCCGGAACGTCTCCTGCACCACCCGCGGTGTCGCCACAACCCCCCGCGCGCTGCGGCTCCCCTTCGGAAAGAACGTGAACTCGGAGTGGAACGTGTCTCCGAGATGGGCCGACCAGCCGACGGTCGCAACGTCCTCGCCGAACCAGTCCAGGACGTTGTTGATCGCTTTGATCGCCACAGGGGCGAAGAGCGTATCGACGTTCCGGCGGACGTCGTCGATTTCGAAGACGATCGTGTACAGCCGGTCCCGGTCGGACTGGCGGACGACCTCCAGGACGCCATCCGGAATCGTTTCGTTGGGAGCGGTCAGGGCCGCTTCGATCTCCGTCGCCGCGTTGGCCGGTCCGATGGCGAACTGCTGCAGGCCGGAGACCACGAAGTAGTTCTGGCCATTCGTGATGAGACGGGCGTTGCCGGCCTCTTTGACGATCTGCCCCTTGAACTCCTCGATCAGGTCGGAGGGCTTGGCGGGAGCGACGAGGTTGACGACCGCCGCGATCTGCGGCGGGGAGCCGGTGGGACCGAGGACAATGGCGACGAGCAGCTCGTCGATCTGGTCGGGCGTGCGGCGGCAGTTCCGCTGGATCGCTCCTTCGATCCACTTCACGACCGGCTCGGTGAGGCAGGAGCGGAGCTCCGTCATCGCTTCGTCGTTGGCCCACAGCCGCGCGGGGCGGAGGTGGATCAGGAAGTTGACGCCGTCCGGGACCATGCGGAGGTCGATCGGCTTGCCGTTGGTCGGCCGGAACTCGGCCATGAGTTCCGGTTGCCGGTTGAGGTCCTCTTCGGTGACGACGCCGGCGGCGACGGGAACGGCGGCCGGAGCGCCCGGCGTGGCGGGTGTCCCCGCGGCGGGCGCGGCCGCGACCGGCATTTTGGCACTGTTGAGCATCGGG
>Ga0247822_10001477_pt1 | contig 14404 bp, 11 predicted proteins | sample 13C_Cellulose_Da_FD_192423 | JGI IMG/M metagenome (GOLD analysis project Ga0247822, IMG submission 192423) | Soil microbial communities from agricultural site in Penn Yan, New York, United States - 13C_Cellulose_Day30 | ecosystem: Environmental > Terrestrial > Soil > Agricultural land | place...
TTGCTGCGGAGTGCATTAGTTGAGCGGATCGGGAAGGTCGGGCGGGAAGCGAAAAAGGAAACGACCATTCGATCGTTTCCTTTTCAAGTAAGTTGATTAACTTAGTTCTAGGAACTAGTTACCCATCGGGGTGATGCTCGTACCACCAACCGAAGCACCGGCTGCTGCCGTTCCGCCTACTGCCAGGTCATTAGCGGTTGCGATAACCTGTGCGGAAAGAACACCGTCGGTAGCGATACCAAAGTTACGGGTACCGGTAGCCGTCAGGCCGCTCGATGCGGTCGGCTTAGCCTGGATAGCGAAGGTTGCCGGGTTCGGCGTCGTTCCAGTTACGAAGTCGAAGTTGTTCATAAGGAACGCATAACCGCTCTTCTGGCCAGCCGAGCTGCCGAGGTTACCGTCGATCAAGCCAGCCGTGTTGAGTTCAACAAGACCAACCGTGTCGCCAGCTGCTGCGTTCGAACCTGCATAGTTACCATTACCAGTCGTTGCCTGGTAGGTAGCCTGTGCACCGTGAACGGTACGGAGTGAAGAAACTGCTGAACCTTCGTTTGCCGAGCGGCGTGCCGCCAGCAGGTTCGGGATAGCGATCGCAGCGATGATGCCGATGATCACGACAACGATCAAGAGTTCGATAAGCGAGAAACCTTTCTGATTTTTCATGGTCTGATTCACAATCTCCTAAAGTGTGTATATGTCTTCGTCTACCTTTCCCAGGCGGAATGACCTATTTCAAGAGGCGTGCCAAACTTTTTGAACGATGTCAGAATCGTCATAACATTAGCAAATACAATACTTAGCACAAAGGTGAAAGGTTTTGATGCGGTCAGAATGATGCCGTCGAGTATTGGGAAATACCAGTTTTTGGCAAGAGATCCATGACAAAAAATGTCAAAAAGCTGTGAAAGTGAAGAAAATGGGTGTTGCCTACAATCACTACCCAGCGTGACGGAGATTGTTTTTCCGAGCTTTTCCTGTCTTTTTCTGTGTCTTCTTTGGTCTTGCAGTAAACACAAAAAGCACAAAAAGAGAAAGAGGCCGCCTTTTCGGACAGCCTCTTTGAAAATGGATCTAGATTCTACTAATCCGCATTACGCATCTGAGCCGATAACGAACGCAGATTGTGCTTATCGAGCAAATGCCGCAATGAGCGAACCTGCATCTGAAGCAGATCGGCGGCTTTGGTTTGATTGCCATCCGTCTTACGGAGAGCCTCGACTACGTACGTCTTTTCAAGGTTGTCGAGATGTACCTGAAGATTCAGTCCATCATCGGGCAGATCAAATTCCTTATTGATACGCTCCGGATTGTAGTTCGTCACGTGTTCCGGCAGGCGTTCGGGCGAGATCTCGTCGCCGCGTTCGAGGGCGACGGCACGTTCGATGGTGTGCTCGAGCTCGCGGACGTTTCCGCCCCACATATAGCCTTCGAGCATCTGCAAAGCCTTCGGCGCGATCGTAAGCCGTCGTCCCGACATATCGCAGAACTTATTAATAAAATGCTCGACGAGGTCCGGGATGTCTTCGCGGCGATCGCGCAGCGGAGGAAGGTTAATGGGGATGACGGAGATCCGATAAAAGAGGTCTTCGCGGAACGAGCCATCGACCGACATCTTCTTGAGATCGCGGTTCGTAGCGGCAATTACGCGAGCATCGACCGAGATCTCTTCGTGAGCGCCGACCGGCCGAACTTTCTTTTCCTGAAGCACGCGCAGCAGCTTTACCTGCATCGCCGGCGACATCTCACCTATTTCGTCGAGAAAGATGGTCCCGCGGTTCGCTGCTTCAAACAAACCTTTGCGGTTCGTATTTGCACCCGTAAAGGCACCTTTTACGTACCCAAACAGTTCGGATTCGAGAAGGGTTTCGGTGAACGCACCGCAGTTTATTGAGATAAAAGGTTTCTCGGCACGCGGGCTCATATCGTGGATCGCACGCGCTACGAGTTCTTTACCCGTACCTGATTCACCGTTGATCAGAACGGTCGACTGGACCTCGGACACGGTCTCGATCATTTGATAGATCGCCTGCATTCGAGAGGAGCTGCCGATGATGTTCTTAACGCTTCCACGATCACGCTGGGCTCGTTTGAATGCTCGGTTCTCGTCGATCAACTCCTGCTTTTCCAGCGTTTTCTTGACGATCAGCTTGAGTTCTTCGACGTCAAAGGGCTTCGTGACGAAGTCGTCCGCCCCGAGTTTGAATGCTTCGCGAGCCGATTCGACCGACGCGTGAGCGGTCATAAAAACGACACCGAGATCGGGATGCGTTTCGCGGACCGCACGCAGCATCTCGATCCCGTCCATATCCGGCATTCGGACGTCGGACACGATCACGTCGGGTGCTTCCTCGGCTACTAGTTCGACGGCTTCGCGGCCGTTCGATGCGGTTCGGATCGAGTGTCCGTCGCTTTCGAAGACCAATGTAAGGAGTTGGCGATAACTTTGCTCGTCGTCGACGATGAGAATATTAGACATTTTTACTGCCGGGGCTATGCCGAGATCGGGCGGTAGATCATCAAGTTGGAGGCTAAAAAAATGAGTGAGCCGGACGACCCGACGGTTCTATTGTCCCAAAAATACTGCCTTGAGTTCAAGAGTTATCTTCATCGTCGCCTTTTGAGACTCGCAGGAACGATTCGATCGGCGACTGGCCGTCATCTGAACCGTTACCGAGGCTTGGGTGCGCGGAAATCGGTTCACGACGGAGTTCGATCGTGATGGTTGTGCCTTCTTCTTCGGCTGAACGGACGTTGATCGTCCCGTTATGATCGCGAATGATCTGATAAACGATCGACAGCCCGAGCCCTGTGCCGCCGGTAGTCGATTTTGCGAATGGTTCGAAAAGTTGTTCGACCTGTTCGGGCGGCATTCCTTTGCCTGTATCGGCAATTACGATCCGTGCTCGATCGCCGACGCCATGATCGAGAGATATCGTTAGTTCGCCGCCATCCGGCATCGCCTGGATCGCATTTCGCGTCAGGTTCCAAAAGACCTGCTGGATCTGAGTTTGATCGGCGGATACGAAGATCGGCTGATTAGAGAGATCTTCCGTGATCGTGTGGTTTTCTTTTACGTCCGGGCTGTGGCGAAGCAGTGTCACGGTGTCGCGGATAGATTCGCGAAGGTCTATCTCGGTAAAGTTTCCGATCTTCGGTTTCGCGTAGCTCAGGAAGTTCGTGATGATGCTGTTCAGCCGGTCCGACTCGCGCAGGATGATCCCCATCAGGTCGGTTTGTATCGAATTCGGCGGCATGCTCGATTCGAGCACCTGGATCGCACCGCGCATCGCTCCGAGCGGGTTGCGGATCTCGTGGGCCAGCCCGGCTCCGACCCGGCCGACCGCCGCTAAACGATCTTTCCGCCGAATGCTCTGTTCCATGGAACGTATCTCGGTAAGGTCCTGAAACGTGAGAATGTAACCGCTCGCTTCGTTATCTTCAGAAAAAAGCCTTGCGACGCTATAGCCGATCCTCACGACGAATCCGTCAGGCGTCGTAAGGTCGGATTCGTACCTTGACTGAACTTCGCTGCTTTCGAGCGACGCGTCTTCAAGGCTGATCCTTAGGCCGGGCATCAGGTCGAATATCGAGCTGCCTTTGACCTGGGCAGGCGTGTATCCCGTGATCTCCGATGCAGCCGTGTTGAAAGTGAAGATCGTGCCTTCGAGGTCGGTCACGATCAGTCCCGATCGGATCGATTCGATAATACGTTCGTGCAACGCTCTGAGTGACGCGAGACTCTTGGTCGCTTCGCGCAGCTCTTCTCCCGAACGTTGGCGATCTGCAAGGCGGCTTGCGAGCAGGCCTACCACGAAGAACGCTACCGCGTGAAAGCTCAGTATCTGAATGACCTTTGTGCGAGTTTGCGGAACGCCGAACGAGTCGATGATGGTAAATCCGGTAAGGATCGCAAGCCCGCAGAAAAGGCCGATGCAGAGAAAGGCCATCAGGATCGTCGACCGCGGGCGGAGGAAGACGCTCGAAACCGATATCAGGACGATATAGAGAGTGATGTATGGCGACGTAAGATCACCGGTGCGCCAGATCAACCATGTGATCAGGAGCGCATCGATGAGGAACTGAAAACGGATCTGCCATTGAATAAGACTCCCGATCCGCAGGAGAAAAAAGTAGACCACCGTCAGTCCAACGGAGATGATGAAAATAAAGAGCGTGCTCTGTGGGATGCTCTGAAGCGTGAACTCCGTCGAACCGCTGTACCAGATCCAACTCGAGACAAGCAGCAAGAAGATCACGACCAGCCGCCCGATGATAAGCATCAGCACCCGCTGATTTAGCGATGCGTTGGCTGGAAATGGGTTTTCGTTTAAACTGACCATCTATGCCAACCGCGAAAGAAGCTCAAGAAAGCAGGCCTTGGGGAAGCTATACGATTCTGGATGAGGGCCACGATTATAAGGTTAAGCGGATCGAAGTGCTGCCGGGCAAACGACTTAGCTATCAGAGACATCGGCAGCGTGCCGAGCATTGGTTCGTCGTTCGGGGCACTGCTAAAGTAACATTAAACGGCGACGAAATTCTAGTTCCCACCGGAAGCGCGATAGACATCGGCCTTGAGGTCGCCCACCGAGTCGAAAACCCCCACGACTCCGACACTCTCGTATTCGTTGAAACTCAAACGGGCACCTATTTCGGCGAGGACGATATCGAACGCCTCGAAGACGATTTCGGACGTGTTCAGTAACCGATGACCCTTTCTGCCTCTCTGCCCCGGATGTAGTAAACGGCAGCATTCATGGCATTAAGAACCGAGCAAAAGCTCCCACTTATCCTGTTCGTCGTATTTTTCACGTTATCGACGATCGGGTTTCTCTTCTATCAGAGTCAGGCGTCGTTTCAAGAAGCCTTCGCTTGGCAGCGGCGGACCAATGATTCGCTTCGTCAGGCCGATGAGATCGCGCGTTACGCGATGTCAATCGACCGAAGTGTGTTCGGATTTTCTTATACTGGCGTCGATACCTATCTCGAGTCCTATAACCGGGCGAAGACCGCGATTCCGCAGAATATCGCGCAGTTAAAACAGTCTTGGGCGAACGATCCTGAAGCCCTAGCCCAGGTGATGGCGATCGAAGGAGCGACGATCCAGGTGATCAACGAGGCCGACGCAAAGATCCAGGCGCGGAAGATCGGCGGGCCTGATGAAGGCGTCAAGCAGATCACGAATGTTGCTTACCGACCGCTTGTCGACACGGTTCAGATCGGCGTGCGGCAGCTAAAAGATACTGTTACCGCGCGCGGACAAGAGCGCGACAACACGCTGGACAGCGGGCTCAGCCGGAGTGTCTGGATCCTGATCGCAGCGAGTCTTGTCGGGGCCTTTTCTCTTGCGTTTGCGAATTTCGTGGTGTTTCGTGAGATCAAGAAACGGACAACCGCCGAGGTTGAACTAAAGGATTCCAATCGATCGCTCGAGCAGAAGGTTGAGGAGCGTACAGAGGAGCTCGTCGAGATCAATGAAACGCTTCGCGAGATCGGCGGCGAGAGGGAATTGCTGCTGAGGGGTGAGAAGCTTGCACGACAGGAAGCGGAGGTGGCAAACCGGCTTCGCGATGAGTTTATGGCGACGGTCTCGCACGAGCTGCGGACACCGCTCAATTCGATCCTCGGCTGGGCACGTCTCCTGAAGGACGGCACGCTAGACCACTCACAGACGCAGCGAGCGGTTCACACGATCATAAAAAACTCCGAGACCCAGAATCGGCTGATCGAGGACCTCCTCGATGTCGCTCGGCTTATCTCAGGCAAGCTTGAACTAGAGAATGCGCCCGTCGATCTCTTGAGCGTCGTTACAGATTCGATAGAGATCGCTCGTCCTGCGGCGAATCAGAAGCATCTGAGATTCGAGTTCGTCCGAGGTGGATTTGATCGCGAGCCGATCATCGACGGTGACTCCAACCGTCTGCGCCAGGTCTTTTCAAACCTGGTTACGAACGCTATCAAATTCAGCCATGAAGGCGGGCTTATCCTTGTCGAAGCTTCGCAGGACGCGGAAGTTGCCGTTATATCAGTCGCCGATGACGGAGTTGGGATCAGCAAAGATTTTCTTCCGCTTGTGTTCGAGCGATTTCGCCAGGACGTGAACAGTCCGGGCAGAAATGGCGGGTTGGGCTTAGGCCTTGCGATCGTGAGAAATCTTGTGGAGATGCACGGCGGGAGGGTTAGCGTTGAAAGCGAAGGCGAGAATCGCGGTGCGAAGTTTACCGTGCGTCTGCCGATGCATCACGACTGAACTATCAGTTCGACGGCTTTTAGAAGATCGTCACCGATCACATCCGGAGCCTGTTCGAGTTGGTGCTGATGCTCCATGCCGTAACCGGTGAGTACGAGTGCCGCACCTATTTTAGCGGCCCTTCCGGTTTCCACATCTATCCGCTTATCCCCGATCATCCACGACCGATCAAGATCGATCTCCAGATCACGCTGAGCGAAGTTGAGCATCCCGAGTCCCGGCTTTCGACACTCGCATCCTTCGTCCGGCAGGTGCGGGCAAAAGTAGAATGCGTCGATGGCGCCACCGAGTTCGGCCTGCATCGCGTCATGGATCGCGTGCATATCAGCCTCAGAATAAATTCCACGACCAATGCCCGACTGATTGGTGACCACGACGATCCAGAATCCGTTCTCCTTCAACAATCGCAATGCATCGGCAGTATGGGGAAATACCCGCAGATCGCCGACGTTTGATAGAAAATTCACTTCTTCTATCAACGTTCCGTCACGGTCAATAAAGGCGGCAGGGCGTTTTCCGTTTGCGTCCGTCATTCAGCTTGAGTTTCCAACATTTTCGAAGCCGATTCAAAGACGCGTTCGGGTGTGATCCGCGTCATGCAACGATGATCGATCGGACATTCGCGGAGCATACAGGGCGAACAATCGACCGGTTCGCGAATGATCTCCACTCGTGGTCCTAGCGGACGCGTCGTGTTCTCGTACGTCGGCCCAAAGATCACGATCGTCGGCGTCCCGACAGCCGCTGCAATGTGTGCGAGGCCCATGTCGTTAGAGATGAACAGGTCGAGTTCGCTCAATATCGCGGTCGCGCTTCCGAGGTCGGTCTTGCCGGTAAGGTCGATGTGCGCTTCTTGCGACGCCTCGATCACGGATCGCGATACGTCAGCTTCGTTTTCGTTACCGAGAAAAACGATATCCGCGTCTTCCACTGAAGACAACAGGTCGGCAAGGCGGGCAAAGCTGGCGGCGGGCCAGCGTTTGGCTAGTGAATTCGTCGAGCCTGCGCCGATACCTATAACCTTTCGGCCTTCCTGAACTCCCGACGTCGCAAGGTCATCGCGAGCTTCGGATCGTCGTTCGTTCGAGACCTGCAGCGTTGGTTCTTCCGGAGAATCGGAATCGCGGCTAAGGCTATTGATCAGGTTCAGATAGTACTTACTCTCGTGCCGTTCATTCTTCCACGACGGCACTGCAAGCTTGTCAGTTAGCAGAAATCCGCGTTGCTCGGTCGCGTAGCCGAGCCGCGTCGGGATGCGTGCGAGCCGTGCGACGAGTGCTGATTCGAATGAGTTCGGGAACAGGATCGCGAGGTCGAAATTCTGCTCTCGAAGCAGGCGGGATTGGTCGATGACGCTGCGGACCGATCCGCGGCCTTCGATCGGAATGATCGCATCGATAAAATCGGCATCACGGAAAACGCCCTCCGCCCACGGACGTGTATGGAGTGAGATCGACGCGTCAGGATAGATCCCACGCAGCCGCCGGAGTGCCGAGATGGTCATCACGGCGTCACCGATCCAATTTGCTCCGCGGACAACGATCTTCATGGTTTGAATAACGTAGCCAAGCCTTCATCAAGCCCGATCTTCGGATCCCAATCAAGCTCCTGCCTAACGAGCGACAGATCGGAAACGTATCGTAGCGGAACCGGGGCGGGCAGCGGATTCTCTTCATCGACGACCGCTTGAAGCCCGGAAACTTCTTCGAGTTTGAAGACCAACTCTTTCAACGAAATGGCGTTCGTACGTCCACCGCCAAGATTGTACGTCCCGTGATTTATGACCGAATCTTGAAATGCCCTGCAGGCGGCCGAAAGATCATCCACGTGCAAAAGGTCGCGAACCGGCGATCCGCCGCCGGGCAGTCGGATCCTGTCGCCCGTGTTTATCGCATCGGCATAGGCGCCGACAAATCCGGGTGACGTCCCTTCAGTCGTTCTGCCGTAGACGTTTGAAAGCCGAAATATACACGATCGAAATCCGTTCTGATTGGCGTAGTAATGAACATATTGTTCGGCGATCAGCTTCGACCATTCAAGTGCTGATTGGCCGGCATAGAGCGTCTGACACGTTTCGGGAACCTCGGCGAAATTGTCGGCGAACCGTCCGTAAACGTCTTTCGTCGACGCGAAGATAAACGCGGCACCTTTGCGTACATTCTTAAGAACATTGACCGTGCCTTCGACGTTTGTAAGGAAGACCTCTTCGGCGGCGTCAGGCGATTTGTCGAGATGAGCGGCGAGGTGGATTACCAGGTCGTACTCCTCGACGTCGCGCACGTCGTAGAGGTTGACGATGCTGCGGCCCGAAGTCCGTGACAGGTCATCCGCGTCGAAAAATTTACGAACGTGCGTACCGAGATAACCGCTGCCGCCTGTAACAAGGACCTTCATAATGACAAATTGCTAGACACGAGTGAACTAAGGCAATAAAATTCTACAAGGGCAACCGCACTTTTCCGAATCCCCGTCTAAGCCGCAGATTCTCAAGCCAATGCAGGAAACGCCGAACATAAAAAGCACGCGCTCAAAGATGCCGCCGGGCGGCTGGAAGCGGGCGAAGCGCGTTTCGGCATATCAGGCCGTACCGAAGTCGAGATTTCGAAGGATCCTTCGCGGCGTGTTCAATATCTGGACCGGCACCTTCGCGCTCATACTTTTGCTCGCGGGATTCCTTGGGCTGACCTATTTTTGGTTCGAATACTCGGACCGGATCGATCGCAAGCTGCTGGGAACCGAGATCTTTACGCCGACGGCTGGTATCTATTCCGCACCGAAAACACTGAAGGCGGGAGATGCCGTGACGCTTCAGGAACTGATCGAATATCTCAAGAGTGCGGGTTATATAGAAAAGAACGCAAAGGCCGATCAGGCCCGCAGCCGCTATTCGATCCTCGACGGCAAGCTTCTGATCGAACCCGGAGCGACGGCCGTTATTAACGGAGCGAAAGTTTTCTCGCCGCTTTCGGTGAAGTTCGCAAAGGACGGAAAGTCGGTTGAGGCGATCCAGAATCTCGCGAGCGGACGTGTCGAACCGTCGTCGAAGCTCGAACCGAAGATGCTGAGCACGATCGCGGCCGAGGGCGACGGACGTCGAAAAGTCGTGAACTTCGCCGATCTACCGCCGCATCTGATCAAGGCGATCACTGTCACCGAAGACCGAGCATTCTTTGAACATTACGGCGTCAACTTTCGCGGTATCGCGCGGGCCGCGTGGCGGCGATACGAGGGCGACGAAGATTCGCCGATCGCAAATCAGGGTGGATCGTCGATCACACAGCAGCTCGTAAAAAATCTGCTGCTCACTAACGAGCCGACCCTCGAACGCAAGGCTAAGGAAGCGTTCATGTCGATCATCCTCGAGACGCGGCTTTCTAAGGAAGAGATCTTCGCCCTATACGCAAACCAGATCTATCTCGGCCAGCAGCTTGGAGTTTCGATCTACGGCGTCGGCGAGGCGTCGAGCGTCTATTTCGGGAAGGATGTTACACAGTTGACTGTCGGCGAGGCCGCGTTCATTGCGGGAATCATTCGTAGTCCGAATCGTTACAACCCTTTCAAGAATCAGCAGCGCGTCACGGAGCGTCGTAATCAGGTGCTTGACTCGATGCTTGAGGCTGGCGAGATCACGCCCGAACAGCACTACGCTGCCCGCAATTCGCCGCTTGAGTTGAAGCAGGTCTCGAACAAAAAGGATCTGCAGGGAATGCCGTATTTCTCACAGCACGTGATCGAAGAGATGCCTAAGCTGATCAGCGACCCCGAGGCGCTTCAGCATATGCGGGTTTACACGTCGATCGACCCCGACCTGCAGCGGATCGCGTATGAGACCGTGAATAAGCGGCTCGAAAAGCTCGATAAATACTTTCCCAAGAAGCCGAAGGGAAATCTAAATGCGTCGCTCGTGGCGATACGTCCAAAGACGGGCGAGATCGTTGCGATGGTCGGCGGGCGTGATTATCTCGACAATCAATTTAACCGTGCGACGAGCGCGATGCGTCAGCCTGGATCGGTCTTCAAGCCGTTCGTCTATACGGCCGCCGTTAACTCCGCATACGATACCGCGAGCCGCGTGTTCACTGCTGCGACGATCCTCAAAGACGAGAAGAAGGTCTTCACTTTCGGCAACGATTCTTACGCGCCTAATAATTACGGCGATACTTTTTCGAACAAGGAAGTCACCCTCCGCGACGCGTTGGTGAAGAGCAAGAACACGATCACCGTCGACGTCGGGATGCAGTGCAACATCGGCCGCGTTATGAACCTCGCGCACAAGGCTGGAATGCCGAAAGTCGAGAAGGCGTATCCGTCGATGGCGTTGGGAACCGCCGAGGCGACGCCGCTGCAGGTTGCCACGGCGTACACGATGTTCGCCAATCTCGGCGACCGAGTCGCACCGATGCCGATCACGCAGATCACTAATGGGGACGGCTCGACGGTTGTGCTGTCACAGCCAGATAGGAAGAACGTCGTCCGATCCGATGTTGCGTACATTCTGACGGACATAATGAAGGACGTCATCAACCGCGGAACTGCCGCCGAGGCCAAAGCCTGGGGTTTCCAGAATGTCGCAGGGAAGACCGGATTTGCCGGAAAGACCGGAACATCGCGTGACGGCTGGTTCGCCGGATTCACTCCGGAATTGGTTGTCGTCGTTTACGTCGGCTTCGACGATGGTGACGACCTCGGTATGAAAGGTTCCGACTCGGCGATGCCGATCTGGGCCGACTTTATGAAGGAAGCGCTCGATCGGCATCCCGAATGGAACGGCGATTGGACGATGCCGGTCGGCGTCCGAAAGGCCGAGATCGACACGCGAAACGGAGCCCTAATCCGCGAGTTGGACGCTCTGGAAGCGACGAATGCAAAACCAAGCCCGTCACCCTCAACCAGTCCAACCCCGAAAGACTCCGCTCTCGACGATCCTGACTGGGCTACGTCGATCCAGCCTGAGACGCCCGAGATATACGTGACCGATGTTCCCGCCGAGTTTCGCCGGATCGAATTGTTCGTTCCCGGTACCGTTCCCGGGCGGGCGTTCCTAAAAACGGATGAGATCCAGTACGATCCAGAAACGGGCGAGCCGATCACGCCCGCGCCGACACCCGAAAAGAGCCCGACACCTATAAACGAGACTTGGGAAGAGCAGTCGCCGGCGGCTCCGTCTTCGCAGCGAAACCAGTCCGGAGCGAATAAGGCGAAAAGCGTAATGGTGATCATCTGCCCGATAACGGGTATGCGAGCGACTGCCGCATGCCCGAAATCCGAGATGCGCAGTTTCGCCCAGGGCAGCGAACCAAAGGACTTCTGCGCCTTCCACCGCTAAGCCTTTATTTTCTTCACTTTTCAATACAATCGAAATACAATTTAGGACGATTTCCGATCGCAGGTATTTAGTTTGACCGTTGCGCGCTTTTGATGGCGAGATCCGGTGTCACCGAACGAGTCCGACCAAGGTGGAAGGCGAGCGAAGCCTCTTTCGCCCGATTTCTTGCGTGGATCGACGTCGGCAGCGAATCGAACGGCGAGCAGTATCTCGCGCTTCGAAACCGCCTCGTCGCCTATTTTGAGCGTAAAGGCTGCGACGTGCCGGACGACCTTGCCGACGAAACTCTTGAGCGTGTTAATCGGCGTCTGGACGAGGTTGGCACGATCGACGCCGAAACTCCGGCAAAGTTCTGCTATATCACCGCAAAGTTCGTATTTCTAGAGTATCTACGGTCCGGCCGGCGAAAGGAGAGTGCGGTCGAACCGGCTGATCTTGAGAATTTCGAGGCGAGAGTCGAGGAAAATGACGAGGAAAAGGAGAACCTAAGCCGATGTCTTGATCGGTGTCTCACGACACTGACGATCGAGGAACGCGATCTTATCTTCGAATACTATTTTGGCGAGCGGCGGGAAAAGATCGATCATCGTCGCGAGGTAGCCGCAAAATTGGGCATCACGCCCAACGCGCTGGCGATCCGGGCGTGCCGGATCCGCGAGCGCCTGGAACGCTGTATTAGGGAATGTTCGGGCCGTTTGAAATGATTTGGGCCAAATTGTCTTGTAGTAACGGATGGCAATAGCGCCGTGCTAATGAAAAACGAAGAAATCTCACAAAAGACGATCCGTAGCTACCTGATCGGGGCTCTCGATGAACCTGCGACCGAAATGCTCGACGAGCTTTTGGTCACGAATCAGGAATTCGCCGATCGGGTCGCTGCGGAACAGTACGATCTCATTGACGAATGGGTCGCCGGTCAATTGGACGCGAACGAACAGGCGATGTTTGCTACCGTGCTGAACCGCTCGCCAGCCATTGTGGAGAAGGTCAAGGTTGCACAAATGCTGACGACGGCTCCGAGAGTCGTCGTCGAGCGCTCGTCGGGATCCGTTGGCTTCCTTGCCGGGTTATTCGGGGGATTACCGCGGTTGGCGTACGGCCTCGCGGGCATCGTACTGCTTGTCGGTCTGGTCTCGGTGATCGTCTATTTGACCCGAAACGACAACACCTCCGAACTCGCTCAAGTCGTGCCGCCGACTTCTGATAATGTGGCACCGACCTACACACCAACCGATGGTCCTTTATCCGATGTACCAACACCCGTACCCGCGAACGGATATCGTCCCGACAACTCCAACCTCAGAAAACCCACGCCCGAACCCACGCGAACGGCACCCAGGTCATTCGTAGCTCTGGCCCTGTCACCGCCGACTCGCGGTACCGGCGAAATTAAGTCCGTAAAGATCGATTCCGGTGTAGAATATCTCGAACTAAACGTTCAGACGGAAGCACAAACCGCCGGCCGGTTTGTGGTCGAGTTTGGCGATCCGAACTCGGGCAAGGTCGACTGGAGATCGGCACCTGTTCGCGGACGGGAGCAGAAGGGCAGAACGGTCATATCCGTGCGAGTTCCTTCGACAAGCCTTGTAAAAGGTATTCGATCGGTTCGCCTTCGTGAAGCAAACCCGCCGTCTGAAATTCTCGACGAACACTTAGTTAGGATCGAGCGCTGACTTCCATTCTGAAGTTTTAGCAAACGATGTCGGGGCCGATGAACTGGCATTCGAAGCGTTGGTTTCTTGTGGCAGTATGCCTGCTGGCAAGCGTGCTGATCTGCGCATCCGCAAGCGTCGCGGCATTTCCCTCCGCCTCGAAGAAACTCACTCTCGGCGAAAAACAGACCGGTATCCTAAGGCCGGACGAGACTGTCGAATTCCACATCGAAGCGGCTCGAGGTGAAGCAGTATCGATCCAGATCGAGCAGATCGATTCGGATCTGGCGTGCACGCTCTCGATCACCTCAGCGGCGGCCCCGATACTGAGCATCGACCGCGAGTTAGGCATCGGTTCGACCGAGATCGTTTTCTTTGTCGCTGCCGAAGACGCGACCTACTCACTTAACGTCACATCGAAATTCAAACGTCCGCAAGCTGCCAGATACTCGGTTCTTTTTGCTTCCACCTCGCCCGCCTCCGCTGATCAGCAGACCGAATTCGACATTCAGCAACTGATGACCAAAGCGGGCCTAGCTAGAAAAGAAGGCCAGCCGAAGACAGCCGCCGCGTTTGCGTCGGATGCGATCGAGCGGGTCCGGAGCAGGTCTGGTTCATCACGCAACACGGCTCGTATGATCTCAAAAGCGGCGATGTACTCCTATTGGAACGGCGAGGTCAAGCGGTTCATCGAACTCGCCGAAGAGGCCTGGTCGATGCTCGACCCGGTGCCAGAACGCGAACCGGACAAGATCGATGCGCTGGAGAATCTCGCATTCGCGTACCGGCTCAAAGGAAACGTCGAGAGATCTGAACAGCTGACGGAGACGCTGCTTCAGTTGCGAACCGCACAGCTTGGGGCTGACCATCCCGCTATCGCTCCGGTCCTTGGCGAACTCGCCGTTGCGAGGCGAGCCAAGGGCGACTATGTATCGGCGATGTCGCTCAGCCGCCGCTCGCTCGAATTGAGGGAACGATGGTATGGCGAGAACTACATCGATCTGGTCCTTTCGCTTCAGAATCTTGCCTCCATCAGCTATGCGATGGGCGATCCGGAGGAAGCGATCAAATTCAACGAAAGGTCGCTTGCCATTCGCCGCTTGAACCTTCCCGCGATGCATCCGGACATCGCTCGCACACTTAACGAACTTGGAAACATACGGATCGACCTTGGTG
>Ga0247822_10001478_pt1 | contig 14394 bp, 10 predicted proteins | sample 13C_Cellulose_Da_FD_192423 | JGI IMG/M metagenome (GOLD analysis project Ga0247822, IMG submission 192423) | Soil microbial communities from agricultural site in Penn Yan, New York, United States - 13C_Cellulose_Day30 | ecosystem: Environmental > Terrestrial > Soil > Agricultural land | place...
AGTAGCCAGGGTGGCGGCCCGGCTTGTACGGGTCGTTGTGCCGCGTGTTGTAGCAGCAGATCAGGGCCCACCGCGGGTCTTCGCTGGTGTTCTGGTCGGATCGGTGGAGCAAGTTGGCGTGGAACAGGACGGCGTCGCCTGGGTTGAGGTCGACATGGACGAGCTCGTGACGTTTCAGGGCAACGTCGACGCGTTCCATGTCCGCTCCGGTCTGGTCGCCGGTCTTTCCGTGATCGATCCGTCCCAGCTTGTGCGTCCCGGCCAGGACCTGGAGGCAGCCGTTTTCCCGCGTCGCCCGGTCGATGGCGATGAGGCAGCTTCCCATGTCGGGGGTCAGGCAGCCGTTGTGGTACCAGTAGCCGTAGTCCTGGTGCCATTCCCAGGCTCCGCCGACGCGGGGCTCCTTGAGAATCAGCTTGTGGTGGTAGTGGTAGACCTCATCGCCGAGGAAGGTTTGCATGGCGCCGACGACGCGGGCGCTGCGGGCGATGGCGCTGTAGAGGTCGTCCGTCAGCTCGTTCCGGACCGCCAGGGTGACGACGGCTCCTGCGGCGTCTTTGCGACCGTAGGCGGTTTCGGCGAGGTGTTTGTCGGCGCGGGCCACCTGGCTGAGGAGGATGACCTCTTCGGTGGAGAGGAGGCTGCGGACGATGAGGAAGCCGTCCCGTTCGAACTGGGCGCGGTCGTCGTCTGTTGGGCGAAACCAAGGCATGGCGGGCGCGTTTCGGGGAGGGGCGGAGGGAGTGGGACAGATTGGCGTTCCCGACGATTCCGGAGGATAGCGATCCGGGACCGGTTCTTCCCATCCGTATCGGCTGGCAACATCGCCCTTGCCGGCACGGCCATGCCACGTCAAACCCAATGTGCTACGGCAGCCAGGGGTCAAGGGGGCCACGCCCCCCTTGCCGCCGGAGGCCGTCCTGTGAGGAACCGTGGTAAGCAACGGGCGTCCGTTTTGTGGGACCGGCGTCGAGGACTCACCGCTCGCTTCGCAATCCCCGTGGGTTGGTGGGGGGCCATACGGCACGTCGTCCGCGCCTGGACACACACTCCTTCAGATATCTCTCGACGGCCAGGCCTCCGGCGGGCGAGGGGGCGTTGCCCCTCTGCACTCCCCACCAGGGGGCCCCTGGACCCGGTGAGCAGAACGATGTTGGGCACTCGTCGAGTATTCACCGAATGCACCTGTAGCGGTCGGGCCGGTCGTACCGTCCGGAACGGGCCACTCCCAATCGCACGCGCCGAGCGCCCGCCCAAATTTCGCCGGGAGCAGTCCGCCGACCAGGTTTAGACTGGAACGCCGTCCGGCAATTTCCGACGATTGAGGACGGTTGAATCAAAACGGCCGCGGCGGAAACGTCGCCGGCCGGTCGGGAGTCGCGCCTGTCGTCTTGTCCTGTCGGAGCCTGTCCATGCTCGCCCTGGGGCGTCTCTTTGCGGTTGTGTCGTGCCTCCTCGTGGCCGGTGTCGCCCAGGCGCAGACGCTTCCCGCCGAACAGGCTCTGAACGCGCGGGGATTGACCCGCGCCTGGTGGGGACGGGCCCACATCGATCCATCGCAGGACACGGTCCAGTTCCTGTCCGCCGACGAAACGGTCCTGTACGTCCAGTCCAAGACCGGCGGCCTCACCGCGTTCGATGCCGAAACCGGCAAGCGGATGTGGATCCGCCAGCTCGGGCCCAGCATCCAGGCCGGCTTCCGGGCCAACTCGAACGACACGGAAGTCCTGGTCTCCGCCGGCATGGTTCTATTCAGCCTCGACAAGCTGACCGGCAAGACGAACTGGACCCTCCAGCTTCCGCACCATCCCTCTTCCGCCCCCGGCGTGGACGACAACAACGTCTACGTGCCGATGAGCGACTCCAGCGTCTACCAGTTCGATCTGCGGACGATCCACAAGCTGAGCGACGCCGGCATGCTGCCGCAGTGGTCGCTTCGAGCCCGGGGATGGCGGTACCAGACCGCCCGCCCGGTCCTTTCTCCCCCGTCGTCCGACAATACCCTCGTCACCTTCGCCAGCTCCAGCGGGACGCTCTACGCCGTCAACGCCCAGGGAGTGAAGCTGAAGTTCCAGTTTGAAGCGGGGAGCCCCATCACGACGCCGGTCGCCTACCGCGGCGACACGATCTACATCTGCGACGTGGCGGGCCAGGTCTACTGCATCTCCGCCGTGACCGGCGTGACGCGGTGGACCTTCTCGACCTCCTCTCCCGTCCGGTTCCAGCCCCGGCCGGTGGATGACGCGGTGTTCGTCGTCGCCGAACGCGGGGGACTGTACTCCCTCGACAATCAGACCGGCGTTCAGAATTGGCGCAACGTCAACGTGACCAATTTCGTCTCCGTGTCGAACGAACGGGTCTACGCCGCCGACGAGCTGGGGAACATCCTGATCCTGAATCGCAAGACCGGAAAGCCGGAAGCCCCGTCGCTGTCGGTTCGGGACTTCCCGATCCGCATCAGCAACTCACGGACGGACCGGCTCTACCTGGGAACCAAGGACGGACTGGTCGTCTGCATCCGCGAGACCGGCCTCACGCAGCCGATCTACCACCTCTACCCGGACCGCCGCCCCATCCTGCCGGAACTTGCTCCGGACGAAGACGCGGCCGCCACGACCGAAGCCGCACCGGCCAACAACTGAACGCGACCGCCCGGACGACCGGGGATACGACGTAACGGTTTCAGCGACGGAGCGACGGTGCAGTCCACGGACGATTTGATTCGAGCGTTTGCCGCGGCCTGCGAAGCGGGCGAACTCGTTCAGGCGGTTCTCTCAGACCCGTTTCCCGGCCCCTCTGATCGGCCGCGGCGCCTGCGAGTCCGCCCGGTTGTGATCCGGAAGCAGCCGGTCCTCCAGTGGACGCTGCAGTTTGACCGCAGCGAGACACACGAGAATCTCGACCGCGGCGAGTCGGTCCGACGGCTGACACACGCTTTGGAGTCGGACTACCGGCAGGCGGTCCTCACGACGACCGGAGCCGAAGTTCACTATCGCCGCGACCGCCAGGGGCGGGTCAAGCTCAGCGAGAAGGCCCGCAGCCGTCCGCAGCCGGATATGGCGCATGACCGACAGAAGGCCTATCTGATCCCGGACGGGACTCCCTGTCCGTTTCTGATCGACCAGGGAGTCATGGCACCGGACGGACATGTCCGGGCCGCCATGATGCACAAGTTCCGGCAGATCAACCGGTTCCTGGAGTTCGTGGAAGACGTCTACGCGGACCTCCCGGCCGAAGGAACGCTCCTCGTCCAAGACTACGGCTGCGGCAAGAGCTATCTCACGTTCGCAATTCATCATCTCCTGGCAAACGTCCACGGACGGGAGGTCGAGATCGTGGGACTCGACCACAACCCGCAGGTTATTGAGACCTGCTGCCGGACGGCGGAACGGCTGGGACTCGACGGGCTCAGCTTTCGGACGACTCGGATTGCCGACAGGGAAACCGAGACGAAGCCGCTGCATCTGGCGGTCGCCCTCCATGCCTGCGACACCGCGACCGACGACGCCCTGATCGATGCCGTGGGGCGGGAGGCGGCGGTGATCCTGGCGGCTCCCTGCTGCCAGCATGAGGTAGCCGCCCGCCTGGCTGCGGACGCGGTTCCGGCCCTGACCGCTCACGGCATCCTCAAGGAGCGGCTGGCGGCGCTGGCGACCGACGCCCTGCGGGCCGCGGCACTTGAAGCGGCCGGATACCGGACGCAGGTCCTCGAGTTCATCGAGACCGAGCACACCCCCAAGAACCTCCTGATTCGGGGGGTGCGGCGAAAGGCCGGCGGTGACGGCGAGGGGGGGATCGAGACGGTCTGGCGGACGCGCTACGACGACCTGAAGAGGTCGCTCGGTCTCGGCGAAGCCTCGCTGCGGACGGATGAGATCCTGCCCCCGGCGGCCGAGGAGGCCGCGCGTGGCTGAGCGGATCTTCGTCTCCGAGTTCGTCTGCGGCGGGGGCTGGCCCGAGGGACGTCCTCCCGAGAGCCTGGAGCGCGAAGGGAGGGCGATGCTGCTGGCGGTGCTGGCCGATCTGGCTGCGGTCCCCGGCCTGCGGGTCGTGACGACCGGGGATCACCGGCTGGCGCGGCCCCTCTTTCCGGCCGGCGTCGAAGCGGTCGAGGTCGATTCTCCCCAGGCGGAGATTCGGACATTCGCGGACCTGGCAGCGGAGGCGACCTGGACCCTGGTCATTGCTCCAGAGACGGCGGGGATTCTTTCGGCTCGCGTTCAGGCTGTGCATACCGCGGGGGGGATCGCTCTCAACGGCTCCGTCGAGTCGATCGAGCTCTGCGGCGACAAGCTCCGGCTGGCGGGCTTTCTTCGTCAGCGGGGGATTCGGACTCCGGCTGCGGCGCCCTGGGACGACGAGGTCGTCGGGGAGCTTGAGGGGTTGCGGGTCGGTCCGAACCGGTGGCCGTGGCCGGTGGTCGTGAAGCCCCGGGACGGAGCGGGTTCGCAGCAGACGCGTCGTGTGGGTGGATTCATCGGAGGTCCATCGGTCCCCGTCGCCTGGACGGAGCTTCCGCAGGATCCCGAGTTCGGCCAGCCGCGAGAAAACCTGCTCGTCCAGCCCTGGATCGCCGGGCGGGCCTGTTCGGTGGCCGCGATCGTCCATGCCGATGGGACCGCAACGATCCTGCCGCCGGCGGAGCAGCGGCTCTCGGCGGACGGTCGGTTGAGCTACCTCGGGGGAGCGATTCCGGCGGAGGGGGTTTCCGCGGCGGCAGTCGACTCGCTCGTTCGATCGGTCCTCGCTCGGATTCCCGGCCTCCGCGGCTGGGTCGGATTCGATTTTGTCGTGCCCGAGGACGCGCCCGAGGAGCCGGTCCTGATCGAGATCAATCCCCGCCTGACGACGAGTTACGTCGGCTACCGGACGATCTGCCGCGGCAATCTGGCCCGGAGTCTCGTCTTCGGCGCGGCCCCTGCCCCGATCTTTGACGGGAGCATCACATTTTCTTCCGACGGGACCGCCATCCTCCCGGAATGAGTGATGATCTTCGCTTTCCGGGAGAGGGTGGGTATCGTGTCGGGCAGAAATCCCCGATTGGCCGCCTCCCTGTTGCCTCATCACGCCACATGAGCCGTCTGAAGACGAATTACCTCAACCGTGAACTGAGCTGGCTGGACTTCAACCAGCGGGTCCTGGAGGAGGCGGCCGACACCAGTATCCCCCTGCTCGAGCGGCTCAAGTTCCTGGCGATCAGCGCCTCGAACCTCGACGAGTTCTTCCGCGTCCGCGTCGGCGGTCTCCAGACGCTCGAACAGCAGGGCGTCATGCGGCCCGACGCCGCCGGGCTCACCCCGGAGCAGCAGCTCACCGCCATTCGCCGCCGGGTGCGGCAGATGATCGAGGAGCAGTACCGCGTTTACCGGGAGGAGTTGGAGCCGCAGCTCGCCGCGTCCGGAATGCGGTGCCTGCGGCCGTCGGAGTTGAACGCCGCCCAGAAACGCGTGCTGAAGCAGGTGTTTCAGAACGAGATCTATCCGGTGCTGACCCCGATGGCGGTCGGCGGGGAAATTGAGTTTCCGCTCCTCTCCAGCCAGGGGCTGAACGTCTGCGTCCGCCTCGCTCCAGCCGAAGGGGCGGAAGCGGACGCGTTCCGCTACGCAATCATCCCGCTGGCAGGGGCGCTCTCGCGGATCATCGGCCTGCCGGCGGACGCTGGGTACTCGTACCTCCTCCTCGAAGACGCCGTGACGCTGTACGTCGGCGACTTCTTTCCGGGGGAGACGATCCTTGAGACGATCCCGTTCCGGATTACGCGGAACGCCGACATGAGCGTCCGCGAGGACTCCGCCGAAGACCTGATGGAGGAGATGTCGAACATCCTCGACGCCCGTCGGCTGGGGAACTACGTCCGCCTGGAGATCCTGGAGAACGCGAGTGCGGAGCTGACCCACTTCCTTCGCCACGCTCTCGACATCGTGCCGGAGTCGCTCTACCCCTCGAAGGGTCCGCTCGATCTCTCGGCGTTCTTCCGGATCAGCGACCGGCCGGGTTTCGATCATCTCAAATACGAAAGCTGGCCGCCGTTTCCCTCGCCGGATCTGCCCCCGGGCTCCTCGGTGTTCGAGGCGGTCTCGCTGCAGGACATCCTGCTCTATCACCCGTATGAGAGCTTCGAGCCGGTGGTCCGGTTCATCGAGCAGGCGGCGGACGATCCCGATGTCCTGGCGATCAAGCAGACGCTGTACCGCACGAGCCGCGACAGCCCGATCGTCGCGGCCCTGCTTCGCGCGGCGGAGCGGGGGAAGAATGTCACGGTGATCTGCGAGCTCAAAGCCCGCTTTGACGAGGCGCGGAACATCGAGTGGGCGCGGCAGTTGGAGCAGGCTGGCGCCCAGGTGATCTACGGCGTGAAGGGGCTCAAGACGCACGCCAAGGTCTGCGTGGTGATCCGCCGGGAGCCGCAGGGGATTCAGCGATACGTCCATTTCGGGACGGGGAACTACAACGAGCAGACGTCCCGGATTTACAGCGACGTCAGTCTGCTGACGTGTCATCCGGATCTGGGGGCGGACGCGATTGCGTTCTTCAACGCCGTGACCGGCTACTCGCAGCCGCTGCAGTACCATCGGATCGCGGCCGCTCCGCTGGGGCTGCGGGACAAGCTGCTGGAGATGATCCGGGCGGAGACGGAGATCCGGCGCGACGGGCGGCCGGCGCGGATCTGGGCGAAGCTCAATGCCCTGGTGGATCCGACGCTGATTGATGCCCTGTACGACGCCTCACAGGCGGGGGTCGAGATCAAGCTCAACGTTCGCGGCGTGTGCTGTCTGCGGCCGGGGGTGAAGGATCTGAGCGAGAACATCGAGGTGGTGAGTATTGTCGACCGCTTCCTCGAACATGCCCGGGTTCTCCATTTCCATCATGGCGGGGATGACCGGGTCTTCATTTCGAGCGCGGACTGGATGCCGCGGAATCTGGATCGGCGGGTGGAGCTGCTGGTGCCGGTGGAGGATCCGCGGTGCCGGGATCGGTTGATTCATATTCTCGAGGTCTGCTTTGCGGACACGGTGAAGTCGCGGAAACTGACTTCGTCGGGGACGCATCGGCGGATCAAGGTCTCAGGGGCGGAAGCGATCCGGTCTCAGCAGCGGTTGTACGACGAGGCGAACGAGGCGCGGCATCTGGCGGACCAGCAGCGGCGGACGATCTTCGAGCCGCATCGGCCCGGCTGACCAGGGACGAGGGCCCGGGGCCTCACGGGAGGGCTGCCCGTCCATCAGCGCGCGGGATCGCCCTCTCTTCTCTGTGATCTCTGCGCCTCTGTGTTTCCTTTCGGAAGAGTCTTGAAACACAGAGATACGGAGGGCACAGAGAAGACGAGAGAGGGAGGGCCGTCGCAGGCGTACCGTGCGCAGTGTCGAGCATTGATCGGGCGCGGGGATCCCGTTGCGGCTCGGCTGGAGCCTCGCCCTCCCGAATGGCAACGCCGCGTTCTTTGCACGCGGGGTCTCGACCGTGGGCCGGGACAGGAAGCCCTGATCACTCGTTGTCGATGACGACCCGTTCCTTGCGGGCCTCGTTCTGCTGCGGGAAATCGCTGCGGTAGTGGACGCCGCGGCTTTCTTCGCGGGCGAGGGCGGAGTCGATCATCAGCCGGGCGACGAGGAGCATGTTCTGCAGCTCCCAGCCGGCGACGGTGCTGAACTCCCGCTGCGAGACGTACCGATCCCAGAAGTCGACCTGCTCGCGGGCCGACAGCAGGCTCTCGGCGTCGCGGCGGATCCCGACGTTCCGCCACATGATGCTGCTGAGCGAGTTCTGCAGGTCCAGGAGGTTGAGGTCCTCTTCTTCCCGCGTCGTCCGCGGCCAGTCGGAGACGAGCGGGAGCGCGGTGAAGCTGTCGGGGATCTGGAGGGCGGCATCGGAGGCTCCCCGGCCGGTCCGGATGCCGTAGTAGAGACCTTCCAGGAGGCTGTTCGAGGCGAGGCGGTTCGCGCCGTGCAGGCCGCTGGACGAGACCTCGCCGGCGGCCCACAGGCCCGGGAGAGTCGTCTTGCCGTCGAGGTCGACGGTCAGCCCGCCGATCATGTAGTGCGCGCCGGGGCGGACGGGGATCAGGTCTTCGGCGAGGTTCAGGCCGAACTCGCGGCAGACTTCGGCGATGTGCGGGAACCGCTCGGCGATCAGGTCGTCGGGGAGGTGCCGCAGGTCGAGGTAGACGCAGGAGTGCCGGGTCTTTTCCATCTGGTCCGTGATGGCGCGGCTCACGATGTCGCGGGGGGCGAGTTCGCCCCGCTCGTCGTAGTCCTGCATGAACCGGTGTCCGCGGGAGTCGACGAGATACGCCCCTTCGCCCCGGACCGCCTCGGAGATGAGGTGCCGGGCTCCCCCGGCGATGTACAGGACGGTCGGGTGGAACTGCATCATCTCCATGTCGCGGACCTGGGCCCCGGCCCGGAAACCGAGGGCGTGCCCGTCCGCGGTGGCGATGTCCGGGTTCGTGGTCTCGCGGAAGAGCCGCCCCGCCCCGCCGGTGCAGAGGATCGTCTGCTTGGCCCAGACGATCGTCTTGCCGTGCTCCTTGTTCCAGACGATCGCGCCGCGGCAGGTCCCCTCGTGCGTCATCAGGTCGATCGTGAAGGTCTGCTCCCAGATCTCCGACCAGTTCGCGCCGCGGACCGTGTTGATGAGGGCCCGCATCACCTCTTTGCCGGTCGCGTCGCCGAGGGCGTGGGCGACGCGGGGATGGCTGTGCCCCCCTTCGAGGGTCAGGGAGAGCTCGCCGTTCCGCTGGTCGAACTTCGCGCCGAACGACACGAGTTCGCGGATCAGCGTCGGGGCGGCGTTGACGACCGTCCGGACGACCGCCTCATCGCACATGCCGGCCCCCGCCACGAGGGTGTCGGCCGTGTGGTTGCGAACGTCGTCCGAGGGGTCGAGGACGCCGGCGATCCCCCCCTGGGCCCAGGCGCTGTTCGAGAGCTCGACGCGGTCCTTGGTGACGATGACGACGCGGAGCCGCGGATCGACTTCCAGGGCCGCGCGGATCCCGGCGATCCCGGAACCGATGATCAGCACGTCCGTGAACATGTGCGGGACGCGCTTGGGATCAAACCGGACGAGATAGCGGTGTCGCGGAGCGAAGTTCAACTGCGGCACGGAAAACCCTTCGGATCAACGAATACCAACCTCACCCCGACATCGTGACACTCCGGCGGGGAACATTCTACGGCGAACGCCACCCGCCCCTCGGCCGGCGCGTGAAACCGCGCGGCGATCCGTTGCAGCCGGTTCAATGCGCATCTCCCTCGGAAGACCGCGATCCGGCGTCACGCGGCGGGAACCGTCGGCCCGGCGCCGAGGGCCGCGCCGACTGCAGCCGTTTTCCCGCCGGACCGCCGTTTCCCGGTTCTCGTCGTCCAGTTCACCGCAGATCACGCCTTTTGTGCGCATCGGGAGGGAGCGGCAATTCACGCTGATCCGGCAGAACGGATCGGACTTTTCCCCATGCCAGTCAGCGACAAAGTCCTTACGCCTCTCATGAACGGCACTTGCGTCGAATTCCCGCCGGCGACGGCAGAGGGGGACGGGCTCAAGTCGGAGGCGATCTTCACCGATCTTTCCCGTGAGGCAGCCGGGTGGAACCGGGTGGTCCTCTCCGAGTTTCGGCATCCCTTCAAGGACGGGTGTCCATGGCGTCCAGTGGCCAGAAGTTCCATCTTGGATTTCTGAGTGTCGTCGAGCTTCCCTCCGCCGGCTACGTGGGAGGTCTGCTCGTCACGAATCAGCTGGGGCGTCCGCTCGAGTTTCAATGCACGACTCCCGTCCGCCCGAACAGGACGCAGGAGATTCTCTACGGTCCGACGCTCCGGCCGTTTCTGCTCGCCGACCTGATCGGCAAGACGCTCTTCGAACGGCTCACGGTCAAGCCGACCGCGATCCTGGTGGGCGACGCCGACTTCCTGGCCCTGCGGCCGCACCTGACCGCGCCGGTCGCCGTCGTGTGCGACAAGGAATCGAGCCAGACCTCGATGAAGCTGGGCCAGCAGTGGCTGCGGTTCCACGACGAACATGTCGACGCGGACCGGGCGGCGATGAAAGAGGCCGGCAGCATCATCGTGGCGGACTGCGATCTGCGGGAGCCGATCGACCGGATCCGCGAGGCGCTCGAGGAGACGCTGAAGGCGGGAGCCGCGGCCTAGAGCGGGCCGCACAGGATCGTTCCGACAGATCGTTTCCGACAGTGGAGGGAGCCACACGGATGTCGCAGGAGCCCGGAGAGAACGGCGCAACGGATGGGACGTCGGCCGTCACCGAAGTCGGTGTATCGAGCGTCCCGGTCGCGGTCGCGACGCCGGACATTCTCATCTCCGGCATGAACTCCGCACTGCGCCGGCTGCCGACGCCCGAGCCGAGCGCGGCAAAGCTGCTGGACTCCGTGGGCTATGTGCCAAGCTGGAAGCCCTTCTGGCCGAAGGTCCGGACCTTCGGGCTCACCTTCCCGGCCGGGATGGAGTTTCTCCCACCCAAGGAGGAGAAGCCGGCCCCCGCCGATCTCGTGGCGATCGCTCCCAAGCAGAAGAAAGAGGTCCCCGAAGGCGAGGCCCCCAAGAAGCCGACCCGGATCAAGCCGCCGGCCGACGCGCTCTCCCTTGAGGACCGCCTGTTCTATGTCCTGCAGCCGCCGCTCGAATCGTGGCTGCGGGGGCAGGAACTGATCATGCCCTTTGAGCCGTTCCAGTATCAGTACGAAGGGATCGCCTGGCTCTTCGCCCAGAAGTGCGCGCTCCTCGCCGACGAGATGGGGCTCGGCAAGACGATGCAGACGATCACCGCGCTGCGTCTGCTCCTGCGGAGCGGGCAGGTGCGGCGGGTCCTGATGGTCTGCCCCAAGCCGCTCATCCCGAACTGGCAGCGGGAGTTCAAGACCTGGGCCGAAGAGATCCCGGTCACCACGATCGAAGGGGACGGGCCGCGGCGGAACATGATCTGGCGGATGCCGGGGTCGTTCGTCCTCCTGGCGAACTACGAGCTCGTCGTCCGCGACTTTCAGCAGATGATGCTGGAGAACCGCGGGGGAACGCTCGGCGGTAAGGCGGACATCGTCGGCGATGTCGACGGGCTCGGCCGGCGGCGGCAGGTGTCCATTGGCGGGGACGAGAACCCGGGACCGCCCCTTCCGAAGTTCGATCTCGTGGTGCTCGACGAGGCCCAGCGGATCAAGAATCGCGAGGGGCTGACGGCGACGATCATCCGCGAGATTCCCCGCCGCCGGAGCCTGTGCCTGACCGGGACGCCGATCGAGAACCGTCCCGAGGAGATGGTGTCGCTGTTCGAGTTCATGGGGGTCGTCCCGCCAAACGCGAATCCGGACATCCGGCAGCTCTCGAGCCTGAGCCGCGAATACATCCTGCGGCGGACCAAAGACCTGGTCATGAAGGACATGCCGCCGCGGCTCGATCGTGACGAATACATCGAGCTCGGGCCGGCGCAGCGGATCGCCTACGACCAGGCGGAAAAAGACGGCATCATGCACCTCAACGAGATGGGGGAGCAGATCAACATCCAGAACGTGTTCGAGCTCGTCCTGCGGCTGAAGCAGATCTCGAACTACGACCCGCTGACGCAGGAATCGGCCAAGCTCGAGCGGCTGTGCGCGGACATGGAAGAAATCTCCGCCTCGGGCGGAAAGGCGATCCTCTTCAGCCAGTGGACCAAGACGATCGACTGGATCGCCGAGCGGACGAAGGACTACGGCCGCCTTGTCTACCACGGCGGGGTCCCGGCAAAGCAGCGGGAGCCGATCCTCGACAAGTTCAAGAACGATCCCAAGAGCCACCTGCTGCTCATGAGCTACGGCACGGGGGCGGTGGGGCTCAACCTGCAGTTCGCGGGGTACGTGTTCCTGTTCGACCGCTGGTGGAACCCGGCGGTCGAGGATCAGGCGATCAACCGCGCCCACCGCATCGGCTGCAAGAGTCAGGTGATCGTTTCGAAGTTCATCTGCACGGACACGATCGAGGAGCGGATCGACAAGGTCCTGAACGAGAAGCGGGAGATGTTCCGCCGCGTCCTCGGCGAAGGGGACAACGAGAACGCCCAGCTCAGCATGAACGCCGGCGAGATCTTCGGCCTGTTCGACCTGAAGGCCCGCAACAAGGCGGGGGGCGCAAAGAAAATCGGACCGAAGGTGGCCTGAGCCCCGTTCGGTCCGATGGATTCCCAATTCGCTGCTCAGCGGACGATCCGCGACGGCGAAGTGTTCAAAGCTTGTCGGCGATCCGCTTCGAAAGAACCTTGTTCTTCGCGGCGTCCGACGACACGTTCAGCACGTGAAAGTCCTTCAGCAGGCTGGCCTGAACGGCCGGATCCGGGACGTGCTTCTTGATCTCCGCGTCCAATCCTTCGAGGGCGCTTCCCCCCTCACCGGATTGAGCCAGTTCCTGAAAGCGGGCCTTGAGGGCCTCCTTCGAGCCGATCACGGGGGGACCTTCGACATTGGTCGGGGAGGGGACGCTGTTGCTTCCCCCACACCCGGCCAGGGCCAGAACACCTGCGAACGACAGAGCACAAATCGCGGAGCGCATCATCACTCGATCCCGGATCACCTCGAACACCATCGGAAAACTTACAGATCGACCTTCTTGCCGTCGGAGGTGTGGCCCAGCGACTGCCAGATGTTCAGGTCGATGTTCTCGGAAATGAACTGGATCGAGCCGTCACCGAGGAGGGCGTTCACCCCGCCGGTGTGGTTGCTGCGGGCCGCGTACACGCCCGCTCCGTCCATCACGCCGCCGGTGCCGGTCGAGGCATCCGGAGCGCGCCAGTTCGGATTGGCCATCGTGTTGAAGATCGTGGCGCCGGTCAGGCCGTTGAGCCAGTCGCGGCGGCCGTGGCTGTAGTGCGACGCCGCGCTCCCCAGCGAGCTGGCAGCGAAGGTGTCGACCTGGGCCTGCGTCCAGTTGACGTCCGGAGCTCCGGAGGGCCGGGCCACGCCCTTGCCGATGTCCGTTCGGAGGTTGTACGCCGCGCCGTCGTTGTCACCCTTCAGCGACTCGGAGGCGGCGATCGTGTTCGACGCACCGTCGGAGAGGTCCCGCAGGTTCGTCGTGCGGTCCTTGTTGAACATGCCGATCTGGTTGGCGACCGCCACCCAGTACAACGAGGGACCGGCCGACATCACGTAGTTGTTGCCCCCTTCGACGCCGACCCAATCGCGGTCGGACGGGCAGAGCATGGAGGCCAGACGGACGCGGTACGGAGTTCCGTCGGCGGTGCCGTTCGGCGCCTGGCTGTACATGAGGCTCATATCGAGCTTGCTGTACAGGGCGGCCTGGTCCAGGTACGGGAGCATCATCGCCTGGGCGCTGAAGGCCCGGTAGTAGTTCCCGTTGTCCCAGACGGACTTCCCCTGCGGGGGCGGGAACATGCCGTGCACTTCGTGGTAGCTGTGCATCGCAATCCCAAGCTGCTTGAGATTGTTCTTGCACTGAGAATTCCGGGCCGCTTCGCGGGCCTGCTGCACGGCCGGCAGCAGAATGGCGACGAGAACCGCGATGATGGCGATCACCACCAGCAACTCAATGAGCGTGAAGCCGCGCGACTGGCGGCGGTGCGACAACAACATCAGCGGAGTTTCCTTGAACTTGGGGAGGCAGCCCTGGCGGAGCCACCACTCAGGCGGGAACGTGGAGAGACCGTGCGGCGCAACGGCGGGAAACATGGAAGGGTACGGTTGGATCTTTCGTACAGTCAAATTATTCGGAAAAGATTTATCAATTCTTGGGATTTCATCCCTTGCAAAGGCTGCTCGCCCCCTATTTCTGACGGATCGGAAAGGACTGTTGGCTGCCTGAAGGGAGCCAGTTCATGGAATTCCGGGGGGCATTTCCTGTTCTTCCCGCCTCCATTAAAGTCTGCAGGCTCGAAGTCACGGACAGTCCCCGGCGGCAAGCGGCTTGGCCGAGACTGAGTGGCGTCCGACGACATGCGCCCGCCCGGCCACCAGAGATGGCCGCGGCTCTTGTGCATCGGTCGCTTCCGTGGGTTTTCGGCAATTTGGAGAGTGACGGACATGGCTGCCCCGCTGCGAGTCGGGTTGATCGGAATGGGAAACGTCGGCGCCGGAGTGGCGCGGATCCTGATGGAGCATGGGCCGCGGATGGAGCAGCGGACCGGGCGGCCGATCCAGCTCATCCGGGCCGCCGTCCGCGACGTCCACAAGCCCCGCGATTACACGCCGCCGGCGGGAATGCTGACCGACGACGCCCTCTCACTCGTCCGCTCGCCGGACCTGGATGTCGTCATCGAACTCATCGGCGGGCTCCGGCCAGCCCGCGAGCTGGTCCTGGAAGCGCTCCAGGCCGGAAAACACGTCGTCACCGCCAACAAAGCCCTCCTCTGCGAGCACGGGCCGGAGCTGTTCGCCGCCGCCCGGGAAGCGGGGAA
>Ga0247822_10001480_pt1 | contig 14385 bp, 11 predicted proteins | sample 13C_Cellulose_Da_FD_192423 | JGI IMG/M metagenome (GOLD analysis project Ga0247822, IMG submission 192423) | Soil microbial communities from agricultural site in Penn Yan, New York, United States - 13C_Cellulose_Day30 | ecosystem: Environmental > Terrestrial > Soil > Agricultural land | place...
TTCCGTTGTTGCCGCGCCGGCACCGTCGCCCTCACCGGTGTAAGTGTAGACGAGGATGGCGCCCGGGTTCTGGAGAATCGTGCCGGCGCCGCCATCCATGGTGCCCACGAGGCCGCTGACGTCGGTCGCCACGTACATGGTCTTCATGTCGGGGCTGAGGGCCATGTCGCGCAGGCGGTTCTCGGACTGGAAGTAGCGCTCGATGGGGCCGGCGACTGTCTTGCCGTCGGCGCCGAGCGGGACGCGGTAGATCGAGCCGCGCTTCAGCGTGGTGACGAGCAGCGAGTTTTCCCAGCCCGGGATGCCTTCGCCGGCTGCCGGGAAATAGGCCTGCATCGACGAGGTGGCGACGGTCGGCCAGCAGATGAAGTCGATGCCGCCGCAAGCCGGGTCGGTGAAGTCCCAGTCGGTGGGCACGGTGAACAGGGTCGCGACGGGATCCTGCATCTCGTTGGGCCAGCTGGTTTCGTCCTCGACCGGGACCGAGGGATCGATCGTGATGTCGGAGAAGGTCAACTGGGCGCAGGGCGTGGTAGCGTCGACCCAGCGGGCGCGCTGATAGGCGCTGTCGTCCCTGAAGCCGACGACGTGCGGCCAGCCGTAGTTCCCCCCGGCGACGAGGGCGTTGACTTCGTCATCGGTCTTGGGGCCCTGCTCGGACGCGTAGAGGGTCCCGTCGGGGCCGAAGTCGATGCCCTGCATGTTGCGGTGGCCGTAGGTGAAGACGTGGCTCCTGACGCCCTCTATCTCCGGGTTGTCCTCGGGGATCGAGCCATCGATGTTGAGCCGCAGCGACTTGCCTTGGTAGGCGATCCAGTTGCTGCCACCCACCTCGTCCGCGGTCGGTAGGCGCTGGGCCTCGATGGGGATGCACCAGTTGCCGAGCTGGTCCTTACCGCCGTCGCCGATGGTATAGTAGAGCTTGCCGTCGGGGCCGAGCTTGAGGCGGCCAGAATTGTGGTCGTTGAAGGCAGGGAGGCCGGCGATCACTTCCTTTGCCTCGCCGAGGGTGCCGGCGTCCTTGTTGAAGGTGAAGCGAACGATCTTGGCAAAGAGGTCGTGATAGGGACTGGCGGGGTCGGTGACCCAGGGCACACCGCCGCGCGAGGTATCCACGTAGGTGTAGGCGGCATAGACGTGGTCGTTGCCGGTGTCCTGCAGCAGGTCTGGATCAAGCGCCAGGCCGAGCAGACCGTCCTGCCCGCCGGGCGCGGAGACTTCCTCGATGTCGATCGCTACCTGCTTGGTCCCGTCCTCGGGATTGACGCGGGTGATCTTGCCGCCGGTTCGTTCGGTGACCCAGAGCCAGTTGTCCGGCCCCCAGGTAACCTCCCACGGGCCCTCGAGGCCGTTGGTGAGTTCCCTGACCTCGAACTGCTTGGTGCCGGTGACGGCCGAGTCCGGAGGGTTCTGGGCGAAGGAGGGAGCGACGGTTCCTGCGACGAGCAGGATGGAGGCAAAGGCGAACGTTGCGGAAAGTCTCATGCGTTCCTCCAATGGCAATTGATCAAAATAATACTTGAACCGACAGCTCCGTTCCGTGGGACCGGCAGCCATCGGACGTAGGAGGACGCGGGCATGAAAAACGTCCGCGACCAGCTGGGACTAGGCGTCGTGCTTCCAGCCGAGGATGCGTTCGGCCTTGGTGGAGTTGAAGAAGCTGTTGCGGCCGCTCATGTCACCCTTGATCGCGACGCCCGGGAAGAAGCGCTGGGCGATCTCGAGGCTGGGGACGTTGGCCGTGGTATCGGGTGCCACGATGTAGAAGGCCTCGTGGCCCTTGAACCGGCCCTCAAGGCTCAGCAGGCACGCCCGCGCCGCCGCATCGAAGCGGGTGTAGGCGAACAGGTGCTTGCCGGGCGCCGGGGCGTCGAGGGTGAAGTTCCTCGCTGCGAGCTCCCGCTCGGGCACCACCCAGTGGAAGCGCATCGAGGCGATCGAGATGTCTTCCCAGCGACGGGCGAAGGCATCGGCTTGCGCCTCGCAGATCCACTTCGACAGGCTGTAGGGCTCTTCCGAGTAGTTCGGATGCTCTTCGTCGACGGGGAAGTAGTCGTAGCGCGGGTCACGGCTGTAGGAGTGGCCGATGGCGTTGACGCTCGACGCCTGGCAAATGCGCATGATGCCGTTTTCGACAGCGGCCTGGAGCGCATTGTAGCTACCCACGACGTTGTTGTTGTGCACGACATGGTCGGGGTGACGGCCGGGGGAGGGGATGGCCGCCATGTGAATGACGGCATCGCATCCCGCGAAGGCGGCGACGAGCTTGTCGTACTCGTCCATGTCGGCCTGGATGAAATGCAGGCCCTTGGTCTCTTCGGTCTCGGGCGCGGCGACGCGGTCGATGCAGACGAGGTCGTGACCCTGGCGGCGCGCCTCCGTGATGATGGCGCGGCCGACGCCGCCGGAAGACCCGGTGAGTGCAATCTTCATTTGAGTTGTCCTCAGCTGGCGTAGACGGCCTGGTGCAGGCCGCGGATGTAGCCGATGGCGTAGAGGCGACCGAAGGCGGAGTAGCCGGCGTTCTCGTTGGTGTCGCCCTCGACGGTTGGGACATGGTCGGGGCGCAGGACGCCGTTGAAGCCGATATCCTTGTAGGCCCGCATGGTGGCCAGCATGTCGGTCTTGCCGGCGTCGTGCCAGGTTTCCTCGAAGCGGGTCGGGATGCCCTTCACGTCGCGGAAGTGGACGAAGCTGATCTTCTTGCCGAACTGGCGGATCACCGAGGGCAGGTCGTCGGTCATCAGGGTGAAGTTACCCTGGCACATGGTGATGGTGTTGTAGTCCGACGGCAGCATGTCGACGAGGCGCTGGTAGTTGGGGACGGTGCGCATGATGCGCGAGACGCCCTTGATCGGGGTGATCGGCGGATCGTCGGGGTGCATGGAGAGCTTGACGCCGGCCTTCTCGGCGACGGGGAGCACGCGGCGCAGGAAGTACTCCAGGGTCTCCCAGAGCTTCTCCTCGCTGACGGGCGGGTTCGACGTGATGTTGTCGGGTACGTCGTCGACGTTGAAGCTGGTTACCACCGAGCCGCCACGGCTGGGCGTCGCCATATTGGTGCGGACCCAGTTGAAGTCGGTCATCCACTCGTAGCACCACACCGGGATGCCGAGCTTGCCCATGTTGGTCAGCAATTCGCAGACGACGTCGATTTCCTCGTCACGCCCCTCGAGGCCGCGCTTGGCCTTGTTGAGCGGGGGGCGGGACTCGATGACACGGATCTCGAAGCCGCCCTGCTCGTAGGTGTCCTTCATGCGCTGCAGCGCCGACAGGCTCGAGACGCGCTCGTTGGCCTGCAGGGTGTCGAAGGGCAGGCCGGCCACCGCCAGGTCGACGCCCGCCTGCTTGGCGAGCTTCCACAGGGGCTGGGGCTTGGGGGGAATGAACTCGGCGATTTCGAGCATTTTCTATCGAGATCTCTGTAGTGGACGGCGCCGGAGACGGGCCGTCGTGGGTAATGCTTGCCGGCCGTCGTGAACGACCGAAAAACGGACGGCGCGCGGAACCCGAAGGTCCCGCGGCGATGTGTCGGCCCGCCTCAGGCGGTAGGTTCGGTCTCGCGCGAGCGGATCGAGTGCTGGCCCCACTTCTGGTCGAGGTTGGGCCAGGGGATCGAGTCGACCAGGAGCTGGGTGTAGGAGTGCTGCGGGTTGCGGATCACGGACTCGACGTCACCCTTTTCCACCACGTCGCCGCGGTAGAGCACGGTGATCGTGTCGGCGACGTGATAGGCCGTCGTCAGGTCGTGCGTGATGTAGATGATCGTCACACCATGGTCGCGGTGGAGGTTCTTGAGCGACTCGAGGATGTTGGCGCGCAGTGACGCGTCCACCATCGACACCGGTTCGTCGGCGATCAGCAGCCTGGGCTTGAGCAGCAGCGCACGGGCGACGTTGATGCGCTGGCGCTGGCCGCCCGAGAGCTGGTGCGGGAAGCGCCCGAGCACATCCTCCGGACGCAGGCCCACCGCGGTGAGCGCCTCGTCCATCTTGTTGCGCGCGTCGCGGCCGGACTTGGCCAGCTTGAACTGCTTGATCGGCACGGTCAGTAGGTGGTCGACAGTGTAGAACGGGTTGAACACCGCAAACGGATCCTGGAACACTGCCTGCACCTCGCGGCGATAGGCGAGCCGGTCGGGGCCGCGCAGCGAAGTGATGTTCTGGCCGCGGTAGAGGATCTCGCCCGTGGTCGGCGTGATGAAGCCGAGGAGCAGCATGGCGAGCGTCGTCTTGCCCGAGCCGGACTCGCCGGCCACGGTCATGATGCTCGGCTCGTCTTCCTTGAGCGTCAGCGAGAACTCCTTCAGCGCGATCTTGGCGTGCGAAGACAGCAGGCCGCGCTGGTAGACCTTGGTGACGTTCCTGATTTCCAGAAGATTGCCCATGACTCAGCTCTCCTGATCGTAGAGGTGACAGGCGACGAGCTGGCCGCCGGGAAGCATATTGACCTTCGGCTTCTCCTTGCGGGAGCGATCGGAGGCATGGGGGCAGCGCGGGTGGAAGGCGCAGCCGCTGGGCAGCCGGAGCAGCGAGGGCGCGAGGCCCGGGATGCCCTTGAACTCACCCTTGTTGTCGAGCGTCGGCAGGCTCGAGATCAGCGCCTGCGAGTAGGGGTGCTTGGGGTTGGTGAACATCTCGCGGACGGTCGCCACCTCGACGAGCCGGCCGGCATACATCACCGCCACGCGGTCCATGGTCTGGGCCATGAGGCCCATGTCGTGACCGATGAGGATGACGGCTGCGTTGATGTCATCCTGCACCTTGTCGATGGTTTCCATCACCTGGCGCTGGGTAACCACGTCGAGCGCGCTGGTCGGCTCGTCGGCGATGATCACCTCGGGGCGAAGCAGGATGCCGATGGCGATACAGACGCGCTGCTTCATGCCGCCCGACAGTTCGTGCGGGAACATCTGGAAGACGCTCGGATCGAGATCCACCGACTTCAGCGCCCACATGCAGCGCTCGTCGATGGCCTTGCGGCTTTCGCCGGGCAGGTGCGACTTGATCGCGTCCACCATCTGCGCGCCGATCTTCATGACCGGATTGAGCGAGTTCATCGCGCCCTGCGGGATGTAGGCGATCTTGCTCAGCCGCGCCTTGCGCATGCCCTCTTCGTCGAGGGACTGCAGGTCGGTGCCGCCGACCCAGACGTGACCGCCTTCGATCCGCCCCGGGGGCTTGATCATGCGCATCATGGCGAGGGCGAGGGTGGACTTGCCCGAGCCGGATTCGCCGACCATGCCCATCTTGGTGCCGGCCTCGAGCGTGAAGCTGACATTGTCGAGGGCGCGGGCGCGCCCAAGGTCGGTGTAGTAGGTGACGACGAGGTCTTCGACGCGCAGAACCGGGCTGCCGGTGGCGGCGGATTGCCTGCGTCCGGCAGCGGCTTCAGTGGTTGCAAGGTTCATCGTCATCACTCCGTCCGGCGCACGCGCGGATTGGCCAACTCGTCGAGGCCCATGTTGATAAGGGCAAGCGAGCCCAGGATCAGGATCATCGCGACGGAGGGGGCGATCGGCCACCACCACCAGCCGTTGAAGAAGGCGCCCTGGAGCTGCGCGGCCCAGATGATGTTGCCCAGCAGCGGCTCGCGCAGTGGCCCGAGGCCGAGCACGGCGAGGTAGAACGAGGCGAACACGGCCGAGAACACCTGTCCCACGAATGCCGCGGCTATGAAGGGCAGCAGATTGGGCAGGATCTCCTTGAAGATGATCGACATGTCCCCGACGCCGGAAAGCTTGGCGACGGCGACGAACTGGCGCTCCTTCATGGTCAGCACCTGGGCGCGGATGACGAGCGTCGGGCCCATCCAGGCGAGCATCACGACGATGAGCGCCATGGTGATGATGGTGACGTCGCGCTTGTCGAGCGAGCCGGCGACGACGACCTGGATCAGCAGGACCGGGATCGGGGTAAGGATCTGGCAGACCGTGCGGATGGTGCTATCGACCCAGCCGCCGAAATAGGCCGAGGTGAAGCCGAGGACGACACCGATCAGGGTGCCCAGACCACCGGCGATCACGCCGATGACGGCCGTCTGCCACATGCCCACGACCATGGCGGCGGTGAGGTTGCGGCCGAAGAAGTCGGTACCGAACGGGTACTTCAGGCTGGGCGGCTGCTTGGTTGCCACCGAGAGCGGATAGGCGTGCTTCGGGTTGACGGTCATCAGTCCGATGACGGTGAACAACACCAGTGCGATCAGGATGATCAGGCCGACGGCGAGGCCCCTGTTGCGGTTGAAATAGCGCAGCAGGAGGGTCAGTTTTCCGGGCTGCTGAACCGCCGCTTCGGGCGCCGAAGTTGCAACGATTGTGGTCAATTGTCCGGTTCCTACTGGTTGCGCACGCGCGGGTCGAGCAGCGGGTAGATGAACTCCAGCACCGCCATCAGCACCGCAATCGCGATCGTGATGAACAGCACGATGCCGTAGATCGTCGGGAAGTCGTTGGACCGAATGGCGTTGTTGAGCACCTGCCCGAGGCCTGGAATGCCGAAGAGCTGCTCGACGACGAGCGCCGAGGTCACGACGGTACCCAGTGCCAGCGCGAGGCCGGTAACCTGGGGCAGAAGCGTGTTGCGCAGGTAATAGTCGCGGAAGATGCGCCCGCCGGTGAGGCCCTTGTGCTCGGCGAAGTTGACGTAGTCCTCGCCCTGGATGGTGACGCCCATGCCACGCATCGACAGCACCCAGCCGCCGACAGAGCCGAAGACGAGCGCCAGCGCGGGAAGCATCTGGTGGCGCAGCACGTCGAAGGCAAATTCCCAGGACCAGTTCGGCACGATGCCGATCGAGTAGGGTCCGCCCAGCGGGAGCAGCTTCAGACGGAAGCCGATGAAGAACATCAGCAGCACGCCCATGATGACGGGCGGCACGCCGGTCAGCAGCACGAAGGGGGTGGCAATGCCGCGCAGCCAGCGTGGCGACTTCGGCCAGGCCGAGATGGCGCCCAGCAGGTTGCCGATGATGAAACTGAGGATGGTGGTGAACAGCAGCAGGAAGACGGTCCAGGGCAGCGCCTGGCCGATGATGTCGGTGACGGTCGCGGGATAGCGGTTCAGCGAGTAGCCGAAGTCCATCCGGATCACGTTGCCGAGGTAGTTCCAGTACTGTTCGAGCAGGGGCCTATCGAGGCCGAACTGCTCATTCATGTTGGCGATCAGCTTCTCGATGTCACCTGGGGCGAAACCACCGGAGCGCGCCAGCTCGGCGAAGCGTTCGCGGAGGGCGTTCCGCGGGCTGAGGCGCGGAATGAAGAAGACGATCGTGGAGGCGGCCCAAATGACCAAAACCAGGAACGAAAGGCGCTTGGCTATCAGCTTGAAGTTCACTCGGGCTACTCCGGCACCGTGAGATTGAAGGGTGCGCGCGGACGCGCACCCCGGTATCGGTCTGTCGGATTACTGCGCGCCGGTGGGCTGCAGCGAGGTGATCACCAGCGTACCGGTGTGAGCCCAGAACGCGCCGTTCGTGCCCATTGCGGGGTTCTCGGCGGTCGGCCAGTTCTTCCAGTAGTGCTGGTTGTAGGCGATGCGGTGCAGCCACTGGATGATCGGGATATCGATCTGGTCACGCCAGTAGATACCCAGGGCCTTGGCAGCGCCTTCCTGGAACTTCGGATCGTCCGACGAGAGCGGAGCGATCTCGTCGAGGATCTGGTCGTATTCCGGATTGCTGTAGCGCGAGAACCGGTTGTTACCAGCCGAGGTGCCGATGGCTTCGCTGTACTTGCCGTGGAAGAGGTTCAGAGCCTCGAACGGGTCGTAGAGCGATGCGCCGTGACCGAACATGTAGAGGCCTTCCTTGCCGTCAGCCATGTTCTGGTACGAGTCGGGACCGAAGTTGATAGCGGCGTCGAAACCGCCCTGGCGAAGCATTTCGACCAGGATCGGAACGATGTCGCTATGGATGCCTTCGAAGCCCTGAATGGTGGCGTCGATGGTCTTGCCGTCCTTTTCCCACAGGCCGTCGCCGTTCAGCGTGAAGCCGGCTTCGCCCATGAGCTTGGCGCTCTCTTCGGTGTCGAACTTGCGCGGCTGGTACTGCTCCTCGAGCGCCTTGACGGCGGGCGAGTCAGCAAAGGCCTGCAGGTTCGGGTAGAGCGGGAACGGATAGATCGTCGCGATCGGAGCGCCTTCATACAGGATGTCGTTGATGACATCGCGGTTGATGACGAGGCTCATCGCACGACGGACCTTGGGGTCGCTGTAGGGCTCGAGCTGGGTGTTCATCCACAGCGAGTTCGGCCACCAGTCGAGGTACCCGAAGGGCGAACTGGAACCGGTATGCGTGGTGATTTCCGGGTTCTGGGCAAGGATGTTGCCGATAACCGAGGAACGCATGTCGAGCGCGGAGTCGAACTCGTTGTTCACGACGCGCTGGGCGACGGTGTCCATCGAGACGCCGGTGATGTTGGCGATGATGACGCGCTTGACGGCCGGCTCGGCGATACGGCCTGCCTTAACGGCCCACCAGTCGGGACGGTAGTCGAAGATCTTCTGGTTGGCGTTCCAAGCCTTCAGGTCATACGGACCCGAGTGCGGCATGTCCACGCTGCCCGGCTCCATATTCACGTCGGGCTTGGACGACAGGTATTCGGCCGGCACGATCGGGATACCGGTGTCGAACTTCTCGGTCAGCACTTCGAACTTGAAGCGCGGGGACGGGGCCTTGAACTTGACCAGAACAGTCTGCGCGTCAACCGCTTCGGTGGACTCGACGAACTGGGTGAAGTGGGCGTTGTAGGGCAGCTTGGAATTGTTCAGCTGGCCGTCGAACGTGTACTTCACGTCGGCCGAAGTGACCGGCTTGCCGTCGCTCCAGGCGGCGTCCTTGTTGAGCTTGATCTCGAGCGCCGTGAAGGTGTCGTCGGTGTATTCCATGCTGTCGGCCAGCCACGGAACGTACTCGCCCTTGAAGATGGAGAAGTACATCAGCGGCTCCCACATGAAGGCATTGCCTTCCTGGTGGGTGTAGCCGGGCAGGGCCCACGGGTTGGTCACGCCGATCGGCGAGGACAGAGCCACGCCCCAGCCGAGGACAACCGTCTGGTTGCGCGGCACGTCGGGCAGCGGCGTGGCCGGCACGATTTCCTTGGGCGCAGTTGCGGCGAGCGGGCTTTGCGCCAGCGCTGCCATAGGCATCGACATGACGCCGAGCGCCAGCAATGCAGCTGTTACTATTCTACGTTTGACCATGTGACTGGTTCTCCCTTGACCGTCGAATGGATGGGCATTGGTCGCCGTGTCGGCTGACCTTCTTCTGTCGGGGGTAAGCGTTTGCCCCGAACGTCCTCCTCACCTCCAAGACAAGCTCGTTATCTTGTTCTCTTGCTCAGTGGGGACGGGCCCTGCCAGCAGCGGACCAACGGTCCGCGCAGCCGCGAGACGAGTAGGCTTGTTCGACCGGCCCAAAGGGGCTGTGCGGCATTTCCGGACTTTGGCTGAAGTCGCTGCGGTCCACGGTGGACCGGGAGCGAAGAAATCACCGACCGCCATCGGGGCGGCCGCGTTTCACTTATGCGGTCTGTCCGTCCTGCCCATCGGACGACCTAGTTCATACCCTGCTGCATTTGGCCTGGCGTCTCCCCCACCAATTCTGCCGTCCGACCCCTCCTGGGCCGCCCGGCGATTTCTCCCAATAATTCAAGCGTTAGCCAGCGGAATCGAGTGAGTCAACAGCTGGAATGGTAGGCTACCAGACAAGGGTGCTCCGGCTCGGGGCCAGCGCCATGCAAAGCGCTTTGAACTTACGGTGTTTTTTCCGTTTGGTTCGTGGAGTGTACTAAATCAGAAAAATCATGTGCGATGATCACGTAGGCGTGCATCGTTGCAAGCAGGCTGATGCAGAAAGGGTGCGAAGCTGTCGCTCCGCACCCTCAGGATCTCACGATGCCGGGCTCGTCAGCCCTTGATGCCGGCCGAAAGCATGATCGCTTCGGTGACGCGCCGCTGGAAGATCAGGTAGACGATCGCCACCGGCAGGCCGGCTAGGATGGCGCTGCCGAGGTCGCGGGCATACTTCACGCCAAAGGCGTCGGTGACCTGCGTAATGCCGACCGTCACGTTCATCATCTGCTCGTCGGTGACGGAGAGGAAGGGCCACAGGAACTGGTTCCAGGCACCGATGAAGGTGATGATGGCGAGCGCGGTGGTGATGCCCCAGTTCATCGGCAAGTAGAGCCGGAAGAACATCTGGAACTCGTTGGCGTTGTCGAGCTTGGCGGCCTCGCGCAGTTCCTTGGGCACGGAGTCGAAGAACTGCTTGTAGATGATCACCGTCACCGGCCCGTAGACGAGCTGGGGCAGGATCACGCCGAGCCAGCTGTTGAACAGCTTGAACTGGCTGATCAGCACGAAGTGGTTCACGATCAGCGCCGGAATGGGGATCATGAAGCTGGCGAGGATGATCCACCACAGGATGCGGCGGCCGGGGAAGTTGAGCTGGCTGATGGCATAGCCGGCGAGCGACGAGATCAGCACGACACCGACCGTGACCGAGGCCGCCGTCACCAGCGAGTTGATGTACCAGGTGCCGATCTTGGTGTTGAACAGCACGTGGGTGTAGGCGTCGAGCGTGAACCGCTGCGGCCAGAGCTGGATGCCGGGCTGCACGATGTCGTTCTCGACCTTGAGGGTCGTCACGACCGCCCAGTAGAGCGGGAAGGCCCAGAAGATCGCACCGAGAACCGTGATGACGGTGGCAATCAGGCCGAAGATGTCGAGCGCCTTGATGACCTTGCGCTTGCGCGGGCTGAGGCCGGCGATCTCCCCGGCTGCGGGAGTGGTAGCGACCGAGCTCACTTGTTACCTCGCGCGCGGAGCATCTGGAACTGCAGCACCGAGAAGACGACGATCACGAGGAACAGGACCACCGCGACGGTGGCGCCGTAGCCGCCGTTGTTCTTCTGGAAGGCGCTGCGATAGATGAGCTGGACGAGGCCCATCGTGGCGTCCGAGCGGCCGCCGTTGCCGAACAGGTAGACCTGGTCGAAGATCTTGAACTGCGCGATCAGCTGAATGGTCAGCACCAGCACCGTGATCGGCCAGATCAGCGGCCAGGTGATGCGGGTGAACTGGCGCCAGCGCGGCGTGCCGTCGAGCGCGGCGGCCTCGTAGATCTCGGGCGAGATGTTCCGAAGGCCAGCGATGAAGAGCAGGATGTTGAAGCCGATCGTCCACCAGATGGTGATGAAGGCGACCGTCGGCATGAACAGCGGCAGGGTGCGGAACACCGGCACGTTGCCGCCGGCGACGAGGGCGATCAGCGGCTGCAGGATGCCGAACTGGCTGTCGAACATCCAGCCCCAGACGCGAAACACCACCGAGACCGGCAGGATGTAGGGAATAAAGAAGCAGGCGAGGATCAGCGACTGCATCCAGCCCTTCAGCCGGTTGACGCCGACGGCGATGGCGAGCGCCACCATGGTGGCGGGGACCACCGTGAGGATCACGAAGTAGACCGTGTTCCACAGCGCCACGCCGAACAGCTTGTCCTTGAACAGCTTCAGATAGTTGTCGAAGCCGATGAAGGTGCCCGGGCCGATCAGCGGCGCCTTGTGGAAGCTGAGCCAGATCATCTGCAGCGTCGGGTAGATGAACAGCACGGCGTAGACGACGACGAAGGGCAGAACGAAGATCAGTGCCGCCAGCACCTCGTTGCGGTTGAAGCGTTTCTTGCGTGCCGGCAACGGCACGTCGGCGGCAGTATCTGCGGCTGACATTGGTTCTGGCCTCCCCTTCCAGTCAAAAAGTCCGGCCGGCGCCCGGGAGAGCGCCGGCCGGTTGGAGATTACTCCACCTGACCCTGAAGGTCGTCGCGCATCTGCTCCATGGCAGACTGCGGATCGATTTCGCCGTTGACGGCGGGCATCAGGTAGTTGCCGGCCGCGTCGTAGACGGGGGAGGCAACACCAGCGAGCACCGACGACGGATCGAACACGGCGGTATCAGCGAGCACCGAGTAGGTGGCGTTCGGCTGCTTGGTCTTGAACTCTTCGCTGTTGCGAACCGGCGAGTAGGCCGGAATGTGGCCGGCATCGGCCCAGGCGAGGGAGTTCTTGTTCATCCAGGCGATGACCTGCATGACGGCGGCGCGCTTCTCGGGCGAGACTTCGTTGCCGACGCGGTTCGGGATCGCAAAGGCGTGCGAGTCAGCCCAGGTGGCCGGGTGGTCGAAGAAGGTCGGGAGCGCGATTGCGCCCCAGTCGAACAGCTCGCCCTTTGCGTTGAGGTCGGTCATGGTCGGGACTTCCCACACACCGTTGATGTGCATGGCCGCCTTGCCGCCCGTGAACAGGGCGATCGAGGCCGGGTATTCGGTGGCGGCCGGCGCGAGGCCGTCCTTCACCCAGTCGGCAACCACGGTGGTGGCCTTGACGGCCTTGTCGAGGTTGTCGCCCGACAGGAAGTTACCGTCGGCGTCGAGGAACTGACCGTCCTGCTGGCCGAGCAGCGAGTAGAAAATGCGCCACTGGCTGTCGCCGGCGGCCGAGTGGATCGACACGCCGTACTCGGCGCCGCCGTCCTTGAGCTTCTGCAGCGCGGCCTTGAAGTTGTCGACGCCATCGAGGCCGGTCGGCAGGCCGTTGTCGCCGAGCAGGCCAGCGGCCTTCAGCATGTCCTTGTTGTAGTAAAGGACGATCGAGTGGATATCGAACGGGATGGCGTACTGCTTGCCATCGACCTGGGCGGCCTTCCAGTTCGAGTCCGCGTAGTCCGAACCGGCGAGGCCGGCAGCGGCGATCTCGTCGGCGGTGATCTCGCTGAGCGCACCCGAGGAGACGCCGAGCGGCAGGCGCGAAAGGTGATAGGTCATCACGTCCGGACCTTCGCCGATGGCGGCCGAGGTCTGGACCTTGGTGTAGAACGGGGTGCCCCACTCGAGGGTGGTACCCTGGATCTCGATCTTGCCGGCGTTCTCGGCGTTGAACTTCTCGATCAGCGCCTTCATGCGGACGCCGTCACCGCCGCCGAGGAAGTCCCACCAGGTCACGACTTCCTGGGCATGCACAAGGCCGGTGGTCGACAGCAGACCTGCCGACAGCACTGCCATTTTCAGAAACGACTTCATCACTTCATTTCCTCCCAAAGGATGAGCTCCATGCGTCTTTGCTTCACCTGGGCCGGCGACCCTCGCCGGTCCTGTCCCGCTGGCCACGCATTGAGCAGTGGCGGCCATTCAGGACATCATCTCTGACCTATCTACCGATATGGATCAGGAATTTTGATACATAAGGGCGTATTTTCCCTCTATCCGGATATGCTTTGATCAGGCGGCGCTGTACGCCACATCCTTCGCGTCGAAGAGATGCGCCGCAGCGCCGTCGATATCGAGGCGTACCTGGTCGCCGATATTGAGCCTGGATTGGCCCTCGTCCTCGGCGATCACCACCGAGTTGTCGGCCAGCCGCACATAGGCCAGGGTCCGCTCGCCGAGACGCTCGACGACGTCGGCCTTGCCGGAAATGGCGCCCGTGGCCGAGACCTTCACGGACTCGGGTCGGATGCCGAAGGTCACGTCGCCATCGCTGGGCAGGCGGGACGCGGCGATGCCGGTCTGGATCTCGGAGTTGTCGGGGAGCTTCACCAGCACCTTGCCGTCGCGATCGGAAATCTTCTGCACCGGCAGGAAGTTCATCGAGGGCGAACCGACGAAGGCGGCGACGAAGCGCGACGCGGGCCGGTTGTAGATCTCCATCGGCGTGCCGATCTGCTCGATCTTCCTATTGTTCATCACCACGATGCGGTCGGCGAGCGTCATGGCCTCGATCTGGTCGTGTGTCACGAAGATCATCGTGGTCTTCATGCGCTGATGCAGCTGGGCGAACTCGATGCGGGTGCGCACGCGGAGGCCGGCGTCGAGGTTCGAAAGGGGCTCGTCGAAGAGGAAAGCCTTGGGATCGCGGACGATGGCGCGGCCGATGGCGACGCGCTGGCGCTGTCCACCCGAGAGCTGGCCGGGCTTGCGGTCGATCAGATGTTCAAGCTCAAGGGTTTTCGCTGCGGCGGCGACGCGACGGGCGATCTCGTCCTTGGGCATGCGGATGTTCTGCAGGCCGAACGACATGTTCTCGCGCACACTCATGTGCGGATAGAGCGCGTAGTTCTGGAAGACCATCGCGATCTGGCGGTCGGAGGGCGGCAGCTGGTCGACGCGACGATCGCCGATGTGGATTTCACCACCGTCGATGTCCTCGAGGCCAGCGATCATGCGCAGCAGGGTGGACTTGCCGCAGCCGGACGGCCCCAGGAAGACCATGAACTCACCGGACTCGATGGTCATCGAGACGTTCTCGATGACGCGCACCTGTCCGAAATGCTTGCTGACGTTTACGAGCCTGATGTCGGCCAAGTCGCGTACCTCCCCGGTAGTCTACCGGCC
>Ga0247822_10001481_pt1 | contig 14385 bp, 9 predicted proteins | sample 13C_Cellulose_Da_FD_192423 | JGI IMG/M metagenome (GOLD analysis project Ga0247822, IMG submission 192423) | Soil microbial communities from agricultural site in Penn Yan, New York, United States - 13C_Cellulose_Day30 | ecosystem: Environmental > Terrestrial > Soil > Agricultural land | place...
GCCGTAGCGCGAGCCCCCCGCTGCAGGGGCTCACGCGCCGTAGCGCGCCGGTGTGGTCCCGACGAGCCGCGAGAAGCGTTAACCGAGGGCGGCCGCGAGCGCTTCACCGCTCATGCCCGGCGAGCCGGTGCGTTCGGCCGTGTGCACGAGCTCGACGATGCGCCGGTTGCGCGGGGCCTCGACGCCGTGTTGCTCCGCGAGGCGCACGATCTCGCCGTTGAGGTAGTCGACCTCCGTCGGCCGCCGGCGCGCGAGGTCCTCCCACATCGACGAGCGCGCCTCCGGGTCGACCTGGAGCTGCGAGCGCAGCGCGATACGCACGATCGGCGTCGGCAGCCGCAGCATGAACGGCACGATGCGCACCGGCACGCCGCGCAACGGTGCCGGCCGGAGCTTCGCTGCGCGCAGCACGCCGAGCGCCTCGTCGACGATCGACGCGATCACGCGACGCAGCCCGCGGGAGAGCATCAGCTCGCGGGTCGGCGCACCCGACAGCGCACTCACCGCGTTGTTGAGGTTCACGAGCAGCTTCGTCCACTGATGGCGCACGAGGTCCGCGCGCGGCTGCGTGTCGATGCCGGCCGCGCGCAGCGCCGTGACCAGCGCGTCGGCGCCGGGCTCGAGCATCACCGCACCGCTCGTGGTGCGCTGGAAGACGCCTTCACCGTGCGAGCGCACGTTGAAGCCGACGATGCCCGCGAGCACGCGCGCCGACGGCAAGCGCGCACGTAGCACGTCCGCATTGCGCACGCCGTTCTGCAAGCTCACCACGATCGCATCCGCGCGCAGCACACCGGCGAGCGAGCGAGCGACCTCGTCGGTCTGCCCGCTCTTCACGCAGCAGAGCACGGCGTCGCAAGTGGCGAGCACCGCCGGATCCGTCGAGAAGGGCACACCATCCGCGCGGCGTCGCTCGCCCGCGAAGTCCTGCACGGACAGCCCGTGGGCGGCGAGCTCGTCGCCGATCCGCGAGCGCCCGACGAGCACGATGTCCGCCGCACCCGCCGTGCGCAAGGCGCCACCGACGTAGCAGCCGATCGCCCCCGCGCCGACGACGCCGATCTTCACTTGAGCGCGATCACGCCACAGGCGACGCGACCGCCGGCGTTGCCGGTCGGCTGCGTTTTGAAGTCGTCCTTCTTCTCGTGGACGATGAAGCCCTTGCCGACGACCGACGTCGGGTCATCTCCGAGGGTGATGCCCTTCATCACGAACGTCTTGGTCGCCTTGCCGTCCTTGCCCGCGGTCAGGTTGCCGAAGTCGCCCTCGTGGTGCTCGGCGGCGTCGGGCGCGCCGTGCTTGTGGCCGCTCGGGTTGAAGTGACCGCCGGCGCTGGTCGCGTCGGGAGCCGAGCAGTCGCCCTTCTCGTGCACGTGATAGGCGTGGTCGCCGGGCGTGAGGCCCTCGACGTTCGCGGTCACCTCGACCCCGCCCTCGACCTCCTTGAACGAGATCGTGCCCTTCACCTTGGACTTCGAGGCCGGCGCCAGCTCGGCGGTCGCCTCCTTGGGGGCGGGCGGCGGCGGCGGCGGGGCCGGCTCGGCGGGCGCGGCGGGCTCCGCGGGCGCGGCGGGCGTCGCGGGCTCGGCCGTCGCCGTGCTCGGATCGGGGCTGGCCGCACCACCAGACGAGGACTTCTTGCAGCCACCGAGCGCGGCCGCAACGATCAGGGACACGAACATAAGGCGCTTCATGGGCCGAGCCTGCCTCGAACCGAGCGCTACAACAACGGGAGCTGCGCGCGTTCGCTCACTACCGGCCGCGCGCCGCGGGAGCTACCCCGGTCCATGCGGTATCACGCGCTGGCGGCCGACTTCGATGGAACGCTCGCCCATCACGGAGTCATCGACGACGCGACCTGGGAGGCGTTGCGCACGCTGCGCGACTCCGGCCGCCGGTTGATCATGGTGACCGGCCGCGAGCTCGAAGAGCTGCTGCAGCTGCTCCCCGAGCCCAAGGTGTTCGATCGGATCGTCGCCGAGAACGGTGCGGTTCTCTACTGCCCCGCGACCAAGCGCGAGCGCATCGCCGCGCCGGGACCGCCCTCCGAGTTCGTCGCCGAGCTCATCGCGCGCAACGTCGGCCCGATCTCCGTCGGACGCGCGATCGTCGCGACGTGGGAGCCGCACCAGGACACGGTGCTGCACGTGATCCGCGAGCAAGGCCTCGAGCTCCAGGTCATCTTCAACAAGGGCGCCGTGATGGTGCTGCCGAGCGGCGTCAACAAAGCGACCGGGCTCGCGCTCGCGCTCCACGACCTCGGGCTGTCGGCGCACAACGTCGTCGCGGTCGGTGACGCCGAGAACGACCATGCGCTCCTCGCGTCCTCCGAGTGCGGCGTCGCCGTCGACAACGCGCTGCCGTCGCTCAAGCACGTCGCGGACCTCGTCATGCGCGGGGATCACGGCCGTGGTGTCGCCGAGCTGATCGACATGCTCCTCGAGGATGATCTCGCGAGTGCGCCGCTGCACCGCCACGAGGTGAGGCTCGGACAGGCCGGCCGCCGCCCGATCATGCTCGATCCGTATGCGCCGAGCGTGATGGTGTGCGGCACCTCGGGCAGCGGGAAGTCGACGCTGACCACGGGCCTGCTCGAGCGCCTGCGCGATCAGGGCTACCAGTTCGCGATCGTGGATCCCGAGGGCGACTATGCCTCGGTCGAGTCGGCCGTCGTGCTCGGCGGCCCGAACCGCGAGCCGCTCGTCGAAGAGGTGCTCCACGTCCTGCAGAGCACGACCGACAACGTCGTCGTCAACCTGCTCGGTGTGTCCGTCGAGCATCGCCCCGAGTTCTTCACCAAGCTCCTGCTCGCGCTCGCCGACCTTCACACGAGCTCCGGCCGCCCGCACTGGCTGGTCGTCGACGAGGCCCATCACCTGTTGCCCGCGAGCTGGGATCCGGGGGGCGACCTGACGGTGCGGACGCAGGGCACGCTCTACATCACCGTGCACCCGGGGAGCGTCGCGAAGTCGATCCTGAGGACGCTCGACACGGTCCTCGCGGTCGGCGAGCACCCGGAGGAGACACTGCGCGAGTTCGCACGCAAGGCCGGGCTCGCGCCGCCGGAGATGGAGCCGATCGCGAAGCTCGACCCCGGCCACGCGATCTACTGGCGGATCGGTGAGGAGCCGATCGAGATCGAGACGGAGCGCGGCACGACCGAGCGGCGACGCCATTCGCGCAAGTACACCGAGGGCAACCTGGGTCACGAGCGCTGCTTCTTCTTCCGCGGCCCGGCGGCGCGGCTCAACTTGAAGGCGCGCAACCTCCACTCCTTCATCGACCTTGGCGAGGGAGTCGACGAAGAGACGTGGCTGTTCCACCTGCAGCGCGGCGACTACTCGAACTGGCTCCGCACGCAGGTCAAGGACGTAGCGCTCGCGGATGCGGTCGCCGTGGTCGAAGCGATGGCCGAGGCGACGGCCGAGGACAGCCGGCGGGCGATCCGCGCGGCGATCGAGGCGCGTTACACGTTGCCCGTCGACGAACCGACCGGTCGAGTGGACCCCACGGCGCCGCCTTCGGCCAGGAGGTCGCGATCCTTGGACGACGCGCGCGCGCGTCGCAGCTGATCGTCGAGGAACTCGCCTTCGCGGTCTTCGGCGCCTTCGGGCGGCGCCGGCACGTGGACGGCCGTCGCGCCCGGCACCCCCATCTGGACCAGCGCCTCGTGGACCGCGCGCCGCGCGCGACTCTCGATGAAGCTGAAGCTCACGAGCTCCTGATCGATCCACGCGAAGTACTCGACCTCGATCGCACCACGGTCGATGCGATGCGTCTGCATGAACGGCGGCGGTTCGGGCAGCACGCCGCGCAGGCCGAGTAACGCCTCCCGCCCGACCTCGTGCGCGGTGTCGAGGTCCGCGCCGGCGCCCAGCGAGACCGTGAAGCGCATGCGCCGCTCGCGGTGCTCGCTGTAGTTGATCAGCGTGTCCCGAAACAGATTCGCATTCGGGATCTGGATCTCCGCACCGTCGGGTGTGAGCAGCACGATGACCCGCGGCGACAGCCGGACCACGCGCCCCTCGATCTCCCCGAGCTGTACCTGGTCGCCCGCTTTGAACGGCGGGTGCAGGCCGAGCATCATCCCGGGGAAGTAGTTGGCGAGCCAGTCCTTGAACGCGAGCCCGGTCGCGAGGCCGAGCAACCCGAGCGCACCGAGCATGCCTCCGATCGTCCCCATGATGCCGAGCAGGTGAAAGCACAGCATCACGCCGACGAGGATCGTCGCGAACCTCAGCGCGAGCCGGAAAAGCCCGCCGGTGATCGGACTGACACCGAACCGATGCAGCGGCCGCTTCCACCGCCGCAGGGCCATCGAGATCGCGAGGAACGGCACGAACACGAGGATCGCCGCGATGATCTCGGGCACGGCTGCCATCGCCGCACGCCCGAGGTGCGAGACGCTGCGCCACAGCGGCGCGAGCCGGCTCTCGACGCCGGACACCTCGAGCTCGTTGCGGACGTAGACCACCCCCTCGAGCCGGCGCGCGAGATCGATGGCCTCGTTCTCGCGAGAGGCGGTCTCGACGGAGCCGGCGAGGTGAACCACGCCTTCGTGAACACGAATGCGCACGTCTCCGAGCCCCACGACCTGGTCGTAGATGCCCTTGAGCCGCCGCTCGAGATCTGCGTCCGTCGGGAACTCCAGCGAGATCGTAGACTCCGCGGCGGGCGCAGACTCGACGCTGGGCGTCCGAGCGAGGCCCGTCGTGATCGGCGCGGGCCCGCAGCCGAACGCGCACAGGCCGACGAGGACGGCGCGCGCGACGACGAAAAGGAGGCGAGTCGTGATTGTCATGACGGCAGCCGGATGGGACTTCGAGCGTGCACGCCGCGTGCACGCAGTGGCGGCAAGCAGGAGGTGCCCCATGGCAGTCACCGATACGGCCGGCACCAAGTCGGCCGCCAACCTGAAGCACAAGCTCAAGATGCATCTCGATCAGGCCCAGGAGCGCCTGGAGGATGCGAAGCAGCAGATCGAAGAGCTCGCCGAGGAGAATCAGGAAACCCTGCGCGCGGCCGCGCAAGACGTCCGCGACCGGATCGAGCAGCACCGCATGCGCGCGGAGGAGGTGCGGCGAGACGTCGCGGACTGGATCGAGGACAAGAAGCAACTGACCCAGGAGGCGATCGCGACGTGGCGGCAGAAGCGCGAGCTCAAGCAGCTCGAGCGGCGGGCCGAGCGTGCGGAGGAGTACGCGGTGAATGCGCTGACGATCGCGATGCTCGACGCCGACGAGGCCGAGCTCGCGGTGATCGATGCCATCGAGGCCCGGCTCGATGCGGAAGCGGCCGCCACAGCGGCGTCCGCGGATCGGGCGTAGTCCCCGCGCAACTCGGAATTTCGGTGACGCGCGCCCCAGCGCGGCGTGCGTTGGAACACACGATGCAGCACCGGCGAGACAGGCGGAGGAGCTGCGATGCTGGACGAGCACGAGAGACACGCGACGTACAGACAATGGCGATGGTGGTCGATCGTCTTGCGCGGGTTAGCAGCGATCGTGTTCGGCATCTTCGCGCTCGCACTACCCGGCTCGGCGTTTTTCTCCCTCGTGCTGCTGTTCGGGATCTATGCGATCGCCGACGGCGTGCTGGCCTTGGCGCTCGGCTCCCGCGCCCCCGTGGTGCCTCGCGGCGCACTGATCTCGCGCGGGATCATCTCGATCATCGCCGGGATCCTCGCGCTGACGATGCCCGGACCGGCGGGACTCGCCCTGCTGATCTTGATCGCGGCGTGGGCGATCGCCTCCGGCATCGCGGAGGTCGTGATGGCGATCAAGCTCCGGCGCGAGCTCGCACACGAGTGGCTGCTCGGCCTCGAAGGCGCGCTGTCGGTCGCGTTCGGTCTGGTGCTGCTGCTCTCGCCGCTCGCGGGCGCGATCGTGCTCGCGCTGTGGGTCGGCGCGTTTGCCCTCGTGCTCGGCGGGATGATGGTCGTGACCGGGTTTCGGTTGCGTAGCATGCAACACCACGATCTCGCCGCGGCCGCCTGATCAACCCGGGTGACCGTCGAGCATCGCCATCGCCGCCGCGATCGCCTGCGGCGTCCCCGCGATCGCGAGCAGGTCGCCGGTGCGTAGTGGCTCGTGGGCATCGGGCACCGCGAAGCCGCGGCCGTCGCGCACCATCGCGAGCACGGTCGCACCGGTCGCGCTGCGCAGCTCGAGGTCGGACAGCGATTGTCCGACCGCCGGACTATCGGCGTGGATCTCGTACCGAACCGGCGCCCCGATCCCCGGGAACAATGCGCGCGCCTGCTCGAGCGGGTCGCTCCCGGGCGGCTCTCCTTTGGTCGCGGTCTGCTTGGCGAGCACCTCGATCACGGCTTGCGCTGCGGCGCGCACGTGACCATGGAGGTTCGCCGTCGTGCGCCAGAACAGGAAAGCGAGGATCGCGACCGCGATCACGAGCACCGTGCCTGCCGTGTAGCCGGGGAGGAACGGCTGCGTGATCGCGATCAGCGCCGAGCCGGTGATGACGATGCCGACGAGGCGCACCGCCGACTCGATCACCAGCCGCGGCTGGCGGCCCAGGTCGATCCCTTCGCCGTTCGCATGCGGGACCGCGACCTCTCCGAGCAGCCGGCCGAAGCGGTGGGTCGTGCGCAGCACGCTGACGCAGAACGGCAGGATCACGAGTCCCGCGGCCGTGACGAGCACCAGGCGTCCCATGCTCCTCGAGAAGCCGAGGTCGTCGACGACGAAGGCGATCGCCGCCGGGAACGTGAGCGAGGTCGTGATCAGCACCGCCGCGATCACGGCGACGTCGAGGAACAGGGTGCGCGCGAAGCGGCGCATCAGCGAGCGGGACTCGCGGCGCGACGTTCGCAGCTTCTCGATCCAGCTGCCGTAGAGCGCGACGAACGTCTGCAGCGGCTTCGGCAGCTTGCGATCGACGAAGCTCGCGACCCGGTGCGAGCGCCTGATCAGCGCCGGCGTGAGCAGCGTCGTGATCGCCGAGACCGCGACGGCAACGGGATACTCCTGCGGACCGATCACGCCGAGCGAGAGGCCGAGTCCGACGATGATGAACGAGAACTCACCGATCTGCGACAGGCTCAGGCCCGCAGCCACGGCGGTGGTGATGCCCTTCCCGGTCATGAAGGCACCGAAGGCCACGCTGGTGACCTTGCCCACCACGACGATGACGGTGAACGCGAGGATCGCGGGCCAGTGTGCGACGACCTGGCTCGGATCGATCAACATGCCGACCGCGACGAAGAACACCGCGGCGAAGATGTCGCGCACCGGTTGGACCAGGTGTTCGATCTCCGCGACCTTCCCCGACTCCGCGACCAGCATGCCCGCGACGAAGGCGCCGAGCGCGACGGAGTAGCCGAGCTCCTGCGCGAGCAGCGCCGCACCGAAGCAGATGCCGATCGCGGCGACCACGATCGTCTCGGGGCGGCCGAGCCGGACGACCGCACGCATCAGCCGCGGCACGACCAGGAGGCCAATGACCACCAGCCCGACGAGGAACGCCGCGAGCCTTACCACCAAGATCGCGAGCTCGTTCGCGGACAGGCCGCTGCCCGTCGACGCGCCGGTCAGGATCGCCATCAGCAGCACGGCGATCAGGTCCTCGACGATCAAGATCGCGACGACGAGCTCGCGTAGCTCCCCGCCGATCTTCTCCTCGTCGAACGCCTTCGCGATGATCGTCGTGCTCGAGATCGAGACGAACGCGCCCGCGAAGATGCTCTCCATCGTGGTCCACCCGAACAGGCGCGCCAGCGCGTAGCCGAGGGACATCATCACGCTGCACTGCAGGAGCGCGGTGACGCCGGCGGTCGGCGCCGCACGGAACAGCTTGCGCAGGTTGAACTCGAGCCCGAGGCCGAACATCAGCAGGATGACCCCGAGCTCGGACAGCGTGTGCACCACGTCCGGCTCGGCGACGACCGGGACCGGCACGTGTGGCCCGATCAACAGCCCCGCGAGGATGTAGCCGAGGACCACCGGTTGATGCAGGCGCTGGAACACGACGGTGATCACGCCCGCGACGCACAGGACGATCGTCAGTGCGGAGAGAAACCCGTGCGCGTCGGTCACTCACGCGAGACATGCACGAGCGGCGCCCATCACCGCCCGTGCGCCCGCGTCACAGGTCGTTCTCCGAGGCGTGTGGCAAGATGCGAACCGGTCGATGCCCGATCGCACGCTCGTAGCCTCCGCCACGAACCTCTTGGCCCGCGGCTTCCTCGTGGTGCCGACCGACCGGGTGTCCCGCGGCGGCGACCCCGTGAACGGCTTGTTCGCGGTCGCGCGGGCGATCCACCGCGTGATGGCGTTCAAGGCACCGGCGCGCGCCATCGCCGTGATCGACGCCAACGCGCCCGATCCGACGTGGCCGCCGCTCCTCGCCGCTCAGCTGCCGAGGCTGTCGGAGCTCCTCGCGGCGCTCGGCCTTCACGTGGTCCATGCGCCCGACGAGGTCCACGTCGTGGCGTCATATGCGCGCGCTGCGCTCGATCGCGGCGACGACGCCATCATCGTCGGCGTGGACAAGCGGTACGCCCAGCTCGTCGGGGATCGGCTGTGGTGGTACGACGCCAACAAGGACGCCCGCTACACCGCGGAGATCGTTCAGAAGCGATTCGGCGTGCCACCGGCGCAGGTCGGAGAATGGCTGGGCCTCGTGGGTGACGACGATGCGCTCCCGGGCGTCACCGGCATCGGCGCCAAGGGCGCGACCACCCTGCTCGAGACCTACGGCTCGGTCGACGCCGCCCTCGCCTCCCTCGACGAGATCAAGGGCCGGCTCGGCAACGCGCTGCGCGCCGCGCGCGACGAGGTGCCGCGCGAGCTCGCCCGCGCGCGCCTGGACACGACGCGCCCGCTACCGCTCGCGCTCGATGCCGCGCCGTACGTTCCGCCGCGCGCGGCCGCGCTCAACGAGCTCTACGATCGGCTCGGGTTCGTCGAGCTGCTCGCCGCCGACGGCGCTCCGACCGTGAGCATCGAGGTGTGCGCGACCGCGGACGAGCTGCGTGTCCAGCTCGCACGCTTCGGGGCCGGGCCGATCGCGCTCCACGCGCTGATCGAGGATCCGGCGCCGGTGCGTGGCGCGATCGCGGGCATCGCACTCGCCGACGGTGCCGGCGCGGCGTGCTACGTCGCCGCGGGCACGCACGCGTGGGACGAGCTCGCGGGTTGGCTCGCCGACGCGAGCGCGCCCAAGCTCGGCCACGACCTCGTCCCCGTCGTCGTCGCGCTGCGGCGCATCGGCCTCCAGCTCGCGAACATCGCAGGCGACTCCGCGTGCGCCTCGCACCTCACCCAGCCGAGCAACTGGGCCCCGCACGATCTGCCGCTGGTCGCGAAGCACGTGCTCGGCCGCGCGCTGCCCGAGGAAGACGCGGTGCGCGGCGTGGGCCAGAAGCGCAAGGCGTGGGGCGCGCTGCCGATCGATCGCGTCGCGATGTTCGCAGGTGAGCGCGCCGACGCCGCGGCCGCGATCTGGCGCGCGCTGTCGCCCCAGCTGCCGTCCGACCGCTGGCACGAGTACCGAGATCTGGGCGACACGCTCGTCCGCATGGAGCTGACCGGCATCCTCGTCGAGCCCGCTGCACTCGATGACGCCGAGCGAGCCTTCGTCGCGATCGAGGCCGACCTCCAGCGGCAGATCGAAGCGCTCGCCGGGCGCGCGTTCAACGTCAACTCGTCCCAGCAGCTCGGCAGCGTGCTGTTCGAACATCTGAAGCTGCCGATCGTCAGCCGCACCAAGACCGGCTGGAGCACGTCGATCGAGGCGCTCGAGCGCATCGAGCACGCGCACCCGATCGTGCCGCTGGTGCTGCGCTGGCGGCTGCTGCGCCGCTTGCGCGACAGCTGGGTGTCGTCGCTGCGGCGCTGCATCGATGACGACGGGCGCGTGCACTCGGAGGTCCACCTCGCCCGCTCGTTCTCCGGTCACCTGATCAACACGCGCCCCGATCTATCGCGCGTGCCCGGCCGCACGCCGGAGATGGCGCGCATCCGTCGCGCGTTCGTCGCGCCACCCGGGCATCTGCTGATGTCCGTCGACTTCAACCAGCTCGGGCTGCACGTGCTCGCGCACCTCACCAAGGACCCGGCGCTCGTGGAGCCGCTGCGCCGGCGCGACGACATGCACGTGCTGACGGCGGCCGCCGTGCTCGATCGCCCGGCCGACGCGATCACCACGGAGCAGCGCCAGCTCGGCAAGGTGATCAACTTCGCGACGTTCGCCGGCCAGGGTGCGAGCGCACTCGCGCTGCAGCTCAACGTCTCCGCCGCCGAGGCCAAGGAGTACATCGCGCGCTTCGATCGCCGGTACGCGCTGGTCCGCACGTTCCAGGACGAGCAGCTGCGCCTCGCGCGCGAGGTCGGCTACATCACGACGATCGCGGGCCGCCGGTGGCCGATCGGCGGCCTCGAGTCGCTCGACCCGCACGATCGCTCGTACGCCGAGCGCCTCGCCCGCCGCGCCACGCACGAGGGCTCGGTCGCCGACGTGTCCCGCCGCGCCCTGCTCGACGCCGACCGCGCGCTGCGCCGCGAGGGGCTGGGCGCCGTCCCGCTCCTGCAGGTCGTCGACGAGGTCCTGTTCGACGTCCCCGAGGCCGAGCTAGCGCGCGCGGCGCGCGTCGCCGCTGATGCCATGCGCCACGCGTTCGAGCTCGAGGTCCCGCTGGTCGTCGGCGTCGAGGCCGGGCGCAACTGGGCCGACCTCGAGCCGGTCGCACTCCACGAGCCTCCGGTGTAGTGTCCGGTCATGCACCGCACCGTGTTGCTCGCGACGTTGGTCCTCGGGTTCGGCGTTGGTTGCGGCGAGGACGAGCCCGAGGCGTTCCCCGCGTACCAGGACTGCTTCGACAAGTTCTACGATTTCGGCCGCGGCCTGACGCCGACCGAGTCGATCCTCGAGTGCTGCCTCCTGCACCCGATCGATGACCAGATGCCGGCGTGCGGCGCCGACATGCCCGCGTGCATCAATTACCTCACGAACAACCTGAACCAGACCAGCGCGAGCTTCGTCGAGGTGCAGGAGGCCTGTGAGACGTACGCCAACCAGCTCTGATCACCACGAGCCGCTCGAACCGTCGGCGGTGGTCGGACGGTTCTGCACGTCGATGCGCGTGCTCGTCGCCTTCGCGATCCGGTTCGCGAGCGCGGCCGCCGACGGGACCTCCATCGATGGCACGTCCCACACGCGGATGGTGCCGTCGCGCGAGCCGGTCACGAGGCGGGTCGCGTCGCGCCACGCGATCTGATCGACGGCGCTGTCGTGGCCGCGCAGCACGCGATGCTGCCTGGTCGCGAGGTTCCAGACGCGGATCGTGCGGTCGTAGCTGGCGGACGCGAGCTGCTTCCCATCGGGCGAGAACGCGACGTCCATGACGAGATCGGTGTGGCCGCGCAGGACGACGACCTGCTCGCCCGTGCGCAGGTCCCACACGATCACCGTGCGGTCGGCCATCCCGCCCGCGAGCAGCGTGCCGTCGCGCGACACCGCGTAACGGTTGACGAAGGCCGGCGTGAGCTCGACGACGCCGTGGGAGCCGACGACGGCGAAGCTCATGTCGCAGCGATTGAGCACGAGTCGGTCGCCGATGTCCTCGAACTCGGCGAGCGCGATGCACCATTTCGGGCCGTCGCCGAGCACGCGCATCGTCCCATCGCGCTCGATCATCCGCGCTTCATCGCCGACCTGCACGATGATCCTGCCATCCGCCGCGATCGCGACGCCGCGCACGGCATCGCTGCCCTGGATCACGACGGTACCTGCGCCGGTCGTGGAGTCCCATCGCCGCAAGGTCCCGTCGAGCGAGGCGGTGTAGAGGTATCGGTCATCGCGCGTGAACTGGACGCTGGTCAGCGCGCCGGTATGCCCGGCGAGCACGAGGGGCGCGGCATCGCGCCGGCGCAGCTCGATGCTCCAGTCCGCGCGCGGCATCGCGAGCAGCTGCCCGCTGCGCGAGGGAATCCCCATGCCGAGGTTCTTCTCGGTGCCCCAGGCGAACAGTTGCTCGCGCTCGCCGCTCATCACGTTCCACCGCGAGATCGTGGTCGGCGTGCGGACGACCGCGGAGTCGCCCTCGAGCCGCAGGCGTGTGATGTCGTCGCCCTCGAACCACGTCTTCGCGCTCTGGCTGCGGACGTCCCACACCCGCGCGCTGCCGTCGATGCTCGCAGTCGCGACCTGGGTCTCGTCGGGTGAGAACCGCGCGCGGTAGACGTCGTCATCGTGGCCGCGCAGCACCATCGACGTCCCCTGGGCGATGTTCCAGATCCGCGCCGTGGCGTCGTCGCTCGCCGACAGCAGGCGCTTGCCATCGCGCGTCCATTGCACCGAGTACAGCGCATCGGTGTGGCCGCGCAGCTCGCGCACCTCGCCGCTCGCGAGGTCGACGAGCAGGATGTCGTGCGCGTGGCCGACGATCGCCACGGTCGAGAGATCCGGCGCCCACTCGAAGGCGACGAGCTGCTCGCGATAGTCGGCGAGCTTCTTGATCGGGCCACCCGCGAACGGCACCGCCCACACGGCGTCGCCATCGTGCGCGAGCACGAGATCCCCGCGCGGCGACACCGCGAGCGAGGCGATCGCACGCTCGGTCTTCGCGAGCGGCCGCAGCGCGCCGCCCTCGTACGCGGAGATCGCGTTGGGCGCCATCGACACGGCGACCTTGCTCCAGTCGTCGCGCGCGACCGCCGTGCGCAGCGCTGCCTTGGGCCCGACGCCGGTCGTGACTCCGCCCGCACCGACGATCACCACGTCGTGCACGCCCTTCTCGCGCTCGACGAGCATCCGCGTGCCATCGGAGGAGAACCGGATCCCCATCACCATGCGATCGGAGCGAGGCACGAGCGTCTCGGGGGCGCCGCCGTCGAGCGGCCAGGACAACACCTCCCCGAGCTTGCCGCCGGTGACCACGTGCCGGCCGTCGGGCGCGAGCACCACGACCTCGGCGGCCGACTGTCCGGCGCCGAGCCGCCGCGAGCGCCCGGTGGCGAGGTCGTACGCGATCAGCTCGCCCTCGCGGACCGAGGCGAGCAACGTGGTGCCGTCCGGCGTGAACACCGCGTCGTAGACGCGATCACCCGGACGAAACACGTGGTGCGACACGCCGAGCGCGAGCGCCTCGTCGATGACGTTGACCACCTGCGCGCGATCGCTGCCCTCGAGCTCGTAGGTCTTCAGCCACGCGAGAGACGCGGTCGGATCCTTGCGCAGCGACGTCACCGCCTGTAGCAGCACCAGCTCGCGGCGGCGCTTCTCCGCCTGCGAGAGCGCGTCCTCGGTGCGAAGGCGTTCACTGCGCGCGATGTTGCGCTCGTGCACGACACGACGAAACGACTCCACGCCGACGACCCCGAGCGCGATCGCACTCGCGACCGCGACCGCGACCACGCCGCGGTGCTGCGACAGCTTCTTCCGCAGCAGCGCCCACGTCGAGTAGGAGTGCGCGCTGACGAGCTTGCCCGTGTGATAGCGGCGGAGGTCCTCGGCGAGCGCGGTCGCGTTCGCGTAGCGCTCGGCCGGATCGCGCGCCATCGCCTTGGCGACGATCGTCCCGAGCTCGCCCGGCACCGACGGTGCCGCGGTGACGAGCGGCCGCGGTGGACCCGCGAGCACGCGCTCGAGCGTCGCGCGTGGCGTGGTGTCCTGATGTGCCGGCGAGCCGGCGAGCAGCTCGTAGAGGACGGCGCCGATCGCGTAGACATCCGCGCGCTCGTCGACGTCATCGCCGCGCGCCTGCTCGGGAGCCATGTACGCCGGCGTGCCCACGACCTTGCCCGACACCGTCGACAGCGGCCCCGATCCCGAGGGCGACACGTACTCGCCGTCCTCGACCCGAAGCTCGATCGACGGCAGCTCGCGCTTGCGGTCGCGCGCGAGCCCCCAGTCCACGACGATCGTCTCGCCGAACGCACCGACGATGATGTTCGACGGCTTCACGTCACGATGGATCACACCCTCGCTGTGCGCGTAACCGACGGCGTCGGCGACCGCGATCACGTGCGGCAGCAGTGCGAGCCGGTCACGCATCGTCGTGCGCTCGGCGATCAGCTCCTTGAGCGTGCGCCCCTCGACGAGCTTCATCACGTAATACGGATCGCCGTTGGGCCAGCGCCCCGCTTCGTGCACCGGCACGATGCCGGGGTGTTCGAGGCGCGCCGTGATCAACGCCTCGCGCATGAAGCGCGCCTCGTTGGACGGCGTGTGGCGCAGCAGCTCCTTCACCGCGACGGTGCGGCCGAGGCGCTTGTCGACAGCGCGCACGATCCGACCGAGTCCACCGCGCGCGTGCTCGGTGATCTGTTCGTAGCGCTCGGGGTCGTCGGCGCCGTCCACCTCGACCGCGAGCCGCGGCTCTACCGGCGCGGGCGGATCCCCCCCGGGCTCGCGGTCGAGGTGGAC
>Ga0247822_10001482_pt1 | contig 14385 bp, 8 predicted proteins | sample 13C_Cellulose_Da_FD_192423 | JGI IMG/M metagenome (GOLD analysis project Ga0247822, IMG submission 192423) | Soil microbial communities from agricultural site in Penn Yan, New York, United States - 13C_Cellulose_Day30 | ecosystem: Environmental > Terrestrial > Soil > Agricultural land | place...
CACGCCGACCGTTCGCCAGGACTGAGTCCGAGTCGCCTTACACCATGCCCCACATCCGGCGTAGTGCCCATTCGCCGCCGAGCAGTAGCGTGAACAGGATCAGCCAGCCCGGCAGGAAGCCTCGCGACCGGTCGCGCCGCCAGTCCGGCAGGTACTTCGGCTTGGGCTTGACCGTCTCCAGCGGCTGCGCGGCGAGTTCCTTGAGGAACGTCGGCAACTCGTCGAGCCGGTGGAACTGGCCGCCGCCGGCCGCGGCGATCTTGCGCAGGGCGTCGTGGTCGGCGGCCTTGCGGAGCATTTCGTCGGACGCCTCCGGGTACGCCTGGAACCGGGCTGACGCCTCGCCCTTGACCTCCTTGCCATCTTTGTCCCGGCCGACCGCGGCCACCTTCACCGTATATTCGCCGGGGGCGGTCGGGCTGTACGCCACCTGGAAGCCGCCGTCCGGGTCGGGGACGACCGTCCGCGGCTGCGCGGCCGCCTCGTCCTGGCCGGGTGCAAGCACCTTGACCGTGAACTGCGGGTCCTTGGCCGGGGCGCCGCCGGGCGACCGCAGGCCGACGCGCACCGTCTGCTTGCCGCCGACCGGCAGCCGCTTCGCCGCGACCCGGGCGAACGCGGCTGCGTCGTCCTCCTCCTGGTGGGCCAGCCACCGCACCATCTGCCGCCAGAATTTCGCGTGCAGTTGCAGCCCGTCGTTGGTCTTCGGCTGGCCGAGCCGCTGCCACAGGTACGTCTCGTACGCGGCCAGCACCAGCACCCGGCCGCGGCTGCCGACGCCGATCTGGTGGCCGACCAGTGCCGGGGCGTACTTCTCGGCGGCCCGCGGCGCGGCCGGCACCGGCTCGGTGGCGCGCTGGTCGGAGGCCACGGCGAAGACCGTCGCGGTCGGGACCGGGCGGCCGACCTTGCTCAGCCCGACGAACCGGGACCGGCTGTCCCAGTCGTTGAGCCGCCGCCAGAAATCCGCCGATTCCTTGTCGTTGGCCCCGAGCCGGGTCAGGTAGTGGCCGAACGTCTCGGCCGTCGGCACGAACTGGTAGCGCGCGTTCGGGCTCTCGAAGACCGTGTCCGGCACCGGCGGGGCGGCGCCGAGGTCTACCGGCAGGATGCTCTCGATCTCCTTCACCCCGCGCCAGCCGGTCGCGTCCGGCCGGCCGGGCGTACCGAGGAAGGTGGCGTGCCCGCCGGTCATCAAGAGGCCGACGCCCTTCTGCGTCACCTGCTCGGCGATCCTCGCGGGCAGCTTCGGGTCGATGGTCTGGAGTTGCCGCGCCGACACGTCGCCCAGGATGATCACGTCGTAGGCCCGGGCGTCGAAGTCGAAGTCCTCGCGCTCCTGTGGCGTGGCCGGGTCGTCGGTCTGGCGGACCACCGGGTACAGGTCGATCCGCGGGTCGGCGGCCAGCGCCCGGCGGATGGCCGCGTTCTCCCAGTTGAGCCGGTTGACCAGCAGGACGCGCATCCCCTCCTTGGTGACGGTCAGGTACGTCTCGACGACGTTGTTCGACGGGGCGACGTCCCCCGGCGTCCGTTCGACGGGGATCGACACCCGCACCTTGTACTCGCCCGGCTTGTCCGGGGCGTTGAGCTTCAGCTCGACCTCGTTGTCCCGGTCCTTGTCGAGCGTGACCTGTTGCTCGCCGTTCGGGACGGGCTGGTAGCCGTCGCCGTGGTCGAACTCGACCTTGATCGGCAGCCGGGCGCCCTTGAACCCGTAGGCGTTGATGACCGCCTTGAGGGTGAACTCGGTCTTGACGAACACCGCCCCGTCCGGGCTGCCAGAGGTGACGGCGACCGAGGTGATCGCCACGTCCTTCGAGTCGGGCAGGATGTCGGTGCGGCCGACGGCGAAGGTGTGGACCGAGCGGCCGGTCTGCCTCCAGCGGGCCGCCTCGGGGTCGGGGTAGGTATCGCCGTTGTGCGCCCCGTCGCCGATGAGGACGTGCCCGCGGAGGAAGCGCTCACCCTGCCAGCGGTCGAAGGTCTTGCGCAGGTAGGTTGCGTAGTCGGAGCGGTTGAACTTCGCCGGCGCGGCCGGGTCGTACCGGTGGACCGCCTCGTCGAAGTCGGCCGGGCCGAAGCCGTACATCACGACCGTGACGTTCTGCTGGGCCTGCAACTCCTCCAGGGTCGGCTGGCAGCGTTCGAGTACCTTGCGGACGGCGTCGATCCGCGGCTGGTCGCCGAGTTCGTCGGGGACGGTCATGCTCTCGGACATGTCCACCCCGACGAGCAGCACCGACGGGACTTTCGGGTCCTCCCGGACCGCGACGCTGGGCCGCACGGTGGTGAGCAGCACGACGAGCAGCGCCGCCAGCCGCAGCCCGAGGATGACCAGGACGCGGCCGCGGGTGGCCTGGGCGTGGGCGCGGTAGGTCCACCAGGTCAGGCCGGCGACGAGCAGCCCGAAGAGGACCGGGGTCGCGTAGTCGCCGATGACCGCGTGCAGCGCGAAGAGGACGACCAGGAGCAGGGCGGTCCCGAGGACCAGCAGCAGCGTCCGCCCCAGGAACGAGAGCAGACTCACGCCGCGGCCGGTGAGCACCTGCCAGGCGGTGGCGGCGGTTAACAGCAGTTGCAGCACGCCGGCCAGCACGAGCAGGGCGATGGCCCCGTCGGAGACTGCGACGGCCGGGTTGGCGGACAGGAAGACGTCGGTGGCGGACATAAAGGCAATATTAACCACAAAGACACAAAGGGCACAGAGAAGGCAGAAGGCAGGGTTTAAGACCCACTCTTGATGTCTTCTTTGTGCTCTTTGTGTCTTTGTGGTGAATCCTCCGGTTCCCGCACCCAGCCGACGGCGCCGCCGGGCAGTTCGACCTGCACCCACCCGCCGCGGCGGGCGAGCTCGCGGACCTCGGCGCCGCGGGGCAGGGGGGCGTCGAGCCGCGCGGGGAAGGCTGTGCCGTTGCCGGTCCGCAGCACTTCGTCGGCGGTCAACACCAGCACCGGTTCCGGCCGGTCGGTAGCAATGTGGATTCCTGCCGCGGCTACGGCGACCAGCCCGAGAAGGCCGGCGACGGCGAGCGGGGTGGCCCAGCCGTCACGGGCGGTCAGTCGGCGGGCGAGGCCGATGGTGAGGACCAGCGCGAAGGCCGACGCGGCGAGGAACAGGTCCCACGGCGAAATGCGGTGCCGCAGCGAGTTCGGCGGGTCGGGGCGAACGCGCTCGGCGGGGTCGGACTCCGTGGGGTAGGCGACGGGCGCGCGGGCAGCGGTCAGCGCCCGTTGTAAGTCGGCGTCCCACGGGTACAGGTCGAGGCCGTCGCGGAAGGCGCGGATGGCCTGCGGCAGGTTGCCGGCGAGGAAATGAGCGCGGCCCCGGTTCAGGGCAACCGCGTCGGTGCGGACCCCGCCGGTCCACATCTGGTCGTACCAATTCGCCGCCCATGCAAAGTGCCGTCGAGCGGTCGCCGCATCATCTCGGGCTTCGACTCCTTGCAGGAACGAGATTCCGCCGTCATCGAGATCAAAATTCTTGATGTTCCGGTCTTTCAGGGAGTTGCCAAAGCCAAGTAACCCGGCGGGGAGGGCCAGCGCGAGCAGGAAGACACTCATGCGCCCACCTCCTCCCATGCTGTAATCAGCGACTCAGCTTGCAGGGTCAGCGACAGGCCGTGGTCCGGCGTCGGGGTGAACCGCGCCGCGTCGCACGCCCGCAGGAACGCCTCGGCGTCGGCGGCCTTCTCGGCTGGGCACTCGACGGCTCGCAGTGCCGCCGACACCTCGGCCGGCGTCTGCGCGGCCGGCGGTATGCCGAACCGCGCGGACAGGTAGCCGCGGAGCGCGGACGCCGCGGCCCCGGCCGGGTCGGCGGACGCGCGGGCCTTCTTCAGTCGGTCGAGCGCGAGGCGGGCGGCGCGGTTCCGCCGTAGCTTCGCCAGACGCACCGCGTCCGGGAACAGCCGCCGCCAGAGCAGCACCCAGGCGAGGACCGCCACCGGCACCGCCGCCACCGGCAGCAGCCAGCCGAACCGGCCGGGGGTGACGGTCGGTCGCTCCTCGGCCAGCGTGAAGAACTCCTCCGGCGCGTCGAGCGGGACCGGCGCGGCGGCCGGGGTCGGCCTCGCGGCCGCCGCGGTCACGGTGACCGGGATCGACCGGGTGAAGGTAGTGAACGGCTTCCAGCCGCTCCCGTTCTTGCGGAGGTAGACGTACCTCAGCGACGGCACCTGGTCCACGCCGGTGGACCGCGGCCGCAGCCCGTAGGTGAACCGCACCTCGGCGGCGTCCGGCGACGCCGGCGGGTCGGTGCGGTCGAGGACCTGGAACCGCCGGGTGAACTCGCCCAGCGTGCGCAGGTCCGGCTTGACCAGCTCGTGCGGGTTGGCGGCGTGGCGGATAGTCAGGGTCAGCGTGAGTTCGCCGTTGACCGGGACCGCTGGCGGGTCCACGGACCACTCGACCTGCACGCCCTTCTGCCCGGTGGCGAGTGCGTTGTAGAAGTGCGCGGTCTGCCGCTCGACGGGCGAGAGCTGTTCGATCGACGGCCGGTCCTGGGCGATGGCGAACGGGGTCAGGATCAACACCAGAACGAACCCACAAAGCGAGCGGGGGGCGTCAGCCCCCCGAGTGGGTTGACGCGCCCGAGTGGGCTGACTCGGGGGGCTGACGCTCCCCGCTCGCTTTGATGGTTGGGTGGGATCACCAGTCCTTGACATCGGGCCGCTCCGGTCCGGTGAGCAGGCGGGCGTTGGCCCGGCGGTCCTTCTCCAACCGCTCGGACAGGCGCTGAAGGATCGCCCGCGTGTCCTCCGGGGTCAGCGGCTGCGGCCGGTCGGTGTCCAGCACGACCGGCTGGTTGCCGGCCCCGGGGGCCTTCTGGTTCGTTTCACGCTGCGCCCCGTCGGACGGCTGGCCGGGGATCGCCTCCGGCCGCGTGCCGGGCTGGCCGCTGGGGCCGGACGGGTCGGGGCCGGGGTCCGGGCCGGCGCCGGGCGGTTCCGGTTCCGGGACCTCCGGAGGCAGGTCTTTCGGCCGCGGCCGGGTCTTGTCGGTCTCGCGGGCCTTCGCCCAGAGCAACTTGGCCAGTTCCAGGTTGTCCTCCGCGCGGTCGGAGAGCGGGTCGCCGGCCGGGATCCGGTCCAGGGACTTCTCGAAGCAGTCGATGGCCGTGCGGTAAACGTCGGTCGAGCCGCCGCGGGCCAGCAGGCAGACACCGCGGTTGTAGAGGGCCTTCGCCTGGCGGTCCGGCGGGGCGGCCCGGTCGTCGAGCGCCCGCAGGTAGTACAGCTCCGCCTCGCGCGGCTCCCCGTTCTGGACGGAGACCGCCGCCCGGTTGAACGCGACCAGCCCGGGGTCGGTGGTCCGCTCCGCGGCGGCAGCGTAATGCTGCTCGGCGGCAGCGTAGTCGCCGCGGAGGTACGCCTCGTTGCCCAGGCGGACGAGGTGTTCGGGGGCGTCGGACGGCGGAGGGCCGGCTCTGACCGCCAGGGCGGCGCCGCAGAGGAGCAGGAGTCGGGGGGCGTTTGTCATGGGTCGCGGCCCGGGCGGCTGTTACCGTTCCCTCCACCATCCTACGGCCAGGAACAACAGTCCGAGCCCCAGGAACCACGCCGAGCGGTCCTTCGGCTGCGGCAGGGCGTCGTCGGTCAACTCGCGGGACGGGTTCGGCTCGATCCGGGTTCGGAAGAACTCCCCGAGCCGCGGCACGTCCCGGCGGGCCGGCAGGTACAGGCCGCGGCCGTCCCCGACTATCGACTTCAACACGTCCTCACGCAGTCGCGTTGGCACCGGCGACGGCACGCCGCCCTCGCCCGCGAACTCCAGTATCTGCCCGTTCACGAATATCGACGAGTCGCGGTCGGGGTCGCCGACACCGACCGCGTGGACGGGGATCGACGCCTGCCGGGCGGCGGCCACCCCGGCGGCCCACTCGCGGTCGCCGGCCGGGTCGTCTCCGTCACTCAGCAGGATGATGTCCTGGTAGCCGGGGAAGCGCGGATCGTGGGCCGCGACTGCGGCGGCAAGAGCCACCCCGATGCGGGTGCCGGACTTCGCCCCCTCCTCGGGCCGCAGGTCCGGCGGCAGGTGAACGGCGTCGAGTTTCGCGAGCTTCGTTTGCAGGTGGTCATAGTCGGTGGTGAGCGGGACCAGGAGCCGGGGTTTCGCGGCAAAGACGACGACCGCGGCCCGGTGCCCGCCGCGGGCGCGGAGGGATTCGACGAGATCCTGCGCCCCGGCGACGGCGGCGCGCCAGCGCTCGGGCGGGCCGCTCATGTCGGCGGCGAGCATGCTGCGGCTGAGGTCGAGGGCGATGACCATGTCACGGCCGACGGCGACTCCGTCATCGTCCCCCTTTCCCCAGCGCGGCCCGGCGGCGCCGAGGACCAGCAGCGTCCAGGCGAGGAACAGCGCGAGCCGCCCGAGTCGTCCGGTCCGGGCCGGGCGGGTGAGCAGCCCGAACACCGCGGCCGGCCGGCCGACGAGTTCGAGGGCGCCGCGTCGCCGGCGGGCGGCGAGGAACCCGACGACCGACAGCACCGCCGGCACGAGCGACAACCACAGCAGTCCCGGCCGGGCGAACCGGACACCGGCGAGGAACTGTCGGGCGTCGGCCCAGAAGGCGTGCAGGCCGGTCGGGAGGTGGGGGAGGTCGATCATGGATCGGTCTTGCAGGGTGGTCGAGTCTTCGAGGCCCGATTCCATCAGCGATCTGGTGGCGGCAGAGCGCTCACTGGGTAATCAACAAGGCGAGCGGGGGACGTTAGTCCCCCGCGGGGCGCGAAGTCGCGGACGCTCCCTCGGGGGACTAACGTCCCCCGCTCGCCGGGTCGGGACTCCACCATGTTTCCGACCGGACCCCGCAGGGTCACCTCGACTCCTTGAGGAACGCCAGCAGGTCCGCCATCTCGGCGGGGGTGAGCCGCTTCTCGAACTCCTCCGGCATCAGCGACAGGCCGGTGGACTTCAGCTCGTCGATCTGCGTCCGCAGCACGCTCTCGATCGCCCCGTCGGCGCGGCGCAGCGTCACCGCGGTCGGGGACTCGCCGGCGATCACCCCGCTCGTGGACCGGCCGTCGGCCAGGTTCACCACGTAGTTCAGGTAGCGCGGGTCTACCTCCCGGTTCGGGTCGAGGATCGCCACCAGCAACTCCGCTGGCGACTTGTCCCGGACCGTCGCCATCGCCGGGCCGACGATCTGGCCGACGTTACCCGCCAGGTGACAGCTCGCACACTCGCGGCGGTAGACCTCCAGACCCTTCGCCGCGTCGCCGGGCTTCTCGACGGCTGCCTGATAGGCGGCGATGACCTTCTGACGCGCGGCCGGGGTGGCGACGGCGAACAGCTTCGCGGCGCGGTCGCGGACCGCCGGGTCGCGGTGGTTCTTGAGCACCGCCTGTCGGGCCGTGTCGATCTGCGACTTGCCGACGGTCCCGGACTCGACCGCGTCCAGCAACGCCTTCGCCCAGACCGGTCGCGTGGAGAGCGTGGCGATCACTTCGCCGCGCAGCAGTGGCGTGTAGCCGGTCCAGCGCGTCAGCAGCAGCGGGGCCACGTCGTCGGCCGTGGCGGTCCGCATCGCCCGGACGGCGACGAGCTGCATCGTCTGCGGCTTCCGCGGGTCGATGACCGCCTCGAACGCGGGGCGCGCCGTGGCGAAGTCCGCGTGGGCCAGCAGTCGCAGCGCCCACTCCTGGTCGCCGGCCTTCGCGGCATCGGCCACCAGTTCGTCGAAGAACTTGTGCGACCCGGCCGGCAGGTCGAGCGCGGCGAGCGTCTTGCCGGCCCGCAGCAGGCCGTCGCCGAGGCTCACGAGTAGGTCGCGCCGCTCGGGTTTCGGCAGCGACGATTTCGCAAGCGCCTCCAGGCCCCTCGACACCTCGGCCGGGCGGTTCCGCGCCCCGACCACCGCGGCGAGCTGGGACAGTAAGTCCCGCTCGTCGGCCGTCGGATCACCACCTTGCAGGATCGCCGCGAACAGAAAGTGCGAACGGTCGGCCGCGGAGCTGAGGACGGCGATGCGGGTCAGCGGGTCGGCCGCGTCCCGCCGCGCGATGCTCAGCAGAGGCTCAAAGCTGGCGGAGTCGAACAACTCCCCGAGCGCGAGGGCGACGTGGAACCGGACCTGCGCGTCGGGGTCGTCGTGCATTGCACGGACCTGGACGGCCAGTTCCCGGGATTCGACGAGTTGCCCCTCGGCCAGCCGCAGCCCGTGGATTCGCAGCCCCGCCACGTCGTGCCGTAGTGCGCCGAGGATGTCGTCGGTCTTCAACTCGCCCAGCCCTTTCAGCGTCCAGAGAGCGTGCATCCGGGCCAGCGGCGACTTGCTTTCCCGCGTCAGCTTGCGGAGGGGTTCCACCGCGGACTTGTCCTGCCGCTGGTAGAGCAGCCGCTGGGCCGTCTCGCGCCACCAGGCGTTCGGGTTCTCCAGCGTCGCCACCAGTTCGGCGGTCGTGGCCTGGCCGAGTCGTGGCGGCGGAGACGGCTTGAAGCCGGGCGGGGTCAGTCGCCAGATGCGGCCGCGGTCCCGACCGCTGTCCATGTGGAGCTGGTTCTTGATGTCCTCCGGGATCGACCACGGGTGCTCGACCACCTCGCGGTACATGTCCAGGACGTGCAGGGTGCCGTCCGGGGCGTTGACGAAGTTCACCGGCCGGAACCAGTTGTCGGTGGATGCGATGAACTCCGCCCCGTCATCGACCCGCGTCGCGGCGAACGTCGCCCCCTTCGGCGTCAGAGATCGGCGGTGGACGAGGTTCCCGGCCACGTTGCCGACGAACATCTGGCCGTGGTACTGCTCCGGGTACGCCGCGCCGCGGTAGACCATGATGCCGGTGCCGGACGTGAACACGCCGGACGCCTTCATCTCGCTCTCGGGCTGCTTCTGCCCCTCGGCCTGGTAGCGCCGCGTCCGCAGCTCGCGCCACGGCTCGGCCTGGCTGATCTGGAACATCGGCAGGACTTCGCTGGACCCCTCGGCGGCGCAGTCGTGGACCATTCGCGCCGCTGGTAGGTGCGGGTTGCGGGCGAGCGCGTGTGTCGGCAGTACGACATGACCGCAGACCAGGCGGTTGGCGCAGAGGAACCGGTTATACCAGTCGTCGAATGTGTTGCCGAACTGCGCGGTGCCGGCGATCGCCTCGAACCGGCTGCCGATCGGGTCGAAGCGGAAGTCGCGGCCGGTGACGCGGACCGGCTTCGCGCCGGGCTGGTCCCCCGGCGTGATCGAGCCGCCGTTGCCGGCGGTGACCCCGGTGATGCGGTTATCGACGCCCCACTGTAAGCCGTTGACCAGCGCCTGCACGTTGTTGACCACGAACCCGGTGTACGCTTTCTTGCGAACGTCCGCCCGGCCGTCGCCTTTTGTGTCCTTGAGATACCAGATGTCCGGCGCCGCGGTGACGTAGACGCCGCCGTCCCAGCAGGCGATCCCGGTCGGCCAGGGCAGGTGTTCCGCGAAGACGGTCGCCGTCTCATAGAACCCGTCGCCGTTCCGATCCTCCAGGAGGCGCACCCGGCCCAGCGGCGGCTCGCCGGGCTTGTGCGGCTCCGGGTAGTCGCGCATCTCGACGACGTAGAGCCGACCGTTCTCGTCGTAGGCGGCGGCGACCGGGTCCATCACCTGCGGTTCGTGGGCGACCGCTTGCAGGGTGAAGCCGTCCCGGACGCGGAAGGTCTTGGGGGCGTCGGCCGGCTCGGTCGGCTTCAGCCGGGGGAGCGGGTCGGCCGCGGCGGCGCACGCGGCGAGGACGCCCAGGAGGGCGAGGCGGTACAGGTGTGTCATGGGGGCAGGATACCCGGCCGGGGGTCGGTGTGGTAACCTCGGGGGACTTCCGGTGGGGAGATCATAGTGATGACGATCCGCGCGGTTGCGATTCTGGTGTTCGTCGCGCTCGGCTGCGCCTCGCGGCTAACCGCAGCGGAGAACCCGCCGAACGTCGTGCTGATCGTCGCCGACGACCACGGGTGGACCGACTACGGGTTCATGGGCCACCCGCACGTCAAGACCCCGCACCTGGACCGGCTCGCGGCGCAGAGCCTGACCTTCCGCCGCGGGTACGTCCCGGCGTCGCTGTGCTGCCCGAGCCTCGCGAGCCTGATCTCCGGCCGCTACCCACACCAGCACAAGGTGACGAGCAACGACCCGCCGATGCCGTCAGGGATGATGCCGGGGCAGTTCCAGAAATCGCAGGCGTTCCTCGATTGCCGGGAGGTGATGACCAAACACCTCGAAGCCGTCCCGACGCTGCCGCGGCTCCTGGCGCAGAAGGGGTACGTCAGTCTGCAGACGGGTAAGTGGTGGCAGGGCGACTACCGCCGCGGCGGGTTCACCCACGGCATGACGAAGGGCCAGCGCCACGGCGACGAGGGGCTGGACATCGGCCGCAAGACGATGCAGCCGGTCTTCGACTTCGCCGCGGACGCCCGCAAGGCCGGCAAGCCATTCTTCGTGTGGTACGCCCCGATGCTGCCACACACGCCGCACAACCCGCCGGAGCGGCTGCTGGCGAAGTACCGGAACAAGGCGCCATCGCTGCCCGTCGCCAAATACTGGGCGATGGTCGAGTGGTTCGACGAGACGTGCGGCCAACTCCTCGACCACCTGGAGAAGGAGAAGCTCGCGGACAACACCATCGTGGTCTACGTCGCCGACAACGGCTGGATTCAGGACCCGGATGGGGCGCTCTCGGTGCGGTCGAAGCGGACGCCCTACGACGCCGGGCTGCGAATGCCGATCCTGATCCGCTGGCCAGGGAAGATCAAGCCGCGGAGCAGTGACGCTCTCGCCTCCTCGCTGGACATCATGCCGACGATCCTGGTCGCGGTCGGGCTGCCGGCGGGGAAGGACTTACCGGGGCTGAACCTGCTCGACGAGGCGGCGGTGGGCCGCCGCAAGACGCTTCACGGCGAGTGCCACACCCACAACGCGGTGGACCTGAACGACCCGGCGAAGAACGTCCGGCACCGGTGGATCATTGACGGCAACTGGAAGCTGATCGTGCCGCACGTCCCGGCCGACAAGGACGGCCCCGGCGAGCCGGAACTGTACGACCTTGCCGCCGACCCGCTCGAGAAGACCAACCGCATCGCCGAGAAGCCGGACGTGGCGGCGACGCTGCGCAAGAAGCTCGATGCCTGGTGGAACCCTGCCCGCTGACCGCCGCGGTGTGATACACTGACCGGACACCTGCCCGCCGTTGCCTCGCAACGTCTTTCCGCCATGCGTTACCTGCTCCCGCTCCTCGTGCTCGGCTTCACCTCACGGCTAACCGCCGCGGACGTGGACTTCGCCCGGGACGTGCTGCCGATCCTGTCGGACCACTGCTTCGCCTGCCACGGCCCGGACGCCAACGCCCGCAAGGCCGACCTGCGCCTCGACGCGAAGGACGACGCGCTGCGCAAAGAGTCGCCGGTCATTGTCCCCGGCAAGAGCGGTGACAGCGAGTTGGTCCGCCGCGTCACGGTGGACGACGAGAGCGAGTTGATGCCGCCGCCGAAGTTCAAGAAGCCGCTCACCGCGAAGCAGGTCGAGACGCTGAAACAGTGGGTGGACCAGGGCGCGAAGTGGGGCCGGCACTGGGCGTTCGAACCCCCTCGTAGACCGGAAAATCCAAGCACCAAATCCCAAATCCCAATCAAGAACCCGATCGACGCATTCGTGTTCGCGCGACTGGAAAGAGAGGGGCTAAAGCCCTCCTCCGAAGCGGACAAGGCGACCCTCATCCGCCGGGTGACGCTCGACCTGACCGGGCTGCCGCCGACGCCGGAGGAGGTGGATGCGTTCGTCAAGGACACGTCGCCGGATGTCTACGAGAAGGTGGTGGACCGGCTGCTCGCCAGCCCGCGGTACGGCGAGCGGATGGCCTGGGAGTGGCTCGACGCGGCCCGCTACGCCGACTCCAACGGCTACCAGGGCGACAACGAACGCACCATGTGGCCGTGGCGCGCCTGGGCCGTGAAGGCACTCAACGCCGACGTGCCGTTCGACCGGCTCACGGTGGAGCAACTGGCCGGCGACCTGCTGCCGGACGCGACCCGCGACCAGAAGCTGGCGACCGGGTTCCTGCGCAACCACATGATCAACGGCGAGGGCGGCCGCATCCCGGAGGAGAACCGGATCGAGTACGTCTTCGACATGACCGAGACGGTCGGCACCGTCTGGCTCGGGCTGACGCTCAACTGCTGCCGCTGCCACGACCACAAGTACGACCCGGTCGCGCAGAAGGAGTACTACGCACTCTTCGCGTTCTTCAACCAGACGCCCGTCACCGGCGCCGGCGGCAACCCGCAGACCGAACCCGTGGTCGAGTTCTCGACGCCCGAGGACGGGGCGAGGTTGAAGGCGGCCCGCGAGAAGGCGGCTGCCGAGGCGAAGGAACTCACCGAGTTGGAACGGCTCCTCTTCCCGGGCGGCAAGTCGGCCAACGACTCGGCGAAGGCGAAGGACCTGCCCAAGGAAGTGCGGGACGCGCTGGCCAAGCCCGTGGGCCGCCGCTCACGGGACGACCTGGCGAAGCTGGAGAAACACTTCGCCCCGACGGAGCGGACCTACTCGGAACGGCTCAAGGAACTCGCCGGCCTGAACGCCGCCCGCGACGAGGCGGACCGCCGCATCCCGCGGGTGATGGTCATGGAGGACCAGGCCAAGCTCCGTGACACGTTCGTGCTGACCAAGGGGCTGTACAACAAACCGGCCGATAAGGTGTCGGCCGGCGTGCCGGCGGCACTCCCGCCGCTGCCGGAGGGGGCCGCCCGCAACCGGCTGGCGCTGGCGCGGTGGCTCGTCTCGAAGGACAACCCGCTGACGGCGCGGGTGGTGGTGAACCGGTACTGGCAGAAGTTCTTCGGCGTCGGGCTGGTCAAGACGGTCGAGGACTTCGGCGTCCAGGGCGAGCGACCCGGCAACCAGGAACTGTTGGACTGGTTGGCGGTGGAGTTCATGGAGCCCGCCACGGCGAACGGCCGGCGTCAGCCGGCTGGTGATGGCCCACCGTACCAGCCGGCTGACGCCGGCCGTTCGCCGTGGAGCCTCAAGCATCTCGTCCGCCTGATCGTGACCAGCGCCACCTACCGGCAGTCCTCGAAGGTTATGCCCGCTCTCGCCGAGCGCGATCCCGAGAACCGGTTGCTGGCGCGTGGCCCGCGGTTCCGCATGCCGTCGTGGATGGTCCGCGACCAGGCCCTGGCCGTCAGCGGGCTGCTCGTCGAGAAGCCCGGCGGCGTGCCGGTCCACCCGTACCAGCCGCCGGGCGTCTGGGAGGAGACGACGTTCGGCCTCAAGAAGTACTCGCAAGGACACGGCGACGACCTGTACCGGCGGAGCCTGTACACGTTCTGGCGGCGGATCGTCGGCCCGACGATGTTCTTCGACGCGGCCGCCCGCCAGACCTGCACCGTCAAGCAGGCCCGGACCAACACCCCGCTGCACGCGCTCTCGACGCTCAACGACACCACTTATGTCGAAGCGGCCCGGGCGCTGGCCCAGCGGGCGATGAAAGCGGAAACGGGCGACGCCGAGCGGATCGCGCTCGCGGTCCGGCTGGTACTGGCCCGCGAGCCGTCGGTCGCGGAGGCGAAGGTCTTGCTCGCCGGTCTGGATCGCCTGCGGAAGCAGTACAAGACCGACCCGGCCGCGGCGAAGAAGTTGCTCGCGGTCGGCGAGTCGAAGCGAGACGAGAAGCTCGACGCGGCCGAGCACGCCGCGATGACCGGGCTGTGCCTGACGATCCTGAACACGGACGAGGCGCTGACGAAGGAATAGCCCCTCGTTCCCACGCTCTGCGTGGGAACGCACGGGGGCGACGCTCCGCGTCGCGAGATGTGCGCGTCGGTGAGCTTCCCGGTTAACCGCCGACATCCTTGCCCTGTGCAGGCTCGGGACGCGGAGCGTCCGAAGAGACGTTCCCACGCAGAGCGTGGGAACGAGGAGCAACCCTGATGGACCCGATCACCGACCTCCGCCGCCATCTCACCCGCCGCGAGCTATTCGGCCGCGCCGCCGCGGGCGTCGGCACCGCGGCACTGGCGCACCTGCTGGGCAAGGACGGGTTCGCCGCGGAGGCCCCGAAGGGTGCGCTGCCGGGGCTGCCGCACTTCGCCCCGAAGGCGAAGCGCGTCATCTACCTGTTCCAGAACGGCGCCCCCACCCACGCCGACCTGTTCGACTACAAGCCGCTGCTGGTCAAGCTGCACGGCAAGGCGGTCCCGGAGTCGTTCGTCGCCGGCAAGCGGTTCAGCACCATGACCGGCATGGCCGACGGCAAGCTGATGCTCGCCCCGGTCGAGCCATTCAAGCGGCACGGCAAGTCCGGCGCCTGGGTCAGCAACTTCCTGCCGCACACCGCGAAGGTCGCGGACGACCTCTGCTTCGTCAGGTCGATGTACACCGAGCAGGTCAACCACGCCCCGGCCGTCAACTTCCTCCTGACCGGCGGC
>Ga0247822_10001487_pt1 | contig 14363 bp, 12 predicted proteins | sample 13C_Cellulose_Da_FD_192423 | JGI IMG/M metagenome (GOLD analysis project Ga0247822, IMG submission 192423) | Soil microbial communities from agricultural site in Penn Yan, New York, United States - 13C_Cellulose_Day30 | ecosystem: Environmental > Terrestrial > Soil > Agricultural land | place...
CTCAGGGTAGCATAGTTTCCCATGCGGCGCGGCGCCACTCCCGTGTCCGGATTGGGTAGGGTGGGTCAAGCGAGTCTTCGAGCGCCGACCCACCGGTGCCGCCTCGGTGGGTCGGCGCTCGAAGACTCGCTTGACCCACCCTACCCAGGAGCGGCAAAACACTAATCCGGCTTGCGGACCCGGAGTAACACCGTCGGGTTGACCGCCTCAAACCGCAGGCTTTCCAGTTGCTCGACACCGCGGGCCAGGTTCATCAGCAGCACGTCCACGGGCGAGGCCAGCCGCTTGAGGACCGCGTACGTCGCCGAGATCATCTCCAGGGTGCCGACGTTCGCCACCAGCCGGCCGCCCGGCCGCAACGCCGTGAACGACGCCTCCAGCAGCCGGGCCACCTCGCCGCCGTTGCCGCCGACGAAGACCGCGTCCGGGGCCGGCAGGTCGGCGAACACCGCCGGCGCAGTGCCGGACACCGGCTTGACGTTGACCGCCCCGAACGTCTCGGCGTTGGCCACGATCAGGTGGAAGTCGGCCGCGTCCTGCTCGATGGCGTACACCGTCCCTGGGGCGACCAGGCTGGCCATCTCGATCGCCACCGACCCGGAGCCGGCCCCGACGTCCCAGGCCACGTCGCCGGGGTGCAGGTCCATCTGGGCCAGCGCCACCGCTCGCACCTCGGCCTGGGTGATGAGCCCCGTCTTCGGCCGGGTCTGGGCGAACACGTCGTCCGGGTTGCCGAATCGGCGGAGCCGCGCCCCGGTCTGCGGCCGGTCCGGGCGGTCCGGCTTGCGCTTCAGGATCATGATGTTCAGCGGGTCGAACCGCAGGTCCTGCAACTCCGCGAGTTCCCCCTGGGTGATCCGCTCGTCCTTGCCGCCGAGGTTCTCGCAGACGTAGGCGCGGAAGTAGTCGATCCCGCGGGCCAGGAGTTCGCGGGCGACCCGGTTGGGCGGGTAGGCATCGCTGGTGAACAACCCGACCGTCTCGGCGGTGCGAATCTTGTCCAGCACGTCGTCGAGCTTGCGGGCGGACAGGTCGGTCAGGTACGCCTCCTCCCAAGTCTCCTTGGTCCGGGCGAAGGCGAGCTGCATGCTGCTGACGTGCGGGATGACCTCGAAGGACTCCGGCCCGACCTTCTCGCACAGGTAGCGCGCGGTGCCATAGAAGAGCGGGTCGCCGGTCGCCGCGATGGCCATCTGCTTCCGACCGAGGTCGGCCCGCAGCTTCTCGACCACCTCCGGCAGGTCGGCCCCGATCCGCACCCGCTCGGCCTTGAGTTCAGGCAACAGCCGCAGGGCGGCGTCCGACCCGAACACCACCTCGGCGGCGGTCAGCAACTCGCGGCTGCGGGCGGTCAGCCCGGCCAGCCCGTCCGGGCCGACGCCGACGATCGGAATCTTCGCGGTCACGTGAGACCCCTCGACGGATGCAACATGCGGATTCTATGGCGAACCCGGAGCGTTAGCGACGGGGTGATGTCTACCCCGTCGCTAACGCTCCGGGTTCGCCCGGAGCCCTAGCACCAGCACTGCGCTGCCGAGGATCGCGCTGGTCAGCGACCCCGTGAGAATGCCGACCTTGCCAGCGTCGAGCAGATCCGGCCGTTCCGGGAACGCCAGCCCGGCGACGAACAGCGACATCGTGAACCCGATCCCGCCCAGACACCCGGCCGCGACTAGCATCCGCCAGTTCACCCCGGACGGCAGCGCCGCCAGCCCGAGACGCACCGCCAGGTAACTGAACCCAACGATGCCGACCGGTTTGCCGAGGACCAGACCCGCATTGACCGCCAGCGCCACCGGGTCGGCGATGTTGGCGAGCCGGAACGCGACCCCGGCGTTGGCCAGCGCAAACACCGGCATGATGACGAACCCGACCCACGGGTGCAGCGCCGTCTCCAGCCGCTCCAGTGGCGAGCGCGACTCGCGAGCGGCGAACTCCAGCCTGCGGTAATCTGCGTCCTCGGCCTCGAAATCGTTGTCCTCCGACACCCGCATCAGCACGTCGGCGACCGCGTCGCGGAGCGTGGCCTGCCCGACCCACGCGGACGCCGGCGTGAGCAGCCCCAGCAACACCCCCGCGACGGTCGGGTGGATGCCGGACTTCAGCATGGCCAGCCAGATGACGGCCCCGACGAGGACATAGACCGGCACCGTCCGAACCCCGAGCCGGTTCAGCCCGTAGATCAGGGCGAACCCCGCCGCCGCCAGCCCCAACGCCAGTACGCTGGGGCTGGCGCTATACGCGACCGCGATCACCAGGATGGCGCCGATGTCGTCCACGATCGCCAGGGCCAGGAGGAATATCTTCAGCCCGAACGGCACCCGCGGTCCGAACAGGGCCAGCACCCCGACCACGAACGCGATGTCCGTGGCCATCGGGATGCCCCAGCCGCGCTCCCCGGGCTGCCCTGACTGGAACGCCAGGTAGATTCCGGCCGGCACGATCATCCCGCCCGCGGCCGCGATCACTGGCAGGGCCGCCTTCTGCGCCGTGCTCAGCTCGCCGGCCACCAGTTCCCGCTTGATTTCCAGTCCGACCACAAAAAAGAACAGCACCATCAGGGCGTCGTTGACCCAGTGGTGCAATGACATGTCCAGTTCAAACTTCCCAACCCCGACGCGCAGGTGCGTCTCCCAGAAGTCGTGGTACGCCCCGGACCACGGCGAATTGGCCACGGCCATCGCCAAAATGGTGCAGACGACAAGCACGATCCCGCTGGCGGACTCGATCTCCAGGAACCGCCGAACCGGCCGGGTGATTCGGTCGATCGGCCCCTGCGGCAGCGGGGGGCGTTCGCTCAGGGGCCTCGACGGTAGCATTCCGACTCCGGGCGATCGCGGGTAACGGCCGGTCAAGTCGCGTGGCACGTGTCCGGCGGCACGGTTAAGATGGGTAGCAAGGACTGGACCCTCCGACAACCCAGGACAGGTGTCCCATGATCGCATTCCGCCTTCGGGTTCTCGTAGCCGCGGCCGCCCTTGTGGCGGGCATCATGACCGGAGTCGGCCCGGCCGCCGATGACAGCCCGCTCAAGGAGGCCGCCCTCAAGCTCAACGACCTCAAGGACACGGACGCGATGCAGGAGAAGCTGACCGAGCTTCTCAAGGACAAGGAGGCGGCGAAGAAACTGGTCCAGGCCGCGGCCAAGGCACACAAGGAAGCCAAGGACGAAAAGCCGTTCAACTACAACGCCGCCCTGGTGCTGGCCAAGGTCGCCCACAACGTCAAGTCGTACGAGCCGGCCGAGCTGTTCTACGAGGCGGCCGTCAACCTCTCGACCAAGTCCAAGAACGGCGAGGACATGGCCCGCGCCTACGAGGGCTGGTGGGACCTGTACTGGGAGCAAAAGAAGTACGACACCGCCGAGGATGTGGCCCGCAAGGCGCTCGATGCCAAGGGCGGCAAGGGATTCGAGAACTTCAAGCCGCTGGTCCTGGAGAAGCTGGTCCAGGCCAAGGCCAAGCAGGGCGAGACCGACGAGGCGCTGCGGATGGCCGAGGGACTGGTGCAGCTCGACAAGGGCGGGTGGTACTTCCTCCAGCTCAAGGGGTGGGTGCTCCGCGAGGCCGGCAAGACCGACGATGCGATCACCACCTACGAGGACGTCCTCGACCGGCTCGACGAGGCCAAGGAACTCAAGGACGACGCCCGGACCCGGATCAAGCGGAACGTGCGCTACCTGCTCAGCGGGCTGCACGTGGACAACAAGAACGTGGAGAAGGCGGCCAAGCAACTTCAGATGCTCATCGACGACGAGCCGGAGCGGGCGACGTACTACAACGACCTCGGGTTCATCTGGGCCGACCACGACAAGAAGCTCGACGAGTCGGAGAAGCTCATCCGCAAGGCGCTGGAGCTGGACTCCAAGGAGCGCCAGAAGCTCCTGACGGAGGGCAAGAACCTGACCCCCGATGACGTGAAGCGTCTCAAGCGGGAGAACGCCGCGTACCTCGACAGTCTCGGGTGGGTCCTGTACAAGCAGGGCAAGCACGAGGAGGCGCTGAAGTACCTGGAGCGAGCGGCCCAGGACGAGGAAGAGGGCAACCACATCGAGATTTGGGACCACTGGGCCGACGCGCTGGTCGCCCTCGGCAAGAAGAAGGAGGCGGTCGGGGTGTGGCAGAAGGCGCTGAAGTTTGAGGACGTCTCCCCACGCGACAAGGAGCGGCGCAAGAAAGTCACCCAGAAGATGAACAAGGTCAAAGACGAACTGGACAAGTAGGCGCCCATGGCCCGGCGGGATGCGCTACCGCACCTCGACCGGGCTTTCGCCTTCCGTCAGGCGATACCCAAGCCGTCCGGGGAGGTCACGGAACTCTTGCCGCCGGCCGGACGGCCACACGACCACTATTCGATCCGCCCGGTCCGCCGGGCCGAGCCCGACCAGCACCCGCCGGTCGCTCGCCGACAGGTAGCTCCCGCCCCCGACCACGAACCGCACCTGCCGGACGCCACCAGCCGCCACCTCGACCCGCGCCCCGATGGCGTTGCGGTTACTCTTCGCCCCGTCCCCGATGAGGTCCAGCCGCAGCCAGCCGTTGGCTGTCTCCGTCCGGTTGTGCAACAGTGCCAGCGGCCCGCCGTTGTGATTGACCGCGACATCCGGCCGTCCGTCGTTGTCGAAATCCGCGACCGCCAGCCCCCGGCCGACTCGCTCCTCCCGGAAGTACTGTCCGGCCAGCGCGGACACGTCGCGGAACTTCCCCCGGCCGTCTCCGAGAAAGAACAGAGCCGGCTGTGCGAACGGCACGCCGAGCACCTTCCTGGATGCGCGGTGGATATGCCCGTTGGCGACTGCCAGGTCGGGGCGGCCGTCCAGGTCGGCGTCGAGGAACTCTGCTCCGAACCCGAGCCGAGGGATGCTGGGACCGCCCAGCCCCGAGGGCATGCTGACGTCGTGGAACCGCAAGCCGCCGCGGTTGAGGTACAGGACATTCGGCTTCTTCTCGAAGTTGGTCACGAACACCGACGGCCGCCCGGACCCGTCCACGTCTGCGATCGCGACGCACATGCCGGCCACCAGGCTGCCGTCCGGTCCCAGCCCGCACCCAGCCAGCAGGGCACGCTCCGTGAACCGTCCTCCGCCTGAGTTGTGGAACAGGTACGCCGGCCGCATGTCATTCGCGACGAAAATGTCGGTCCGTCCGTCCTCGTCGAGGTCGCACATCGCCACGGCGAGCCCGGGGGACGGGGAGGCTGCGGCCACTCCGCTCGGCCCGGACACGTCGGTGAAACGGCCGCCTCCGTCGTTTCGATAGAGCCGGTGCGTCGTGCTGGCGAAGTTCGACGGCATGCAGACCATCACATCCCCGGTCCGCTGGTCCTTGCACACCGGGTAGCGGTCCAGGTCCACCTCGCAGTAGTTGCACACGTACAGGTCGAGTCGGGCGTCCCCGTCGATGTCTCCCCAGGCGGCGCTGGTGGCCCAGTGTGGGTTCCGCAAGCCGGACCGCTCGGTCACGTCCACGAACCGGCGGCCGCCGCGGCCGTCCGGTTCATTGTGGTAGAGCACGACCCCACCGAGGTACGTCACCAACAGATCATCGAATCCGTCGCTATCGAAATCTCCGACCGCGGCTCCCATCCCGTACCCGGACCGGGCCAGGCCGACCGCCTCGGTCACGTCGGCGAACGTGCCGTTGCGGTTGTTCCGGTACATCCTGCTAGTCGGCGCCGGGCCTGCCGGGGTGGGGCGAACCGGACAGTTCTGAACGCAGAACAGGTCGGGCCAGCCGTCGGCGTCGTAGTCGATCCAGGCGACGCCGCTGCCCATCGTCTCCTGGATGTAGTGATGAGGGGTCGCGCTATCGAAGTGGCGGAAGTGTGCGCCCGCGGCATCGGCCACGTCCACGAACCAGGGGACGCCGGGGGTCGGGGCGGGTGGCGGGTCGTCCGGCGCTGGCGGGTCTGCGGGTCCGGGCCGCCCGAAGACCAGCCATCCGCCGGCCCCGAGGGCAGCAGCCAGCAGGGCCGCCACTGTGACCCGGGCCGGGGTGAACTTCACGTTCTCTGGCCTCCGGGAGTCAGGTGCGGTCTAGTCGCTCGCCTTGCGGCGGTGGTGGGCGGCCTTGTCCGCCGGACCTCGCGCCGTGTAGTGGTCGGCCAGCAGGCGGTGGGCGGCGGCGCAGTCCGGGGTCTGGGCCACTGCGAGTTCCAACAGTCGGACCGCCTCCTCGGTCCGCCCGGTCGCCAGCAGGGCCTCGGCGATCGTCACCTTGTACCCGACGGTGTCCGGGCGGCCGTACTTCTCCCACAATTCGACCGCCTGCTGCACCTGTCCCTCGGCCTGGAGTTTGCGGGCCTCCGACTCGTTCCCGGTCCGGGCCAGGGCCAGCCCGAGGAAGTGCCGCGCCCGGGCCGCCGTGGGGCCGATGTGGGCGATTGCTTCCCGCAAGGGCGGGACGGCCCGGTCCGGTCGGTCAGCTTCCAACTCCAGAGCGCCGCGCAGGGTCAATGCGGTGGCGTCCCTGGGATGCCGGCGGAGGAGTTCGCCGACCAGTACCTCGGCCCGGGCGTTGTCGCCGAGCCGGACGCAGATCTCCGCCTCCAGCCGAGTCAGGGCCGGGTCGTCCGGGCGGGTCTCGCGGCACCGACGGCACTCGGTAGCTGCCTCCTCGGTCCGTCCGACCAGGAATAGCCAGCCGGCCCGCCGCTCCCTCAATTCCCCGGCCGACGGCTGGAGTTCGAGGACCGTGGCGGCGGAATCAATGGCGTCGTCCAGGCGGCGACGCTTCACCGCCAGGTCGATCCGGGTCAGGTGCGGTTCCGGGTCGCGTGGCCGCAGGGCTCGCCACCGATCGGCCGGCCCGTCGGCATCGTCGAGCTTGCCGGCGGTCAGCCGGCCGAGGGCCAGCGCCCGCCAGGCGTCGGCGTCGTCCGGGTCCTGTTCGAGGGCGGTCGCGAGAAGGGGTTCGGCGGCGGCCAGTTCTCCGGAGAGGGCAAGGCGGATCCCCTCGTCGCGACTGCGACGTTGCTCCAGGGCGCGCAAGCCGACAACCGCGCCGGCCGCTGCCAGCCCGATCGCGACCCAGATGAGGATCGGTCGGCGCAGACGAACGGGCCGGACGAGGCCGCCGGGGGCCTTCGCCGGGTGTGCCATGACCTGGATGACCGTCAGCGACCGGGATTGCGAGTCTCAGTCGAATCGACGCGAATCGATGTTACACCCGACCGCGTGACGGATCAATACCGTGCGGCGTCCGGGCGCAGGTGAACCGTCGGTCGGGCCAGTAGGATGATGGGGTTGTATCTCGTGAACGGAGGCGCCATGCTCCCCGGATGGTCCCGCGAATCGATTGCCGGCAAGCCGGCCGACATCTTCCACCCGCCGGGGATCGAGCGGCCGCGGTTCGCCATTCTGTTCCTACACGTCCACTCGGACACCTTGCAACTACCCTCCGACAACGCGGCATACACCGCCGAGTTGGCGCGGCACGGCCTCCCTTGCTGTGCCCCGCACGGGATGCGCTCCTGGTGGGCCGACCGCGTCTGCCCGGAGTTCGATCCGCATCGGACAGCCCAGCGGTTTCTGCTCGACGACGTACTGCCCTGGATGGCCCAGCGCTGGCAACTTTCGCCGAGAGCGGTTGCCGCCGCGGGAATCAGCATGGGCGGCCAGGGGGCGGTTCGGCTGGCCTTCCGGCACCCGGAAGTGATCCCAGTCGCCGCGTCGGTATCCGGGGCGTTCGACTACCACGAGGTGTACGGTCAGGGTCTGCCGCTCGACGCGATGTACGAGAGCCGGGAGCGCTGCCGGCAGGACACGGCCATCCTTCACATTGACCCGAATCGGTTTCCCCCGTACGTCTGGTTCGCGTGCGACCCGACCGATACCCAGTGGTATCGCGGGAACGACCGACTGCACGAGAAACTGACCGCGATGGGGTTACCGCACGTCGCGGATCTGGAGACCAGCGCCGGCGGTCACTCGTGGGCGTACTTCGATCGGATGGCCGCACCGATGATCGGGTTCGTTTCCGAGGCGCTGCGTGCGGAATCGAGACGGTTGGTGTAGCCCTCATTCCCACGCGGAGTGTGGGAACGAGCGAGTTACGGCATAGTTTCCGCCGGCTTGCCGAGGTCCTTGACCGTCGCGTTCTTCATCTGCCCTTGAGCGTCTCGCTCCTGGAACCCGACCCGGGCGGTCATCGACGGCTCCACCGGAATCACGTTCAGGTCGGCGGGCAGGTAGCCGGGCTTCTCCAGTAACGGCTTGAGCGTCTTCACCTGTGACACGCCCTGGTCCACCTCGCCCGTGCGGGCGAAGTTGCCCACCGTCCCGGCGTAGCGGATGGTGCCGTCCTCGTCGCGGGTGCCCAGGACGAGTTGAGCTACCCGGTTGGGGTCGTTGGGATCCGGGACGTATCCGATCACCACACAGGTGGTCACGTTCGGCGGCTCCTGACGCTCGGGCGGGTCCGGGTCGCCGTACGGGTCGATCAGGTTGACGTCGCGTTCCTCGCCGGCGGTCTGGACCGGCACCGCCTCCCCGTAGATCACAAAATCGCCCGCCTCGGGATCCTCGGCGATCACCTCTCCGTCGCCGGTCGAGATGAGCCCGTGCCGGACAATACTCCTCTTCGCCTTCTTGTCCTTGAACGCGAAGTCATTCATCCAGAACAGGACGAACGCGCACAGGAAGGCCACCGCACCCCAGCAGGCCAGGCAGATGGCGTAGCGGGTCCGGGGCAGGTGTTCGATCGCATACCGGACGACGGTCAACGGGTCGATGTACTTGAACAGTTCCCCGTCCCGCCAGTGGCGGAAGGTCAGGACAACCACCGTGACATGGCCGATGACGTAGGCCAGCAGTCCGGCCCCGGCCTGGATCAGAATCCACCAGACCTGGGCCATCGAACCGGGCGGCAGGAATTCCCGCCGGAGGCAGGTCGCAACGACGATCCCCACGCACCCGGCCAGGAACAGGAACAACCAGGGCGGCACACCGCCGCCGCCCGATGCGGGTCGCGGGGATCGCTCGTACTCCTCGTCCGAGGAGTACCCGCACTTGGCGCACCACTCCTTGTCACCGACCTCCCGCATGTCGGCGAGACACCGCGGGCAGTATTTGGGGCCGCGCCGCATCTCGGGGGCTGGTGTGTCGGTCGGCTGCGTGCCCTGCAAGGCTGTCGCCAGAAACAGGGCGCCGTTGTCTTCCCCGACCTCGAGAGCGTCGCCAGACCCTTGCAGCATCCGCTGCCGGGCTCGCTCGGCTGCCGCGGCCCGGGCCGGGACCACCTGGAGGGCTACCCGCACCCCCTCGCGGAGGTGCTCAGCCTCGTAGACGAACCCCGTCCCGTCCTGACCCAGTAACCGCAGTGCCCGGTAGCCACCCAGCCTACCGATTTCGTCCTGGCGTTCCGGCGGTCGCAGGAGGCCCCCCGGGCTAGGCGTGGCCGACTCGGGGCGTGGGGCGACCGCGGTCGGCGCCCTGCCGTCATGTACAGACTTGAGTCGGCGCTCGCCGGACGCTGCCCCGGTCCGGCCGCGGGCGCACACGGCACAGCTCGCGAGGTGTTCGCGGAGTTGGGTCGCCAGCGGGTCCGGGATCTTCCCGACCCGCAGCCGGAACAGGGTGGCCGCGTCCGGACACGGTGTATTGTCGATCATTGGATGCCCCCGGGAGGAGACTGTCCCGGTGTAGGAAATCTGACGGACTCTAGAACACCAGTCGTCGGGGTCAACCGGCCTGTCAACATTCGGACGCGGGCGTCTCCGCTCCGACGCCGTCAGATGAAATGCGTGCTAGAGTCGGGAACGGGGCCGGTGCGCATCCGACCGGCACCCCGACGGATGCGTGGGGGGCCGACGATGCGACCGTGCGGTGGACTCAGACTGTTGGTGGTGTGGGTAGTCGTGGCCGGCGGGACGGCACCTGCCGTCGGCCAGGAGGGCCAGTGGAAGGCCTTCACCGACTCCGGCTGGCGACTCGCGCGGGACGGCGATCCCGCGGCCGGCGAACACCTGGCCAAGGCGCTGTCGCACGCAGCCGAGTTCTCACCCGGCGACGCCCGCCGCGCGCTGACCCAGTCCTATCAGGCCTACGCCGCCTGGAAGGCGGGCAAGACCGCCGACGCCGACCGGCACGCGGCGGAAGCACTGGCCGCATTCGACGCCCTGCCTGCCGACCCCGCCAGTCAGTACGTCGGTCGTGGGCTGAATGCGCTGGCGCTCCTGGCCCAGGGCCGGAAGGACTACCCACGGGCCGACAAGCTCTACCTGCGGGCACTGGCGGCCGAGGAGAAGGTCCGCGGGGCGAACGGAGTCGGCGTGGCCCAGATGCTCGGCAACCGGGCCGGGCTCCTGGAAGTGCAGGGGCGATACGAGGAGGCCGAAACGCTCCGCAAGCGGCAGTTGCAGATCCTCGACACGCCGGGCCGGGCCGACCTGGCTGCCAGCGCCCACCTGGGGGCTGGTCGGATGTACCGCAAGTGGGACCGCGATGCGCAGGCCGAGACGCACCTGGCCCGGGCGGTCGAGCTGAAGTGGAAGTCGAGCAAGAAGGACGACCCGGCGGCGATCCCGTACCTGACCGAACTGGGCCGCCTGTACCTGGACCAGAAGAAGCCGGACAAGGCCGAACTGCTGCTGAGCGAGGTGCTGGAATACCGGGAGAAAACGTCAGCCAAGCAACCGGACAGGCAGGTCGAGCTGTCGGACGCACTGCACGACATGGGGTGCGTCCATCTCGCGGCCGGGCGGCCGTCGGCGGCCGAGCCGATGCTCGACCGGGCACTCCGCATCCGCGAGAAGGCGTTCCCCGGCGGGGACCTGCGGACGGCGATCACCCTGCACACGCTGGCGAGCTTACACGTCACCCGCAAGCGGAACCAGCAGGCCGAGGGGGAACTGCAACGATCGCTGCAGATCAAGCGGAAGGTGCTCGGGCCGGACCACGCCGGGGTGGCGGCCGCGCTGGAGGACCTGGGCCTCCTATACGCCCGTATGAACGACCCCGTGTCGGCGGTGAACTTCCTCCGGGAGGCCCTGTCGGTTCGGGATCGGGGGGCCGGCCCGGGGCACCCCAGTGTCGCTGCCACGTTGCACCACCTCGCCAACGCTTATCGCGATCAGCGGCGGTTCGCCGACGCCGAGCCGCTCTACAAGCGGTCGATCACGATCAAGGAGAACTCCGTTGGCCCGGACGCACCGGGACTCGCCCCGGTACTGGACAGCTACGCGGGGATGCTGTTGAAGACCGGCCGCAGCGCCGAGGCGGCCCCGCTGGCGAAGCGAGCCAACGCCATCCGGGCGAAGTAGTTCGCCTGACGATTGACGGCAGCATCGCATGCCCGGCCGTTGCAACGGTCGGGTTTTTTCGTTCCACTATCCATGTCACAGGAGGATCGCCGATGTGCCACCGGCTCGCGGTCTGCGCCTTACTGGCCGTCGCGGTTCCCGCCGCGGCCGCCGATTACCCCAAGGTCGAGCTGAAAGCCGGCCGGCACGGGGTGACCGTCTACACGCCGGACGCCGAGAAGGGGTTCTACCGCGGCAGCCGGTTCGCCTGGGCCGGGGTGGTCAAGGATCTGAAGTTCGCCGGGTACACCATCTTCGGCCCGTGGAAGGACAAACACGACCCGCGAAACAACGACGACATCACCGGCCCGGCCGAGGAGTTCGGCATGTTCTCCCCGCTCGGCTACGACGTGGCGAAGACGGGCGGCCGGTTCGTCAAGATCGGGGTCAGCGAGATGGAGAAGACGAAGGAGGAGAAGTACAGCTTCATCACCAACTACAAGGTGGTGAACCCGGGCGTGTGGGAGGTCTCACCCGTCAAACCCGGTCCGGACAAGGACAGCGTGTCGGTGCGGTGCCAGCAGACGCTGAAGGCCGGCAACGGGTACGCCTACGTCTACGCCAAGACGATCACCCTGCGCGACCGGGACGACTACGCTTTCCTCACACTCGAGCACGAGTTGACCAACACCGGCGACAAGCCGATCGACACGGACGTCTACAACCACAACTTCTTCAACGTGGACGGCCGCCCGATCGGGCCGGACTACTTCCTGGTGTTCATCGACCCGGTGAAGCCGGCAGAGGGGTTCAACGCTGCCGGGGTCGCCGAGTTCCGCGACCTGCGATACATGTTCAGCCGGACGCTGGAGAAGGAGGCCCCATTCGGCCTGTTGCTCAACCAGAAGGGCAAGCCACAGGAGTATACCTTCCAGATGACCTGCGCCGACCCCGGCAAGAAGACCGGCGTCCGGGTCCAGGTCAGCAGCACGCAGGACGTCAGCAAGTTCCAGACGTGGTCGGTCCGCGGGTGCATGTGCCCGGAGCCGTTCAGCCCGGTCAAGGTGGCCCCGGGCAAGCGGCAGGAGTGGACCGTCACCTACATGCTGAACAAGAACACGGTGCGGTGACGGTCAGAAGTTCCCGAGCGTCTGCCGGAACCGCTCAATCGACGTGCGAACCTCGGCGGCGCCGTCCTCCTGGGGCGCCCAGCCGATCACCTCGACCGTCACCCCTTCCAGGTGCTTGTACGTCGCGAAGAAGTGCTCCACCTCTCGCAGGAAGTGGGCCGGCACGTCGGCCAGGGTCTTCATCTCGCCGAAGAGCGGGTCCTTGTTGGGCACCCCCAGCACCTTGAAGTCGTCGTGTCCCTTGTCCCGCATCTTGAAGATGCCGACCACGCGCGCCTCGATCAGGCACCCGGAGAAGGTCGGCTCGTTCACCATCACCAGGATGTCCAGCGGGTCGCCGTCGTCGGCCAGGGTCTGCGGGATAAACCCGTAGTCGCCGGGGTAGACGGCCGAGCTGTACAGGTAGCGGTCCATCTTGATCAGGCCCGTCACCTTGTCCACCTCGAACTTCGTCCGCCGGCCCTTGGGAATCTCGACGATCATGTTCGCCACCGACGCCTCGCCGGTCCCCGGCGGGATCATCATGAAGTCGCGGACGTAGTCCCGGCGCGGGAACATCAATCAGGCTCCGATGGTTCGAGAGGACGGTACAGGAGAAGTGTAAGGACGTGAGCGCAAAAACAAAGCCCGCCCGCGGAAGCGGGCGGGCTTTGTGACTACCCCTTGACCGCGATCCGCCGCGGCTTGACCGCCTCCACCTTCGGCAGGTGGAGCGTCAGCACGCCGTGCTTCAACTCGGCGGCGATCTTGTCGGCCGCGATCTGCTCGGTCACCCGGAACGATCGGAAGTAGCCCGTCACCTCGAACTCGCGGGTCGTACGCGGCTTGTCCGGGTGGCTGGCCGCCCGCCGGCCGTGGACCGCCAGCTCGCCGTTCTCGAACCGGACGTCCACGTCCTCCGCGGTGACGCCCGGCATGTCGGCGAACACCAGGATCTCGTCCTCGGTCTCCAGGACGTCCACCCGTGGGGTGAGGGCCACCGCCCGGGTGCCGTCGTCGGCCGGGGCCGGCTGCGCCGCCCCGTTGGCCCGCTCGATTATCTTCTCGGACATGGTGTGTACCTCCTAAACGGATGAAGGATGAAGGATGAGTAAAACGGACCATCGATGGTGATTCATCCTTCATCCTTCATCCTTGGTTTAAGTCTTGACCGTGATCTTGCGCGGCCTGGCAGCCTCGCTCTTGGGCAGGGTCAGCTTGAGTACCCCGTGCTCGTACCGGGCATCGACCTTGTCGGGGTCCACCAGCACCGGCAACGTCACCTGCCGGGTGAACCGGCCGACCGGGCGCTCCTGCCGCACCCACACCGCTCCCTGCACCTCCGGCGCGGTCCGCTCGCCCTGGACCGTGAGTTGGTTGCCCTCGGTCACGAGTACCTCCACTTTCTCCGGGTCCACCGCCGGCAAGTCCAGCTCCGCGTACACGTTGTTGTCGTCCGCCCACAGGTTCATCAGCGGGCCGCCCGTTGCGGCCCGGAACCCGAACCCCCGATTGAACGCCTCCGACAACCGGTTGAACTCCCGCTCCAACTCCCCGAGCGGGTCGCCACGGAACGGAAACATGTCGTACCTCCCTCGTCCGGAAATGGGTCGCTGCCTGATCGTCGGACGTGATCCGCCCGGTTGGAGGGCTACGGGCCGGCTACGGATTCCGGGATCCGGCCGAATGCTGGCTCCGACCAGGCGGGGACAACGGGACTTGATTCAACCCGCGTGCCAAACGTCCATCACACCAAGCGGACACCAGGAACAGTGTGAAATCGCCAGAAAAATGCCGGTTCGGCTGAAATGACGTGTTCGGACGGCAGCCCAGAATCGCACGGACGGATGCCATACTGGCACCCGGGGGCGGTCTGCTACCCCTTGCCGGGTTCCTTCAGCGGGTCGGGCAGAACCGGCAGGGTGACAGGGTTTCCGCCCGGTACAGGTGCCGGCGTGGGGGCGGACGGGACGACCGGGCTGGTGGGAACTGGCGTTGGGCTGGACGGCGCCGGGC
>Ga0247822_10001492_pt1 | contig 14350 bp, 13 predicted proteins | sample 13C_Cellulose_Da_FD_192423 | JGI IMG/M metagenome (GOLD analysis project Ga0247822, IMG submission 192423) | Soil microbial communities from agricultural site in Penn Yan, New York, United States - 13C_Cellulose_Day30 | ecosystem: Environmental > Terrestrial > Soil > Agricultural land | place...
GGTGGGCCCCGCCGGCGGCGGCGCCCACCCGGACGAGGCCGACGGCGAACAGCGCCGCGAACAGCACGGCCATCAGGGCCAACGGGGTCGCTTGGCCCCGTTGGCCGCTGATCGTGGTGGCGGCGGTGGTCGGCGGTCGCCGGTCACTCATCGTCGGCGGAGAGCACCGGGGCCACTGCTGCGACCGTCCGATCCCCCTCCACGTTCATCACCTTCACGCCGGTGGCGTCTCGGCCCTGCGAGGAGATCTCGCGGACCTGCATCCGGGTCACCACGCCGTCGGAGGCGATGGCGAGGATCTCGTCGTCGATGCCCACCATGAAGGCGGCGACGACGAAGCCCTTCATGGCGGTGAGCTTGATGCCGCGCACGCCCTGGCCGCCTCGGCCCTGGATGTTGAACTTGTCGAGCTGGGTGCGCTTGCCGTAGCCGCCGTCGGTGACGATGAGGATCGCGGCGTCGTCACGGGCGACGTCGCAGGACACCACCTCGTCGCCCGGCTTCATCTTCATGCCGCGCACGCCGGCCGCGTTGCGGCCCATGGGGCGGACGTCGCCCTGCGTGTAGCGGATGGTCATGCCGGCCCGGCTGACCATGAAGATCTCGTCCTCGTCGTTGACGGGCATGACCTTCACCAGCTCGTCGCCGTCACGCAGGTTGAGGGCGATGATGCCGGCCCGCAGCGACGAGTCGTACTCGGTGAACCGGGTCTTCTTCACCTGGCCGTTGCGGGTGGCGAAGAAGAGGTACTGGTTCGACTCGTAGTCCCGCGTGTCGATGATCGTCTGGATCCGCTCGTCGGGCTGGAGCGGCAGCAGGTTCACGATCGCGGTGCCGCGCGCCGTCCGGTCCTTCATCGGGATCTCGTGCGCCTTCAGCCGGTACACGCGCCCGAGGTTCGAGAAGAACAGCAGGTAGGCGTGGGCCGTGGTCGTGATGATGTGCTCGATGTAGTCCTCGTCCTTGAGCTTGGCGCCGGCGATGCCGCGCCCGCCGCGCCCCTGGGCCTTGAACGCGTCGACCGAGACGGTCTTCGTGTAGCCCTTGGCCGACATCGTGACGATGAGGTCCTCGTCGTCGATGAGGTCCTCGAGGTCCATGTCGCCGACGTCGTAGGTGATCTGCGACTTCCGGTCCGAGCCGTGCTTGGCCCGGATCTCGCCCAGCTCGTCCTTGATCACCTGGTAGAGCACGTTGCGGTCGGCGAGGATGGCCTCGAGCTCGGCGATGGTGGCCCGCAGCTTCTCCATCTCCTCCTCCAGCTGAGCCCGGCCCAGGCGGGTGAGGCGGTGGAGCTGCATGTCGAGGATGTACTCGGCCTGCACCTCGGAGAACTCGAACGGCGCGGCCTGCAGCTTGGTGCGGGCATCGTCCTTGTCCTCGGAGGCGCGGATGGTGGCGATGATCTCGTCGATCAGGTCGAGCGCCTTGATGAGGCCCTCGACGATGTGCGCCCGCTCCCTGGCCTTGCGGAGGCGGTACTCCGAGCGCCGGGTGATGACGTCGACCTGGTGCTCCAGGTAGTGGAACAGCACCTCGCGGAGGTTCAGCGTGCGAGGCACGCCGTCGACGAGCGCCACCGTGTTCACGCCGAACGAGCTCTGGAGCTGCGTCCGCTTGTAGAGGTTGTTGAGGATGATCAGCGCCGGCGCGTCGCGCTTGAGCGTGATGACGATGCGGGTCTTGCCGCCGGAGGACTCGTCGTTGGCATCGGAGATGCCCTCGAGCTCCTTGTTGGCGACCAGCTCGCTGATCTTGGCCAGCACCTGGCGGGGGCCCACCTGGTACGGCAGCTCGGTGACGATGATCTTGTCGCCGCCGCGGGTGGACTCCTCGATCTCGGCGACGGCGCGCATGCGGATCGAGCCGCGGCCGGTGCGGTAGGCGTCCATGATCCCGGCGCGGCCCATGATCAGCGCGCCGGTCGGGAAGTCCGGGCCCTTGACGAACTGCATGAGGTCGTCGGGGGTGGCCTCGGGGTTGTCCATCAGGTGGACGGTGGCGTCGATGACCTCGCCGAGGTTGTGCGGCGGGATGTTGGTGGCCATGCCGACGGCGATGCCCTGGCCGCCGTTGACGAGGAGGTTCGGGAAGCGCGCCGGGAGCACCGCCGGCTCCTGGAACTCACCGGAGTAGTTGTCGACGAAGTCGACCGTCTCCTCGCCGATGTCCTGGAGCATCGACATGGCGAGCGGGTCGAGGCGGCACTCGGTGTAGCGGGCGGCGGCGGGGCCGTCGTCGGGCGACCCGAAGTTGCCGTGGCCCTGCACGACCGGGTGGCGCAGCGAGTGGGGCTGGGCCAGCCGGACGAGCGCGTCGTAGATCGCGCCGTCGCCGTGGGGGTGGTACTTGCCCATGACCTCGCCCGTGACGCGGGCGCACTTCATGAACGGGCGGTCCGGGCGGGCGCCGACGTCGTACATGCCCCAGAGGATCCGGCGGTGCACCGGCTTGAGGCCGTCGCGGACGTCAGGCAGGGCCCGCGAGACGATGACGGACATGGAGTAGTCCAGGAAGGACCGCTCCATCTCCTCCTCGATCTCGATGGGCTCGATGAGCCCGTAGGCGGTGACGGTGGGGTCGAGGCCCTCGGCGTCGGGGTCGATGGGGGGCAGTTCGTCGTCAGGCATGGGGAGGTCTCTCGTTGCTCAGATGTCGATGAAGCGGACGTCTTTGGCGTTCTTCTTGATGAACTCCTTGCGGGCTTCGACGTCGTCGCCCATGAGGGTGGAGATCGCGGTGTCGGCCGTGGCGGCCTGCTCGACCGTGACCTGGAGGAGGGTCCGGGAGGCGGCGTCCATGGTGGTGGCCTTGAGCTCCTCCCAGTCCATCTCGCCGAGGCCCTTCAGCCGGGCGAACTCCTTCTTGTGGTTGGGGTTGGCGGCCAGGAACTCGGCCTTGGCGGCGTCGTCCTTCAGGTACACCTTCTCCTTGCCCACCACCGTGGAGTAGAGCGGCGGCTGGGCGATGTAGACGTGGCGGTGCTCGACCAGCTCCTTCATGTGGCGGAAGAAGAAGGTGAGCAGCAGCGTGCGGATGTGGCTGCCGTCGACGTCGGCGTCGCACAGCAGGATCACGCGGTCGTACCGGGACTTGGTGACGTCGAACTCCTCGGCGCCGAACCCGGCGCCGATGGCGGCGATGAGCGCCTGGACCTCGGTGTTCTTGAGCATCTTGTCCTGGCGGGCCCGCTCGACGTTGAGGATCTTGCCGCGGATCGGGAGGATGGCCTGCGTGCGCGGGTCGCGGGCGCTGGTGGCCGAGCCGCCGGCGGAGTCGCCCTCGACGATGAACAGCTCGCACTCGCTGCGGTCGCGGCTGGAGCAGTCGCGCAGCTTGTCGGGCATGCCGGCGCCGTCGAGCGCGCTCTTGCGGCGGGTGGCGTCACGGGCGTTCTTGGCCGCCGCCCGGGCCCGCTGGGCGTTGATGGCCTTCTTGACGATCTTGTTGGCCTCGGTGGGGTGCTCCTCGAGCCAGTCCGCCAGCTTCTCGTTGGTGGCCTTCTGCACCAGGGTCTTGATCTCGGGGTTGCCGAGCTTGCCCTTGGTCTGGCCCTCGAACTGCGGCTCGCCGACGCGCACCGAGATGATGGCGCTCAGGCCCTCTCGCACGTCCTCGCCGCCGAGGTTCGGGTCCTTCTCCTTGAGGAGCTGCTTGGCCTTGGCGTACTTGTTGACCACCGTGGTGAGAGCGGCTCGGAAGCCCTCCTCGTGGGTACCGCCCTCGATGGTGGCGATGCCGTTGGCGAAGCTGTGCAGGCCGTCGCTCTGGTAGCCGTCGTTCCACTGGAAGGCCAGCTCGACCTCGGCGTGGTCGTCGGACGACTCCAGGTAGCCGACCCGGCTGAACAGCGGCGACTTGGTGGCGTTGATGTGTTTGACGAAGTCGACGATGCCGCCGGGGTACTTGTAGGTGACCGGCTCCTGGTCGTGCTCGGGGCGCTCGTCCTTGAAGCGGATCTCGAGGCCCTTGTTCAGGAACGCCATCATCTGGAGGCGCTCGAGCATGGTGCGGCCGACGAACTCGGTGCTCTCGAAGATGCCCCGGTCCGGCCAGAACGTGACGGTGGTGCCGGTGCGGCCGCGGGGTGCATCACCCACGACCTCGAGCTTGGTCTTCTTGGAGCCGCCCTCGGCGAACTCGATGCGGTGGCGCTTGCCGTCGCGGTCGACCTCGACGGTGACCTTCTCGGACAGCGCGTTCACGACCGACACGCCCACGCCGTGGAGGCCACCCGAGACCTTGTAGCCGCCGCCGCCGAACTTGCCGCCGCCGCCCAGCTTCGTGAGGGCGATCTCGACGCCGGTGAGCTTGAACTCGGGGTGCACGTCGGTGGGGATGCCGCGCCCGTTGTCGACCACGCGGCAGCCGCCGTCGGCCAGGAGGGTGATGTCGATCCGGTCGCAGTAGCCGGCCATGGCCTCGTCGACCGAGTTGTCCACGACCTCCCACACCATGTGGTGGAGGCCCGGGAGCCCGGTGCCTCCGATGTACATGCCGGGGCGCTTGCGCACGTGCGCGAGGCCCTCGAGGATCGTCATGTTGCTGGCGGAGTAGTCCGACTTCGCGGGGGACACGGCGCGGCCTTTCAGGGACGAGCAGGAGGGAGGTGAGCGGCCGCTCGGAAGGCCACGGCACGGAGGGTGCCGACCGGCAGTTCGAGGCGCTTCACGATGGGAGCCATCCTACCAGACGGGGGGTGACATCCGGGGTATCCCCAGCCGGTCTGAGAACGGCCGAGAACGTTGTGTCACAAGGGTTTGCGAGCCATCTGACGCCGCGTCACCGACGCAAGATCCGGGTGGTCACGGAGGTGACGACGCCGGCCCCCACGAGGCGGTCGACGCGGGTCACGATCTCCCGCTCCGACCACCGCAGGTGGCTCGCCCACGCGGCGCTGTCGACCCCCACGCGAAGGCACCCGTCCTCCACCGCGAGGGGCTGCGCGTGCCCCGCGAGCTCATCGCCGACGATGGCCGCCCAGCCATCGTGGATGGCCACGATCGCGTCGGCCTTCGGGGCGCCCATCCCGGCCAGGACGGCGTCGAGCAGCTGCGGGAGCGTGGCCGGATCGGGCTCGTCGCCCCGTCCGTCGGGGGTGGGGAGCTTCGACCACGGCACCCCGCCAGTGTCGCGCGGCCGGGACGCTCCGCCACCGGGTGCGACCCCACTGGAGCGGCGGTCAGCGCTGGGTCGCGACGCCCTCGCGCACCTCGATCACCGCGCCGGGGACGGCACCGACGGGGAGGCCGCTGGCGGTCGAGAGGATCGTCTGGCCGGGTGGGAGCGACCGCAGCAGCGCGTCGCTCCGCGCGGGGTCGAGCTCGGAGAACACGTCGTCGAGCAGCAGCACCGGCGAGCTCTCGGTCTGCTCGGTGACCACGTGGTGCGCGGCCAGGCGCAGCGCGAGCGCCAGCGAGCGCTGCTCGCCCTGCGAGGCGTGGGTGCGCGCCGGCAGGCCCCCGATGACCAGCTCGAGCTCGTCGCGGTGCGGGCCCACGGTCGACACGCCGCGCCGCAGGTCGTCCTTGCGCGACGCCGCGAGGGCGGGGGCCAGGCCGTCGGTCATCCACGGCGGGTCGTAGGTGGCGCGGACCTCCGCCGAGCGCTGGGCGACGGAGTCGTACGCCGCGCCGAGCAGCGGCTCGAGCGCGGCCACCAGGTTGCGGCGGGCCTTCGCGAGCGCCTCCCCCGCCGTCACGAGCTTGGCGTCGAAGACGTCGAGGGTCAGCTCGACCTCCGGGGTGAGCCGGCCACCCGACTGCTTGAGCAGCGCGCCGCGCTGGCGCAGGACGCGGTCGAGGTCGCTGCGCATCTCGTCGTAGCGGGGGTGCAGCGACACCAGCGTCTCGTCGAGGTAGCCGCGCCGGTCGCCCGGGGACCCCTTCACCAAGGTGAGGTCGTCGGGCGAGAAGACGGTCACCCGCAGTGCGCCCAGGAGGTCGCGCGCCCGGCGCAACGGCTGCTTGTTGAGCTGGGTCCGGTTGCGGCCGTTGGCCACCAGCTCGGCCTCCAGGAGCAGCTCACGGCCCTCGCGCTCGGCTTCGGCCCGCACGATCGCCCGCTCGGCGCCGGCGCGGATCAGCGCCTCGGTGGGGGCGCCACGGAACGACGACAGCGTGGCGAGGTAGCCGATGGCCTCGAGCAGGTTCGTCTTGCCCTGCCCGTTGGGGCCGAGCACGGCGGTGAGCCCGCCGTCGAACGTGACGTCGGCCTCGCGGTAGCCCCGGAAGTCGGTGAGCCAGAGGTGCCGGAGCTGCACGGCTCAGGCTGCGGCGGTCAGGAGACCCGGACCGGCATCAGCAGGTACAGGAACTCCTGGGCCTCGCCGGCGCGGATGACGGCCGGCTTCTGGGCGTCGACCGTGTCGAGGTGGATCTCGTCGCCGGGGGTGACCTCGACGCCGCTGAGCAGGTACTCCGGGTTGAACGCCACGGTGAGCTCGGTGCCCTCGTAGGACGCGTCGAGCTGCTCGTGCGCCTGGCCGACGTCCTGGGTGATGGCCACCAGCTCCAGCCCGTCGGTGCTCATCGCGAGCCGGACCGGCGTGTTGAGCTCGCGGGCCATCAGCTTCACGCGCTTGACCGCCTCGACGAGCGCCTCGCGCCCGACGGTGAGCCGGTTGGGGTGGCTGGCGGGGATCAGGCCCCGGTAGTTCGGGAACTCGCCCTCGATGAGCCGGGTGGTGAGGCGGACGTCGCCGACCTCGAACGCGGCCTCGCGCTCGCCCAGGCGGAGCGTGACCTCCTCGGCGGACCCGAGGAGCCGCTCGAGCTCGCGGAGCGCCCGGGAGGGCACCAGGACGCTCTGGCCCTCGCCCAGCACCGACGTGCCCGGGAGGTCGCGCACGGCGAGGCGGTAGGAGTCGGTGGCGACGAGGCGCAGCCCCCCGGCCTCCGCGGCGAGCAGGACGCCGGTGAGGATCGGACGGGCATCGTCGGCGCTGGCCGCGGGCACCACCTGGCGGAGGGCGCCGGCGAAGTCCTTGGCGGCCAGGGTCACGGCATCGTCGGCCGGCATGGCCAGCCGCGGGAACTCATCCGCCGGCAGCAGGCGCAGCGACGACTCGAAGCGGCCGGCGGTGATGCGGGCCTCGTCGCCCTCGACCGAGACCTCGACGCGCGGGTCGCCGAGCGACCGCACGAGGTCCGAGGAGATCTTCGCCGGCAGGACGGCCACGCCGTCGCGCTCGCCGGCGACGGTGATCTCGATCTCGATGGTGAGCTCGAGGTCGCTTCCGGTGAGGCGGAGGGTGTCGCCCGTGAGCTCGGCGCGGACGCCGGACAGGACGGGCAGCGCCCCGCCGCGGTTGGCCACGGCTCGGCCGGCAGAAGCCAGGGCCTCGACCAAGGTGTCACGCTCGCAACGGAACTTCACTTCGTAACCTCACGTTCTCCAGAGAAGGTGCTGATCAAGATCTGATGTTGGTAATAGGGCCTGTGGACTGGGGATAAGCACCCATCAGTGCAGGTCAGCAGGCACGGGGTTCGTCGAGGGGAATCCACAGCGTTCCACAGGTTCGCGGCGTCGCGGTGCATGCGACGTGTCCGGAGCGTGACTTCTCCCCGCGCGTCCCCTGCCGTCCACGGCCGCGTCCACAGCTGCATCCAGCGCGAACGGGTGAGAAATGCCCAGGTCCCTGTGGACAACGGTGGACAACTGCTGTGACGACCGGCACGCGCGGCGCACGCTCAACTTCCCTTCCGGATCTGGTTGAGCAGCTCGGTGACCTGGTCGTAGATCTGGCGCCGCTCGCCCATGAGGGCCTTGATCTTCTCGACGGCGTGGATGACCGTCGTGTGGTCGCGCCCCCCGAACTCGCGTGCGATGGCCGGGTAGGAGAGGTCGGTCGAGTCCCGGAAGACGTACATGGCGATCTGCCGGGCGGTGACCAGCGGGCGCTGACGGCTCTTGCCCTTGATCTCCTCGATGGTGAACCCGAACATCTCCGAGGTCGCCTGCAGGATGATGTCCGGCGTGATCGGCCGAGGCTGGCGGTCGCCGATGATGTCGTGGAGGTGCTTCTCCGCTTCGGGCAGCGTGACCGGCCGCTTGTGCAGCTTGGCCAGCGCCGACACCCGGTTCAGGGCGCCCTCGAGCTCGCGGATGTTGTCGGTGATGTTGACGGCGATGAACTCGAGCACGTCGTCGGGCACCGGGAACGCCTCGCCCTCGGCCTTTTTCCCCAGCACGGCCAGGCGGGTCTCGAGGTCCGGCGGCTGGATGTCGGTGATGAGGCCCATCTTGAACCGGCTGCGCAGGCGGTTCTCCAGGGTGGAGATGGCGTCCGGCGGGCGGTCGGAGGACAGCACGAGCTGGCGGCGGCCCTCGTGGAGGGCGTTGAACGTGTGGAAGAACTCCTCCTGGGTCTCCTTGCGGTTCTCCAGGAACTGGATGTCGTCGACCAGCAGCACGTCGACCTCGCGGTAGCGCCGCTTGAACTCCGCCGAGGTGTTGAGCCGGATGGACTCGATGAACTCGTTCAGGAAGGTCTCGCTGGTGACGTACCGGACGACGTAGTCCCGGTAGTTCTCCTCCACGTAGTGCTTGATGGCCTGGAGGAGGTGGGTCTTGCCGAGGCCGGCGTCGCCGTAGATGAACAGCGGGTTGTAGGAGCGTCCGGGCTGGCCGGCCACCGAGAGGGCGGCGGCGTGGGCGAACTGGTTGGACGGGCCCCGGACGAAGTCGTCGAAGGTCCGGGTGGCCGGCGGGGCGTCGAGCCCGGGGCGGGCCGAGGCCTCGTCAGCGGCGCCGTTCGCGGCGGGCGGGAGGTCGTCGGTGGGCAGCTCGGCAGGACGGGTGCCGATGCGCTCGTCGAACGGATCGGTGACCGTGGAGCTCTCGCCGGCGTTGGGCCGGACCTCGAGGAGGATGGACAACCGCTGGCCGCAGGTGTCGCGGACGATGTCCTCGACCAGCGAGAGGTAGCGGCCCTCGACCCGGTCCTTCACCATCGCGCTGGGCACCGCGAGGCGCAGGATGTCGTCTTCGACGTCGATCTCGGTGATGTCCTGGAAGGTGGAGCGCCACACCGCATCGGACACCTGGGTCCGGAGGGATGCCTGGCAGCTCGTCCACAGGTGTTGTCCGTCTGCCACCTGGTCGAACCGTCCTTTTCCTGGGCGTTCCACAGTTGGGTCCACACCTGTGGAAAAACATCGCGTGCCCGGAGGCGTCCAGGGCGCTCCGGGGGTGGTGGGGGGTGCCGTCGACCGCTCGGGACCCGAGGACGGCTCTTGGCAGGGGCCGGACCGTAGCACCGTCCGCGGGACGCCGCGCAAGGGTCCGGGTCCCGATCGCACCGCAGCAGGTCACCGCCGGTCTGGGGCCGCGATTGCCCCGTGGTGCCGTGGGGACGTAGCGTTGCCCGGATGCCTCCGCGCGCCTGCGCCGAGGTGCACCAGTCGATTCATCCGGCCGCACTCCCTGGCGGTCGGCCGAGCTGCCGTTCCGTGCGGCTCGGGAGGAGGAGAGAGCAGTGAAGCGCACCTACCAGCCCAACGTCCGCAAGCGGGCGAAGAACCACGGCTTCCGCAAGCGGATGTCCACCAAGGCCGGCCGTGCCGTGCTGCGCAGCCGTCGCCTCAAGGGCCGGGCGAAGCTGTCGGCCTGATCCGCCCCGTCCGTGACCGCCGCACCTTCGTGGCGTTGCGGGCGAACGGGATCCGCGTCCGCCGCGGACCGCTGGCGCTCACCTTCCTCGACGAGGGTGGGGAGTCGGGCGGCACTCGGGTGGCGTACGCGATCACCAAGCGGGTGGGCGGTGCCGTGGAGCGCAACCGGCTCCGCCGCCGCCTCCGGGCCGTGTTCGCCGATCTGGCGGGCACCGAGCCCGGATCGGTCCCCGATGGTGTGCTGCTCGTCTCGGCTGGTCCGGAAGCATCCGGCCGAGACCCCGAGGAACTGAGGAACGACGTGATGAGGCTGCTCGCCGCACTCGAGACCCGCCGGTTCGGCGGGGAGGCGCCATGAGCATCCCCGCGCGCATCATCCGGCGATTCGTGGTGTTCTACCAGCACGTTCGCGCCGGTCGCCCCTCCCCCTGCCGCTTCCAGCCGAGCTGCTCGTCGTACGCCGTCGAGGCGCTCGAGGTGCACGGAGCCCTGCGCGGCTCCTGGCTCGCCATCCGCCGCCTGAGCCGCTGCCACCCGTGGGGTGGGCAGGGCTGGGACCCCGTGCCGGAACGCTCCGACCGGCACCACGATCACCACCACGAACGGACGGTCGTCTGATGTACGTGTTCATCGCGAAGCCGCTGGAGTTCTTCTACGGGCTCTATCCCAACTACGCGGTCGCCATCGCGCTGCTGACGCTGTCGATCATGATCCTGCTGCTCCCGCTGACCCTGAAGGGCACGCGGAGCATGCTGGCGATGCAGAAGCTCCAGCCCGAGCTCAAGAAGATCCAGAACAAGTACAAGGACGATCGCCAGAAGCTCAACGAAGAGATGATGGCGTTCTACAAGGAGAACAACATCAACCCGGTGTCGGGCTGCCTGCCGCTGCTGCTGCAGATGCCCGTGTTCATCGTCCTCTACCGCACCCTCTTCCAGCTCCTGAACCGGGCCCCCTACGGCTACGACATGGGCGCGGCCGCCGTCCGGGCCACCACCAACGTGAACGGGGGCGACGGCGCCGGCATCTGGGAGCGCTTCGGCTTCTTCGAGCCCCAGCACATCTCGCACAGCTCGCAGCTCTACATCGACCTGAGCAACACCCGGGTCATGGAGGCCTGGGGCATGAACCTGGCCGAGTCGGCCCAGAAGGCCCTCCGCGAAGGCATTGGCCACGCGGCGCCGTACATCATCCTCGTGCTGATCGTGACGGCGACGTCGTACTACCAGCAGAAGCAGGTGTCGGGCCGGAACACCAGCGCCCAGATCAACCCCCAGCAGCAGATGCTGATGCGGATCATGCCGCTGTTCTTCGCCTTCATCTCGTTCACGCTGCCGGCCGGCATCGTGGTCTACTTCCTCGTCTCGAACCTGTTCCGGGTGGGCCAGCAGGCGCTGATCACCCGGACGATGTACCGCGACGAGGACGGACCCGTGGCCACCACCGGGCGGGTTAGTGACAAATCGTCAACGAAGTCTTCCGCACCGGAAGAGAAGCCCAAGGGACTCTTCGCCCAGATCAAGGAGATGGGCCTGCCGAACCCGGGCGCCGCGGCCGAATCGGCCAAGTCGTCGGGCTCGAGCACCAAGCCGAAGCCCAAGGGCGGCGGCACCTCGGCAGCGAAGGGTTCCACCGCCACGTCGACCAAGTCGACGGCTGGACCGAGCCGCGCAGCTCCCTCAGCTGCCAACCGGTCCAAGTCCAAGAAGAAGAGGAGGTGACCGTCCATGCAGTGGGTTGAGACCACCGGGCGCACCATCGAGGACGCCAAGGAAGCCGCGCTGGACCAGCTCGGCATCGACGAGAGCGAAGCCGAGTTCGAGGTCATCGAGGAGCCCAAGACCGGGCTGTTCGGTCGACCCCGCGGCGAGGCCCGCATCCGGGCACGGGTCGTGCCCAAGGCCCCGCGGCCGAAGCAGGAGCGCCGGCCCCGCCGGCAGAAGGGCGGCGGCAAGGACCGCAGCTCGAACGAGGCGGCGGCACCCGTCGCCGTCGACGACGCCCCTGCGGCTGCCGGCGAGTCCACCGGCTCGTCGGGCGGCGGCAACCGCCGTGGCGGTGGCCGGAAGCGCTCCGGATCGAACGGTGGCGGCCGTCCCGCCAAGAACCAGCAGGAAGGCAATCAGATGACCGACGAAGAGGTCCCGGTCAGCGACCAGGCCGACATCATCACCGAGTTCCTCGAGGGCCTGCTCGGCGCCCTGGGTGCCGAAGGCACCGTGACCCGCACCGAGGTCGACGAGGAGACCATCGAGCTCGGCGTCGAAGGCGACGACCTCGGCCTGCTGATCGGCCCCAAGGGCCAGACGCTCACCGCCGTGCACGAGCTGTCCCGCACCGTCCTGCAGCGTCGGGCCACGGGCCGCCACGTCGGCCGGGTGCGCATCGACATCGGCGGCTACCGCCAGCGCCGCCAGGAGGCCCTGGCCCGCTTCGTGCGCCAGCAGGCCGAAGCGGTCATCAGCGAGGGCTCGGCCCGTGCGCTCGAGCCGATGAACTCGGCCGATCGCAAGGTCGTCCACGACACGGTCAACGAGATCGACGGCGTGGAAACGGTGTCGGAAGGCGCCGACCCCGACCGCCGCGTGGTGATCGTCCCCGAGGGCGCCAGCGCGTGACCCTCGAGCTGACCGACCTCCTGGAGGAGGCTCGGCAGCGCGGTTTCCTGGGCCCGGGCCCGGTCGAGCCTCATCTCGACCATGCCCGGGCCTTTGCCGTTGCTGCGGGCGATGCTCCGTCGAGAGCCGCCGACTTGGGCGCGGGCGGGGGCCTGCCCGGCCTCGTCCTCGCTGCAGAGATCTGGCCGGACACGACGTGGACGTTCGTCGACGCCCAGCAGAAGCGCACCGACTTCCTCCGCGAGGCGGTCGAGGCGCTGCACCTCGACGACCGGGTCGAGGTCCTCACCGAGCGAGCCGAGATCGTGGGCCACGATCCCGACCACCGGGGGACCTACGACCTGGTGGTGGCCCGCAGCTTCGGTCCCCCGGCCGTGGTCCTGGAGTGCGCCGCGCCGCTGCTGCGTGCCGGTGGCCGGTTCGTCGTCAGCGAACCGCCGGCCACGCAGATCACCGACCGTTGGCCCACCGAGGCGCTGGCCACCCTGGGGTGCGCCCCCGCCGAGGCCATCGTGGTGGGCGATGTCGAGGGCTACCACCTGGCTCGCATCGACCAGGTCGAGGCGGCACCCGCCCGCTTCCCGCGTCGGGTAGGCATCCCGACCAAGCGTCCCCTGTTCTGATCCGACGCCCTCCGCCAACGGGACCCCGGTGGCGGCGGCCGTGATGGCTCGGGCCGGTTCGTTGCCGGATCCGCTGGTCATCGTGCTCTGCTGAGCGGCGGGGCGTACCGGGGCCGCTGTGCCGATGCGGCTCGGTCGGGGCGTACCGAGCTCGCGGCCCGATGGCGCGAGACGGCTCCCGGTCGACCGGGCGGGAGCATCGGCGGCTCCGGGGACGGTCGCCGAGCCCCGGGTCGAGCGCTCCCCCACCGTGGGTTCGGTGCGCTCCCCTGCCTCAGCGCCCACGGGCTGGCCCGACCCTGTGCCATCCGGATGCCGGTGCGACAAGCGGGCGCTCTCGGAAGCGTGCGGCAACAACCAGCGGCACGTGGGCGATCGAGCAGCGGCAGGGCGCCTCGCGGCGGTGCCGGTGCGCGGTTGCGGGCTCGGGAGCGAGGCCCGTCCGTCCTGGACCGGGCGCCAGCCGGCTGGCCATGCCCGTCCCCGGGGGTGGGGCGCCTTGCTGCGTCCTGGGCTGCCCGCTCAGGGGCACGTCCCTGTTCGACGAGTCGTGGGACGGCTGGCGAACGGGCGGTCCGCCGTCCTCTTGGAGGCCCGATGCTGCCTCGCCGCGGACCTGGCATCGCTGCCCTTCCCTGTGGTCGCTCGATGGCAGCGCTTGCCGTTCCTCGACGTGGCCAGCTCACCGGTGGCCCCGGCCGGCTCCGGCAACGAGCGGACTCCCCTGGCTCGGCCTGATGCCCAGGCCCCTGATCTCAGGCTGCCGCGAGATGGCCCGCTGGCGGATCGCCTGCGCCTGCCCGCCCGCTTGGCGCCTTGGGTTGGTCGCGCTTCACTTCCGTTTCACGTGAAACGGGCTGGGCGTGAGCTGGCTGGCGGCGGATATGGGTCTCAGCCCGGTGCGCCCAGCCCTCCCCGTCACCGTTTCACGTGAAACGGCCCGTCTCCGACCGGGATCGCGCGGTTGGGGGTGGAGCCATGGCGGTCCCCGCAAGATCGGCCTCGTGCCAATTCCTCCCGCAAACTCGGTCTTCCGAGATGCGGAGACAGCGCCAGACCGAGCCTGTTTCACGTGAAACGGGACCCCAGCCCCCAGCCGGACCGGGATATCGAGCACCGGCCCGACGCCGAGGGCCACTCGGATGGCAGCTTGGCTCCCTCGCCTGGCCGGGATCGTCGGGGAAGGGAATCGCACGACGCCGCGGGGGCATCCAGCGACCGGGTCTCCCATCGAAGCGAGCCTCCTGGCTTCCCGCATTGGGCGACGTCTGAGGGCTTCGCCATTCCAGCCGGCTGCCACGCAGCGGCCCGTGGTGCGGGCCTACAGATGAGCGGACCCACGACCACCTCGGTACCGCCGGACTCGATCGACACCAGGGCAGTGGAGCCGTCATCGGCCGGTCCACACGCCCCCCGGTTCCCGATCTCGGGGCAACGGCGGGAGGCCGGCCTCCGCATCGGCTCGTGCGCCGCAGGTGGGGCGCCTGATCGAGGA
>Ga0247822_10001493_pt1 | contig 14342 bp, 15 predicted proteins | sample 13C_Cellulose_Da_FD_192423 | JGI IMG/M metagenome (GOLD analysis project Ga0247822, IMG submission 192423) | Soil microbial communities from agricultural site in Penn Yan, New York, United States - 13C_Cellulose_Day30 | ecosystem: Environmental > Terrestrial > Soil > Agricultural land | place...
TTGCTGGGCGGTATCTAGGCGATGCCGTTCTTGCCGTACTTGGTCTCGGGCACGTCCGTGGCGTCGGCCTGGAACCACTTCGGGTCGAACTCGATCCGCACCCGCTTGTCCATCGCCATGTTCGCGGTCAGCGCCAGGATCGCGTCGGCCATCGCCACCTCGCCGTGGCACCGCGGCAACTCCTGCTCGTACTTGCCGTCCTTCTGCTGGTAGCCGAGCTTCGGGTCCCACTTGCGGACGCAGTACGCGAAGTGCTCCATCTCCGAGCGGTAGCCGCGGATGTTGCTGTCCCAGCGCGCGGCGCCGGCCTGCTTGGTCACCGCCGAGCCGGCGCCGCCCCATGTAGAGCTGGCCTCCATCACCGGCTTCTTGCCGTCGGCCGCGGTGACGGCAACGTTCGTCTCCTTGCCGCCAGACTTGGCCTTGCCGGGCTCCGTCTCCTTGAACAGGTAGACCTCCCGCTCCTCCTCGACGATCATCGTCCCGCGGCTGCCCATCAGGCACTCGCCGTAGCTCTCAAAGCTGTTGGTGTTGAACGACGAGTAAGTGACCACCACGATGTCGCTCTCGTCGGTGCCGCCCTTGCCGGCCTTCGGGTGCTTCGGGCCGGGGAACTCGAACGTCACCCAGACGCCGTCGTCGGACTCGCGGTCGTTGCGGCCGGGGCCGTAAAAGAACTTGCCGCCGACGCCCATCACCGCGATCGGGTGGACCTTGCCCAGGAAGATCGAAGCGGCGTCGAGCTGGTGGCTGCCGAGTTCGGCCATCAGCCCGCCGCCGGTGCGGTTGTAGACCCGCCAGCGGACCAGCTCCTCGATGTCTTTGTACCCGTATTTCTGGAGCTTCTCCTGCGGCAGCGCGTCGTTGTCTTGCTGGTAGATCGCCTTGAACCAGCCGTCGCGGTAGTACGGCTCGGTGAACCCCGGAGCGACCGGCTCCTTCTCGGACTTCGGGTCGTACGGCCAGGAGTTGTTGCGGTGCCACAGGGCGCGAATGTGCTTGATGTCGCCGAGCACGCCGGAGTTCACGATCTCCAGCGCGTGGGCGTAGAGCATGCTGTAGTGCCGCTGGTGGCCAATCGACAGCAGCCGCGGGTTGGCCGGGTCCTTGGCGGCCTTGATCATGTCCTTGCACTGGCCGATGGTGCGGGCCATCAGCTTCTCGCACAGGACGTGCAGCCCGGCCTTCATGCACTTGACCGTCGCCTCGGCGTGCAAGTGCAACGGCAGGGCGATGACCACGGCCTCCAGCCCCAGGCTCTTGATGACACCCGGGTCGAGCAGCTCCTCGTAGTGCGAAAACGTGCGAATCTTCTTGGCGGTCTCCTCGCCGTAGATCTTGTTGAGCCCCTTGCGCGGGGACTGGCCGCCCTCGCCGGCGAAGATGCGCTTCTGGTTGTACGGCCGGATGTCGCTGACCGCGACGATCTCCAGGAACTCGGGGTTATGGTCGCCGATCAGGACGCCGCCCTCGTCGCCGGCGCCGAGGAGCGCGGTCTTGACCGCCTTGTTCCCCTTCCACGAGTCGTAGCCGAAGTACACAGCCGCGGAAAGCGGGACGACGGCGGCGCCTGCGGCCATGCTCTTCATGAACCCGCGGCGGCTCAACTCGCCGGCCGCGGCCTCGTAGTTGCGCCGCCCGGTTTCCTTCTGTTCGGCGGTCAGGTCGAGCGCCATGGTTCGATCTCCTGCGGGGGGAGTATGTGTATTGTCGGGCAAATGCCCACCCGTTGCCACGGGTGGGCTTGGGGGGTTAACTTTTTGCGCGCCCGATGAGCCAGTAGAACAGCGCGTCGATCCCGAGCCACTTGCCGGTCGGGAAGCTCGCGACCACCAGCAGCGCCAGTGCCTCGATCACGTTCTTGTTGACGAACACCGGGTTCCCCTCGGTGTTGGGTGGCAGCGGGTACCACGGGAACGGCGGGTGGGTCAGGTACGTCAACACCAGGAACCCTACCGCCGCGATGCAGGCGGGTCGAGTCAGGAAGCCGGCCAGCAGACACACCCCGATGGCGGTGATCGCCCACATCGTGATCCTGTCCATCTGCACGATCGGCTTCGGCGCGGGTTCCGGTATCTCGGCCTTGGCTCCCTTCTTCAACTCGGTCAGGAACGAGTCGGCATCGGCGGCCAGTTCGGACTCGGCGGACCGCAGGTCGGTGTTCGCGGCCTTCAACCGGGTCTGGTCCATGCCGTAGCCGTTGCCGAGGCCGACGGCCTGCCGGGACTCCAGTTCGCTGACCTGCTTCTTGAGGACCTCGATGATCGCCAGTCGGGACGGGGCGGTGAGGGCTGCGGTCCCGCCGGAGACGTGAGCGACCTTGGCGTCCCGGGCGTCCACGCCGTACACCCAGCGTGCGTAGGTCGCCCTCGCCGCCTGGTTGAGGGACGGGTCGGTGATCGCCGAGTCGAGTTCCTGCGCCGCCGCGTCGGGGCACAGGGCCGCCTGATCGGGTGCCGGCAGCCGCTCGAACTCGGACGGGCTGATCGCCTTTTTCGGCTTGGCCTTCGCGTTGATCGTCTCCCACGGGTTGCCGAGGAACTTCTTGCGCACGACCTCGCCGAACGGCCCCTCGGCGGCGGCGAAGTACGGCGCGCTGCTGAACGGCCGGTTCGTCTCGGTCGGCCCGACCTCGTGCGAGTGGATCTTGTGCAGCCCCTCGAAGAGGAAGTGCCAGCCGATCGCCAGCCGCAGGGCCAGCAGCAGGAAGACCCGCAGCGACCAGCCGTTGGTCGCCGCGGCGATGAGCAGCGCCAGGAGGGTGCCGGCCAGTCCCGCGTACACCACGCCGAGCGGGATTGCGAAGGGGAGGTCCATGGTGACGGTCCGGTGTCAGTCGGGGATAGTTCGTGCGGTCGGCGGGTCGTAGCGGTCCGCCGACAGGCCGATGGCAACAGGTGGGTCGTTCTCGGGCAGCACCACCGCGCTCAGGTCCGGCCGCGGGGTGCAGTGGGCCGCGGCACCGGCCGCCCCCAGCACGAAGAACGCGGTCGAGAGCGCATCGGCCGCGGCCGCGGTCGGGGCCACAACGCTCGCTGCGGCGGTGCCGGCGGCGGGCCAGCCGGTCCGCGGGTCGAGAAGGTGCCCGAGCTTGCGGCCTTTGTACTCAAAGTACTGGAACGTGGCCGCTGAAGTCCCGAACCCCTCGTCCCGCAGCCAGATGGTGCCGAGCGTCCGGGCGTCGTCCCACGGGTGGCAGACCGCGACCGGCCAGCCCCGCGGCTGGCCCGGCGGGGTGCCGAGTGCCCGCGCACTACTACCGCCGCCGTGCAAGAGCGCCGACGCCACCCTCCACTTCCTACGCAGCAACTCGGCCGCGAGGTCGAGGGCGTAGCCCTTTCCGATACCGCCGAGGTTGATCTCCAGCCCGGCCCGGCGGTACTTCACCGTCCGTGCCTCTGCGTCCAGGACAACGTGGCGCATCCCGCTGCGGGCACGGGCTTCGGCCAGTTCCTTCGCCGGCGGGACGTGGCCCTCACGCTTGAAGAAGCCCCACGCCTTGATGAGCGAGCCCGTGGCGATGTCGAACGCGCCGGCGGTGTCATTCGTGAGCGCCGCGGAGAAGGCGAGCAGGTCGAACAAGTTCTGTTCGACCACGACAGGCCCGGCCGCCGCCGTGGCGTTTAGCCGGGAGACTTCGCTGTGGTTGCGGTAGACGGTGAGTTGGTCTTCGACGGCGTCGATCAGGTCGAGGGCATCTTCTGCCGCCGCGACGGCGTTCGGTGTGCCGTAGGGAAGGGCGATCTCAAAGGTGGTCGCCATCGCCCGCCGCGACACCCGGATCAGCGTCAGGTCGCCGGGGACCGGCTCCGCCTCCGGGGCCGGAATCAGGAGCGTCCCGGCTAAAGACTTGGAGCGGAGGAAGCGGCGGCGATTCATGGGAATTAAAAGTTCAAAATTCAAAGTTCAAAATTGAACGGGTGGTCAACTTTGAACTTTAAACTTTGAACTTTTAACTGGTTAGTTTTCGCCGTACAGGTCGTGGATCATCGGGTCGAGCCGCTTGGTGTTGCGCTCGACCGCGAGCACGATGGTCTGCTCCTCCATGCCATCGGCCGCGGTCGCCACGGCAGGGATGATCTGCCGGCTGTCCGGCAGGCTGAACCGCATGGTGAACCGGCCATCTGGGGTGAGCTTGACCGGCTCGTTCTGGAGAGTCACGGCGGCCCCGGGGTCGGTCTGACCGCGGACGATCAACTCGGCGTCGATATCGAAGAAGAACTTCTTGAGCTTGCCCGGCGGCAGGGCACCACTGCCGAACGCCGTGTCCTTGATGAGCGGCTTGCGGAATTGCTCGTCGAGCATCTGCTGGGCCTGCTGCATCGGGTCGGCATTCGGCCGGTCGGTGCGGGCCTCGCCGCCGAGCCCCTCCTCGACCGCCTCGCTCGCCCCGGCCTTCGGCGGCATGATCACGTTGGACCGGGCCAGGACGTAGAACTGGCCTCGCCGCGACAGGTAGCCGATGTCCGCCCGGTACGACTGCGGCGGCTGCGGCACGTCGATGTACCAGTGAGTACACCCGCCATGAACGACGATGTCCCGCAGCGGCCGCTCGGACGTGCTGGTCGTGTCGGCGGAGGTCACGTCGAAGAGGCGGATGATCGGCCGGGCTCCGTGCCAGTCCTGGCCGAGTGCGGCCTCGGCCCGCTGAACCGACTGGAGAGACAACTCCCAGAAGGCGTGTAGCCAGTACGGGTCCGGGGAGGTGACGACGATCCGGTCCTTGACCGCCCCACCGGCCTTGTTGGTTTTCGAGGAAAGGTCCTTGTCGGCCGGGATCACGAACTCGGCCCGCGGAGCCGGCTTCACAGGCAGACGCGGGGCCAGTTCGGCCTTGGCGGCCGGCTTCGCCGAAACGGCCGCGGGCTTGGCCGCGGGTTTGACGGGCAGGGGGGCCGCCTTGGCGGACCCGTTGACGTGCCGCGCGGCCCCGTTCACCGGGGTCGCGACCTTGGTAACCGGTTTGGCGGAGACTTTGGTATTGGCGACGGGTGCCTTGACTGAGGGTCGGGCCACCGGCAAGCTTGTTTTGGACGTCGCCTTGATCGCTGGAACACTCGCCTTGGCCGCGGCCCGTGCCAGCGCCTTGACGAGTTGGTCCTTCTTCATGGCTTCCCACCCTTTGACGCCACGGCGGCGGGCCAGGGTGGCCAGCTCTTGCTTGGTCCGATCGTTCAGCGACTTGCTGCTCATCGGCGGACACTCCCCTCACGTCACGGGTAGTGACGGCGGGCGGAAGGATCAGGCGTCCGTGCGGCGACTACCTCGGCTCCGTTCCCGAGGTGAGGCAACGACATCCGGCCGAACCGGGGTCCGGTCGAAGGCGAACGATCCGGGCTTCCGACATTAGACCACCGGGCCAGCCACGGTCCGGGCGGCGAGGAGGCCAGGGCCTCCACGGATTGGCACGATGCAGGCGGGATCGTCCAACGGTCTGGCGAGGGTCTACCAGCGACTTTCACCAGAACCTACTTAAATCTAAGAAAAATGGGGTCGGGATGTCAACGCGAGTTGGCCGGTCGCCACCGTCTTTAACGGTTTTTGGGGCAAGGAAGAACGGTTGCGCCGCCCCGGCGAGGTTGGACGACTGCGCCGGGAACTGGCACGGGTTCTGTCCAGCGGCCCCAAAAGGCAGACTGGTCGTAACCACCGGCGTACCATAAGAGCCTGGCGATACGCTCCGGCTCATTTCCGACCCTGTCGGGCGTCTGGTCGAGTGCTTGTGAAATTATTCACTACGTACGGTTGACGTTCCCCGGTGCCGTCGCAGAATACTCCTCATTCCGGATCCGCCGGCCGCGCTTTCGCCGACTTCCGCAGTGTGCGCCGATGCCCCCGGACCGACGACCGGTGAGCCCGTTCGCGTTTGCCGTACTCGGCATGGAGATGGCCGGGTTCACCATCGTCGGGGTCGTAATCGACTGGCTGACCGGGTTGACGCCCTGGTTCACGGTCGCCCTGACGTTGCTCGGTGTCGTGGCCGCGTTCATGCACCTGTCCCGGACGGTGCTGCGGGCGTCGCCCCCGAAGTCGGAGGGTGACAGGCCATGACCGGGCGGCAGGCGGCGGTGCTCGCGGCCCCCGCGCTGGTCGTACTCATAGCGCTGCCGTTCGGGACAACCCATGTGGTGTCCGCGGCGGTTGCGGTTGGGTTGACGGTGCCGGTCGCGTTTGGGACGTTCTGGCTGAATCGGTGGATGGCGGACCGTCACCCCCTGGGCGGTGTGGTCGGGATGCTGGTCGGGACGGTGCTGCGGTTAGCAGTCGCGTTCGCGGGTGGGGCGGCGGCGTTCCTCCTGGCACCCGATTTGCGATCCGCGGGGTTGATCTTCTGGCTCTGGCTGCTGTTCGCCTACCTCTCCTCGCTGCTGGCGGAGACGGCCCTGCTCGTGGGGCAGTCGCCACTGGCGGCGGGCGGTGCGTCGGGCGGGAAGGGGTGACGGATGCTGTTCGCCGACGCCGCAGATGCCACCGGTAAGAAACAGCTCGACCCGTTTTCCCACGTCCGAGACGACTACGGGTTCCACGTCTTCGACAACCTGCACATTGAGTTGCCGTACCCGATCAGCAAGTTCCTGGTCATCCTGGTTCTGTCGGCGGTGATCGTGGCGCTGGTGATGCTGTGGGTGGCGAACAAGATCCGGTCCGGCGAGCCGCCCCGCGGCCGGTTCTGGAACATGGTCGAGGGGGCGCTGTTCTTCATCCGGGACAAGATTGCCCGGCCGAGCCTCGGGGACCACGACGCCAACAAGTACGTCCCGTTCCTGGCCAGTCTGTTCCTGTTCATCTTCCTGTTGAACCTGTTCGGCATGGTGCCGTTCCTCGGCTCGCCGACGGCTCACATTTACGTGACGGGGGCGCTGGCGATGGTCTCGTTCGTGATCATCCACACGTCCGGGATCGCGGAGAACGGGCTGGGCGCGTACCTGAAGACGTTCGTCCCGCACATCGAGACGGAAAGCCCGTTCATCAAGTATCCGCTGATGATCGGGATGGCGGCCCTGGAGTACCTGACCGCGTTCATCCGGGCGATCATCCTGGCGGTGCGGTTGTTCGCCAACATCCTCGCTGGGCACATGGCCCTGTTCATCATCCTGTTCTTCATCAAGCTGGTGGCCGACCCGGCCTACCAGATCGCGATCGCCGAGGGGCAGGACTGGATGTACTGGCCGGTGTCGCTGTTCAGCGTCGTGCTGGTCCTGGGGTTGAGCCTGCTGGAGTTGTTCATCGCGGGCCTTCAGGCGTTCATCTTCACGTTCCTGACCGCGATCTTCATCGGGCTGGCGAAGCACCCGCCGCACTAAATAACGAACCAGGGGGGCGACGCCCCCATTGACCCGTAACCGATACTTGTAGACCCCGCACCGTAAAGGAACCTGACCATGCGTAAGCTGCTCGCGATGGCCGTCGCCCTGGCCCTGGTGTTGGGCACCACCTCGGACGCCTTCGCCCAGGGCGCGGCTCCGGCCCCGACGGCCGGCGGGACCACCAAGGTGGTGGACAACACCACCGCCGCCATCGGCATGGGCCTGAGCGTCCTCGGCATCGGCATCGGGCTGGGGCTGATCGGCTTCGCCGCGCTGAGCGGCATCGCCCGGCAGCCGGAACAGGCCGGGGCCATCCAGGGTGCGATGTTCATCATCGCCGGCCTGGTTGAAGGGGCGGGCATCATCAGCCTGGTGCTGTGCCTCGTGACGATCTTCGTCTAACTGAATGCGGGCCGACCGTCTCACCCTGTTGCGGAGTTTGCCATGCGGCTGCGGTTGTCCGCCCGCCCGGCGGTCGTGTTCGGGCTCGCCCTCCTGGCGCTCGTGGTCGCGGCCGCGGACCCGGCGCTCGCGGCCGACGCCGGCCACGAGCAAAAGACGGGGGGCCTGAGCTTCCTCGATCTCCAGCGCTACGACCTGGGCATCTTTACCCTGATTGTCTTCGGCCTCTTGTGCGCGGTCCTTTACTGGTTCGCGTGGCCGAAGATCAGTGAGGGGCTGGACCGGCGTGAGGCGGCCATCACCTCCGCCCGGGACGAGGCGATCCGGGTCCGGCAGGAGGCCGAGGAGATCCGGTCCAAGCTCAAGGTTGAGTTCGACAACGCCCACGGCCAGATCCGGGCGATGTTGGACGAGGCCCGCCGGGACGGCGAGGTGCTGCGGGCCAAGGAACGCGAGGCCGGCCAGAAGGAGGCCGCCGCCGAGCGCGACCGGGCCCGGCGCGAGATCGAGACGGCCACGGATGCGGCCAAGCAGGAACTCAACCACCACGCGGTGCAACTGGCCGCGCTGATGTCCGAGAAGGCGATTCGCCGGAAGTTGACCATCGACGACCAGAACCGGCTGGTCGAGGAGTCCCTGGCCGAGTTGAAGGCCGGGGCGCGATAAGCCCGGTGACGGCCGCAGCAGGGCACTGGGAGAGGACCGGTATCGCATGGCCACCCAAGACGGCAAGCGACACGAGAGCGTGCTGGAGGCGACCGGCGCCTCGGCACGACTGGCCCGGGTGTACGCCGAGGCGCTGATGGCCGCGGCTGGCCCGCAGGCCGACGCGGTCGGCGACGACATCGACGCGCTCGTCGAGGACGTGCTGGCCGAGCGGCCGAACGCCGAGCGGTTCCTCGCCAGCGGCGCGGTCAACCGCAAGACCAAGGCCGCGGTCCTCCAGGCCGCGTTCGCCGGGACCTCGGACGTGCTGCGGAACTTCCTCGGCGTGCTGAACCAGAACAACCGGCTCGGCCTGTTGCGGGCGATCGCGGCGGCGTACCGCAAGCTCCGCGACGAGGCGGCCGGCCGGGTCCGGGTGACGGTCACCAGCGCCGTGGCGCTCTCCGACGACCAGTTGACCAAGCTCAAGACCACCCTGGCCGGCCGGCTCGACGCCGAGCCGGTCCTGGACGCCCGCACCGATCCGGACCTGCTGGGCGGGCTGGTCGTGCAGGTCGGCGATCGGGTGTACGACTCGTCCGTCCGCACCCGCCTGGACTCCCTCCGCACCCACCTGATGGCGAGTGGCTCCTATGGCAGCGCTTAAGCAGTCCGCCGGCGAGATCGCCTCGGTCCTCGAGCGGCAGATCAAGGACTTCGGCAAGCAGATCGACGTCCGCGAGACCGGCCAGGTGCTCGAGGTCGGCGACGGTATCGCCCGGGTCTACGGCCTCTCCGGCGTCATGGCCGGCGAGTTGCTCGACTTCCCCGAGGCCGACGTCAAGGGTCTGGCGTTCAACCTCGAAGAGAACTCGGTGTCGGTCATCATCCTGGGCGACTACCTGAAGGTCACCGAGGGGATGCAGGTCCGCACCACGGGGCAGCTTCTGTCGGTGCCGGTCGGCCCGGCGATGATCGGCCGCGTTGTGGACCCGCTGGGCAACCCGATGGACGGCAAGGGGCCGATCGTCACCAACAAGACGCGGCTCGTCGAGTCCACGGCCCCCGGCATCGTCGAGCGGCAGCCGGTCAAGGTGCCGCTGCAAACGGGCCTGAAGGCCATCGACGCCATGACGCCGATCGGCCGCGGCCAGCGCGAACTCATCATCGGCGACCGCAAGACCGGCAAGACGCAGATCGCGCTGGACACGATCATCAACCAGAAGGAAGAGAACGTCATCTGCGTGTACGTCGCGTGCGGGCAGATGGAGTCGAAGATCGCTGGCGTGGTCGAGAAGCTCCGCGAGATGGGGGCGATGGATTACACGATCGTGGTCGTGTCCTCGTCGTCCGACCCGGCGCCGCTCCAGTACATCGCCCCGTACTCCGGGGCGGCGATGGCCGAGTACTTCATGTACGAGGAGGGCCGCGACACCCTCTGCGTCTACGACGACCTGTCCAAGCAGGCCGCCGCGTACCGCCAACTGTCGCTGCTCGTGCGTCGGCCGCCGGGCCGCGAGGCGTACCCCGGCGACGTGTTCTATCTCCACTCGCGGCTCCTGGAGCGGTCGGCGCGGCTGGCCGACCGGTACGTGATCGTGCCGTCCGACGCGGACGACAAGAAGGTCACCGACGACTGGGGCATCAACTCGAAGGCCGACCCGAAGAAGAAGCGGGGCTCCGGCGAGGCTGGGATGGTCTACTACGGCAAGGAGCAGGCCGAGAAGGACCACGCGAACTTCCCCGGCACCAAGGTCACGCGCGTGTGGAACTCCGGCGGGTCGCTGACGGCGTTGCCGATCATCGAGACGCTCGAGGGGGAGGTGTCGGCGTACATCCCGACCAACGTGATCTCGATCACCGACGGCCAGATCTACCTCCAGCCGGACCTCAAGAACGCCGGCGTGCTGCCGGCCGTGGACGTCGGCATCTCGGTGAGCCGGGTGGGCGGCAACGCCCAGATCGCCGCGATGAAGCACAAGATGGTGGCCGGCGGGTTGAAGCTGGCGCTGGCCCAGTTCCGCGAGCTGGAGGCGTTCGCCCAGCTCGGCACCGAACTCGACCCGGCGACCCAGCGGCAGCTCGACCGCGGCTACCGCATGGTGGAGTTGCTCAAGCAGGGGCAGTACCAGCCGCTCAACGTGGTCGATCAGATCATGGCGATCTACGCCGGCAACAGCGGCGGGCTGGACAACGTCCCCAAGCAGAAGGCGCGGCAGTGGGAGCAGCAGTTCCTGCAGTTCATGAAGGAGCAGCACCCCGAAGTTCGCGACCTGCTGGCCAAAGAGAAGAAGATCACCCCCGAGGTCGAGAAGCAGTTGAACAACTCGATCGCGGAGTTCAACAAGCAGTTCAAGGCGTAAGGGCGAACGGGGGGCGTTAGCCCCCTGGTCGGACCCCCCGAGATACCAGCCGGCTGACGCCGGCCGTTCGCCGGAAGAACACATGGCTAACCTCCGCACGCTGGTCCGTCGTCGCAAGGCGATCCGGAACATCCGGAAGATCACCAAGACGATGGAGTTGATCGCCACGGCGCGGTTCAAGAAGGCGCTCGACCGGGCGACCGAGGCGGACGCCTTCACCCGCAAGATCGCCGAGCTGGCCGCCGACCTGTCGAAGAACGCTGGGGACGTGAGCCACCCGCTCCTCACCGTCCGGCCGCAGGTGAAGAAGGCGCTGGTGCTGGTGGTCACGTCCAACCGCGGGCTGTGCGGCGGCTACAACGGCGGCATCATCCGCGAGGCGATGGCCAGGGTCCGCCAGTTGCGGGCCGACGGCACCCCGTTCGACATGGAGGTCTCCGGCAAGCGCGGCATGGCGTACTTCAAGTTCCAGGGCATCCCCCGCGCGAAGGAGTACACCCAGTTCGAGGACAAGCCGACCTTCGCCGAGGTGGGCGAGCTGGCGAGCCGGTACATCGACCTGTACGTCTCGGGTCAGATCGACCAGTTGATCATCGTCTACCAGAAGTTCCTGTCCGCCGCGCGGCAGGCACCGGTGGCCGAGACGCTCCTGCCTCTGTCGTCGGTGTCGGTCGAGGCGACGCGGAAGCCGAAGCCGGGGACCGAGGAGCAACCCGCCGCGGTCGGGCCGAAGGTCGAGTACGAGTTCTACCCGTCGGCCGCGGACATCCTGGGCGAGCTGGTGCCGGTGGCGTTCAAGGTGCGGCTGTTCAAGTGCTTCCTCGATGCCGCGGTCAGCGAGCAGATCGCCCGCCGCGTGGCGATGAAGGCGGCCACCGAGAACGCCGGCGACCTCATCAAGAGCGTGACCCGGCTCTACAACCGCACCCGGCAGGCGAACATCACGAAGGAGATCAGCGAGTTGATCGCCGGCTCCGAGGCGCTGAAATAAATGGCCACGCGCCGCGAGTTGAAGTTTGACTCCCTAGACGACGTGGTCCGGGACGCCGAGCAGTTGCTTGCGGTCGGGTACGACAAGGCGGGCAACTGGTCTCTGGCCCAGTGCTGCGGGCACCTGGCGAACTGGCTCCGCTACCAGGTGGACGGGTTCCCGCCGGCGCCATTGCTGCTGCGGCCGGTGTTCTGGGCGGTGCGGAACACGGTCGGGCCGGGGATGGCAAAGAAGATGCTCGCCGGCGGCAGGATGAAGGACGGGATGCCGACCATCCCGCAGTCGGTGGTGCAGCCCGGCGGCGACGACGCGGCGGCGGTCGCGGACCTGCGCGAGACGATCCGCCGCTGGCGGGAGTACGCGGGGCCGCTGCACCCGTCGCCGCTGTTCGGTGGCAATAGTAAGGACAACTGGCTGAAGGGGCACCTGATCCACTGCGCCCACCACCTGAGCTTTTTGATCCCGAAACAGGGCTGACGACATACGGAGCATCCGATGGTTTCCACCAAGACCGCGCAGAAGGCCGGCAGCATCGTCCAGATCATCGGCTCGACGTTCGACGTCGAGTACGAGGAGGGGCACCTGCCGGACATCTACAACGCGGTGAAGATCACGGAGACCGCCCCGGGCGGGCTCAAGATCGAGCTGACCGGCGAGGTCCAGCAGCACCTCGGCGGCAACCGCGTCCGCTGCGTCGCCCTGGGCAGCACCGACGGCCTCGTCCGCGGCATGAAGGCGGTCGATACCGGGGCGCCGGTGTCCGTGCCGGTCGGGCTGGAGACGCTGGGGCGGGTGTTCAACCTGCTCGGTGAGCCGATCGACGCCCGCGGCCCAGTCGGCACCAAGGAGCGGCGGGCCATCCACCAGGAGCCGCCGAAGTTCGCCGAGTTGTCCCCGAAGTCCGAGGTGCTGGTCACCGGCATCAAGGTCATCGACCTGCTGACCCCGCTGGTGCGTGGTGGCAAGGCGGGCCTGTTCGGCGGGGCCGGTCTGGGCAAGACGGTCATTCTGACCGAACTCATCAACCGGATCGCGAAGATCTATAAGGGCTACTCGGTGTTCGCCGGGGTCGGCGAGCGGACCCGCGAGGGGAACGACCTCTGGCTGGAAATGCAGGAGACCAAGACCAGCGCCGACGCCGACGCGCCGAGCGTCATCGAGAGCTGCGCGATGGTCTTCGGCCAGATGAACGAGCCGCCGGGTGCCCGGCTGCGGGTCGCGCTCTCCGCGCTGACCATGGCCGAGTGGTTCCGCGACACCACCGGGACCGAGACGCTGCTGTTCGTGGACAACATCTTCCGCTTCTCGCAGGCCGGTTCGGAAGTGTCCGCGCTGCTGGGTCGGATGCCGAGCGCCGTGGGTTACCAGCCGACGCTGGCGACCGAGATGGGCGAGCTGCAGGAGCGGATTACCTCCACGGCCAAGGGCGCTATTACCTCCGTGCAAGCCGTGTACGTCCCGGCCGACGACCCGACCGACCCGGCCCCGGCGAACACGTTCCAGCACCTGGACGCGTTCATCTACCTGGAGCGGTCGATCTCCGAGAAGGGCATCTATCCGGCCATCGATCCACTCAACTCCAACAGCCGGCTGCTCGACCCGCAGTACGTCGGCGAGGAGCACTTCGCCGTCGCCGACCGGGTGAAGCGCATCCTCCAGCGGTATCGCGAACTCCAGGACATCATCGCCATCCTCGGCGTGGACGAACTCTCCGAGGAGGACAAACAGGTGGTGAACCGGGCGCGGCGGATCGAGCGGTTCCTGTCGCAGCCGTTCTACGTCGCCGAGCCGTTCACCGGGAAGTCCGGGAACTTCACCAAGCTGGCCGACACCATCCGCAGTTTCCAGGAGATCTGCGAGGGCAAGTGGGACCACCTGCCCGAGGGGGCGTTCATGTACGTCGGCTCCATCGAGGAGGCCGAGGAGGCCGCCAAGAAGATGGCGGGGAAGTAGTTAAAAATGAAAAGTTCAAAGTTCAAAATTGGATCGGGCAGTGCTCTCAGTTTTGAACTTTGAACTTTGAACTTTGAACTTTTCACTACGGACTTCCGATGACCACACCGGTTCCCGAACCGACCCTGGGCGAGGCGGCGTACCGACTCCTCCTCGCCAGCGAGGTCACCGAGTTGGACGAGATCGAACACGGCAAGGTGCGCTGCACGATTGTCACCCCCGAGCGGGCGGTGCTGGACGCCGTCTGCGACATGGTGATCCTGCCGCTGTTCGACGGCGAACTGGGTGTGCTGGCCGGCCGGGCGCCGTTCGTCGGCCAACTCGGGCCGGGCGAGCTGCGGCTGAAGACGGGTAACGCGGTGGCCCGCTTCTTCGTGGACGGCGGCTTCGCGCAGGTCCGCGGCAACGTGGTCAACGTGCTGACGCAGAAGGCGATCCCGGCGAAGGACGTGACGGCCGAGAAGGCCGAGGCCGCCCGCGCCGAGGCCGACGGGCTGGCCGCGACCGACGAGGTGACGCGGACCAACCGCAACCGGGCCGTCGCCCGCGCCCGCGGGATGGCCAAGGTCGCGGCGAAGAATCCCGTTTGACCCCAGGGCGCCAGAGCGCCACCTTATTAGGTGTGCCATTGTGGCGCTCTGGGTGGTCAAAAGTTGACCACTTGTTCGGGTCGGAGTCACG
>Ga0247822_10001495_pt1 | contig 14334 bp, 14 predicted proteins | sample 13C_Cellulose_Da_FD_192423 | JGI IMG/M metagenome (GOLD analysis project Ga0247822, IMG submission 192423) | Soil microbial communities from agricultural site in Penn Yan, New York, United States - 13C_Cellulose_Day30 | ecosystem: Environmental > Terrestrial > Soil > Agricultural land | place...
GGGGGCGATGCTCCTGGGGGCGGGGATCTCGGCGGCGACGGGAACGCTGGCGCCGACCCCGGCGGCGACCTCGACGCGCAGGCCGAGCAGCTCCTGACGCGGGCGCTCGGCGTGTCCGAGTCGCTCCGCGAGAACAAGAGCGGCGTCTTCACCGACGCCGCGGGGCACCGCTACCGGCTGGAGAACGGCCGCCGCGTGCCACTGGGAAAAGCCCCCGCCGCGGGTGAGGACGACCACGCCGCGGCCGAGGCGGGGCTGAAGTCGAAGGGCGTCGCCGGGAAGCTGGTCGAGAAGGCGAAGCAGGCGGTGCAGACCGTCGCCGCGAAGCTGTACATCAAAGCGCTCGAGCACTACGACACGATCAACGCCGCGGTGGACGCGTTCCAGGCGATCATCGACACGCCGCAGGACATGCTCGGCAAGTTCGGCCACGCGCCGACGACGACCAGCGGCACGGCGCACCGCAACCCCGGCGACTTCATCCAGATGAACACCGGCGTGTCGGGTCAGCTCGCGATCGTCGTCGCGAGTCAGGCCGCGGCCCGCGTCGTCACGTGGCTGAAGAAGCACCTCGCGGCGCGCGAGCAGGCCGACGACCTCCCCGCCGCGATGCCGCTGCGCGAGAGCTTCACGGGCGTCGTGACGGCGTCGAACGGCGTCGAGTACCACTACGTCGACGGCAAGCGCGTCTCGGCGAAGCAGCACGACGAGCACGCCGCGTCGCAGGGCAAGGCGTCGCCGGTCATCGCCAATCCCGACCCGCAACAGTTCGCGCACCTGATCCACCTCGTCGGCGAGCACTACGCGAAGGGCGAGGCCAGTTGGAAGGTCGCGGGCAAGGCGATCGACAAGCTGCTGAAGAAGTACGGCGGCGGGCTGAGCGAGTGGCAGGAGCTGGCGAAGCAGTTCGGCCTCGACACGCAGAAGAAGTCGGGCAGCGAGCTGCTGTCGGCGATCAAGGCGAAGCTCGAAACCGACGGCGCCGACCCGTCGAAGGTCGCGGCCGCGAAGGGCGAAGAGGCGCCCGCGGAACCTGAGAAGCCGGCCGAAGAGGAGAAGCCCGCGGAACCCGAGAAGCCGGCCGAAGAGGAGAAGCCGGCCGAAGAACCCGCCGCGACCGCTCAACCTTCGTCAGAGGATGCGACGCAACCCGCGTCGCAACTCCAACACGGCGACAAGGTCAAGGCGACCGTCGCGATGGGCGGTCAGCCGGTCGTGATGACCGGCACCGTCCACGTCGCCAAGTCGGGGGAGAAGTACGTGAACGTCGACGCGAAGTCGGACGGCGGCATGGTGTGGGGCGGCCCGAGCTGGCAGGCGAAGAAGGTCAAGCTGGCCGCGTTCCCGTGGGAGCACGCCGCGGAGTTCGACGCGAAGCAGCAGGCGAAGCAGGCCGCGAAGCAGGCGGCCGCCGACGCGCAGAAGGCCGCGGCCGGCCAGCAGGAAGCAGACGCGCAGGCGAAGGTCAAGGCGTCGGTCGACGCGGCGGTCGCGGGCGGGCACGAGCCGCTGACAGGCGACAGCGCGAAGGTCGGCGCGAAGGTGTTTGACCACAAGGCCGACCCGCCGGTCGCCGGCACGGTCACGGCCGTCGGGAAGTACGGGCCGGAAATCCAGTGGGACGGCAACCCGACGGCGACGACGGTCGGGAAAGACTGGTCGCACATCACGACGCAACCGGAAGAAGAGGCCGCCCCGTTCGGCGGCGACCCGACCCCGCCGGCGCCCGAGCCGACCGCGGCCGACACCGCGGCCGACGAGATCAAGACGTACGTCGGGATGCACGGCGACGGGGAGATGTCGCCCGTCGCGGCGGCGATGCAGGCGTCGATCGCGATCGACGCGGCGACCGAGGCCGGCGGCGACGGCATGGCGATCCTGCAGGCCGCGGGCGTCCCGACCGACGGCTTCGACAGCCCGCACGCCGCGATCGAGGCGCACTTCGGCACGACGCCCGCCGCGGCCGACGACATCCCCGAACCGGTCGAGCCGGCGCCGCTGCCGGACGACGTCGCGGGCGAGCCGGCCGCCGCGACCCCTCAACCTTCGCCCGAGCCTCAGACCGACCCGGTCAAGGCCGCGGCCGCGGACCTCGCGGCTGTGCTCGGCGGCAAGGGACTGAAGTCGGCGAAGATGCAGAAGATCGCCGAGCTGAAAGAGAAGCACGGCAAGGAAGCTCTGCACCAGGCGTTCAAGGACGCGGGCGTCTTCCCGACCGGGATGCCATGGCACGGGTCGAAGCTGTGGAACGCCGCCAAGTTCAAGCTCATGGCGCAGAAGTTCGCCTCGCACGCGGGCGATGCAAAGGCGACCGTCGAGCCGGCCGCGGCCGCGGCGAAGACGCTGAAGGCCGACGCCGCGACGCAGATCCCGCCCGGCACGACCGAAGCCGGCAACGCGGCCGAGCTGCCGGCCGACGAGACTCCCCCGCAGGCGCCGCAGGTGCCGCTCGGCAACCCGAGCGGCTACAAGCCGCAGGGTTTCGAGCCGGCCGCAGCCCCGGCCGTCAGCTACGCCGGCAAGGGCGGCGCGCAGGTCGACCCGACGTGGCAGGTCAATCCGAACACGACGAAGCAGGCGTACGGCGGCGTCGTCGTCCGCACCGGGCCGGGCGGCAAGATGCAGGTGCTGCTGCGGAAGCCGACGGGCGGGTTCGACGGGTACGCGTGGACGTGGCCGAAGGGCAAGCTGAACGACGGCGTGAAGCAGCACCCCGACGCGCAGACGACCGCGCTCGCCGAAGTCGCCGAAGAGACGGGGCACAAGGGCGAGATCATCGGCCACCTGCCGGGCGTCTACCAGAGCGACGGCACGACGACGAACGCGTTCTTCCTGATGAAGTCGGCCGGCGAAGACAAGTCGCTGATGGACGGCGAAACCGCGGAAACGCAGTGGGTCGACGTCGACAAGGCGCACGAGCTGATCGGCCAGACGACGAAGGCCGCGGGCAAGGCCCGCGACCTCGCGATCCTCGAGGCGGCGAAGAAGCACCTGGGAAGCCAGCAGACCGACCCGAAGATCGACGCGGCTGCGGAGAACGCGAAGAAGGCCGTCGACCAGCTCGTCGCGTCGCAGGCGACGCCGGAGCAGGTCGCCGCGCGGCTGCAGGACGGACTCAAGAACTACTCGCCCGAGGCCGTCGCCGCGATCGCCGCGCGGCTCGGCGCGACGCCCGACACGCTGCTGCAGCACGTCGTCAATCAGGTCCACGCGGGCAAGGCCTACGCCGGGTTCCCGCCCGGCGTCCCCGCGAACGCGACGCCGATCGGGGAAGGCTCGACCGGCGCGAAGGTGGCGACCGACGCGGCCGGGCAGAAGTTCGTCGTGAAGGACGGCGGCGGCACGCCGCACGGTCAGGAGCAGGTGAAGAACGAAGTCGCGGCCGACCAGATTTACAAGATGCTCGGCGCGTCGGTCGCCCCGTCGAAGCTCGTCGACCAGGGCGGCAAGGCGCACAAGGTCGCGAAGTGGGTCGACGGGCAGAAGCTCGGCGACTACCTGAAGACGGCGACGCCGGAGCAGGCCGCGGCGGTGAAGAAGGAACTGCAGAAGCACTTCGTCGCGACCGCGCTGCTCGGCAACTGGGACGTGATCGGCCTGAACCACGACAACGTCAAGGTCGACGCGGCGGGCAAGCCGCACCTGATCGACAACGGCGGCAGCTTCGACATCAGCGCGAACGCGACGAAGAAGGGCGCGGCGGCCGGCAAGCCGTTCGGCGGCACCGTCGACGAGCTGGCGACGCTGCTCGACCCGAAGACGGCGCCGCAGGCCGCGGGCGTCTTCCAGGGCGTCACGAAGTCGGACATCAAGGCGCAGATCGCCAACGTGCTGAAGCAGAAGCAGAAGATCCTCGACGCGACGCCGGCCGCGCACAAGGCCGCCATGTCCGAGCGGATCGCGCACCTGCAGAAGTGGGCGGCGACCGACGGGAAGCCGAACGCCAAGAAGCTGTCGCACTCGAAACACGGCGACGTGTGGGTGTCGCCGAAGGACGGCGTAACGCTGCACTCGACGCAGCTCGCGAAGGTGTCGCACCCGGCGGCCGTCGAGTACCTGAACCACGTAACCCCGGCCGAGGCCGCGGCGGTGCGCCAGTACACGGGCGGCAGCTACTCGCAGCTGAACGAGCTGCTGTACACGAAGAAGGGCGTCGACAAGTCGCCGAGCATGAAGAAGCTCGACGAGGGGCTGCAGGGCGCCTTCGCGAAGGCGTCGCCGATCCCGACGCCGCTGACGCTGTCGCGGAAGGTGAACATCGCGCACGTGCCCGACGCGAAGAAGCTGATCGCGGTGCTCGAGCGGTCGCGCGACAACGGCCTGCCGATCAAGTGGCGGTCGTACATGAGCGCCGGGCCGGGCGGCACGTTCGGCGGCGGGTACGACACGACGATCACCATCGAGAACGTGACCGAGGGCGCGATCGACGTGAAGCCGGTCAGCAACTACAGCCACGAAGAGGAGCTGCTCCTCAACCGCGGGACGTTCTACGTCGTGAAGACGATGGAAAAGAAGTCTAACGGCGGTTACAATATCGTACTGACTCAGAAGCCGGCCGCCGAAGCCGCGAAGGGGAAGTACATGGAAGCCCTGCAGACCGACGCCGCCCCCGACGCGGGCGAGGCCGAGACGCTCGCCCGGCCGCCCGTCACGCTGACGCCGGAGCAGCTCGCCGCGTGGGAGGAGGAGCACGCGCGGCACTTCGCCGAGTCGCTGTTCCACAACGTCACCGGGGCGGCGGAAGCCGCACAGTAAAAAAGTCGCCCCGTCGTCCTTGAAAACCGCCGGCCGGCCGCGCTAGAATCAATTGCATAGACGATAAAGCGCGGATGCAAGCGACATGCGGTTCAAGTTTCGCGAGAGTCTGAGCGTCGCGGCGGTCGGCAGCGTCGACCGGGAGCAGCACGTCATCCGCGGCGTGAAGGTCTGCGGACTCAAGAGCGGAAACGGCCGCGACTACAGTCGCGACGCACTGCGCAACGCAACGCATCTGTACGAGGGCTGCCGCGTCTTCTTCGATCACCCGGAAGGCAAGTCGAACACGCGGCGGTTCCGCGAGCGGTTCGGCCGGCTGGTGAACGTTAAGGTCGACGGCGACGGCATGACCGCGGACCTGCGGTACAACCCGAAGCACCCCGACGCCGAGCAGTTCCTGTACCTCGCGGAGAACGACCCGGCCGGCATGGGCCTGTCGCACAACGCGGAGGGCAGCGGCCGGCGCGTCGGCGGCAAGGTGCTGGTCGAGTCGATCAGCAAGGTGCACAGCGTCGACATCGTCGACAACCCCGCAACCGTCTTTTCACTTTACGAACAACAGGGCGACCCGATGGAACCTCTCACCGACCCCGCCGCGCCCGCGGCCGACGCGACCGGCGGCGACGGCGTCGAGGCCAAGCTGCAGGAACTCATCGGCGAGTTCGGGGCGCACCCCGAACTGACGAAGGAAGACAAGATCAAGAAGATCAAGGCCGTGCTCGACCTTCTCCACGACGGCGAAGAGGACGAGTCGCAGGCCGAAGACGCTCCGGAGGGCGACGCCGAACCCGCCGAAGACGAGATGATGGAGCAGCTCGGCGCGTTCAAGTCGCCCGCGGTCAAGGCCGCCCGGAAGCGGCTGCTCCGCGAGCAGCGGCGGAAGGCCGCGGCCGCGAAGGGGCTGAAGCCCGAACTGATCACCGAGACGTTCCTCGAGCAGCTCGTCGACGCGCCCGCGGGCAAGATCGACCGGCTGATCGATGACCGGAAGGCCGTCGCGGTCGCCGCGACCGTCGAGAAGCCGCGCAACGGCGGCCCCGGCGCCAAGCCGCTGACCCCGGCCGAGATCGCGAAGACGATCGACTGGAACAGCTAAGCCGGTCGCCGCGAGCCGCGGCGACTCCCCCAACCGCTCAACACCCGAACGAAGGTCACACCGATGGCGGCCCCCCAGTACCAGTACGAAGACGCCCGCGAAGTCAAGGCCGTGATCGCGACCGCGAAGGCCGTCGACGCGGGCGACCTCGTCGGCATCAGCTCCGACACCCTCGTCCGCGCCGAAGACACGGCGTGGGACACGAATCTGCTCACCACGCAGACCGCGTTCGCTACGCTGTTCCTGGGCGTGTCGACGCAGACGAAGGTCGCCGACCGCGCCCGCGTCTTCGGCAACTCCGAAGACAACCGCATCATGGTTGCGACCGGCGGCGTGTACGAGTTCGACTGTGCGTCGGCCAACTTCAGCATGGGCGACTTCGTCGGCCCCGCGAAGGACACCGGCGACGCGCTGCTGTCCGACAAGGTCGTCGAGGTGGCGAGCGAGGCCGCGGCGATCGGCCGCGTCGTCGAGGCCGGCACCGCGCTGACCCGCGTCAAGGTCCGGCTGCTGTCGAAGCTCAGTCCGTCCGCGCGGCAGAGCTAAGCGACGCAACGCGCGTCGCAGTACGAGCCGACTCGCAACCGGGCGGGTCGGCGCTTCTCAACCCGGTTCCCGGCGGATAACTACCGCTCAACGTTCTTACACAGGTGTGACGATGGCGCGAATCGGGCTGAAGCTCCGCGAGGCGATGAAGGGTCGGCCGACCGCCGAAGGGCACAAGGTCGGCTATCAGGTGCTGCGCGAGGCGCTCAAGGAAGGCAAGATCAAGCCGGAAGACATCAGCTTCCGCGAGATGGCGCAGTCGCTGATCGGCGACAACTGGGAGGGGCACCTGCGGAACGTGGCGAGCCGCGGCGCGGAAAGCCCGATGGCGTTCCGCGAGTCGGTCGACGCCGTGGACAGCTCCGGCTTCTCGAGCATTACCGGGCAGCTGCTCGTCGACGAGATCAAGGACAAGTACAAGCTCGCGACGATGGTGACGGACCAGATGTTCCGCGTCGTCAAGGTGACGAACGGGAACCTGGGCACGCACGTCGTGCCGTACCTGACCGACACCGTCGACGACCCCGAGATCGTCAACCAGGGGCAGAAGTACCCGGAAACCAGCTTCCAGGGTCAGTACATCACGCTCGCCGCGCCGGAGAAATACGGCCGGGTGTGTAGCGTGACGTTCGAGGCGATCTACTCCGACCTGACGAAGCAGATCCTCGACTCGGCCGGCTCGGTCGGCCGCCGCGTCGGGCTGTGGGTCGAGAAGAAGCGGCTGCGGGTCGCGCTCGGCCTCGTCAACAACCACGTCTGGAACGGCACGAGCTACAACACGTACCAGACCGCGACGCCGTGGGTCAACAGCGTGACCGACTTCACGCTGACCGACTGGAAGTCGATCGAGGAACTCGAGCTGCTGTTCGCGAAGATGCTCGACCCGGTGCTGAACGAGCCGATCGAGATCGAGGGCGCGCAGCTCCTCACCGTCCCCGCGAACCGCTACAAGGCGAAGCGGATCCTGAACGCCACCGAGGTGCGCAGCGGCGACATCACCACGGGCGCCGGCGACCAGCTCGTCAGCGCGAACCCGCTCGACGGCGGCTACCAGCTCATGACGTCGAAGCACCTGCGGCGTCAGGCGCTGACGTTCGGCAGCGCGACCTTCGACACCGAGGCGAAGGCCGACACGATCAACATCTTCGGCGACTTCAAGAAGGCGTTCTACTGGCGGGAAGTCTTCCCGCTGCAGACCGTCCAGGCGCCGCCGATGAACACCGCGGAGTTCGAGCAGGACATCGTGCTGCGGGTCAAGGCGAACGTGTTCGGCGTCGCGGGCGTGTGGGATCCGCGGTACGTGATCCGCGCGTACAACGCCAGCGCGTCGTAAGTGTCCTAGCAACCGCGTTGCGACGCGACGCGACGCGGTGTGCATATGGGTGCGTAGCTCAACGGTAGAGCAGGACGCCGTCGCGTCGGCGCCCCTGTCGCGGGGTTCGACTCCCCGCCGCACCCCTGCAGGAGATTCCGATGCCGACCGCGAACGTCGACGAGATCGTGAAGGAAGCCGCGAGGCGGCCGAAGAAGGCGAAGCCGGCCGAGGCCGAGAAGCCGAAGGTCGAGGCGCCCGCCGAGACGCCGGCCTCGCAGCCGACCGAGCCGCCGAAGGCCGACGAGCAGACCGGGCCGGGCCGTTACCAAGTCGGGCACCTGAACTGCGCCGACGCCGTGTTCGACGCGCAGGACCGCTTCGACGCGGTCGAGCAGTACAAGGCGTACGCCGGGATCATCTCGACCCCGCACCCGTTCAAGGTCCACAAGCTGCCGGAATAACCAGTGGACATCGCGGCGCAGCTACAGACGGCGATGGAATCACTGGTCACGGCGTACGTGACAGCGTGTGCCAACCCGAAGCCGACGTACAGCGTCGACGGGCAGAACGTCAGTTGGGGCGAGTACCTGCGGATGCTGCAGGACGGCATCAAGGCGACCGCCGAGCTGCTCGGCACGTTCGACCCGGTTGAACTGCGGAGTCAGATGCTGTGAACCTCACCGCCGCGGACATTGAAGCCGATTTCGAGCTGTTCGACATGCAGACCACGGCGACCGTGACGTCGTTCGACCCCGACGCCGGAGCGTCCGGCGGCGTGCTCTCGGCGGCCGGCGTCGAGGTGCTGCAGCGGTCGCAGGAGAAGACGGAACCCGCCGTCGAAGAGGGCGGCGTGCCGCGGACGACCTGCCGCATCCACCTGCGGGCGTCGACCCTGACGGCGTTCGTTCTGAAGGAACGCGACCAAATCGTTCTCGACGGCGAAGACGAGACGTGGGTCGTCGACAAGGTGTCGAAGGTCAGCTTCGGCACCCGCTACGTGTGCGAGTGCCACAAGCTGCCGGAGTAACGCGTGAGCGTCGCGGGGGACATCAAGGCGGCCGCGACGACCGCGATCACGGCGCTGGCGCTGACCGGGTCGCCGGCCGTCGTCGCCGCGAAGACGCCGATCCTGCCGAGCGGCAAGACGCCCCCGGCGGTCCGCGTGGCGTGCTCCCGCGGCGGCAAGTGCGAGCCGTACGACGCGACGCGCGTCGTCGTGACCTACACGCTGACGGTCGGCATGTACACGTCGACGACGGGCGAGACGGGCGACGACGACACGATCGACACGTGGCGCGAGGCGGTCAACAAGGCGATCGACGACCGCTCAACGTTCGCTTCAGTGTCAGGCTTCAACGAAGTGTTCCGCGAAGAGGGCACGCCGTACAGCGCGGCCGGGTTCGACAGCGGGTTCAACGTGTCGTTCCTGAGCTTCCGCTGCGAGGTCATCGAGGACAGGAACTGACATGGCGATCAGCGGCAAGAAACTCTCGGTCGACATCAACGGCGCCACGCTGCTCGGGATCGTGAGCTGGCGCGCGTCCGAGCGGGTCGAGGAACTCGACGCGGCGAGCGCGGCGACGAACGGCTTCGACAACCCCGAGGCCGGCTTCGGCGGGTGCACGGTGTCGATCCGCGGCTGGTTCGACATCCTCACCGGGGACTACGCGCCGCTCCGCGCCGGCACCGTGCTGACGAACCTCGAGCTGTTCCGCAACATCGACGACGTCACGCCCGCCTTCCTGTTCGCGTCGGCGCTGGTCATGGAGAGCGACCAGGGCGCCGAGAACCGCGGCCGCTTCGAGATCAACGCGACGGTCAAGTCGAAGGGCAGCTACACGTACAACGACCCGGCGTAACGCGACGCGATATGCGTTGCGTCGCATGACCACGCGAGGACGCGATGACGCAGCAGACGCAGGCCGACTTCTTTAACGTGCCCGGCGAACTGGTCTACAAGGGCAAGGCGTTCAAGGTCCGCAAGCCGACGCAGGTCGAGCAGGCGCAGTTCCAGCGGTGGCTCGAGGACCGGGCGCGGGCCGCGGTCGACCGGGCCGACGTCGACGAGTCGCGGCGGCGGCGCATGGACGCCGACGTCACGGCGTCGATCGCGTGCGGCGAGTACGAGTACGGTACCGAGAACTGCCTGAAGGCGCTCCGGACGCCCGCGGGACTGGCGCGGCTGCTGTCGATCGTGCTCGCGGACCAGGCCGTCACGCCGCAGATGGCGGAAGAGATGGTCGAGCAGCACCTCATGCGGATCGCCGAGCTGCTGTTCGGCGCGGAGAACGGCGACCCAAAAGCGCTAGAGGCGACCCTGACGCGGCTCGGGTTGCCAAGAGACTTCTTTACCAGCAGCTCGCGAACCCCCCGTTCGGCCTCTCGCCGCAAGAAATCGCGGCGCTGAGCGACGACCAGCTCGCCGCGTTCTTCGCGGTCGAGCGGACGGCCGAAGGCTACCCGAAGCTGTCGATGCCGCCCGGACCGCCCGCGCCGACGCCTCAACAGGCGTTTGAACGTCGGATGTACTGGCTCGGCGTGACGGACCGCGACAAGGTCGCGCGGATGTGGGTCGAGGAGAAGGCGCGGCGCGAGGCGAGGGTCGCCGCGAAAGCTGCGGCAGCGAAGGCCGCCCGCGGCGCGGCCCGCGAACAGATGAAGGCGAAGCGATGACGACCGAGGACGCGAAGCGCCTGTACGTCGCGATGGAGCTGCTCCGCGGCGCACTCACCGACAACGCGTCGGCGATGGAGAAGAAGGCGCAGGCCGACAACGCGTCGGTCGGCCGCGGCGGGTCGGGCACCGGCGCGAAGGCGATCGCCATGCTGACGGCGAAGTTCGCGGCGCTGGCCGGGCCGCTGGCGGTCATGGGGGCGACGCTGTCGGCGACCAACTCCGGGTTCTCCGTGCTCGGCACCGCGGTCAAGGCGCTCGGCGCCGTGCTCGCCCCGATCCTGCTGCCCGTCGTCGTGCTCGTCGCGACCGCACTGCTCGAGCTGTCGCGAACGCTGTGGACCGAACTGCAACCGCGGCTGAAGGACTGGTACGAGGCGGTCGTCTCGGCGATCCCGGCCGTGCTCGAGTTCGTCCGCGCGGTGGCGCGGGCGGCGGGCGTGCTGTGGGACTTCGGCAAGAGCGCGGTGCAGTCGGTCCGCGACATGTTCCGCGACCCCGCGAAGGCGCTGAAGGACACGTTCGCCGCGCCGGGTAAGGCGATCGCGGACAAGGCGGCGAAGGACTCGCTAGCGCCCGGCATGGTCGGCATCATCCAAGGGCTGATCCCGGACATCGTGAACCCGCCCCCCGGCAAGTCGAAGGGCGGCGTCGGCGCCGACGGCGAGTCGAAGGACGGCCCCGGCCCGTCGTCGTTCGACCTTGTCATCCAGTCGCTCGAGAAGTCGCTCGGCGGCAAGGCCAGCTTCGGCGGCATCTCGCAGGCCGCGAAGAACGCGCAGCTCGCGGCGCTCAACACCGACCCGATCGAGGCGCAGACGCTCCGCGTGATGCTGCAGAGCCTCAACGAGCTGAAGACGATCGCGGCCGCGCAGCGGGCGAAAGGGGTTACGTTCTAATGCCCGCACTCACGTACCCCGACCAGACCGAAATCAACCTGTGGGGCGTCACCGAGCAGGGCGTCCGCGACGGCTCGTCGCCCGTCGACCGCCTCGAGATCAACGCGTCGTCGTCGGAGCGCGTGTTCCGCTGCAACTGGGACTACCGCGCGAACTTCATTCAGTGGATGCTCGGCTACGGCGAGACGTGGGACGACGCCGGCACGACGCGGCTGTCGCGGCTGCTGCCGCAGGTCCACCCGTACTACCCGGACCTGATCGCGACGAAGGTCACGCAGGTCAAAGGCTTCAAGTGGACCGGGAACGAAGTCCCCGACGTCGGCGGCGCGTACTCGTACACCGACCAGCAGCTGAGCCGCTTCGACAAGGCCGAGGTCACGGTGCTGTACGAGCACCGGACGTTCGACCTGGCGGAAGACGTCGTGATCTACGACGGCCTGACGGAGTTCGACCGCTACGTCGTCCGCGGCGACGTCCAACCCGGCGCGGAGTACCTGCAGCTTCCGGGCGCCGCGCTCAAGTACAAGCGCAGCTCCGGTTCGTCGGCGCCGAACGACTTCCCGATCCCGTTCAGCCCCGGCAAGATCCTGCCGCAAGAGCGGTTCACGCTGACCTGGCACCGCGTCCCCGAGAACGTCTGGACGCCCGACAGCGGGCTGTACGACTACGTGTACGGCCTGAACGCTTACGCGGGCGTCCCCGCGTACGGCGCGATCAACAAGACGACGTTCTACGGGCGGCCGCCGGGCACGGTGCTGCTCGAGAACCTGCGGCCGATCCTGCTCCGGTCGCCGCTCGGAATCGGGTGGGAGTACGACATCGAGTACCACTTCGCCTTCAACCCGCGCGGGTGGAACTACCTGTACCACTGGGATCCGGCGGGCACGGCGTCCGGCTGGTACTTCGTCACGAGCGGCAGTTACGAGGCGCCGGGCAGCGTGACGAACGACAAGTCGATCTACAACGAGCGGGAATTTTCTAACCTGTTCTCCGTGAACAACTAATGTCACTGCGAGACGTTCGACCCGGTGCCGGCCTCTCGGCGCGCGACCTGCGCGACGCCGGCCGCCGGCTCGACGCGCAGCGGCTCGCCCCCGCGTCGTCGCTGGTCGGCGGCTCGGCGGTTCAGGTCGCGGGCGGCGCGGCGTCGATCGCCCCGGACACCGGCTGGTTCACGGCGAAGATCACCGGCAGCGTGACGGGCGGGTACACGTTCGAGGAGTGGGCGCCGAACACGTCCGGCACGGTCGCGAAGGTCGAGGGCGGGCGGTTCAACTCGTCGAACGATCCGGCCGTGCCGGTCGACGGCCGGACGCTCGCCGCGGACGACTACGTGCTCGCGCGGCGATGCCCGGCGGCCGCGGGGCTGCGGTGGGAGATCGCGGCGGATTCGAGCGGCGGGTCGATCGACTCCGACGCGTGGGACAGTGCTTCGTCGTTCGCCGTGACGGGTTCGGGTTCGTGGGTCGACGCGGGAGGCACGTTCAACGATTTCACGCTGCCCGCGGCCGGCGACTACCTGCTTTACGCGCACTTCTACGGCACGGCGCTGATCAGCGCGTTCCCGCCGGGGCTGGTGAACGGGCGGTTTTACGACGAGACGGCGGCGGCGGCCGCGGGGAAGGCCGCGCTTGTAGTCGCGGCGCAGACCGTGGGACCGACTTACTACGTCACGACCACGCTCTTGACCCGCTACACGGCGTCGGGGGCGAACACGATCCGCCTCGAATTCAGCCGCAACACGGCGACGTTCAGCGGCTCAACGGTTCAGGCCGTGGAATACGGGTACGTGAAGGTAGGCTAGCGCAGCGGCACCCGCACCACGATCGACCCGCGGCCGCCGTTCACGTTCCACTTGCTCAGCCGCACGTCGACCCACTCGGCCGACGCGACCGGCTTCGCGAAGCTGACGAGCGGGTGCGCGGGCGACCCCGGCCGGAGCGTCCCGGTCCACCGGTCGGGTTCCGGCGACGCCAGCGGCTGCAGCTCGTTGCCCTTACTGTCGACCGCGGCCGCGCCGCCCGCGCCCCACGACACGAACTTCACCAGGCGGTCCGGGTCGGTGACTTCGACGTTCAAGCGGATGTTGAGCGAATCGCCGAGATACCCGTGACTCTCGACCGTGACGCGGACGGGATCGACCTGCGGCTCGGCCCGCGTCGCCGCGGCGGGAATCGTCGCGACGTCCCGCGGCGGGTCTACTGCGGCGGGCGTCTCGGGCGGCGTCGCGTCCGGAGCGGCCGCGGGTTCGGCCGGACGCTTCGCGCACCCGGCGGCGAACAGTGACAGTAACATGATTGTCCGCATGATGTTTCCCCCGTTGAGGGGATTATAGACGCGCCCGGCCGCGGACGCCAGTCTCGTCGTGACACTTGTAAATGCGACGCAACGCGTACTACAATACAAGTGCAAGGGTTGAGCGGTCGCCGTGCCCCGAAGGATTCCCCGATGAAGCTGTCTCTCGTACTCGCCGCGGCGCTCGCGCCCGCGGCCGTCGCCTTCACCCCCGGCGGCCCGACCGCCCCGGACGGCGGCCGCGCGACCGTCGACCTGCCGGCCGCGCAGCACATGCGGAACGTCGGCGGCAGCGACGGCCTGGGCCTCTGCGTGTTCACCAGCGTCGAGCACTCCGGCCGCTGGCAGTCGATCCGCGCGCTCGACGGCTTCCAGGCGTGGATGCGGCGTCGGCCGGGCGGCGGGTGGCCGGAGAAGCTCGACGACATGCTCGCCCGCTACTGCCGCGAGACGGGCGCCGCGATCCCGGCGTACATCCAGCACACCGGCGGCGACGCGGAGTTCCTCGAGGCCGCGCTGCGGACCGACCGGATGCCGTGCGTCACGTACGCCGGCCGCGACGACTTCTACCGCGGCCGGATCGCGCACATGGTGAACCTCGCGCACCTCGACGAGACGAAGGCCGCGATCGTCGACAACAACCGCCCCGGCGTGTGGGTGTGGATGACGCGGGCCGAGTTCCTCGCGCGCTGGCGGGACATGGGCGGCGGTTGGGCCGTCGTGTTCCTCGACGCGCCGCCCCCGCCGCACGCGGC